>Ga0209749_1000355_pt1 | contig 68201 bp, 50 predicted proteins | sample EPASupsiteSAE347_FD_187267 | JGI IMG/M metagenome (GOLD analysis project Ga0209749, IMG submission 187267) | Bioremediated contaminated groundwater from EPA Superfund site, New Mexico - Sample SAE3-47 (SPAdes) (version 2) | ecosystem: Environmental > Aquatic > Deep subsurface > Groundwater >... | reverse complement strand
TGCTTGAAATCGGGTTTTGCGGCCGGCAAAACTTGATTTCAAGCAATCTCTTCTCCGTGTCTCCCTCCACCTCCGTGGTGAATCCTTTTCTTGTTTTTTATCGCGGTACTGAATGTTTAAGGTACTATCCGGCTTCACTGATGAACTTCAATAGTTCCCTGTCCGAACATGTCGCCGTTCCGATTTTGCCCACCACCACTCCGGCCGCGCAGTTTGCCAGTTCTGCCGCCTCGCAGGCGTTCGCGCCGGCGCTTATGGCAAGCAGCATCGCGGCGATGGTGGTGTCGCCCGCGCCGCTGACATCGAAAACCTCGCGCGCCACGGTTGGAACGTGGAACGGGGAATGGCCGCGCGGCATCACCAGCATGCCCTGCGCCCCGAGCGTTATGACCAGCATTTTGGCGCCCCATTTTTCCATGAGGAGCGTTCCCGCCTTCGCGAGGGCAATGTCTTTCAACGGATCCCGGCATGGTTCCGTTTCGTTCATCCCGGCCATTGCAAAAGCTTCCTTGCGGTTCGGTTTTACGATGGTAATGCCGTCAAGACGCAACTCGCGGTTTTCCTTCGGGTCCAGGGCCACCGGTATGTTGCGGCGTTGCGCGGCGGCCAGAACTGAATCCACGAGTTGCTGGCAGACGATTCCCTTGGCGTAATCGGCTAGTATCACTCCGGAACAGCCGGCGATCGCCCCGGCGACCAGACGGCATAATTTTTTCATGACCCCGTCCTCCGGCCGCACTTTGCCGTCCCAGTCAACGCGCACGACCTGCTGGCGCTCTGCGATAATGCGCATCTTCACCGTTGTGACGGAATGGCTTGGGGAGAGGACGTTTTTTGTGTCAATGCCGTCCGCGAGCATGACGTTTAAGAGCTGTTTGCCGTTATGATCGCATCCCGCCGTTCCACAGATGAGAACTCCGGCGCCCAGGGCGCTTACATTGCGCGCCACGTTTGCGGCGCCGCCGGGCATGTTTTTCTCCTCCTGAACCAGAGCCACCGGCACAGGCGCTTCCGGCGAGATGCGCCGCACTGAACCGTAAATATAGCGGTCCAGCATCAGGTCACCGATTACCAGGATTCTGCGGTTTTGGAATTCGGAAATCAGCGTTTTTGCTCGTTGCAAACCGGTTTGCATTGATTGTCTCTCAAATCGTAACCATTTAGCCGTTTGCAGGAGAAATGTTTCCACTTCCGATGTAGGGCCTCTGCTTGCCAGAGGCCGTCAGATCGCAACGCAAACAAGACGGCGCGCCGCCTTTCGACAGGCTCAAGACCCTGAGCAGCGCCGAAGGGCAAGCGGCGGCCCTACATCTCTGCAAATGGCTAAATACATGCCTTAAATCGAAACCGCTTTCTTTTTAACAATTTCACGGACGGATGTCCATATTCTAATGTTTTCAGCGTTTCAGCCAGAAGTCGTCTCCCGGGCCCTCGACTTTTTCAAGCGTGATCCTGATTCTGCCGAAGGCCGATGTCCTGGCGATAAACTTTGCGCAGAGAGAGCGCTTGTCCTCGGAAATCCAGCCCTGCATCCGGTCAACCTGGATCAGGAAGCCTTTGAAGGCTGTCTGGGCCTGAAGCGCCATGCAGGATATCTGTCCGTGCCTTGGTAAACCTGTTTTTTCATGCTTTTCGGCGGTGATTTCCAGGTCATAGAATTTGTGCGTGGCCATGATGCGGTAATGACAGGTCTGGCCCGGCTCGAATTTCTGCCTGCGCAGCAGGAATATCACGCTGAGAAAGTCGCGCGTGTCCGGGGTGATCGCCAGATCTTTTGGCAAAGCCGGTTTGGCCGGCCGCCAGTGCGCGATACCGTGTTTGTAATCGAAGATGGTCGTCTCGCTGAGCTGCTTCTGCTTTTCGCTCAGGCACACGACCGACCTCACCGGCGTAAAGGTTTCCGGATCAACCAGGCATTCCACACGGTCGTCCATCGGGTAAACCGCGTCGAAAATCGCATAGGTGCGTATCGTGGCCAGCAGCGACACCAAAATTCGTTTGCCTTCCTCATCCTCCTCCTCGACCCAGCGGCTGGACAGTTTCGCCTCGGCAATAGGCAAAATTCCCCAGACAATCTTGTAGGTGAGCGTTTCGCCTACCGGGAACCAGAGTTCGGGATAATTCGGTCCGCCGAAGCAGGAGACGGACAGCAGAACGACCGAAATGATCAGGCCATATTTTTGCATGGGATATGAGAAACATTGAACTTCCAACGTCCAACATTCAAATCTTATTTTGCAAACAGTTCTTCCGCCCTTTTGAACGCGGCCTGCACGGCCGTTTCGAACGCTTTCCGCACGCCTTTCCGGTCGAGAATTTTTACCGCAGCCTCGGTCGTCCCCTTCCGGGAAGTGACTCTGCGGCGCAGTTCCCCGGCCGGCAGCCCGGTTTCCTGCAGCAGGCGCGCGGCCCCAAGCACGGTCGTAACGACCAGTTCTTTCGCTTTCTTTTCGGGGAGTCCTATTACCCGCCCGGCATTCATCAGCGCCTCGACCAGATAAAACACATAGGCCGGTCCGGAGCCGCTCAGCGCCGTGACCGCATTCATCATGCGCTCTTCAAGGCTTATGCAGATGCCTATGGATTTCAGGATTTTTTTCGTAAGTTTTCTGTCGTGCGCCGTGGTCCCCTTTCCGCGGCAGTATGCGCTGGCGCTCAGACCAACCAGCGCCGGAGTGTTGGGCACAACGCGCATGACACGCACGGATTGGCCCAGGAGTTCGGCTATCTTTTCCGTGGTATAGCCGGTGACTATGCTGATTAAAAGCGTGTTTTTTGGCAGTTTTTGCCGCAGTTCGGCCAGCGCCTGCTCGGTCTGCTGCGGTTTCACGGCCAGTACCGTCGTTTCGGCCGCCCTGACCGCCTCAAGGTTGTCGGCGCAGGTCCGTACGCCCAGACTGCGCCGGCAATATTGACGGCGGGATTCGTCAACGTCCGAGACAATGACGTCCCGCCTTTTATACAGGCCGGATTTGATTACGCCGCGTATGACGGCCTCGGCCATGTTGCCGCCGCCGATGAAGGCGATCTTTCCGCCAGGGGCGGACCAGCCTGTGGCTGGCGATTTTTCCGCCGGAGGCGGACCAGCCTGTGGCTGGCGATTTTCGATTCACTTTCAATCTTCAGTATTTGCTTGTTTCTGTCTTTCGCCGAACAAAATCGTTCCCAGCCTGACAATGGTGGCGCCTTCCTCAACGGCCACTTCGAAATCGTGGGACATCCCCATGGAAAGCTCGTCCAGGGAAAAGCCGCTCCGGTCACGCCATTGGTCGCGCAATTCGCGCAGTCTGCGGAAAAAGGGACGCGCCGTCTCCGGATCCTCCGCGGCCGGAGGCATGGTCATCAAGCCCTTTATTTCCACGCGTTTAAGGTCGTTCGCCAGCTTGAGAACTTCAGGGACGTTTTCCGGAGCGAGCCCGAATTTGCTGCCTTCGCCGGACACGTTGATTTCCAGAAAAACCGGAGTTAGACGTCCGGTCTGTTCGCCGGCCGCGTCAACGGCCGCCAGAAGTTTCGCGGAATCGACCGAATGGATCATTTTAAAAAGGCGCACGGCCTCCCGCGCCTTGTTGGTCTGCAGGTGGCCGATCATGTGCCACTCCAGATTGGAGGGAGAAAGAGGTATTTTCTGCCTGCCTTCCTGAACGCGGTTTTCGCCGAAAAGTTTGATGCCGCAGTCGGCCGCCTCCCTGATCTTTTCCGGCGGCTGCGTCTTTGAAGCCGCCATAATGCGCACGCCGTCGGGATCGCGGCCGGCTTTTTCACAGGCGGCCCCGATCCTTCTCTTGATTTCATCCAGACGTTCTGAAAATGTGCCGGCCATAAGATAATATTTTCAACCACAAAATGCTTTGCGCCTCTTGTGCTTTTTTGCGGCTATTTTTTTCCGCTTTGCAGAATCTGCCGGTTCTGCAAGGCCTTGTTCAGGGTTAAATTGTCGCTATAGGCTATTCCGCCGCCGGCCGGCAGGCCCATGGCCGGCCGCGAAATATTCACATTCAAATCGCCCAGCAGGTCTTTCAGCATCGAGGCGGTGGCGTCGCTTTCGACGTCGGAGTTCAGGGCGATGATTATTTCCCTGAATTCCTCCGAGACGATTCTGCGGCGCAGATCGGAAAGTTTCAGGTTGTCGAGTCCCTGTCCGCGCATCGGCGAAATCTTGCCGCCGAGCACGTGGTAACGTCCGTCATATGATCCGGCTTTTTCGATAAGCAGCGCGTCCAGCGGCGTCTCGACGATGCAGAGAATGGAGGAGTTGCGCGCCGGATCCGAACAAAGCCGGCAAGGATTGGCGTCCGTGTTCGTTATGCTTCCGCATTTCGAGCAGATGGCGGTGCTGCGGGCCACCTCGTCAAGGGCGACGGACAATTCCCGCATAAGATTGTCGCGGCGGCCGGCAAGTTCGAATGCAAGGCGCTGCGCCGAACGCCGTCCGATCCCGGGCAACTTGTTCAGGCAGGCGATCAGGCGCTCCATTGTGGCAATTGTTCTCATTCCGATTTTTTCCTCTAGAGCCCCGGAATATTCGGCAATCCCATTTTGCCCATCAACTCCTGCATGCATTCGGCGCTCTTCTTCTTGGCCTCGTCGAGCGCGCCGTTTACGGCCCTGACCAGCTGGCTTTCCAGTTCATTTCCCTTTGCCGGAGCAATCAGCGAGGGATCTATCTTGATGGCGATGATGGAGGCGTCTCCTCCGGCCTTCACGTTTATTTTGCCTCCGGCCGCCGAATATTCGACGACCTGTCCTTTCAATTCTTCCTGGATTTTTTTCAGGTTTTTCTGGGCCGACACGGCGTCCTTCATCATTTTGAATATATTGGTCATTTATTCTCCTCGTATTTCAACTATTCGTCCTTCGAACAAATCGAGCGTTTTGCGGACCGCCTCGTTGGAAAGCCATTTGCTCCGTGGAGAGAGGGGGGCTTTTTCCGTATTTTCATCTACGTCCGGCGGGCTTTTTTTTTTAATGTCCGGGCCGGCATCGTATTCGCTTTCCATGGCCGGCGGTTTTTTCTGCGTTATAAATTCCACGGAAACCTGCCGGCGCAGTTTGTCTCCCAGCGCTTTCTGCAGGGCCATGCGGCTGCGTGGATGGCCGGCTTGCTCTATCCTGTCGGAAAATTCCTGATCGAACGCGATCACCACTTTTTCAGCGCCGACTTCGGCAGGGAAGGCGTCAACCAGGTTGGCTTTTGCCAGCGGCGCCGCCCGCCCGACTTTTTCTACGATCAAGTGCCAGTCTTTTCTCAACATGGCAAGTTCATCGCCGGTTTCCTTGCCGTCCGGCAACCGGTACTGGGTTTGTTTTTCATTCTCATCCCATGTTTTTTCAGAATGTTGAACGTTGAGCGTTGGCTGTTGGATGTTGGGTTCTGCCGCGACTCCGCCTTCTGCAGGTTTCTGATCTCCGATCTCCGCCCTCTGATTTCCGGCCTCCGGTCTCCGGCCTCCGGCCTCTTGCCGTGAGTTCTGAACCGTGAACCCTGAACCGCTTGCTCCTGCGGCGATCTGCCTTAATTCTGCCACGATCTGATCCAGCGATACCGTGGTGGCGGCTCTGGCGCAGCGAATGAGCGTCACTTCCAGCAATGCCTTTTTTGAAAGCGCAAAGCGCAGGCGGTCAATGGCTTCGGTCAAAATATCTATTATCCTCAGCAGTCTTTCAGAATCTGTCAGGGGCGCCTGATTTTTGAGCGTTTCCAACTGGCTTTCGGTAAGGTCCATTTCATTGCTCATCGATGAGACTTCAAGAAAAACAAGCAGGTTGCGGCAGTGTTCCAGTAGTTCGAGGAGCAGACGGTGCATGTCCTTGCCCTGAGAATCCATCTGTTCCACGATGCGCACAAGGGCGGCCACGTCGCCCTTGAAAAGCGCCGTTACCAGATCCTCAAGAGATTTACGCGAAGTCAGGCCGAAGACCGCCAGCACGTCTTCCTCGCGTATTTTATTGCCCTGGAACGCGATCAACTGGTCCAGCGCGCTTTCGGCGTCGCGCAGGCCGCCCTCGGCCGCGCGTGCCACGGCCAGCAAGGCTTCGGAATCGATATCGACTTTTTCGGCCTTCGCAATCAGGTCCAGGCGTTCGACGATCATTTTCAGCGGTATGCGCCTGAGGTCAAAACGCTGGCAGCGCGAAAGGATTGTCAGCGGCACCTTCTGGGGTTCCGTGGTGGCAAAAAGGAATATCACATGTTTGGGCGGTTCCTCCAGGGTCTTCAGCAGGGCGTTGAAGGCCTCGGTGGTCAGCATGTGCACTTCGTCAATGATGTAGATTTTATGGCGTCCGTTCGGAACGTATTTGACGTCTTCGCGCAGGCTCCGGACGTCGTCGATCTGGCGGTTGGAGGCCGCGTCTATTTCGCGCACATCGAGATTGTTGCCGGCCATGATGCCGGAGCAGGATGGACACTTGTCGCACGGCTTTTCCGTGGGACCTTCCGCGCAATTGAGCGCCTTGGCGAAGATGCGGGCGACTGAAGTCTTGCCTATGCCGCGCGGGCCCACGAACAGATAGGCGTGCGCTACGCGGTTCAGGTTGATGGCGTTCTTGAGGGTCCTGGTGACGTGTTCCTGCCCCACCACGTCCGCAAACTGCTGCGGCCGCCATTTCCGGGCGATTACTTCATAGGCTTTCTTGTTTTCCATGACCATTTTTTTACCGCAGAGACGCAGAGGACGCCGAGGTAAGATTTATTTTCATTTTTTTGATATATTTTTTCAGCTCTGCGCTCTCTGCGCCTCTAGCGAAGCGGGCGGTGAATTATTTTATATTTCCCGCCAGCTCCCCTGCCGCCTTGTAAATATTCCCGAACAGCTTCGGCAATTTGGCCAGCGGCGTGGAGGAAAATGCTATGCGCACCAGGTTGTTCATGACGATCACGCCGCTGGAATAATCCGCCAGCAGTTTTTGCCGCAGTTTTTCCGGATCGACCCCGAGCATTTTAAGGCACATGAAATAGCCAGAATTGAAAGGCACGGGTTCGAAATGTTTTCCATACTCCCGGTGTTCGGCCAATATTTCTTTTACGGCCTGGTAGCGCGCCTTCAAAACATCATATTTCCGTTTCTTTTCGTCCTCGTATGTTTTTGACTGGTAGGCCTTGAGGAGCAGGGACTGGCTGATGTTTGCGGAATTGGAAATATTGCCGCGGATGGCTCCTGCGGTCTTCGCCTCCAGGGCGGAATACACGGCCGGCGTGCCGCTTTTGATGCCGTAGGTCATGAATCCCACCCGGAAACCCCAGACATAGTCTTCCTTGGTCGGCCCATCCAGCTTGACGGCCAGCAGGTTTTCGTGACTGTCGCAAAGCATGGAAAAAATGGATTCCCGGTAAACACCGTCCTCGAAGACCAGGCCGAAATAAGCGTCGTCGATCAGTACCACCAGTTTGTTCCCGTCCTGCGCGGCCGCCCGCAGCATTTCCGCTATGGCGGCCGCCTCGGCAACGGTCGGGGTGTATCCGGCCGGATTATTCGGAAAATTGAGGCAGACGATTTTTTTGCCTCCTTTTCCGGAGGACAGGTGTTTTTTCAATCCGTCCAGATTGAATCCGTTTCCGGCAAAAAGCGGATATGTGACCAGATTCGCGCCGCAGGCGTTTCCAAAAATCAGGTCGTAATTTTCCCAGTATAAGTCCGGAACAATGAAGGAGTCTCCTTTGTCGCAGAAAAGATAGGCGGCCATGCTCAGGCCGTGGGTCAGCGCGGAAGTAATCACGGGCAGGCTGAACTGTTTTCCGGCCAGGGAGGGATTTTTTTTGACCAGCATTTCCTTCCAGATTTTTCGCAAGTCCGGCTTGCCCGGACTGGGCGCATAGGGAAAAATTTCGTTTGCCTTCAATGAGCAATTGGAAGCGATGGAGGGTAATGCCATGGGGGAGCCGTCTTCTTCGAGGGCTATGCCGATGGTGGCGTTGATTTCTTTTCCGCCGGCCTCGGCCGACTGGGCCAGGATGCCGAGTTTTGGAAAAAATATTTCCAGCCCGCGCTGTGAAAACATTTTCAGCAGGCTTGGACAGTCGGTTTCAATCTGCCGGTTCAACTGAAAGGCTTGTTCGTTCATGATATTTGCCTATAAATTCAATTTGCCGAACAGATTGTCATTATCCGCAGCTGTTTTTCAAGCAAATAAAATATCCGCGAAAGTTGTTGACATTTATTCTGTTCTATTATAGCGTATTAATAGAACAAAAGGAAGGGTTGGCTAAAATGAGTATAACCACCGATCAGGTAAAAGCTTTTGCCGTTCAGGAAGGGGCTGATCTCGTGGGTATTGCGCCGGTCAAGCGTTGGCAGCGCGCTCCGATTGAGGTAAGTCCGCAGGGTATTTTGCCGACAGCCCGATCGGTCATTGTGATCGCGGTGAGTCTCACGGATGCTGGCACGGAACTTTCCGGCGTGGATGACCCGCAAAAAGCCGTCCTTGGAGAGGTTACGGGGCTGGCCTGGCTCCGTCTTGATCATATTTCCTTCCGCATCGGCAAATTGCTGGAACGCCATGGCGGCCAGGCCGTGCCGATTGTCTGCACTTCCTTATGGCGTTATCGTTCATATAAGGGCGTGGATAACGGAAATGTTTTTTTGCCCGATATTTCCCACATCCATGCCGGCGCCGCGGCCGGCCTTGGGGATATCGGTTACAGCGGTCTCTTGATCACCCCGGAATACGGTCCGCGCGTCCGGCTCGGCTCAATAATAACCGACGTGGCTCTTGAGCCGGACCCGCTTTATGATGGGCCGCCTCTTTGCGACCGCTGTAAAATGTGCGTCAAGGTTTGCCGCAACGATTGCGCCCAGGCCCTGTGCAAGGACGTGGATGGCGAGTGTACCGTGCAGATTGAAAATAAAGTCTGGAAATACGCAAAGATCAATAAATGGCGTTGCGCCTGGGGCGAACATTTTTCCCTTGATTTAAAGGAGGTCCCAATACCGGACCATGTATCGGAACATGACGTCATAAAAGCCATGGAACACAACGACGTCAAGGGATGGCTCAACGGACGTTGTCAAAAGTTCTGCCTGCCGCCGCATTTACGGAAAAAGGATACGGCATATTGCGTCCCCTGGCGCAGGAAAAGACAATTCGGGGTATTGCATGAATTTCCGAATCATAACCGCACCATTACCACGGCCGTCAAAGGCCTTGCGATCAATAAAGGCGCGGACCTGGTGAAAATCATTTCCGACGCCGATTTCCAACAAATCACGGGACTAAAACTTAAGAATTATCTGCCTGATGCCGCCACGGCCATTTTGCTGGGCGTTGATAACGTGCCAGGCGCGCTTTCCGAAAGAGAAACCGAGGTGCGCTATGCGCGTACGGATTATCCGCACAAGGAAGAGCTACAACAAAACATGCAGGAAAGCTATCTGCCTTCCGACATTGCACAGCAAAGAATCGTTTTTATCGGCATGGACATCGCCCAGCACCTGGAACGTTTGGGTTATTCTGTTTTATGTTGTATCCAGACGCTCGGAATATTTGCCGATAAAATAACTGCCTTTGTTGATCCGCAGATTTCAAGGCGTTTTGGACTGCTCATTACCAGCGTTCCGTTGCAGTCATCCACAAGCCCATTGCCGACGTTTGACGACTCTTCCTCATGTAGGGCCTCTGCTTGTCAGAGGCCGTCCGATCCGGTCGTGCCACAGGCAGATATGCCTGTTTGGCGGAAAGGAACGGCGTCGCGCAAGCGCGAGCCCTACATCGGAAAAAGAACATTTTTTGACATTCAGGTGGAGAGGGGCGGCCTTGTCACGCCGTCTTTTCTTTCCGATAAAATCAAAGCCTTGGCGTTTCAGCATGGCGCGGATTTAATCGGCATAGCCTCCTTATCCCGACTGGATGAACTTCAACCCCAGCTTGAAATCGTGGCGCAATCCGAAAATCAGGATTATTTTACGGTTCTGGATGTTGGAAGACTCTCCAAGGGACCTTTTGATCCAAAGGTCGTTCCCAAGACCATAAAACTCAAGGGGCCGCGCGATTATCTGCCGGATGCAAAATCCGTGATTGTGCTGGGCATGCATTGGTTCGATGCCGTGCTTGACCGAGCCGGCAAGCCGCCCGCGGAAGCTGTCGGGCCCTACGGGTTCGCCCAATCCGAAACTATCAGACAGCTTGATGATATCGCCCTTTATGTAATTAAGTCCCTCAAAGCCGGCGGTTATGCCGCAGCCTTCAGTTATGATCTGCACGGCTTGGCGGGATTGGTGACTGGTTCTTGCGCGAGCGGGCGTTCATATTACGGCATGCCGTGGCGCGGCGCGGGATTGTATCCAGACGCCACGGCCAATCGTTTTGCGGCCATTGCCGCCGGTCTGGGGGAGTTGGGCGAGTCCGGCCTGGTTTTAACCCCGGAATACGGAAACCGGCAACGTTTCGTGTGTATAATCACCGATGCGGAACTTGAAGCCACGCCGCTCTATGATGGGCCGCCGCTCTGCGGACATTGCCTGAAATGTATTGAGAATTGCCCGGTCAAGGCGTTTGGCAAAGAAGAAATCACCATTAAGCTGGAGGATAAAACATTCGCATATCGCGCTTGCGAAAGACTGCGCTGTGACTGGTCGAAGCGTTATGCGTTGATCGGCGCCGAAGGCCCGCAATATATTGGCTCACAAACCAATATCCTGCCGCCGGAGAAAATCACGCCGGACAACCTGTGCGCCGCCCTCAGGCAAATGGACCCTTTGCAAAAGGCCTGTATGGTCATCGTGGAGCAGTGCGTGGCCGCCTGTCCTGCCTGCATGAAAATAAATAGTACCTTGAACATCATGAACCGCGATAAAAAACAAGAAAAAAACTTACCACGGAGACACAGAGTAGCAGAGGTTGCTTGAAATCAGTTTTGCCAAAGGCAAAACTGATTTCAAGCAAGACTTGTTATTGGAGGAAGAAGGGAGTTTTTATATCTCCTGTCTTCTCCAGTAATAAAGTGCATTGGCAAATTTGGGAGCAACGTTTCGTTGTTCACAAATTTGCCAAACCTCATCTTTTTCCGACCTCCGTGTCTCAGTGATCTCTGTGGTCAATCTGATTTTACTTGGGTTGCGGACATAGCCCGCGTTAGGAGGAACAATGAATACAGCAGACATCAAAAAAATCGCACGTGAATCAGGGGCCGATTTGGTCGGCATCGCTTCCATGGATCGTTTTGAGGGCGCGCCCAAACAGATGGACCCGCGTTATATTTTCCCGGAAGCGAAGGCGTTGATCGCCTTGGGTTTCAGGATTCATCGCGGCTGTATGCGCGGAATAGAGGAAGGCACATATTTCATATCCTACGCCACAATGGGGTATGCCCATATCAATGCCGTTCAGATTCCGACCACCTTACGGCGGGTCTGTTCGTTTATTGAAGACCGGGAATGGGAAGCCGTTCCGATTCCGATGGAATCGCATTTTGCGGCGATCAGCGATTGCAACGGCAAACTGAATGGTTCTGCCAGGGCGGTTTCCCCGGATAAACCCGTTCCGGACGTATTGATCCATTTTCGAATTGCGGCGGTCGCGGCCGGGTTGGGGGAAATCGGTTACAGCAATCTGTTGTTGACGCCGGAATTCGGTCCAATGCAGAGAGTGGCGTTCATTCTGACCGATGCGCCCTTGGAACCGGACCCATTATTCTCCGGCAAGCTTTGCGACCGGTGCATGCTTTGCGCAAGGACCTGTTCCGGCAAGGCCATCAGCGAAAAAGAGACGGTCAAAATATCCTTGGCCGGACGGACCTACGAAATGGGCAAATTAAATCAACCCGCCTGTTCGGTCGCCTATGCCGGCGGCGTTCACGAAAGTTCACCTTTCCTGCCGCGTGATACCAAGTTCGAGTTAAGTCAGGAAAGCGCAAACCGGCCGGGCGATGGGCGTCCGGAACTGCGTAAAAAACTGCCGTTCGCCGACGCAACACTTGCCACAATCCATCATTGGCCGGCGATCGAAGGCGCGCGCGGATGTGTGCGGGAATGCTATAATCACTTGGAAAAGACTGGCAAACTGACGCGCAAGTTCCATAATCCGTTCCGGACAAAAAAACCGTGGTGTTTGACCGATGAGACCGCGTCCGCCGGCCAGCGCAAATCAAAGATGGACAAGGAGTATGAGTATAGCCATTATTAAATCGAATTTAAGGTTGATAGTACCTCAATGGTGAGATACTGCCAGGGAAAACAAGAAACAGAAATATTTACCACGGAGGTCACGAAGGCACGGAGATAAAACAAGAGGAGATTTTGCCAAATTTGGGAATAGCGGAACGCTAATCGCAAATTTGACAAAACTGGCTGTTTTTTGGAGAAAGACGAGAGTTTCAATTTGTCCGTTTTCATTCCCTTTCCGGCTCGTTTTATCCTCCTGGAACAAGTCATTGCGTGAAATTGGATTTTGGGTTGGCAAAATCAAATTTCACGCAATCTCTTTTACTCCGTGCCTCCGCGCCTCCGTGGTGAATCCTTTTCTTGTTTTTTTATCGCGGTATTGAACATTTATGGTACTGAATACCTACACACCTGATCAGCCGACCATGAAACTAAACGAAAAAAGCAAAGTCCCTTATTACACGCAAGTTAAGGAACTCCTGAAGGACAAGATCGTCCGGGAAGAAATTAAACAGGATGGCAAATTCCCGACCATGCGCGAAATCGCGAGTATGTTTAACGTCGGCCTTGTGACCGCCAGCAAGGCCATTCAGGAGCTTCAAGGTGAAGGTTTGGTTTATTCGCGTCCCAGGAAAGGCATCCGTCTGGCGGATAATATTTCCGCGATCCTGTCCGACCAACAAAGCACGTTGACTATAGGCGTGGCTTTTGCCGACCGGTTCCAGCGTCAATATTCATATTATTTCAACGAACTGTTTGACGGAATCGCCGAGGCGGCAAAAAATCTTCATTTCGATATCCAGATGTTTCCGCTTCCGCCTGAAACCGGCGCGACCCAGGGACTTTGCGAGCGCCTGAAACGCAAGAAGATTGCCGGCCTCATTCTGGCGGGCCGTGTTCCTGTTCAAGCCGTCGTTGACCTGATGAATCATCAGATGCCTTTTGTCTGGGTCAACAATGATCTGCCCTACGAAAAGATTCATGTAGTGACGATAGACGTCCACAAGACAATTATCCTGGCCTTGAATCATTTGAAACAGTGCGGCTACCGGCGCATCGGTCTTGTCAATTTCTGGTGGAAGCCGGAGACGTTTGCCGCCTATCAGGACCTGTTGCAGGACAAGGGATTTGATAATAATCCCGATTTGGTCAAAGCGGGTTCGGTCATTTCATTGGAGGAAGAACAACGTCTGGCCGGGGTCAAGGTGAAAGAGCTTTTGGCATTGCCCAGGCCGCCGGAAGTATTGTTTCTCTATGGCGAAGGCACGCTGACCGGCGCATATCAGGTTTTGCAGAAAATGAAACTGCATGCGCCGCGGGATATCGGGATAATCGGCTGTATCCAGAAAACATTCGCCGATCATTTTCCATTGCCTTTGACCTACGTAGTGTATCCAAACCAGGCGATGGCGGAAAAGGCGGCCCAAATGCTCTGCGACCTTGTCCGAAAAATTCCGGTGTCTCCCGAGAAGATTTTTCTCGCGCCGGAATTGGTGACTGGCGCAACTTGTCGCGAAAAGAAATAAACTTTGCCTTTTGAAAAAGGAGAGTCAGTTGCAAAAGTTTGAAATAAGTCCAAGTATAGACAGTTATCAATCAAATCCTGCGCTTCCTGCGCAGAATTTGATTGATAACTGTCTATAGAGAGCATCCGACCGGCTGCCAGTCGAACTGCTCTCTATAGGCTGAATATCGTTTTCATCGTTATTCATTGTGATGGCGCCTAGTTCGGCTTGGAGTTTTCGGATACGCCGGGGGAGAATGGCATCCTTGCCGTGATAAACCCGCACGTGGCCGTCCACATAAAGGTATCCGGCTTCTTTTGGATCGGATTCCATCCATGTTTTGGATAATTCCCTCATCCATTCCAACGGCTTGCCGGTAGTGGATATTATCGCAATTTTTTGGCGCAGGGTGCGAACTTCCGGGGAACGGTCAAGGCCAATTACTTTGCCGATTTCTCCCGGCGCTACATGGCGGAGCGCTTCCGGGCGACGCAGTCGCCCAAGCGCCATAAAGCCCAGCAACATTATTTTTCGACCTCGCCGGCTCGAACATGCCGATTGGCTATCAGCGTGATAATCGCCAATTGCAAGCCGGCCTTGTCGTCAACCTTGTGCGAAAAATAGTTGTCGCCGCCTACAAAATATGTGACACGCCCTTCCTTCTTTAAAACGCTGACACTTGCGCCGATTCTGCTTGCGCCGTCTGGAAATCCTGGTAACAATAATTGCGGCATGACGGAACCTCCTTGGGGGGCTTGTTCGCATCATGCTTTTCTCTAAAAGGCATAATTTGGCTTGTTTCAATATTCTCCGGCAATTATATTGTTTTCACTTCGTCGTTGATTTTCAGAAAAGCATAAGGCAAAAAGAAAGGAAAAACAGTCATGTCTGAAATAGTCAGCATTCACGGACGGGAAATTCTGGATTCGCGCGGCAATCCAACGGTCGAGGTCGAAGTGCATCTGGCGGGCGGCATAATGGGCCGCGCGGCCGTTCCTTCCGGCGCCTCCACCGGCGAAAACGAGGCCCTTGAACTCAGGGATGGCGACGAAAAACGCTATAACGGCAAGGGCGTTTCAAAGGCCGTCAAGAACGTCAATACCGTCATCCAGGACGCCCTGATCGGGTTCGACGCGCTCGACCAGGTGAAAATAGACCGCACCCTCATCAAGCTCGACGGAACCGAGACCAAGAAAAAACTCGGCGCCAACGCCATGCTGGGCGTCTCCCTGGCCACGGCCAAGGCCGCGGCCGAATGCCATGCCATGCCGCTTTTCCGCTATCTCGGCGGCGCCAATGCAAAAGTTCTGCCCGTGCCCATGATGAATATCATGAACGCCGGCGCCCATTCGGATGCGCCGATCGATCTGCAGGAATTCATGATCATGCCCAAGGGCGCCTGTTGTTTCAAGGAAGCCCTGCGCATGGGCGCGGAAGTCTTTCATACGCTCAAATCAATCCTGAAAGGCATGAAACTCAGCACCGCGGTCGGCGATGAAGGCGGTTTTGCGCCAAACCTCAGGAACAACACCGAACCCCTGGAAGTGATCGTCAAGGCCATTTCCAAGGCCGGTTACAAGCCGGGCAAGGACATCTTCATCGCGCTCGACCCGGCCGCCAGCGAATTTTACGACACGGAGAAAAAACGCTACGTCTTCAAAAAGAGCGATCAATCCGTCAAAACCTCCGAGGAAATGGTGGAGTTTTATTCCGACCTGGTTAAAAAATTCCCCATCATCAGCATAGAGGACGGCATGGCCGAAGGCGACTGGCACGGTTGGAAAAAACTGACCGACAGGATCGGCGACAAAATCCAACTTGTCGGTGACGACCTGTTCGTCACCAACACCAAATTCCTGAAAAAGGGAATCGAAACCGGCACTGCCAACTCCATCCTGATAAAACTCAATCAGATCGGAACGCTGACCGAAACCCTGGACGCCATCTCCATGGCCAACCGCGCCGGGTACACGGCGGTCGTCAGCCATCGTTCCGGCGAGACGGAAGACACGACCATTGCCGACCTGACCGTGGCGGTTAACGCAGGCCAGATCAAGACCGGCTCGGCCTGCCGCACGGACCGCGTTTGCAAATACAACCAACTGCTGCGCATCGAGGAACTCCTTGGCGACAACGCGGTTTACGGGGGAGTGATTTAAGAAGTAGCCAGAATAAAAAAAGCACGCTATTAATTTTTCCCTTCTGAATACTGGCTTCTGACTACCGGCTTCTTCTGTCCCATGAAATTATGGCTGACACTTTACCGGATCGCCACGGTCGCCTTCATCGCGCTTGTGGTCATAGCCATCATCAGCGCCTTTCTGCCGAAAATCAGGCAGAACCAGGAACGGCAAAGAAAGATCGCCGAACTGCAGGAGGAAAACAGGCGCAAGGAGGAATCGGTAAAGGGACTGCGCAGGCAGCAGGAACAACTCGCCACCGACCCCAAATATGTCGAGAAACTGGCGCGCGAGGAACTTGGCAAGGCCAAGGCCGGCGAAATCGTCTATCGTTTCGGCAAGTCGAAAACCAACAACTATCTTCAGAAAAAGAATTAATTGACACCGCCCGCTGCGCTGGAGGCGCAGAGTTCGCAGAGGTCAATTTGTTTTCCTCCGCGTTCTCCGCGTCTCTGCGGTAAAATATTTTTATGAATGGTCATTTTCTGCCTGGCCTTGATGTCCTCGCCGGATCCAGACGGAACTGGATCAAAGGAAAACGCATCGGCCTGGTCAGCCATCCGGCCGCAATTTCCTCGCAGGGCGCCCCGGCGACGGAAGTTTTGCTCAAGGCAAACGCAAAAATCACCGCCCTGTTCGGACCGGAACACGGCTTCTTCGGCACGGAAACAGCCGGCCATCCGGTCAAAAGCAATGTCCATCCCCAATTAAAAATTCCGGTTTATTCGCTTTACGGCAGCACGCGCAAGCCCGCGCCGGAGATGCTTGACAAGGTTGACGCTCTCGTCTTCGACCTGCAGGACCTGGGCGTGCGGACTTACACTTATGTTTCCACGCTGCGCAATATTCTCGATGCGGCCGCGCAATCCGGTAAGGAAGTCATCGTGGCCGACCGCCCCATCCCGCTGCCGCGCATCATTGACGGCCCCATGCTCGACCCGAAGTTTGCAAGCTTTGTCGCCGGTATTCCGGCGCCTATGTGCTATGGCATGACGCCAGGAGAAATTTCACTCCTGTTAAAACACGACCTGAATCTTGAAGTGGATCTAAAGATTGCAAAAATGCAAAATTATTCCCGGCAATCAAGGCGCGAAAAGGACTGGCCGCCCTGGATTCCGCCCTCGCCCGGCATCCGTTCCTGGGAAACCGGCTATTGTTATCCGGCAACGGTCTTCAGCGAGGCCCTCCCGGTCGTCAACATAGCTCGAAATTCCAACCTGATTTTCCAGGTATTCAGCATCCCCGGCATTAAAAGTAAAGTCCTTTGCAAGATTTTAAATCGTCTTAATTTACCCGGCGTGAATTTTTATAGTCATCCGTATAAACTGGAACTTCCCCGGACGCCTCAACAGAGTGAGGCGGCTACATTTCCTGCCTGTAGCCGCGGTACTCTGCTGCCGCGTTCTTCCAATATCTTCGACGGCGTCCGCATGGTTGTCCATAATCCGGACCTTTTCCACCCGGTAACAACCAGTATTTTTATCATCTCCACGATCCAAAAAATCGGCGGAGTTGACTTGGTCTGGAAACACAAGGGGACACGCGAGAACTTCTTTGACAAGCTTTACGGCACGAACCAGGTCCGCCTGGCGTTGCAGGCCGGGGAGCCGCCGAAAGAAATAATTCGCTCGTGGCAAAGGCCGCTTGCAAAATTCAATTCCGTCCGCAGGCGATTTCTGTTGTATGCGGATAAGCTCTAAACTCTCCGGCGGACGGCAAAGCCGATCAGCGCGGCCAGTACCATCAGCATCAGGCAAAACATCACGAGGCCGAAACGTAGCGAAACCAAGTCTCCGATCCATCCCACGGCAAATACGCCTATGAGGCAGGCCAGATTTATGACGACGTTGCCGGCGCTTACGGCCACGTCCTTATTGGTTGCTGTAGCCGCCACGGCGCCGGCTATGCCCAAGGGATAAACCGGACCAAATAATATTCCCGCCATGAACATTGCGCCGGCAGGCAGGCAATAACCTCTGGCCGCCAAACCCGCCAGGAGAAAGACGCAGCCCGTCAACACCAGTCCGGCAATGACCGGCAGGGCAGGCTGCCGACGTATCCAGAGCACAAAAATCAGCCGTCCGGCCACGATGCCCAAGAGAAAAAACGCGGTGATTTTGGCGGCCTGCCACACCGGCAAGCGCAGTTCCATCTGCGCGTACACCGCGCAAAAATACGACATGGCCGTCTCCACCGCGCAATATCCCGACAGCAATGCCACCAGCAGGGCCACGCGTTTTTGCATGATACAGCCGAAAAAAGAGGAGATCAGGGAGGGACGTTTTTCCATATTCAGTTCCACGGGAAATACGCAGGCGGCCAGCAACAAAACTCCGCCGATCCCCGCCAGAACCAGCGCAAAGGCCTGCCAACTCCCAAGCAGCCTGGCGGCCGGCGGCGTCAGGTACATGCCCGCTCCCAGGCCGGCCAGAAAAGTCGCATGGACAATGCAGAAAAGGTTCTGCTGATTGCGCTCAAAATACTGCACAATGATCAGCGAGGCCGCCATGGCCGCGCAAGACCATGCCACCCCGAATAAAAACCGGCCGCACAGCACCGCGATAAAGGATGGAACCACAGAAATCAAACCGGCGGATGCCAGCACAAGAATGCTGCCCCTGACAATACGAACGGTCCACACCGGCCCCGAGAAGGACAGAAACACCAGATATCCGGCCACAACGCCCCCCATGAAAAAGGCGATGGCCATTCCGAAGCTGGCGTGCGTAATGCCCAACTCACGTTCAACAACCGCGCCCACGGCCGGAATCACCGCCGAGCTCAGGGAACAGAGCAGGCAATAAAAACAACCCGCCGCAAAAATTTTTATCCGTTTTGTCATATAGGATTACGGGAAAGGGAAGAAAGTTGATCAAAAACCCGGCCGCCGTTCAAGCCATTAAAAATGATGCTTGTTTTCGCCGTCTCACCACCTAGAATAAGAATCTGTCCAGAAATAAACTTTAAAATATGCGCAGGAAAGACACATTCGATGTTTTGACCAGTTGCCTGGCGGTTTTTTTTGATGCCGCGGCCGTGTTTGTCGGTTTTATGCTGGCGACCTGGTTAAGATTCGACAGCGGACTGATACCGCTTTTTCATGACAGCACCCCGGTTGGGGTCTATTTCATGTACGGCAAGGCCGCCCTGCTGGGTACGCTGCTGTTTCTTTTCATATTCAAATCGCTCGATCTTTATGTGCGACCTCAGATAGGCGACTTCAGCGACAAGATTCCGCGCCTGATCCGCGCCATAGGCCTGGGCATCCTGTTGAGCGCGGCCCTGGCATTCGCCATCCGCACCGAGCCGCCGTTTTCGCGCATCACCGTGATCCTGGCCGCAGGCACAGTGGCAATCTGCGTCATAGTGGAACGTTATCTGCTGTTCCGCTGGGAACTGCACGCGGCCGCACGCCGTTCCAGACTCAGGGACATAATCATCGTCGGCACAAATTCAATCGCCGCCCGGCTTAGGAACACCATGCAGAACGAACCGCGCCTCGGCTCGCGCATTACCGGCTTCTTCCGCGTCTCCGCAACGGCTGAAATCGATCCGGCCATTCCACAGGAACTGGTCAGAGGCGACCTTGATGACGTGAAAAAATTCACGGAAACAAACCAGGTGGATCAGTTGATCCTGACCGACAGCGCCGTGGGCAACGAACGCATGATAGAGCTGATCCTGCTCTGCGAACAATCGCTGATAACCTTCAATCTCGTGCCCGATATTCTGCACATTCTGACGGGCGACGTTGACATGCAGGCCATAGACGACATCCCCCTTCTGGGCGTGAGCCGCTGGCCGCTCGACGATTTCTGGAACCGGCTCCTCAAAAGGACCGAGGACATCGTCGGCGCCGCATTCGCCCTCGCGTTATCTGCGCTGCCCATGGCAATTATCGCCCTGTTGATCAAGCGCGATTCGCCGGGACCGGTCTTTTTCCGGCAGGAACGCTGCGGCGAGCGCGGCAAAAAATTCCAGCTCATAAAATTCAGGACCATGTCCGTGAACGCCGAGGCAAAAACCGGCCCGGTCTGGGCCGTTGAAAACGATCCGCGCCGTACCGGTCTCGGCGCCTTCCTCAGGCGCTTCAATCTCGACGAACTGCCGCAACTCTGGAACGTGCTCAAAGGCGAAATGAGCCTGGTCGGGCCCCGTCCCGAACGTCCGTTTTTCGTGGAGCAGTTCAAGGAGGACATCAACCATTACATGTGGCGGCACGTTTCAAAACCGGGCATGACCGGCTGGGCGCAGGTGAACGGACTGCGCGGCAACACGGACATCGCCGAGCGAATCAAGTATGACCTTTATTACCTGGAGCACTGGGCCATCGCCTTCGATTTCAAAATCCTGCTGAAAACATTCCTGAGCCGGAAAAACGCTTATTGAATCAGAAAGTGAAGATGACCGAACTTTGGATTCAGGAAAGACACGACAATGGGAATAGCGGGAACAGCAGCAGGCACAGCCGAGGTTTGCGAAGCCGCCGTGACTGGAGTGTCTGCCGCTCTCACTGCAAACGGCAAGTCGCAGTTGATTTTCAGGCGATCCGGCCATTCAGGTAGAGCGACCCGGCACTCTTCGGCGAATGTCTGCGCGTAAAACGCTGCAAAAATACAAAACGTGGCCAGGATTCTTTTCATTTATGCGGATTGTGCGACAACTGAATGAAGACAATTCCGGCAACGATAGCGATCAATCCGGCCGCTATCTTCCAATCCATGACCTGGTCGCGCCTGACGAGGCCGGTCAAAGTCCCGGCCACGGGAGAAAGCGCAAAAGCGACCGCCAGCGTAATCCCAAGGTTATGCGTATGGGACAACGCCGCATAAAAACTCCACATGCCCAGGCTGCCGGCAATGACCCCGCCGCCGACAATAATCATGAGCCAGGCTTTGCCTTCGCCAGGATTGACAATGTTCTTCCAGGCCGGCATGGACAAGAGCCCCAGAATGACCAAGGCAACTCCGGTGCGGATCGTGATTCCGGCAATGGGCGGCAGTCCCAGCGATTTCAGGCCAGCTTTTTCGAAATAGCCTCCAATACCCCAGGCCGCGCCGGCCAGTATTGCAAAGAGGAGGTATGGTTTCACAGGTTGACCTCACAGTTGATTAGCGGGCCATACTGCTGGCAGCCGAACAAATCCGATTCGCCCAATGTGCCGTTCGCCCTGTCCCTCCGGAAGGTGAACTTGAAGGCATTGCCAGGATCGTATTCGACAAAAGTCACTATTTTATCCTCCGGCACGGAATAAAGTTTTGCCATCGCTTCCCTTGTAATGGCGCCGCTCCTTTTCACCTTCTCGTATGTTTCCTTTTCCGCAAAGATAATGTCGAAAGTGATATTATCCGGACCGGCGTTTTTACTGCGAATTGTTTTTGCAAGTTCATATAGTTTGCAGGTTTTCATTTTCCTCCGTTCACTGTTTCGATAGTTATCGGGAAAGGTTTGCAGGGATCGTCAATTTTGACGATATGGTTCATGGTCCAATCATAGACGGGCTTTGCCGCGAGCGGTTCGTCGGTCAGCAATGCCGCGCCGCCGGCCGTGCCCTTTGTCTTTAAGCGGGCGTAAAAAATACTGCGCGCGCCGAGCGTCACGATCACATCAGCCTTTTCCGCCGTCTGCGCAACTGCTTCCACCACAACGCACAGCTCATGCGATCTTATTTCCTTCACCGGCTCCATCGCGCCCAAAATGGCGTTTTGGCCGTACACATGGTAAAAAAGATGATAATCCTTTCCGTTCTCCCCGAACTGTTCCGCGACCTTTCCTTTGGCCCAATCAATGGCCCTGGAAATATTCGCTATGGTCATGGGATCCCTTATTCCGACGATAATGTAACGCCTTTCGCCGATTTTACCGGCGCCTTCCAGTTTCACATAATAATCTTTTGCCCCGATAAATTTTTGTCCTGTGACTTTCGTGGCCTTTTCGCTGATTTGTTCGTACCGGCATCCGCGCATATCAATCGTCCCGCCGGCGACCTCCTCGTAAAACGGATCTTTCCGTTCGTACATGGCGTGTCCGGCCAGCGATGCCGGCGTGCATCTTTGGCCGGGATGGCAGGCCTCCACAATGACGTAATCCCTGCCGACCGTTCCGATGATGCTTTCCTTGCCCATGTACGGTTCGGCGCAAAATGACGCGCACTCCATCACTTTGCCGAAATAATAGGCCATGTCCTTTGAAAAACCCTTTGCCAGGACAAAGGAGGCAAAAATGCAGCAGTCGCTGGTCCGGCTGGTTATGATCACGTCCGCCCCGGTTTCAACCGCTTTTTTGATGGGCTCTGCGCCCATGACGGCCACCATGCCGTCCGTTTTGTCCAACATCTCGCCGGTGAGATCGAGCCTGCCGTCAAGCCCCTGTATGCGTTCCCCCCTTGCCATGGCCGAACGCACATATTCCTTGTCAATTGCGCACCGGATGGTCGCAAGTTTGAAGGGAGCCAATCGCTGCTCTTGCGCGATTTCCCTGACAATACGGGCGAATTTGTCGACGCCCTTGTTAGTTCCGCAATCGTTGGCCGAACCGATGATCATTGGAATTTTCAGTTTGCGCGCGGCAACGAGCATGTGTTCGATATCATGCCTTTGCCACACTTCCGGACTGGTGGAAGAATCCGCGCCAAGCGGATAGGGACCCACGTCATTGCTGCCGGCATCCGCGCAAATGGCGTCGAGCGGCGCGCGCAGCCCCAGCTCGAAACTTCCCTTTTCCAGCCTGGCATAACTCAGATGCCCGTTCGGGCATATCACCTTGATTTCATCCATATGTTTTTCTCCTTACTGCGCCTTTTCACACTTTGGAAAGTGTGACCGGGCATTTCCTTGGGAGAAATCTAGCGTAAAACCATGGAGAAATGGAATGGACAGGCGGCGGATAATGATGGAAAAAATATCGATACAGGCGAAAAACCAAAAAAAACGCGCGGACTACGGAATGGAGAGCATGACCCCCCGCGGGAGATATTCATAACATCCCATGTCCACCACTCCGGAAAAACGGTCAATTCTGGAACGGCCGTCCAGATCAAGGGCGCCGGCCATCCAGTCTTCGTTCGTCCCCGCGTTGACGCAGGGGGAACCCAGAACCAGGCGAAAATCATTGCCGTCCTTGTTTACAAACTGCGGATTGGACTCAATATTGTTGGCATAATAATATCCGCCCGCGCTTGACGGGAAGGCGCTTGTGGGAACAATGCAACTGTTGACGATGTAAACAAACCCTGTGGCCGAAGACGACGGCGGAGAAAAGGTAAAATTACTTCCGCTTGCGGAAGTATTTAAATAACAAATAACGTTTTCAAAAGAAGTGGTGCCAGGATAGTAACTGGTGCAATACACTCCCCCTCCGGCTTGACCTGCGGAATTGCTGACTATCGTGCAATCCTGGACGCTGCCATAGGAAGGCATATAAATCCCGCCGCCCTTGCTATTTGCTCCGACAAAGTTGGAATAAATCAACGTATCACGGATAGCGCCGCTCTTAAGGTACATTCCTCCTCCATAACTGCCACCGCTGCCAAGACATGAATTTCCATAAATTACGCATTTATCAACCAAAGTGTTTGATGTATTAAAAAGGCAAATTCCTCCGCCGTAGTAAATATCGCTGCTCGTGATGGACCCGATGGTATTGCTGGCAATAATACAGTTTACGATCAATGAAGTTGCCACGCCCGATCCGGAATATTCCAGATAAATGCCGGCTCCTCCGCCAGCGCCGGTTCCTGCCAGTTTAATATTACCTAAAATTTCACAGTTGGAGATGGTTCCCCCTTCCGTCATCCGTATCCCCCCCGCCCAAGTACTATAAGTCATATTGGATATTATCCGGCAGTTTTGAATCTTTGCGCCAGCAATCGCATAAACGCCAGCGCCGCCGACCGTCAGCACACATCCGTTCCTGACCGTGAATCCGTCTAACACCGAGTTGGTGGAGACATTGAAACAACGGTTTGTGACGTTCGGATAATTGCCGTCCACGATCGTAAGCTCACGTCCGTTTACGCTTGCCACGGTCACCGCTGAATCAACAGTAATCTGGTTCGTTAAACAATAGACGCCATTGGATACCCATACCACTCGCGGCGCCGAGCTGGTCCTGGCAACATTGACGGCATCCTGAATGTTTGTCGCCGCAGTAGCCCAATTCGTGTAAGGACTGGCATTGCCGGTGTTACAAGGAACAACATAATGCGTAGCTCCGGAACAAGTTAATGTTAGAGCCACGCATACCAGAATCATCCGAATCAAATTTGTTTTGATTACTGCCATGAAAAACACCTCCACTCCGCCATAGCGGAAAAGTCACTGTACAAAGAAAACATATAACCCGCGTGAAAACAAATCAATTAAAAACGCACAAAACTCAATGCCGCCGTTTTTCCCTTTAACCTGACAAACACCATGCCGCCCGGAAACTTTCAAATCCCGAAGCCAAAATGTCCAGCCTTTCGTCCACGAACGACGCAATGATATAATCAGAAAATTCAAGAGCTTCCGCACACTCTTCCGTCACTTATTTCTTATCTCATTGGCGGCATCAACCATTGCCTTGAAGTTTGCCGCAGGAATCGGCGGATTGATTTCAGAGGAAGATCCGACAAACATGCCGCCCGTATGCAATGCGTCCGTTTCGCTGATATGCCGCAGCGCTTCCGCGCGCACCTGTTCCGGAGTTCCTCTTTCCATCAGATCCACGCCGTCCACCCCGCCAGCCCAAACCATGTCAGGCCAAGCATTTTTCAGTTCCACGATATCCATGCCGCAATTCTTTTCCAGACAATAAAAACCATCCACGCCGCAGGCGATCAGATCCGGTATGACTTTCTTCCAATTGCCGTCGCTGTGATACAAAACCTTTATGTCATGCTCATGCCATGCCGCGGCAATATTGCGCACATACGGGAAAACCATTTGTCTTAAAAAGTCCGGCGAAAATATCGTCCCATGGGTGGTCGCAATATCTTCGGCGATCAACGCAGCCGGCGAGAGATCACGGTCGGCGATCACATGCAGTTTCTGCACCCACTTTTCGGATTTAACCTCCATGTATTCCCTCAACAAATCCATATTGTCCTGGCAAAAATAAACGAACAACTCCAAGCCCATTCCGAGATCGGAATAAACGCCCGGCAGGCCTGGATTTATCGGGTAATCCAGCAAAACCGTCTGTCCTATTTTTTGCTGAATATTTTTGAACCAATCGTGGTAAGCAACCCTTGTGTTTGCGCCGATTTTTTCATCCTTAATGTTTTGCAGATTCTTCCATAGCCACCGTTGGGCTCCGGCGATATCGTCGAACGGACGCTTGATCACCCAACTAGTCCAGTTGTCGCATTGTTTTGAAAAGCCGTCATCAGTGACAATCACCCCTGTCCCGATCGGCGCCGCCGGCGGGAAAGTCATGTCCAGGGACCGTCGCGCCGCCAGGCAGACATCATCCAAGGTATAATCAAACCCCACAATGCGTTTGCCAGCATAAAGCGAAACAACGTCCGGATTGGATTTTATCTGATCATGAAGCGCGATCCGGTCGACCGGACGCAGATCCAACGTGGCCTCGACCCTTTCACGTTTGCTCAAAACATCGGCGGGAAATATCTTTTCAAGATTTTGTTTGCCCATCTTTGCCTCCGTTATTTTTCCTTTATGGGAATTATCATTTTGGCATTTTGACGCATAATGTTCTCCGTCTTTGTTCCCCAATGGTAAAAGCGGCCTACTTCTTCGAAGAACAATTCCCAAAATCGAATATTTTTCAGGATGGCCTCGTGATATTCCTTCCTGCCATAGCGTCCGTCGGTCGCAAACAACACCTTGTCATAAAAACATCGGTTCGTGCCGTCCAGGCAACGCACGTCCAGATTTTCAATCAGCCATTGGATGTAAAAGCCCGCATGTCCACCGCTCATATCGTGCCAGATGCCGGAATAATGGCTCAGGTTCTGCCTGGTTTCCTCCAGCCACGGCCACCCGAGATGGCCTCCGATAATCTTCAATTTCGGGAATGCCGCGGCTACGGCGCCCAGCATGGAAGGCCGCATATTGGTTGGACCAAGCGATAATCTTTCTCCGGCATCTTCGCGCGCCATTTTTCCGATTATGCCGGTATGAAAAAGAATGGGCATCCCGAGGCCTTCCGCCTTTTCATAAAAAGGAAAATAGTCGGGATGGTCGTACGGTTTTTCCGGCATAATGGCCTTCAAACCGACAAACCCTTTTTCCCGCAATCTCGGAATCAGGTCGGGCGTTTGCCGAAAATCCAGCAAACCAAACGGAATAAAAAACCCCGGATAATCCCTCGCTACGCTCAGAATTTCGTCCTCCGAGGCCCTGCCGTCCAGCAGGCCGCGCTCATCACATTGATACCAGGTGTTCATAATCCAGACTTGTTCCACAATTCCCGAACTGACGATGTTATCCAAGTCTCGTGGTTTTTTTACCATATGAGCATGCGCATCTATTATCATGATTCCTCTCCGCTATGATCTTAACGTTGAACAATAAGCACACGGACATCAAGGCTGTCAACGACCAATTCAACCTGGTCTTTTACAATCTTCAATTTATCCCCCAGCAAATCATTGACCGATGCAAATCCGCGGACGCATATTGATTCCTTGATTTTTTCTTCTGTCGGATTTGTAAATATCCAAGCCGCCTTTTTGCCGGCAACGCGCCTCCGCAAAAGCAGTTTGCCGCTGTGCTCTGGCCCCACGCCGCTTTCGCTCAATAATTTACGGACGCATACTTTTGAAGCGGAGTTGCGGTAGGCGGTCCCAACATGTCCGACAACCGTCCCCAGCAAATACGCTTTTCCACGGCCGAACTTGCGTTCCACCCCGGCAACCTTGTCACCATATCGCAGACAAGCCCGACCTTCCTCGCAGCAAAACGTCTCCAGGTAAACGTTAGCGCACAGCTTGTGGCCCGCCAACACTCCCTCTCCTGCCAGCATCGCCGCATCCACGTATTCACCCCACGTCCGATCCGGAAGCGACCAACGCTTCCCGCATTTAGGTTCACGTATCATGGTTATGCTTTCATGACGTACGCCAAACAAGTACCGCATAATCGGCGACAGTTCCCCGCGATTACAGAAGCCATATTCGTTTATTCTCCCTGGAGCTACTTCGCTTATCAAGCTCCCTCCGTTTTTGACATACTCGCAAAGTTTAGCCGCAGATTCTTCCGACATTAAGAGCGGAAAAGGCAATATCAGGACTTTATAGCAGCCCGCGCGCTCAATGTCGGCGATATTCACAAAATCAACCGGAATCCCCTCGTCCCAGAGAAGCCGGTGCCAGCCGCGAATGCTGTAACTCAGATGATCCTTAAGCTCTTTTTCACCGCGCAAACTCATACACAATTGATAATTCATCTCGTTTATAATTATTCCCACATCAGAACGCGCTGTTGTCGGGCGCCCGAATACATCCGCATGTTTATTCAACGACTTGCCGATTCGCGCGGCTTCCTCGAAACGCGGCGTAGTGTCACCTTGGCTGTCAAGCAAAGCAAAACCGTCGGCTTCGCCCGCCGCAATTTCCGCGCGTGTAACCCAAAATGAAATTGCCGACACGCCGGAACCAAGCGCCGTCAGTATCCAGCGCCGCATGTCGTCCGCAGAAGGAACACGTCCTATATGCACTCCGCCGGTTACCGGACCGCCCTGAAGCTCGGCCGCCCAGACCGGGTGGCCGGCAAGATTACAGGAACGGATGTAATCATATTTAAGCGCAACGATTTCCCACGTCTCGTTCAACAAGGCCGCATGACGATCAGGGTGCTCAGCATTCCGCCAGTCATCCCAATTCCGTCCGGGACAGCTGGCCGGATAACACGACGATCCCAGAAAATCCTGGCAACGGGCATAAGCCCAGTCCTGCGCCGACCCGATAACAGGACCGCCCTTATGCGCAAAAACAGGCCGCTTGAAGCGGTCGGCTTGCTTTATCGCCTCAGCGCGCGCCCTGAGAGTTCGAGCTATCTGCACATTATCCATATAATACTGCCAAAAAATGTCAACGGCCCACGGCCCCTTTGCATTAGCCGAACGGGTAGGACTGATGTCGCACCATTCCCGATAACGTGTATTCCAGCGCCGATTCAACACATCCAAGTCGCCGAAACAATCCTTCAGCCACAGTCTGAAATTTTGCAACGTATTTGCGCAAAAACAAACGGAATTGTTTACAAAATTTTCCGCGCGATAACCGATTTCCTGCCACGTGTTCCACACGACAATATTTTCATATCGCCCCAACGTTCTTACCAAATGCGAAATAAACCGCAAATGGACATTCATGGCATCCGGATGATCAAAACACGGGCCGGGCTTGCCGTCCCCGGGAAGAGCAATCTGGGCCTCGTACATAACGGGGATTCCATCTCTGCCGATCATCCGGCACTCCGGATATTTATGCCATAACCAGGCCGGCGCCTGTTCGCAGGTCAAACCGAGATACACGCCCAGATCCAATCTGGCGGCGTGTTCGATCAGCTCCTCATACCGACTGAAGTCGTATTTACCTTCCCGCGGCTCGTCGATCTGCCAGTGCTCCTGCAGTTTGATCAGATTAAAACCGTGCTTTCTTAGGTTTTCCATATCTTTCTTCAGTTCCGACATGGGCGGCATCGGCTCACGGCAAAGATGCGAACCTAATGGAAACAGTTTGCTAAATTTTTCAGAATTCATTTGTTTAATTTCTCCCGGAAAAATTGCAGCGCTCTTTCCCATCCGCCCTCCGGATTCAGAACCCGGTCGGCTTTTTCAACATAACGGGCAACCTTCTCCTTGTAGCTCAACAGTTTTCCAGTATCTTTTGTATAAGAACTGTTGCTTTTAACGATTTCATCGTCTATTTTAAGAACAACTTCGATCTCTCTTATCAAGCCTTGATATTTGCCGCCTTTTTTCTTCAACTCTTTCAATTTCTCATTCAGAAGATAAAAGTACTCATAATCCTCCAGCCCGTCCCGGAATGACTCCAGACGGATCGAACTTATTGGACCATCCGGCCCCGGATATATCCAGCCCGTTTCATTGGAAACCCTTTTGCCCTCTTCAAACCATAACGCCGACCACATTTTTTTCGGCCAGCGCGGCTCAGCGTAATTGAACGGACCGTAGCTCCAATGATTGGCCGTGCAATGCATCCAGCCGGATATTCCCAGTTTCCAGTTCATCCACGGAATAATCCGGCAATCAATCGCTGGATAGTCTGTATATAATGCCGGGAAAGGATGATAATCGGCATTGGCGCTGTACCACCAGACGGTTTTACCTCTCTTTACCAGACTATCCGCCGCTTCTTTATCGAAACACCGGACCTCCGGCACCCATATATCAACATAATCTTCAAGCTCCGGGACGGGAAATCTATGGTAACTAGTCTGCAGTATTTTCAGGTGTGGAGCAAGACTCTTGAATTTCTTCTGTATCTCCTTCAATTTTTCATAATCGCAAGGCATCGGCTCGTCCCATACAAGATATATGGCTTCCACCTTGTCAAACCACCCCTCGTTTTTGAGGAAATCATCCAGAGCTCTCAGATATGGAAAAATGACATCTTTCGTCTTAATCACTGTTTTTTTATCAGCTCTCTTGTCGTAAACTTCAGAATCCGCCTTACCATTAAGAATTCCAACCATATGCCCCTGTAGTAACGGCATAATGACATCTATTTTTTTTTCGCGGCAATAGGCAATTAAAAATTTTTTCAACGGCGCAAAATCAAACGAGTAACTTCCATTCTTTTCAAGAAAAATATTTGCCGTTCGAAATTCATTGCCGCTCCAATCGGGAAACAGCAAGGGTGTAATTTTATGTTCCATCATAAATTTCAGGAATGGATCCACGAAGCCCATGGGCACATATTGCCCCTTGAAATAAAACGAACGAAAGGCGTGCAGGTTGACCCATTGTATAATCGTCAGATGTGACCGTTCGGGAATGTTAAAATTCCACACATGAAGATTGATCTTTATTTCCGTGGCGGAAGAATTGTCGGGCTTGACGACTATTTTACCGTCATAGTTACCGGCCGGAATATCATCCGGGACCTTGACCATCACCCAGACAGGCTGAACCATACCGCGTTCAACATTTGAAACCGGCGTATCAAAACCGTAAAGAGGCATTAACGGATCCGGCCAGAATTTGACATGCCTTTCCACGTCATAGAATGGCGGCTTTGTTTCCACATAGCCGACCTTGCTGACCGTGATGTCATATTTATCTATTTTCCCTCCTGATCCGGTCAAATCAGTCCATTCTATTTTTATATCCTCCATGTCCTTTCCAAGCGGCACAAGCGCAATTTGAAAACTCTCAAATTCTCCCCTGGCCGCGGATATTCTTGCTACGTTCGTAAATTCTCCTTCAAATGGTTCATCCCTGAAAATCTTTTCCGTGGCCGGCGCAATCCCCACTCCGTAATCCAGCGTCGCCCCCTTGCCAAGTTTCCGGCCGTAAAACTCATACGCCCGGCATAGCGACTGAAAAGTTTTAAAAGACGCTTCAAGGTCGGCGACCTGCTCCCACAAAACGTTCCAGGCCTTGTCATCCGCTCTCTTTTTCCCAGTTTCCGCGAGATTACTGAATAAGAGCGTCAGCCTCCCCTTTAATTCCTCATGTTTCTTTGCCACCGCTTCCGCAGAAACGTTTGTTCCCAAATCCGCCAATCCCTTTTTTAAATCATCCAGTTTCAGGACGGTTTCCTCTGAAAGTATGTTTCTGAATGTCGTCTCTTCCAGAGCCAGCCCCTTTAACTTCCCGAATCTTTCAGGCCGCGCAAAGGTGCCGGCCGTGGGCGACCACGCCGTATATTCCGGGATCCTCTGCTCTTCCCTGCAAAAGTTTCCCCTCCAGACGTTGCTTACACCGGGAGTGATCGCAAAACCGGCGAAGGGAACGGCCATTTCCACGTCCCAGGAAGCCGCGTAAACCTTGACCGCCACCTGGCTCCGGCTTTCCCAGGTCACATCCTTCAGATATTTGTCCGCAAGCACGCCCAACGAGTTCACGCAAAAATAGTAGTATACCCTGTCGTCCGGCGCCAAAAACAATTCCAGACAATCATCCTGGAAAAGATTGAACGAATCGTGCTCCTTGTAACGCGTCTTTATCTTTTCAATCCTCGATTCATAACACCTGAAACACAGATAAATATAATTGTCATCATATATTATCTTGAATTCTGTCCGTTCTTCCGGCATGGCCCCGTCGGCATTGACCAAAAACTCCTCCCATTTCAAATCGCGCCAGCACTCGTCATCAAGTCTGCCGTCAATACACGGCAGGGACTTGTCATTCCTTCGCACAACCAATTCCTTGCGAATGCCCTCAACCGGCGAAGGAGACTTGGGAGCCTTGAGGTTTTCACCAACAGACGCCTCTTTTTGCTTGCCGTCGTAAACCTCAATGGAAATATCATCGAACCATGCCAGGCCGTTGTTCGCCCCTTCCGTGGTCAGCGTCAGAAAAAAATAATCACAACCGGCCGGCGCCTTGACCTGCTTTTCCACAAAGGTCCAATCCGCCGTGCCATTTACCCTCCCCGCATTATCGCCTCCCAGGTATTTCCAGGGGCTTTGATAAAAACTTATCCCCAGGGATGCGGAAGTGTTTTCAAGGCCCTCTGTCTTTATCCATCCGCTTACCTTGTATACTCCTCCGGACGATATTGCGACAGTTTGCGTGGCAATCCCCCTGTTGTTGTTCCCGTGCAGACAAAGTGCCCTGTTCCCACTGTGCTTCACCACGCCGTCGCATGATACCTTGCTGCAACCGGCTCCAGCAGGCCTCTCAAACCATTTCGCACCGTCACATCCCCAGTCCACGGGAAAATATTTATCATCCAAAACCTCAAATCCGCCGTTCTTCACAATGTTCTGTCCAAATGCCACATCAAAACCGGCAATAAAAAACAATAAAAATGCGAATATCATGTAAATCATTTTATACTTCACAACCAGCCCTCTTTCATATCAAGCATTTCGAATACTCATCGTTATAACAGAGCCTGTTTCAAAACAAAATCTTTTTGATTGTCCACTTTTAACAGAAAAATTATTAAACGGAATGGACAAAAGCAGAATAATAATGTAAAAAATGTCAATCGTTTTCTGTGACTTCCATGGTTAATGGTGACAAAAAAACACTACAAAATCACATATACGCTGGACCCGCGCGCCCTGGCGCCGGAAATCAACCACGCCTTTTACCGGGAAAAACCAGAGGGGATTTCCAGCGCCGAGAGGGTAAAAACAGACTTTGACATTACCTGGTTTTTAGCCGGCGAGGGAAAATGCCGCGTCTGCGACACGACCTACCGATATAAACCAAACGACCTCCTGCTCATCCCGCCATACGTTCGCAGGGAATATGTCAGCCTCGGCATGCCGACCAGATATTACTGGCTGAACTTTACCGTCAAACCGGAATCTGAAATAAAAAGCACGTTTCATATCCGCGAAGCAATGAAAGCCAATGAGGCGGCCATTGCCACGTCCTGCGGCGAAAACATTTCCATTATCATCAGCGGCTTTCCCGCGAACAAAAAACAATTTTTCGACAATATTGTCCGCCTCAAGGAAAGAAGCGCCATAAATACGCCCGCCGTCTCCGCCCTCCGGCTCAAGGATTATCTGATCCAACTCCTGATCGAAATAATCGACTTTCTCAACGAAACGCACGAACGTGAAAAGAAAAAATTCGCAAAAAGCGTCCAATACATCGAATCGCATTATATGAACGAATTGGATATGGCCGCCCTGGCGAGAATGGAGGGTATTTCGAAAAGCTATTACATCCAGCTTTTCCGCAAGGAATATGGAATCACGCCGAACAAATACCTTGAACTGCGCAGAATCAAATACGCCAGGAAACTCATTGAATACCGGGACAAAACCGTCAAGGACATTGCCAATGAGACGGGATTTTCGGACCAATATTATTTTTCCAAGGTATTCAAGGCCCACACGGGACTTTCCCCAAAAAATTACCGCGATTCGTTCCTGTAAATAATGATGCACCGCCGGACATTTTGTCCGATCAACGACAATTTGTCGCGCATGAAACAAGCCCCGTATTCCAAAGCGGGCTCTGCCCGAAACAAAAAGGTATCACACAAAGATGTTTTTCACAGAGGCCACAGAGTTCACCGAGGGAAGAGATTCGTTATTGCTCCGTGTTCTCTGTGCGCTCTGTGAGAGATGCTTTCTTGTTTTCCTTCGCTGTTCCTCAGGTTTCAGGCGCTAAAATCCCTCACAAAACAAAGACCTGGCACATTCCTTGCTGATTAAAACAGCCGCACGAGAATTTGCCATGAAAACGGAACACAAAACGCAAAAGACGATTTTGATTGCGGTCATCGTGGCCTTGTTCTTCCTGGCCCTGGCCGAGGGTGTGCTGCTTTTACGCGCTTCACGCTTCGGAGCAAGCGTGACCAGCGCTTCCCTGCTGCAATCTCTTTTTGCCCCGCATTATGAGAAAAGCCATGAACTCTCCGGGGAAAATGAATCGCTGATGCTCCAGGAAACCGCCGAGGACCTCGAACGCCTGCACGCACAAATCAACAGTCTTTTCAGTCCGCATGCCAATTTCCAATTCTTCGACGATGAACAGCGGCTGCAGTCGGAGATAGAGCATATTTTCCGGAATGCGCGCGAGGGACGGCACAGCGGGGCGCTGCGTCTGCTCGAGAAAGACTGGCATGACGTGGCCACTATTTCCTCGCTGGACATCCAGGAAGGCGAAACCAACTATGAGATCGCCGTTTCCATGCCGGAATTTCAAAAGAATGAAATCAATATCAATATTCACGGACGGATACTCTCGATCGAAGCCAAAAAGAACCAACGCGAATCCGGCGCCGGCAGACGGGCCGAAACCAGCGGCCGTTTCAACACGCAGATTATGCTGCCCGCAGACACGAAAGGCGAGGCCGCGCAGGCCTCCTACAGCGAAGGCATGCTTAAAATAACCGTGCCGAAAACGGCGCCAACCAATTCGCTTGCCCATAACGTCCCGATTATGTAAATTACAGGAATTTTCAAGAACAGGAAATTGCCACAAGATGCACAGGAAGCACAAAAGGAAAACAAATTTAATTGATCTGCTTGTGCTATTTGCGCTTTTTTGTGGCTAATGTTTGAAAAAACAAGGAGGAAAAAAAGAATGCTGGCAGTTAAAAACCTTCAAAAAGCCTTCGGGCCCTTGCTTGCCGTGCGCGGCGTTTCCTTCAACGCCGAACAGGGTGAAGTGCTCGGCTTCCTCGGCCCAAACGGGGCCGGCAAAACAACGACCATGCGCATGATCACCGGTTTTCTGCCGCCCACGGCCGGCACGGCCGTCATTGCCGGCCATGACATCAACGAGGACGCCCGCGAGGCAAAGAAGAACATAGGCTATCTGCCTGAAAACGCGCCCGTTTACGGAGAAATGACCGTTGCCAATTACCTGGCATTTATCGCGGAAATCCGCGGTTTTACAGGAGCTTCCAGAAACAAAAAGGTTGATGAGACCATAGAAAAATGCCGTCTGGCAAAGGTCAAACACCAGGCCATCGGCACGCTTTCCAAGGGATTCCGCCAGCGCGTCTGTTTTGCGCAGGCGTTGCTGCATAACCCTAAAGTGTTGATCATGGATGAACCCACGGACGGCCTGGACCCGAACCAGAAACACGTGGTGCGCACCATGATCAGCGAAATGGCCGCCAGCAAGCTGATCGTTGTTTCCACCCACATCCTCGAGGAAGTGGAGGCGGTCTGCACCAGGGCCATCATCATTTGCAACGGCGCCATAATCGCAAACGGCACTCCGGCCGAATTGAAGTCCAAGAGCAGGCTGCACGGCTCGGTCGAGGTGACCTTCCGCGCGGTCAACGACGACATCATTTCCAGGATGAAAAGCCTCCCCGATTCCGCCGAGGCCATTATTGAAGGAAGCAGGATAACGCTCGTTCCGCGCAACTCGGAAAAACTGTTTCAGCAGGCGCTCGTCATGATCAAATCCAATCCCGATTGGCCGGTCGCCGGCCTGAGAACGATCGAGGGAAAACTCGACGATGTGTTCCGTGAATTGACGGGAGGACGCTGAACGCGTGAAGCGCCGTTCGTCCGAATCTGACGAAATACGCTTCACGCTCAACGAAAGACACAATCAACAACTGGAGGAATAAGATAAATGGATTTCATACGCAACACCAAGGCAATCGCCAAGCGCGAACTTGTCTCATATTTCGACTCGCCGGTGGCTTACGTGTTCATAGTGGTTTTTCTGATGCTGCTCGGTTTTCTGACGTTTTTCGTCTCCAATTTTTATGAAATCGGCCAGGCCGACCTGCGTCCGTTTTTCTTCTGGCATCCCTGGCTGTTTCTCATCCTGGTGCCGGCGGCCGCCATGCGGTTATGGGCCGAGGAACGCAGGACCGGAACCATCGAAACCCTGTTCACCCTGCCGGTGACCATGACCGAGGCCATCCTGGGCAAATTCCTGGCCGCCTGGCTTTTCCTGGGCATCATCATCGCCCTCACTTTTCCGATCGTCATAACGTCCGTTTATCTGGGCAACCCGGACAAGGGCGCGATCCTCAGCGGTTATATCGGCAGCTTTATGCTGGCCGGCGCGTATCTTTCGGTGGGCATGCTCACCTCCGCCTTTACCCGCAACCAGGTCATCAGCTTTGTGCTCTCGGTGATGATCTGCCTGTTCCTGCTGCTGGCCGGATGGCCGCCGGTGACCAGCCTGCTGGTCAACTGGGCGCCGGAATGGCTCGTCAGCGGCGTGGCGGCCTTCGGTTTCATGCCCCACTACGAGGCCTGTCAGAAAGGCGTGATAGACACCCGCGACCTGGCGTATTATTTGAGCGTGATGATATTCATGCTTTTCGGAACTTACGTGGTTTTGGAGAACAGAAAATCGGCGTAATTTTACGTAAATAAAGGAAAAGGAAAAAAATGAGCAAAAACGGATCAAGACTGATATGGAAACTGAGCGGAGGAGCCTTTGCAATCCTGGCGCTTCTGGCCATCTTAATCGCGGCCAACGTCATTCTGGGCGACGTTCACCTGCGCAAGGACCTGACCGAGGATAAAATCTTCACGCTTTCCGAGGGCACGCGCAACGTATTGAAGAAACTTGACTCACCCGTGACCCTTAAATTTTTCTTCAACCGCAGTTCGGCCGAAATACCGGTTCCCCTTAAAAATTTCTCGCAGCAAATCGAGGATCTGCTGAAGGAATACCGTCTGGCGGCGAACGGCAAGATAATCGTCGAAACCTACGATCCCAAGCCTGATTCCGAAGCCGAGGAATGGGCGGAACGCTATGGCATCACGGCCCAGAACCTGGGCCTGACCGAGGCGCCGCTTTACTGCGGCCTCGTGGCCGTCAAGGGCGACAATCACGAGGTCATCCCGTTCGTGGATCCGCGGCAGGAGGAACTGCTGGAGTACAATCTCACGCGCCTGATCACGCGCGTCGCCAACCCCCAAAAGCCGGTGGTCGGCATAATGAGCAGCCTGCCGGTAATGGGCGTGCGCGCATTCCCCTATGCCATGCCGGGACAACCCATGCCGAAAAATCAGCCGCCCTGGATCGCCTTCCAGGACCTTTCCAAGGATTATGAGGTCAGGCAGATTGCCGCGGCCGCCGACAAAATCGATCCGGACGTAAACGTCCTGATTCTTGTCCACCCGAAAAACCTTTCCCAGAAAACATTTTACGCATTGGACCAGTTTGTCCTGCGTGGCGGCCGCCTGCTGGCTTTCGTGGATCCGCTCTGCCTGAGTGAAGCCATGAACCGGGAGATGGGCGCTCCGCAGTCAATGCCATGTTCGGATATGGGCAAACTGACAGATGCCTGGGGCATCAAATACGAGCCCGACAAGGTCGTGGCCGACCTAGAAGCCGCCACGCGCGTCAGGCGCAACGACAACGCCGTTGACGAAAGCCCCATTTTCCTCACATTGCGCCAGGACAATATTGACGGCCAGGACGTCATCACCGCCCCGCTCGAATCTCTGGTGCTTCCCGGCGCAGGCGCGTTCTCCGGCACGGCCATGCCCGGAATAACAGTGGCCTCGCTCCTGGTTTCCTCGCCCCAGTCGGAACTGGTGAACGCCATGATGGCCCAGATGGGGTCCGAGGCCATCCGCCGCGATTTCCAGGCCGGACTGAAAAAGCTCAATCTGGCCGTGCGCCTGGAGGGGCGCTTCAAAACCGCCTTCCCGGACGGCCAGCCAAAGGACGCCGAACCGGACAAGGATAAAGACAAGGACCAAAAACCGGAAGAGAAGCAAATCGAGGAAAAAGGGCTGAAGGAAAGCGCCGCGCCCACCACCGTCATCCTGGTGGGCGACGTTGACATGCTTAATGACGCGTTCGCCGTGCAGGAGATGAACCTTTTCGGCACGCGCGCCTATCAGCCGGTCAACGACAATATCAACCTGCTGATGAACGCCACGGACCAGATGGCCGGCAGCGCCGATCTTTCCAGGATCCGTTCCAGGGGACGAGTGGACCGACCGTTCGACCGCGTCATCGCCCTCCAGCGCCAGGCCCAGGAAAAATGGCTGACAAAGGAACGCGCCCTGCAGCAGCAACTGGAAGCCACCCGCGAAAGGCTCGAGTCGCTGCAAAGCCAGAAGGATAAAAACCAGAAATACATCCTGAGCCCGGAACAGGAAGAAGAAATCAACCGTTTCCGCCAGGAACAAATCAAGACCCAGCGCGAATTGAAAGGCGTGCGCAAAAACCTGCGCGAAGGCATCGAACAACTTGGCGTGACGGTGAAGGCAATCAATATTCTGCTGGTGCCGGTGATCGTGGCCCTTGCAGGACTGCTCTTTGCCTGGTACCGCAGGGCAAAGACAAAGAATGTATGAAACGACGTAATAAAAAAGGAAACTTTGAACGCTCAACATCCAACGTTCAACGTTGAACTCAATTGCTTGTTCCGAATTGGAAGTTGAACGTTCAACGTTGAATGTTTCTGAAGGAGAAAAAGGAAATGAAATTAAAGACACTGGTCATACTCGTGGCGCTGGCCGTGATCCTCTGCGGGCTGGCCTATTATACGAACAGGGAAAAAAACAAGGTCTGCGCGCCGGCGGCGCTGGGCAGGAAAGTTCTGCCCAATCTCCAGATCAACAGCATAGGCAAAATAGCGGTCACTTCACAGGAAGGCACAACCATTCTTGTCAGGGAGAACGGAAAATGGATAGTAGCCAGCCGTTTCAATTATCCGGCCAATTTCGACAAAATCGCCGACACCATGCGGGAATTGAGCGAACTGAAAATCGGCCAGACCGTCAACCTTTCTTCCTCTGAAATCGCCTCGTTCAATCTGCTTGATCCCCGGACCGGCACCAATAAAGTCTCCGGATCCGGCACCCTGGTTGAACTGCGCGATGCGAAAAACGGGTTGCTGGCCTCGCTGGTTGTCGGAAAGGATTTCATGCGGCAGCCGGCATCTTCTCCGCAGGAATCAATGATGATGGGGGGATTCGGCGGCTATGCCGACGGCCAATACATAAAAACCACGGATAACAAGGTGTACCTTGTGTCCAAAACACTCGGTCGCCTGACCGAAGACGCCAAGACCTGGCTTGAAAACACGCTGATCAACGTACCCTCGGACGATTTGAAGGAAATAACAGTCACAGGCCCGGACCGGGCCGCGATCAAGCTGACCCGTCCCGAAGACGGAGGCTCTTTCGAACTGGCCGACGTAAAAGCGGAAGAAGGCACGCCGGAAAACTCGAAGATCAGCCAAATGGCCAATGCTTTGAGCCAGTTTTCCTTTGATGATGTCGCCGCACCGGATATCACGGCCAGAGAAACCGGGCTTGACCGCCCGATAGTGTTTACGGCCACGGCCAAAGACGGATTGATCTACAAGCTCAGGATCGGGAACTCCCTGACCAACGACACCTTCAACCGTTATTTTACCATCTCCGTGACGAACAATCCGGCGATCGTCCGGGAGGCGTCGCAAACAAACAAGGAAGCAAAGGCCGAATCAGCCGACAAGAAGGAAGAACTTAAAAAGAACCCTGCGGAGGAGGCCGCCGCCATGAACTCCAGGTTCGGATCCTGGACTTACGTCATCAAGTCCTACCGCGCCGAGCCGCTCCTGTATCAGCGCGGGGATCTGATCAAAAAACCGGAACCGCCGAAGTCCGAGGAAACGCAGACCGATACGCCGTCCGCCAAGTCGGACGAAAAAACAAAAAAATCGTCAAAGAACAAAAGCAAGAAATGAATCACATACCCCACTCCGGCCTGCGGCCCCCCCCTTCAGGGAGGAAAACGAAAGGCGGGTGGGTGACAAAGGAGGCTCCCGATGGACCACACTGAAATAACAAAAACAACCGGCCTGATTAACGAACAAACCAAGGTAATCGACACACTGCGCCAGGAAGTAATGAAAGTGCTGGTCGGCCAGGAAAAACTCCTTGACCGCATGTTGATCGCCCTGGTCACCGCAGGCCACATCCTCCTTGAAGGCGTCCCCGGCCTGGCAAAAACCACGGCCGTGAAAACTTTGGCCAAAACGCTCGGCCTCCAGTTCCAGCGCATCAGTTTTACGCCGGACCTTTTGCCGGCGGACCTGATCGGCACGCAAATTTACGACCTGAAAACAGGAACCTTTTCCGTTAAAAAAGGTCCCATTTTCACGAACCTGCTGCTGGCCGATGAAATCAACCGCGCGCCCGCCAAGGTTCAATCGGCGTTGCTGGAAGCCATGCAGGAACGTCAGGTCACCATAGGCGACAAGACCTACCAGCTCCCGGACCCATTCATGGTAATGGCCACGCAAAACCCGATCGAACAGCAGGGCACCTATCCCCTGCCCGAGGCGCAAATAGACCGCTTCATGCTCAAATGCAAGATCACCTATCCCTCCAAGGATGACGAACGCCGCATCATGAACCGCTTCACGAAGCGCACCCAGATCGAAGTGTCCACGGTCATGTCCGCCGACCAGATAAGCATTCTGCGCGAACTCATGGACCAGGTCTATTGCGACGAGAAAGTGGGCGATTACATACTCGACATCGTCTTCGCCACGCGCAAGCCCTCGGACTATGGCATCAAGATAGATCATCAGATAGAATACGGCGCCTCGCCGCGCGCCTCGCTTTACCTGAACCTGGCCTCCCGGGCCAACGCCATGCTGCACGGCCGCGGGTACGCCACGCCGCAGGATGTGAAGGAAATAGCCTGTGACGTTCTGCGCCACAGAATCATGCTGACCTATGAGGCCGAGGCCGAGGATGTCGCCAGCGAGGACATCATCGCGCGGCTATTGAGCGATATACCGGTCCCGTGAGAAAAAATATCGTCTCCGTGAACTCCGTGGGCTCTAGCGCGTCAGCGAGCGAGTGAGAAAAGGTTTCTCTTATGGCCATTGACACCAAAGAACTGATGAAGCATGTCCGCCGGATCAGGGTGATCACCACCAAATTCGTGGATGAGCACGTCGGCGGGGAATATCACTCCGTCTTCAAGGGGCGCGGCATGGAGTTCGACGAAGTGCGCGAATACGTTGCCGGAGACGATGTGCGCTCCATAGACTGGAACGTGACCGCGCGCATGGGGCATCCCTTTGTAAAGAGGTTCTGCGAGGAACGCGAACTGACCATAATTTTCATGGTGGATATTTCCGGCTCCATGTGCTTCGGATCGCAAAACCGGTCCAAGGCGGAAGTTGCCGCGGAGTTGACCTGCCTCCTGGCGCTTTCCGCAATTAAAAACCAGGACAAGGTGGGCATGATCCTCTTCAGCGACCATATCGAGCGTTACGTGCCGCCGCGCAAGGGACGCACTGCGGCCATGCGGCTGGTGCGGGAGGTGCTGGCATCGGAGGAAACGCGCCACAAAACCGATATCGGCGCGGCCCTGAGATTCCTGAACAAGACGCAAAAAAAGAGGGCCGTGGTTTTCCTGGTTTCCGACTTTCTTTCAGGAAACTATGAAAGCGAACTGCGCGTGACCGCGCGCCGCCACGACCTGATCTGCTGCCCCATTTCAGATCCGCGCGAATCCCGCCTCGCCAACGTGGGACTTTTGGAAGTCGTGGATCCGGAAACAGGGGAACTCATGGAAATCGACACCGGCTCGCAAAAAACAGCGGAATATTTCAACGCCAGGGCGGCAGAAGAGACAAACGAACTGGATACCAGATTGAAACGGCTGAGGACGGATTCCCTGAAACTTTCAACCGACCGGGCCTTTGTCGACGACGTCCGCCGCCTGTTCAAAAAGCGGCAGAGGAGGATGAGCAGAGGATAAAAAAAGCGACTTTCAACATTCAACGCTGAACTTTGAACATCAATATCCGTTCAACGCTGAAAGTTGGACGTCGAACGTTCAAAGATTCCAAGCACACAATGCATAAATTTTTTCACATAATTATCATTCTCGCAATCATGGCTTCCCTTTCAGCCGGCTGCCGACACAAGGAAGGGGCAAAAACGCCGGAAACCTCCCCGCGCGTGGAAGCCGTTTCCTCCGGCCCGGTTTCCCTGACAATGATCGCCGACCCCCCACTGGTGCATCTTGACCGCGACATTCTGCTCACCGTACGCGTCGCCTGCCCATCCAACATCGAGGTCCGCCTGCCGCCGATCGAAAACAGATTGAAGGGATTTACCCTGAACGGCGCTTTTACGCGCGGCGCCGCATCCAATGATGCCCGAACCGCCAGGGCATGTCCGCCGCCGCAAGCCGATAATTCAGGCCGGACGGGGAGCCCGGCCAGGGAATATTGTTTCCGCCTGACACCCACTCTTTCGGAGGAATACCGCATCGCGCCCATGGCCGTTACCTGGATTGACCGCTCAAAAACACCGGCGGCGTCCGGCTGGCTCGCCACAAAGCCGCTGAATTTCGAGGCAACGGCCGTAATGGAAGGCATTCCTCCGGCGACGATTCATGACATTGCCGGACCGCTCTGGATTTATCCGCCGTTCAAAACCGTGGCGTTATGGGTCATCCTGATCCTGGCCTCGGCGGGCGCCATCGCGCTGGCCTGGTGGGCAAGCAAACGCCTGCACCGGGCGATCATATTGCGGCGCATGTCACCCAGGGAGCGCGCGCTCTACGAGCTTAACGAGCTTCTGGCACAGCACCTGATCGAAAAACACAAGGTCAAGGAATTTTACCTGGAAATCACCATGATCGTCCGGCGCTACATCGAACGCGCCCACGGAATACGCGCGCCCGAGCAGACCACCGAGGAATTTCTCCTGAGCGCGGCCAAAACCCCGGATTTCACCCGCGAAGCGGTCGCCAGGCTGAGGTCCTTCCTGCAGACGGCCGACCTGGTCAAATTTGCCGCGTTCCAGCCTGAAAGCGGCATCATTGACCAGACCATTTCAACCGCGCGTGATTATATTGAGAAGGACGAGACGGCGAAACAAGACCGCGATTCAACAAACCGCCCGCTGCGCTAGAGGCGCAGAGGACGCAAAGATAAAAAACAAGTTTTTAAAGTTCAAAAAAAATCTTGCCTCAGCGGCCTCTGCGTCTCTGCGGTAAAAAAATAAAAATGTTCCAATTCGCAAATCCATATTATTTCTTTCTTTTCATTCCGCTGCTGGCGACATTCCTGGCGATTTATGCGCCGCGGGTGACCTCGGCCGTCATTTTCGCCCCGACCAACCGCCTGCCGGCCGCGCAGCGCTCCTGGCGGAAACTGCTCAGGGCAGTGCTGCCGGTGCTTTACCTGGCCGGTCTTTCTGCCGCGATCATCTCCCTGGCCCGTCCGCAGACGGTCCTCTCCAAAACCGCGGTAAAGGCCAATGCCATTGCCATCCAGATGGTGGTTGACGTGTCCGGATCGATGCAGGCCCTGGATTTCTCAACCTCCGACAAATACCGTTCGCGCCTTGACGTGGTCAAGGACACCTTTGCCAAATTCATCGAACGCCGGCCGGAGGACCTGATCGGGCTGGTCACTTTCGGCGGTTTCGCCACCTGCCGCGTGCCGCTCACCATAGATCACGGCGCCCTCATTCATACGCTCAAAGGGACTGAGATACCGGTGCCGGTGCTGAACGCCGAGGGAAAGGTCGCCAACCAGGAGGAATTCCTGACCGCGATCGGCGACGCGCTCGCCACGGCCTGCGCCCGGCTGGAAAAAACCGACATGAAATCAAAGGCGATCGTGCTTTTGAGCGACGGCGAATCGAACACCGGCATCATCAAGCCGGATGACGCCATGAAAATAGCCAAGTCCCTCGGCATAAGAGTGTATACGATCGGCGTAGGCTCGAACGGCCGCACGCCTTTCCGGGTGCGGGACGCATTAGGCCGCTACTCGATCCAATACGCCGAAGTGAGTATTGACGAAAACCTCCTGCGCCGCATCGCGGAAACCAACAAGGGACAATATTTCAACGTCCGCGACCCGAAAGGCCTGACCAGGGCCCTGAACGAAATAGACAAACTCGAGAAGACGGCCATAAAAAGGGAAATTTTCAACCAATATCACGAATGGTATCTTTATTTCCTGGCCCCCGGGCTGATCATTCTGGCCGCGGCGGCATTATTGAACATGATGTTGTTTAAGGAGATAATCTGACAAATGCACTTGCAATTCGTCAACGGATGGGTGTTATTCCTGATATGGGCGATTCCGGCGCTCGCGGCTTTCTGGCTGATGCTCTTTCGCAGGAAACAGTCGGCCATGCGCGCCTTCCTCTCCGGCCCCATGCTCGCCAAACTTGCGCCCGCGGTAAAACCGGCGAGGTTTTACGCCCAGTTCACGCTTGCCCTGTCCGGCCTGTTGCTGCTGCTCGCCGCAGCCGCGCGGCCGCAATGGGGAAGTGAGGAAAGGATGGTCTTTCAGCGCGGACGCGACCTGGTCATCGCCCTGGATGTTTCGCGCTCCATGCTTGCGCCTGACGTTCATCCCGACCGCCTGCAAAGGGCCAAGGCCGACATCCAGGACCTGCTGCGCGAACTGCGCGGAGACCGGGTCGGCCTGCTGGCGTTCCGCGGCCATGCCGTTCAATTATGCCCCCTGACCACGGATTACGGCTACATCGAGCAGGCGCTGGACGACGTCTCGCCGGATTCAGCGCCGCGCGGCGAAACGAACATCGGAGACGCCATATACAAGGCCCTTGACGCATTTGAAAGCGATGAAGGCTCGCACCGCGCCATAATCCTGATTTCAGACGGCGAAGACCTGGCCGGCCAGGCCAAGGCCGCCGCCGAAAAGGCGAAGGAAAAAGGCGTGGTCATCTTCACGGTCGGACTCGGCAACCCGGAAGGCTCCACCATCCCCGGCCAGTCAAAGTCGGAATCGCGCCAGACCTACCAGGGCAAGGAAGTCATTACCAAGCTGCACCACGAAACGCTCAAGGAAATCGCGGAAACCACGGGCGGCGCCTATGTGCCCGTGGGCGTGGCCAATGTCAAGCTCGGCAAACTCTACAGCGAACATCTTAGCAAAATCAGCGCGCGCGACCTTGAGGAAAGCCTGCTGCAGCGCATGATCGAACGCTACCAGTGGTTCCTTTTCCCGGGAGTTCTGTGCCTGTTGCTCGCAGCCTTTCTCAGCCGCGGCCGCCTGGCAAAAACTAATGCGCTCCGGAGCAGGACAGGCGCAGCGCCGAAAGAACGCAAAATGTTTTTCCCCGATTTTCACAAGGCAAAGCTGATGCTGTTTCTTGCGCTTTCGGTTTCAGTTTGCGCTTTTGCGCGAAACGATTCACAGACCGCAACCAATCCGCCGCCTCTTCTAATGGGCCCGGTTCCTGCGCAAGGCAGTGCCGCGTCAGCGCCCGCAGTAACCGGCGGCGCGCCGCAAGCGGCGGCCCTGCAAAATCCCGTTCTGACAAATGCCGCTATGCCGCCCATGGCGGCCGGACGCGCCGGCGCCTGCCAGGGCCAGAAGTATTACCGGCTGGGCGCATATGACAAGGCGGCCGCGGCCTATCTGTACGCAATGAGCAATTCCACGCCTGTCCTGCAAAACGAGTGTCTTTTCAACGCGGGCTGCGCGTATTATCGCGGCAAAAATTACGCCAATGCCGCGGCCTGCTTCAACCAGCTTTCGTCCAAGGAAAACGCCGATCTGTCAAAAGTTTATTACAATCTCGGCTGCGCCACCTTCAATCTTGCGGATGAGGCCGGGAAACAGGGCACCAACAGGCCTTCGGAATTGAGACCTTTTTTGCTCGAGAAAGCCGGCGCGGCCTTTCAGCGTTCCCTGCGCGCGAAAGCTGACGTAAAAAACGCCTCGGCGAACCTGGCCGCCATAACCAATATGCTCCCAAAGGCAAGGGAGGAGGCGAAAATCAGGTCGCTCATGACAAAATACGGCGGCCAGCCTCCCGGACAACTTGCGGATACCATGCTTCAAAACCAGAGAAAGCTTGTCAGCGACCTTAACCCGGCCCTGACCAACGCCGATCCCTCGCGCATTTCAGGGTTCGAAAATCTCGCCGAACAGCAGCGCGCCAACGCCGACGTTCTGATCCCGCTTAAGCTGACGCTCATGGACGCCATGGCAAAGCAGGGCAAGGACGCCCAGCAGCAGATTCCGCAGCTGGAACAGCACCTTGAAGCCACCCGCAACTCCATGGACGAGGCTTACAACAATCTGCGCGACATTGACAACCGCGCTTTCCATCCGGTCGCCGCCTCCGAACGCGGCATTTACAATCTCTGGAAAGGGCTGGCCGAATACGGACAGCTTCTCGGCGAGGATATCCGGCGCCAGACCAATACGATCTGCATGACCACCTCCGTGCTTGCCAGGGCGGAAATAGAACTTAAGGCCATCCAGGCCGAGCAGAAGGAAGCGCAAGAATTGACCGGCCTTTTTGTGGACCGTTTTTCAAAGGCCGTGCCGCCGGAAGGATCAGCCGGCAAAAAACTGCCAGGCATGCCTTCCGCGCCGCTCCCGAAACAAAACGCCACGCCGCAAAGCACAAATGAAACCCCGCAAATAACCGCCGAAACGCGCACTAACATACTTTATCTGGCGGACCAGGCCGTCAAGGCGCAGGAAAAAGCCTGCCAGTATCTGAACGCCTCGAACCTTGAACTTTCCCTGCCGGAACAGCGCCGCAGTCATGACCTGCTCAAGGAAATCGAAAAACTTCTCCCGAAAAACAAAAACCAGCAGAACCAGAATCAGCAGAATCAACAGAACCAGCAGCAGAACAATCAGGATCAAAACAAACCGCAGAAGCAGCCGCAGCAAAATGACCAAAAGCAGCAACCTCCCGATCAAAACAAAAACCAGGACAAACAACAGCCCCCGCCGGAGCAGCAACAACCGCCACAGCAGAATAAAAACGAACAGCAAAAACCGGAAGAACAAAAGGAACAGCCGCAGAACCAGGAAAAGAAAGACGACAAGGAAATGACCCCCGAACAGATGCGGGCGTTGCTGGACAAGGCCGAGCAAAGGGAAAAAGAACACCGCGAGGAAAAAATGCGCAATGAATATATTCCTCCATCGCCCGTGGACAGGGACTGGTGACACGGGCCAGGCACATAGCGGCAAAGTCAGAAGGCGCACAGCCGGAAATATTAAAGTGATGGAAAGCAGACAATCGAAAATTAGCTTTGCGTCTCTGTGCCTTTGTGCCTTTGTGCCTTTTTTACGTTATTTTATTTGCGCCATCGCATGCGTCGCCTTACTGACAGAAGGTCATGTTTCCGCCGAGGAATTGAACGTCAAGGCCGCGGCAACCAGAAGCCAGATTTACATAGGCGAATCCTTCATACTGGAAGTCACAGTCTCCGGCTCCTCAGGCCCGGCCGACATTGATCTCTCCAAGCTCAAAAACGCCAACATTCGCGAGCTCGGCAGCCGCAATATCAGCAACTATCAGATCACGATCATCAACGGGCAGATGACCAGGGAGGGGTTCACCGGATTCGTCTCCAGCTATGAAATAACGCCGCTGGCAGCCGGACAATTCCAGGCCGGGCCGGTCGAAGTATCCGTTGCCGGCAAAACCATTGCCGCCGAAGGACCGTCCATAACCGTCACTGATATCGAAAAACAGGACCGGGTGATTATCGCCGTGAACGCTTCCCGGGAAACGGCGCTCATAGATGAACCTTTCCAAATCACCCTCAACCTCAAGATCAAGGCCATGGGCGGTGAAGCGGCGTCTTACGAGCCGCTTTTCCCGGACAATCCGCCGGCCCTGACCATTCCCTGGCTGGAACAGGAAATGAAGGGGCTTGCCGGGCCTGACATCCGCCAGTTGCTTACCGGCCTGCTTGCGCCGCACTGGAACCAGCCCGGTGTCACCATCAATAAATTTTCTCTGGCGCCGGATCCTTTTGACATCGGCAGCATGTTTTCCAGCGAACCGCGGCGCGCCAAATTCGCCATCCCGCACAAAAAAACCATCATCAACGGCGTATCATACTATGAATATGACCTGAAGTTCGATTATATCTCCAAGGACGAGGGCAACTACGTGTTCGGTCCGGTCGTCTTCAAGGGGCAAGTGCCGGAACGGATTGACGAACACGGCAAGGCTGTCGGGCCGATGATTTTTGCCGTGGGTCCGGCCCGCACCGTGCGGGTCATACCGCCTCCGGAAAAAGACCGGCCGCTATCCTACAGCGGAGCCATCGGCAGCAACATGACCGTCAAGGCGTCGCTTGACGCAACCTCCTGTAATGTGGGCGACCCGTTGAAATTGACCCTGACCGTCGCGGGACAGGTCAAGTTGGACAAAATCCTGCCGCCCAAATTAAGCCTTCAGACCAACCTGCTTGAACGTTTCACGATCTACGACAATACCGTCCAAACCGTGAAAAAAGATTTTTTCAACCAGTACATCTACACCATCCGTCCGAACCAGCCCGGGGCTTACCAAATCCCGCCGATTGAAATGTCCTACTACGACGTGGCAGGCAGAAGTTATAAAAAAATATTCACCGTCCCCATCAATCTCGTTGTCAAGCGAGGGGTTGAAGTCACGGAAGCGCAACTTATAGGCAACACCAACAAAATGGCGGCAAAGGCCGAGGAAAAAGACATCCGCAACGAGTCCCCCTCGCCGATCCGGACCGATTCTTCCGGAGCGGCGCCGGGAAAAATTTTCGGCGGGTACCGCACGGTAGTCGCGGCCGGAGCAGGGCCATTGTTATATCTGGCGGTGGTTCTTGTCGGATTCCTGCGCAGATCTGCCAGGCGGACGAGATTGCGCTTCAGGAAGCATTCGGCCAAATCCAGGGCAGTCTGTTCGTTGCGCGCGGCCGCTCGCCTTAAACAGGAAAATTCGGCGCAGGCCGCAGGCCTGATATGCGAGGCGCTCCGCAAATATCTGGCCGAACGGCTATGCTGCGACACAGCCGCGCTCACCCCGGCGGAAACAGAACGGCTGCTGGAAAACAATCGCGTCAGCGGCGAATCGGCGAGGGATTTCGGCGCTCTCTACGAAAAATATTTCAACGCCGGATTTGCCGGGGCGCAGGTTTCGGCCGACATGCCGGACGACTGCAGGAAACTGGCCGAATTGATAAGCCGGATTGAAAATGAAATCGAAAAAAAACATTAAAACGAGCGACCGAACCGTAACTTCAAACTTTCAACCTTCAACTTTCAACTTCCAACCGCCCATCCTTCGTTGGACGTTGAGCGTTGAGCGTTGGAAGTTGGGCGTTTCCAAATTCTTTTGCATGCATTGTTTTGCGTTTTTCATGTTTGTCATGCCTGCCCTTGCCCTCGACGCCCCGGAACGCGCCTTTATCTGGGACGAGGCCAACGCTAAAATGCAGAATGCACAAACGCAGGCCGATTATCTGCAGGCCGCGCAAACGTATCAGAGACTGATTGATGACGGAGTGCGCAACGGGACGCTGTTCTACAATCTGGGCACGGCCCTGTTGCTGGCCGACCGGCCCGACCCGGCCCTGGACGCCTTTGAGCGGGCGGAGCGTTATCTCGGCCGACGGCCGGACATTGAACACAACCTTAAAATCGCCATGGCAAAAAAGGCCAAAAGCCGGGAGGCGCAAGCGCCGTGGTACCGCATCCTCGCCTTCTGGCATTTTTATCTTTCATGCCCGCAAAGGAGCGCTATTGCCGCCTTTGCCTTCCTGATTTTCTGGCTGGCGCTTGTCCTGCGCCACATGGGACTCAAGCGCTTCACAAATACGATCGCCCTGTTCAGCCTTGTAATATTTGCGGTTTTTGCCTCCTCGGCGGCAGCCTCCTGGCAGATGGAAAATTCAGCCCGCAGATATGATTTGAACCTCATACCCGTCGTTACGCCTACAAATTCCACGGCTGCAACTGCGTCGAATTAATTCCCCCAGCATTTTTTCCGCGCTTGCGGTAAACCGCGGGCGAAACGCCTTCGAATCGCCGAAAGGCCTTGGAAAACGAATAAATATCGCCGTATCCGATTTGTCCGGCAATTTCCTTGATGGTCATTCCCGTGGCGCGCAACAACGTTTTGGCAGCCAGAATACGTTGTTTATAGAGATATGCAACAGGCGTGACCCCGAACTTTTTTTTGAATTGCCGGCAAAAATAAGGCGCTGACAAATACGTCATCTTGGCTAAATCTCCGAGTTTGAGCGGCTCGTTGTAGCGGCAATTAATCGAATCGCGCGCCCGGATAATGCGCTGTTCCCGCGTGTCCCGATTTTTGAGCGCTCCAACGCAATAGACGTCTTCAAGAAAAAACGCAAAAATATCGAGCATGATGGAATGAACGCCAAACCACACCAGAGGCCCGCGCCGTTCCCAGCGGCTCATCAGTTTCTCATGAAGGCCGATTAATTGGCATGTTTGTGCTTCATCAAGAAGAACAGGAGACGTTAGTTGCGGGATATCCATGCCTGACAGGGCTGAAAACCAGACATGAAACGGCACAAGCGATGGCTGTTTGCCGGCCATAAAGAAAAAGGAGATTTCAAAGGCCTCCAATTTGCCGGGGTCGGAGGGCGGGTCAAACAGGTGCGGCTCATTGGGGGAAATCAGCAACAACAGTCCGCGTTTAGCGGCGTATTTTCGACCGCAATATCTGCCGGTTGTTTCGCCGGCCGTATATAGGACAATATGAGCCTGCGGATGACTGTGTTCCGGCATAGGCCTGAATAATTTATTATTGACTCGCGCGGGAAACAATTGGTTGATATTATGCGAATGAAGAAGGACAAGGTCATGCGGAGCGCCGTTCAGTTCCGGCTTCAGTATGCCGGGCGGTGCCGGAGGAAGCATATAACGGAGATATTTCACATGCGCAATATCGGATAAATATCGGACAAGATCAACCATTTTCTTCCCGGCCGAAATAATATAGGATTTTCTATAAAGAAGGGAAGGCTATCCGATGGAGCAACTGAAAAAGATGTTCATTGAGACGGAATTGGCGAAAGGAGGCGCCCCCGCCTGCGCCATAATTGCGCCTGCTTCGGGTCGTTACGACCGCCAGGCGAGTTCAATCCAAAAAGCCGTTCTGGAGCTGACCGGCGCCGCATTGCCCGTTCTCGACGACGGCTCTTCCGAGGCCACGCTTCCGTTCAAAACGAATATCATTCTCCTTGGAAATCGTTCCACCCATCGCCTAGTCAGCGATCTATACGACCGCTATTACACGTTCGTCGACCTCTGTTATCCGGGCGTTGGAGGCTATGCGCTGAAATCCCTGCACAACCCGTTCGGGAACGGATTCAACGCGATCATTTTGGGCGCGAGCGATGACAAGGGGTTGCAGGAAGGCGCGGATGTGTTTGTTCAAAAATTACGGCAGTCTTCTGCGGCCCGGAAAGATGAACATAAGCCGGGACAATTGGCCATCGGCTGGCTGTCGGAAATCAAGCTGGGACGGGAACTGCAGCCGCCACGCGATTTAAAACAGGTCGAACTGTGGGAAAATTGTCGGCTGCGTGATTCATATTTCGGATGGAACAGCCTGAGCAAAAGAATGGCGCTCTATCATATGACCGGCGACGAATACCATGCCCACGAGTTCATGCGTCTGGCGTTTCCCGATGAGCAGGCCAGGCAGGAGATGAGCGAACTGGACATGGAAATGATAGAGAACAAGGATGATCCGATTGCCGGACCTTACCATTATAACGCCCACCTGATGATTTTGCTCTGGGATTTAATTGAGGAAAGTCCGATATTTACCGATGATCAGCGCTTGCGGATCACGCAGTCTTTTTGGCGTCAAATGATGGAACCGGGCGGTTATGTGCCCAATGGTGTCTATGGATTGACCCAGCCGCCGGAAGCGGTGGGCGACCGGCATGCGCAGTTTGCCGCCTTGTCATTGTATTGTCTCGCCCGTTATTTTAACGCGTATTATCCCTCGGATGATACGCGTCTTATACTGGAAAGCGCCAAATATTTTTTCGCTCCCTTGCATCGGCAATCTGCAGTCAAAGGTGAAGGTTGCAGTCTTTTTTGGTACAACACCTCAATCGAGGCCATTTTGTGGTATGTCATCTTGTCGGGCGATAAAATTCCTCTGGAAAACGGTATGATTCGGAAATTGCTTCGCCATTATGAAATTCTGATTTCCGGGCGGATACCGGATTGGGCATTGGAAGAAGCTTCGCTCTCCCTTCTGCATAAAGCGGCCTATCTGACTCAGGACGAACGCTGGATTCATTATCGCAACCGAACAGAATTGGATGCCACGGGATTCCGGGTGGGCCAATCCTTTTATCCGGCGCCGGGCTTGCCGGCGCCGTCATCGCATGATCTGGCCGGGAAATGGTCCGTGTGGTATTCGGGGAATCCAAGCGGGGAAACCGGCCTGAATCAGCAATCCTACTGGGCGGCCAGTTATCGAAGCGCTTGGGACGCGTCGGGCGATTTTATTCTAATGGCGGGTGATTATGACTTCGGAAGAACTCCCTATTATTCTTTTGCCGTCATTGAACTTCGAATGAATGGGCACACAATCCTTCAGGGGTATAGGAATCAAGTGTTTTCAACGAATAATGGATTGGCCAATCCCAATCTGTCAATGAGTGCGAAATTGAGGAAAGCGGTCGCATTTGACGGTGTGGCTTTGGCAAGCAATGAGGTCGCCTGCGCCGGCTATTGCGGTTGGCGAAGAACCCTGGCTCAAAAAATAAAGAGCTACCTGATTGTAGTTGATGAACTTACGGCGCCGGAAGACACCATGCATGCTGATATCCAGGTACAATGGGAAGTCTTTGGAAAGTGGCTGGATGAATCCAAGGATGGTGTCCTGCGCGTGAAGACCGGTCAATTGCCCGCTGAGATCAAAATACCAGGATTTTCCAACGCCCCGATTTCGTTTCCAGAAGAGCCGCGCGCATTTTTTGAAATAAGATTTGCCGATGCTGTTTCCGGCAAGCTGGACGGCAATCTGGCCACGTGGCAACTGCAAACGGTTATGAAGAAAAACATTGCCTCACGTTACTTTTCCTTGATCGCTCCCGTGCCGGAGGCTCCTCATCAGTCTCTGGCATGTTTCCGCATCCACGAGAATGCGGCGGTGTTTGCCTTGCCAATGCCGGGGATTGTTGTTGCCGGCAATTATGCGGAAACCCATGCGGATTTTGCCGTGCTGGCCGCCGATCATTTGTATGGACTGGGAATCCTTAAAGCCGGATTAAGTCAAAGGCTGTTGGAAGCCGACAAGCCAATTGACTGTTATTGGGATTATGAGGCGCGCCGAATTACCGTGGCGGCCGAAACACGCACTATGCTTCGTCTTAAAACCCCGCCGGAAAATTCATTGGTTTTGGATGGCATCCCGCTGGCCCGGAAACCCGATAAAAATGGCATGACGACGCTTGAAATTGACGCCGGACAGCACACGCTTGAAGGAGTAATTACCGACTCATCACTGCGTCAGGATATTGAAAGCCGCTGCCGGACGGCGCCGGATCAAACAGAACGTAAACGCACAACCGCTGAAACACATCAGAAGCACGTCTCATTGCCCAGTCCCCGAACGCTCTTTTCAATAAATATCAACGCGCCAATTTCGGATATGCTTGTCTTTGGCGCGGAGAATGAAACGAGCATCGCCGTTGCCGCAGGAAACAACATCCATGTTCATCAGCCGGACGGTATTGAGATACGGACCTTGTGCACGGAACATGCCATTGACAGGCTTTGCTGGTGGAAAGAACACGAATTACTGCTCGCGGGCTGTTGTGATGACCAGGTGATCGCTTTTGATAATCAGGGAAAACGGAAATGGTCGTTTTTGTCCCGTGAAGACCCTGCTGTATTCAAGGCGGCGAAGCAATATTGGTTTAGATCAGCGCCGGGGCATGGCGGAATCCATGGTCTTTATACGGGAATTTTTTTAAATGGTGCAAGCCAGGCATTTATCGGAAGCGCCGGCACGCTTGAAATCATCAATGAAAAAGGGGAATTAATCAAACGCATGCCGGTGTTTTGGGGGCCTGGATCCATCTTTTCCATTATTGAACGTATTGATGGCACGCTCCATCTGTTGATTGCTAGGGAACCGGCCGATCATCATGGCCTTGCGATAATTGAAAATCAGTCCCTTGAGCACGTGTGCGGAGGTCTTGGCGGCGGCGGCGCATTTTCGAAAGTGCCAATTGGCCACACGCCGGACTGCGGAGGATTCGCCAGCACCGTTCGCCATCATATCTTCTATGATGACATTAATGCCGATGGGATCAAAGAATTGATCAGCGATATCAATGGCAGATTTTGTCGGGTCACGGTCTGGGATACGCGCGGCTATAATAACAATCCGTTTGACGGCCGGCCGTTATACAGCGCCCAGTTCGGCCCCGTGAATCCCCACTGCGGCAACATAATGGCGTTGAGTAATCGAAAAAACCGGGGGGTTCGCGACTTGGATATTGGTGATATTGACGGGGACGGCAGAAAGGAAATAATTGCGTCATTTTCAAATGGAAAAGTAATGGCGTTGAATTGCCAATGCGAATTACTCTGGGCAATGTCGCTTGAAAGCCCGCCCATGTTTCTTAAAGCCATCCGGTTCCCGGAACCGGCGCCATATCGGATTGCCGTGGGATGCGAGAATGGCGACGTGGTATTGCTCGATAACGCCGGTGTTATAACCAGCCAGAACAAAGTCTGCGGATGTCCCGTGGCGCTGGAACAATTCGGACTGGATCGTCGGCATGTTGCCATGGTGTTTGCCACAGACCAGGGCGAAATCAAGGCGTTCATGCCGGAAGCATCTGAATCTTGATTTTTTTACGGGAGAACATATATGGCAAACAAGGTAACGATCGGCACCATCGGTTCCCTGCCGCTAAAGGCGGACAGCGCTCTTTCATATTCTGCCGGCAAAGTCCGCGTTGCCTTGATCGGCGCGGGTAACATGGCCAATCAGGCGCATTATCCTTCACTCAAAGAATTTGACGATGTTGAACTTGTGGCGCTCTGCGATCTGAATCCGGAAAAACTTCAGGCTACTGCAGCCAAATTCGGTATTCCCAAGACCTATCAGGATTACCGGAAAATGCTGGATGAAACCAGGCCCCAGGCGGTCTATGCCCTGATGCCACCGCATCAGCTGTTTGATGTGGCCATGGACATTGTTGACCGAGGTATTGATATTTTTATTGAAAAACCCCCGGCTATTACGTCGTTCCAAACCGAAAATCTGGCGCGCTTGGCGGTCCGGCGAAACATCATCAGCGCCGTCGGATTTCAGCGGCGTTTTCACCCATTGTTTCAGCGGTGTTATCAGGAAGTCCTGCGGCACGGTCGTCTGACGCAACTGGTCGTCAACTATTACAAGAATGTTACGCCGACGGAGGAGCATCCCTATTATCGTGGTGCCATTGACATTCTCACTTCGGACGTCATTCACGCAGTGGACGCCTTGCGCTATTATAGTGGCGGCAACGTTGTTTCCGTCACGTCGGACATACGTAAACTGGATTGCTGGTATGATTGCTGTTTCAACGCAATCATTTGCTTCGATAATGACGTTACGGGACTGCTCTCAACAAACTGGCGAAGCGGCGCCCGTAAATTCTCAATGGAATTTCATGCTCTGGGATGTTGTGCCTATGCAAATGCCGACAAAGACGCCGAGATTTACGTTGATAATGGCGCTGAACCTTCGCGGACGCTGACCAATTACGGAGTGGCAGACAGCGAAAGCGAGCATATACGTCAGGGATTCAGCGCCATGGCGCGCGCTTTCATTGATGCCGTTAAATCGCGTTGTCTTCCGCATAATAATTTGACGGATGCCGTCAACACCATGAAGATCGTAGACGCCATTTGCGCCAATCGTTTGGATCGAAATAAAGTCGGTGCATATAAGTAGGGCCAGTATTTATTCACACCATTACGGGAGTTTTGAAATTACCTCAATGGAGATTGATTTAAGCGGCAAGAGAGCAGTGGTGGCCGGCGGAGCTGGCGCCATAGGGTTGGCAATCTCGAAGACGTTGGCCAGCGCCGGGGCGCTGGTTACGGTCTTGGATAAGAATCTGGAAGGATTGAAAGGCAATGATTATCTTAAGGGAGTGGAGGTTGATTTGACGCGTATTGAGGATATCAGAATCGCAGTCGGAGCCATGGCAAAGGAGGGGTTGCATATCGTGGTGCATCCCGCCGGAGTGAATCTGCACAAGGCTTTTGCGGACGTTACGGAGGATGATTGGGATTTAATATGCGGTGTTAACCTCAAGAGCGCATTTTTTCTGACGCAGGCGGCTGTTCCAATCATGCGCAAAAGCGGGGGAGGGTCAATAGTGTTGGTGAGCAGTTGTTCGGCGAAGCTGGGTTATCCCGGATTGACGGATTATTGCGCGACCAAGGGGGGGATTGAGGCAATGATGAGGGGCTTGGCCTGTGAACTGGCGCCGGACATCAGGGTCAATGCCATAGCGCCGGGGACGACCAAAACACCGATGACCAAGGGATTATGGGGCACCGAGTTGCGTCACCGCGCGCATGCAGCAACCATTCCTATGGGGCGACTGGCTGCGGTGGATGAACAGGCCAATGCCTGTCTGTTTCTGGTGAGTGATCTGGCTCGTTATATCACCGGCGCAGTTTTGCCGGTTGACGGCGGATTAACGGCGTTGCAGGCTGATTTTATTGATTTGAAACTACGGAAAGGAAACGGAGATGAAGAAATTGAAAGATAAAGTTGTGATCGTTACCGGCGGAACCAGCGGGATGGGGCGCGGCATAGCCGAACTGTTTGCAGAACAAGGGGCAAAAGTTTTGGTAAGCGGGCGGGATGAGAAAAGAGGAGGAGGGGTGGTCTGTGGGATAAAGTCAAAGGGCGGGAAAGCGGCGTTTATGAAATCTGATGTTACCAGGCCTGAATCAAACAAGGAGTTGGTGGACAAGGCGGTTTTATTGTATGGTGGTGTGGATAGTCTGGTCATGAGCGCGGGAATACTTGGAATCGGGAACGTTACGAAAGTTCCGCTGGAGGTATGGGATGAGACCCTGGCCACGAATCTGAGCGCAGTGTTTTATCTGTGCCGGGCCGGCATACCGAGGTTGGAAGAAAGAGGCGGCGGGACAATAGTGGTCATAGGTTCGATTGCCGCCTACAAGGGGTTTCCGAACCATCCGGCGTACTGTGCGACGAAGGGGGCGCTGGTTTCGTTTGTCAAACAGGTTGCGATTGATTATTCGCCCCGGATCAGGATTAATCTATTGTGTCCCGGGCCGGTTGACACTCCTTTGTTATGGGATTCGGCCAAGGCATTTCCCAATCCGGCCAGTGCCGTATCGGACGTGGCTAGGAATACATTGCTGAAAAGATTGGGAATGCCGGAAGACGTTGCCGCGGCCGCATTATTCATGGCAACGGACGATTCAAAATGGATCACCGGCACGGCCATGACTATAGACGGCGGAATTATGTGCTCTGGATGAGCCTGAAGTTTAATACCATGCAATCCTCGCTTTTTCCGATTTGGAGGAAAGTTTAAAAGAATACATTGATTTGACAAATAAGCAATGCGGCCCGTTGGCCATCGGGAAGGGAAGTAGTCCGGGGTGGAATAATGTTTGATTAAATTAATGATCATGCTAAGGTTTTGCGTGCTCGTAACAGGAAAGGCGGTTGATATAAAAACTAATGATATAATGATGGCGTTTGTTCTTGTGGCCGGCATGGAATGTATGGCCGCCACGCATTACGTTGTTCCAACCAACTCGGCGGCGGCGGATCCCTATACCAGTTGGATCACAGCAGGGACAAATATCATTGACGTAGTGAATGCCGCAATGACCAACGATTCGCCAAGATTGATATGGGTGACAAACGGAACATATTATCCGACAAGTCATATCACAATTACCAATACAATGACGATTCAGAGCGTGAATGGACGTGATTTGACGATCTTGCATGGCGGTGCCGCGAGCACGAACCGCTGTATTGCGTTTCGAAGTGCTGTTACATTTGATGGATTCACTGTCACTAATTATTGTGCGATAGACATGGATGGCGTTATATATGTGCCGTCATCCGGCGAGAATTCTAAGATACTCAACTGTCTGGTCACCGGCAATCGCGTTGCCGCTTCGCTTGCATGGTCGGAGAATGGAGGTGGCATTTTTCATGATTATAAATCTCTAACAATCACCAATTGCATCGTGAGAGGAAATCGTGCGCGCTCTTACGGCGGCGGCATAAGAGCCGGGGCCAACGCTCATATCTCGGATTGTGTGATAGAGAATAATACTGCTGATATCAACGCCGGCGGAGGGATAGCAATCCCTTGGTACACTTATCAGGATATATTCCTATCCAACTGTTTCATTATTAATAATCGGGGCAATAGTGACGGTGGTGGCATTTATATTGATGTAAATAGAGATGTTAAAGTTGTGTCTTGTGTAATTACGGGGAATATTTCTGTCAGCGGTAACGGAGGGGGAGTATGGGGAAATAATACTACCGTGGAGAATTGTATTATTACCGCGAACCGCGCGACGAACAGCAACGGAGGCGGGGTATATGGAACAAATTTAAACATCAAAAACTGTCTGGTCGCCCAAAATGCGGCCAAGACCAATGCCGGCGGGGTTTATTTTGCCAATGGCGGGACCATAATGAACTGCACGGTTGTAAGCAATTATGCTGGAGTCTCGGGTGGCGGGCTTTTTATTACTAATGCCGGCTACGGAACAAACAACATCATTTATCACAACACGGCGACGGTGAGTGCGGACAATTTTACCAATACAACGGGCAACACCGGTCTTAATTATTCCTGCGTCCTTCCGGCGGTGGATGGGACCGGCAATATTACGAATGATCCCCGTTTGGTTGACTTTAACGGCGGTAATTATCGTTTGCGCGCTGATTCTCCATGCGTGAACAGGGGGATGAATCAGGACTGGATGACGAATTCTTATGATCTTGATGGCCAAACCCGCATCCGCTACGGGAGGGTGGATATGGGCGTTTATGAGGCAATTTACAATGGCACCGTCTACGCTTTCCACTAGCCCGACTTTCGCAACTCGGGTTAGTGACGCTGGCGGAGCGGATAGAATGGAAACGATTTGAAGAATTATTTTCGGTGACATTTGATCCTGGTAACGGGCGGCCGGGATTACCGACGCGGTTGATGGTAGGATTACAGTATTTGAAATACGCGTATGATTTATCGGACGAGGACGTGTTGGAAGGATGGACGGAGAATCCGTATTGGCAATATTTTTGCGGGGGGGGGGTATTTTGAGCACAAGTCCTCCGTTGGACAGTTCATCAATGACACGGTGGCGGGAACGGATATCGCCTATTTCCGGTTCCAAAATCATGTATGCAAACATCCTTATTACCCGCATGTGCTTAAAATCAGAGGTTTTTTAGGATCGACTAAATTAAAATTCATAATAATTACTGAAAGGAATTAGCGATGAAAAAAAACTATTGTGCAATAACGTTCTTCGTTATAAACGTTTTATTGCTTTGCGCCAAGGCTGAATTAATTAAAAAAACGGAAACAAATCAACAAGATGTCTCAAAAACAAATTGGAGTGAATCAGAAAAAAACAACAAGGCGATTTCGGTAAAACCTGTTCTTATGACCTGGATACAAAACATTGATCCCGTGACTTGGCAGTATGACCTTGACAGTTTTGGTTCTTATTACCCCGTTGAAATGATATTTAAGCACCTGAATAAAATAGGCGTTACTCATCTATTTCTTTGTCCCGGTAGGTATGGAAATGGTTATGTTCCATATCCTACTAAAATTAAATATGGCCTGCCGATGCCTGAAGTGGTCAAAGACAAGCGAGACTTTCTCAAGGAGACGCTTGATGAAGCCGAAAAATATGGAATTCAAGTTTTTTTAGTTATAACACCCGACAAACGTCCGCCATCTGAAGACGTAAAAAAAGCCAGGGCTCCCCTATATAGCCGCAATGACAAGGGGATAATTATAGAAGGAGCGGGGTTGGGATTGAATCACCCGGAAGTATATTCGTATTATCATGATATGATTGATGAATTAATCAATAATTATGGTCATTATAAAAGTTTTGCGGGGCTGTCTTGGCACGAATACAATAGCGCGATGTATACGGATACTTTCGGAGATGATCTTGATCAATTCAAAGCTTTCTGTGAAAGCAGATACGGCGAAAATTACACTGGCAATGAGATTCCAACAAGAGAAGACGCAAACGACAAGTGGTGGAGGCGAAGCGTTTTGTTTCGCAATAATGTATTGAATACTTTTTTCAAGGACATGAGCGAGCATGTAAAAAAACGGGGGAATTTGAAAACATGGGTCATGGTTAATAACAATTTGGATTTTAATTATAGTGGTTGGAAATGGGGAAATGACATCGTTTTCATTGAAAATTGCGCGGATAACATTTGGGTGTCAAGGGGTGGTAGCAAAGCTTCTGCTGAACATTTGATTAATTTGCGCGGCGCCGCGGTGGATTATGGTATTTCGTATCCGAAGCAGAATGTACCGTTGCTTAGCATGCTGTCTTTTCACGGCAAACCACTTATATTTTTTGAGGCCATCATAACATCATATTTTGACTCCCAGCGCATCAGATATAGATCGTCGCGTTCCGAGCGGGAACCCGGAGACTTTTACCGAACCTATATGGGCGTTACGGAAGAGGAAGAGTTTTATTTTCTTGGGAGGGACAACATAAAACGCTGGACAGGATTAATGGTGGCGTGCCAGAACAGCAGGCACTTGGCGGAAATAGCCGTGGTTGTAAATAGCGTGCCTTTTCAACTCAGAAATCCCAAGTCTGCCGATAAATATAAAGAAGAAACATTATGTTTGATTGATACGTTGTCGTATTACTGCGACGTGGAGGCTCTTGAATTGAATTCTTCAATGGGGACATTGGCCGAATTGCTGAAATACAAGCTTATCATTTTTACGGAAGACATGCCGATAGGTCTTTCAGAAGAAAAACTCAACACTCTCATGGAATATGTCAAACAAGGCGGAAAGATTTTTTCCATCAACGCATTGTGGCATACGGGCCGGGACGATCTGACGGAAGAGAAGGACGTTACCGCGTATATTACCGGCGTTAAACCGATAACAAGAGATGCGGCTTGTTATCGTCCATCTGTCCAGTCGGCAATTACAAATATAGCTGATGTTTCATCAGAGGGTCATGAGATCCAAGGATGGGAATTAGAGCCGGAAAACGCGGAAATACTCGCAATAAATAATGATAAGAAACCAATTTTATTGCGATATCCGCTGGGTAAAGGCGAAGTGATTTCAAGCTGGATAAATATTCCTTCATTAATTTATTTGGGCGAGAAAGGTTTTGTCCGTTACCTGACCCAGATAATCAACATGATGGCAACCCCTCCCATAAGGGGAGACGGCAGTTTCCGCATTTTAGATTGCCTAAAAAAGGATAATGTCGTCCTGATATCATTAATCGGCCCCGGCAAGGGCAAACTGCGAATTGATCTTCAGAGAATTCCGATTAACGAAACCGCTTTTCAGGTTAAAGAATTAATTGCCGGCGATCTGATTAATTCCAGCAATAAAAACGGCTGGAATGCCGATGAACTTTCACGGAACGGGGTGGATCTTGATCTGGCGGATAATGAGCCGTGTTTGATCGCCGTTGGGAACGGAAAGCGTCTTTCCAGCTTTCCGGGAGGGATCGTTCCGAAATGGGTGCTGAAAAAATTGGCGGTAAAACAAGGAGAAGTGGAACTAAACGCACAAGTTCCGGACGAATTGAAGAAAATGTCGAACGATAAACGTATCAAGGTTGGTATTCTTAAAAACACCCTTGCGGCCGGGGAAATATTGGATTCATTAAAACAAAACGATCAGATATCGCCGTACTTCCTGCCGTATTTGAACAATGACATTTTGAAATTGTGCGATGTGTTAATTCTGCCGCAAGCCAAGGATCCGGCGAAGGATTTTAATCCTTATGAAGAAATTGTCAGAAAATGGGTTGAAGGCGGGGGCGGCGTTATTTTATTGCATAATGCCGCCGGTTTCGCGACACACAATAAATTTTTCCCGGAAATTTGCGAGAAATGCCTGGATAACCCCCTTGCAAAAGAAATATCAATTGAAGGGAAGCACCCGATTACGAATGGATTAAATATGGGCTTCAAGCACAGCTATGGCGACCATATAACTTTAAAAAAAGGGCCTCAAGGCGATATTGTCTTAAAAGACAACTTCAAAGACGCAGTGCTGTTGGCGGGCAAATTGGGCAAAGGGAAAGTTGTGGTGAACGGGATGTGTCCGGGAATACAATCGCCTGATAATAGTTATGATGCAAAACCTTGTAAAATAACCGGTCCGGAACTAACTGTTCTGTGTAACTCCATATTTTGGTTAACCAATAAAACTGAAATGAGATCAGGCCAATAATTTAAAACCGGAAAGGCCGCAATCGAACGGCGTGGCGTTTATCTGAATTTGAAGGGATTGCCGCTGACCCCGGAACGTCTGCTAAGACTGCTGAAGAAAAAAAAACGGAAAGGAAATCCGTGGATGCTGTTCGGCAAAATTATGAAGCAGTTGTATTTGCTGGACAGAATCAGGTGGTAAGTAAAAATCTGCCGTTGCCTGTATCCCGGCATAGCCAGCTGCTGACAATCAAATTTAATGACTACGCGAAAAAATAATGATGATGGGCCAGATTTGGACTGTTGTAAAGACTGGGAAAACCCCGAATTGCTTCACCGCAACCGCGAGCCGGCACGGACAATCCTGTTTCCTTTCCCGGACGAATCCGAGGCCTTAAGCGGAGAAAGGTATAGCAAGCATTATTGCCGATCGCTTAATGGGGCGTGGCGTTTCCATTATTGCTCCGCGCCGTTTGAAACGCCCGAATCTTTTCATGAATCCGCGTTCGCGGACGGCGACTGGCATGAAATTCCCGTTCCCAGCAACTGGCAGATGCTCGGATTTGGCCGTCCCAATTACACCAACGTAAATTATCCCTTTCCCGTTGATCCACCATATGTGCCCACGGAAAATCCGGTCGGACTTTATCGCCGGCATTTTGACATCCCGGGCGATTGGAAAGGACGGAGAATATTCCTGAATTTTGATGGGGTGGATTCGGCGTTTTATGTCTGGGTTAACTCGCATTTGGTTGGGTTCAGCAAGGGCAGTCATATGCCGGCGGAATTCGACATTACTCCTTGCATCAAGACTGGCCAAAACTGCCTGGCCGTCCATGTGTTCCAATGGTCGGACGGCAGTTATCTCGAGGACCAGGACATGTGGCGAATGAGCGGAATTTTCAGGGATGTTTACCTCCTGGCCGTTCCCATGATGCATATCCATGACATGCGTGTGCAAACCGCTTTTGACGCGGACTATTTGAATGCGACGCTGTCCCTGACCGTTAACGTAAAAAATTATGACTCAATCCGGACTGCCGGGCATGCGCTTCATTTGAAATTAATTGACCCCACCGGCACATTGGTATTGGAAAGCCTGATTTCGTCGAACATCATTCTGGAAGGCCAGACGGAGAAGGAGATCATATGGAAGGCTGAAATCAAGTCGCCACTCAAGTGGAACACGGAAGAGCCGAATCTATATACGCTTCTTTTAAGCTTGGCTAATGCCGTTGGTAAAGTGATTGAGATCCAAAAAATCCGGGTTGGTTTTCGTCAGGTCGAGATTCACGATCAACGCCTGTTGATCAACGGCGCTTCCGTAAAACTGCGCGGGGTCAACCGGCATGAGTTTCATCCCGACCTTGGTTACGTAACGCCTTATGAAAGCATGGTTAAGGACATACTGCTCATGAAAAGACACAATATCAACACGGTCCGGACATCGCATTATCCCGATGATTCACGCTGGTATGATTTGTGCGACGAATACGGGATGTACCTGATTGACGAAGCCGACCTTGAAACGCAGGGATTCGGTTATGAGGCGGCCGACATTCCCGCGCGTTTGCCGGTCTGGCGGAAGGCTTTTGTGGACCGGGCGGAACGTATGGTGGCGCGCGATAGAAATCATTCCTCGGTAATTATCTGGTCATTGGGGAATGAATCGGGATACGGGGTAAATCACGATGCCATGGCGGACTGGATCCGAAAGAACGATCCGACCAGGCCGATTCATTATGAACGGGCGGGAGAGGCAAAAACGGTGGACATTGTCAGCGTCATGTATCCGGAAGTGAAAAATCTGGTCGCCGAAGGACAACGCACCGACGATCCGCGCCCGTTTTTTATGTGCGAGTATGCCCATGCCATGGGCAACGGTCCGGGTAATTTAAAGGAATATTGGGACGCTATCCGGCAATATCCGCGCTTGATCGGCGGTTGTGTCTGGGAATGGGCGGACCATGGAATTCGTCTGCGGACCGCGGAAGGCCGCGAATGGTTCGCTTACGGCGGCGATTTCGGCGATCAACCGAACGACGCCAATTTCTGTATTGACGGCATGGTGTTTCCAGACCGGCAGCCGCATCCCTGCCTGACGGAGTATAAAAAAATTCTTCAACCAGTTTCGGTCGAAGCAATCCAGCCACGCGAAGGAAAATTTAAAATCAGCAACCGGTTTGATTTTCTGTCCCTCGGCCGCCTGGTCGGGCATTGGAATCTTTACGAGGACGGCGCACTTAAGGAAAAAGGCGATTTTGTGCTTCCCCTTCTTTTTCCTGGACAAAGCGAAGAATTTGTTTTGCCCTGCCAAATATTCGGGGAAGATCAGGCCGGAGAGAAGTGGGTTAATTTCAGTTTTACACTTGCCTCCGAAACAAACTGGGCGCCGGCCGGCCATGAAATGGCCATGGAACAAATAATAATCCCGGCCAAACGCCTGCCACCGGCGCCGGTTAAACGCGATCCGATGCCGGATTTGGCGCTGGAAGAGACGAAAGATCATTTTCTGCTGAAAGGTGACGATTTCGAGATGGTTTTTGACCGGCATCGCGGAGTTATTTCGGCTTGGAATTACAAGCGGGTTGCCTTAATCACAAAGGGGCCACATCTTCAAATCTGGCGGGCGCCGACCGATAATGACCGGCCGTTGGTCGAAAAGTGGCGGCAATTCGGTTATGACCGTATCCAGCCAAGAATACAGAAAATCAGGATTTCGCGGCAAAACGGATCATCGGTGCATATCGACGTTCAAGTCGTGCTGGGCGCGTTCAGCATGCCGCCGCGTCACATAAAATTGCCGCCTTTATTCAAGGTGGATTGTCATTACGCTTTTTCCGGTTCCGGTGAAGTCGTGCTTCAAGCCGGAGTTAAGCCCCTGTGTGCTGAATTGCCGCCTTTGCCACGACTGGGACTGCGACTTAATCTGCCGCGCAAATTTGACCGGGTCAGATGGTACGGACGCGGGCCGCATGAAAATTATTTGGACCGCCGGGAAAGCGCCCTTATTGGCGTTTATGAGGGCCTGGTTGCGGAACAATATGTGCCTTATATAAAGCCGCAGGAAAACGGCAACAAGACCGGGGTGCGCTGGATTGCGGTTACGGACAAGGCCGGCATTGGACTGCTGGCCTCAGCCATGTCGGAAATGGAAGCGAGCGTGCATCATTACACGGCCGAAGATTTTACACTGACCGCACACGAACATGAATTGATTCCCCGCGATGAAACGATTTTAAATCTCGATTATCGTCAAAACGGGTTGGGCAGCGCCAGTTGCGGTCCCGAACCTCTTCATCAATATATGTTCAAGCCGCAAGATGTTCGGTTCGTTATAAACTTCAGACCGTTTATCCTCACAAGTTTAACTTCTCATGTCGAAAGAGATAAGAAACAATGAATACAAAGTTAAATAAGCATATCTCCCAACATCATATTCAAGCCGGGAATATTCGCTATGATTTTGTATGCGTAAGAGCGGGAAACCTGCTCGTGCTGCGTAGCGAAGCTACTTCGCAGAGTAGCACAGGCGGCCTAAGATCGCCGCAGTTTTTTTTCGAACCAAATTCGCCACACTGCTGAAAGAAAGCATTAATAACTTGGGTTGCGGGCATAGTCCGCTTTGGAAAGGAAGCAAGACAATGCACTGGATAGACTGGATAATCGTCTTTGTTCCGCTTCTCATTGTGACATATATCGGGCTTAAAAGCCGAAGATACATCAAGGGTGTTTCCGACTTTCTGACTGCGGGACGTGTGGCCGGCCGCTATGTAATCTCTGTATCCACTGGCGAGGCGGCCATGGGGGTGATAACCTTGGTGGCCTTATTTGAAATGTATTACAATTCCGGTTTCGCCCTGGGATTTTGGGGAACGATTGCCAGTCCGATTAGTATTGTTATGGGCTTGACAGGTTATTGCGTCTATCGTTTTCGTGAAACCCGTGCCATGACCATGGGACAGTTTTTCGAAATGAGATACAGCAAATCCTTTCGTATCTTTGCCGCTATATTGCAGTCTATTTCCGGTGTAATCAACTATGCGATTTTCCCGGCGGTTGGCGCCAGATTCCTGATTTATCTATGCGGATTGCCGTTGCATGTGGACATCATGGGGTGGTCGTTTCCGACCTTTGGACTATTGATGGCCGGTTTTCTTGGTCTGGCGGTTTTCATAGTAATGCTGGGCGGGCAGCTTACCATTATGATAACCGACTGCGTCATGGGAATTCTGAGCTACCCCATGTATGTAATTATTGTGGTATACTTGTTTTATAAGTTTTCATGGTTTGACCAGATTTGTCCTGCCCTCTTGGACAGGGCACCCGGCCAGAGTATGTTCAATCCCTACGATATTGCGCAATTGCGCGATTTCAACCTATTTTTTATCGTGTCCGGGATATTAGCCGGAATTCTTAACCGCATGTCCTGGGCCGGCAATCAAGGCTTTACCACGGCCGCCATTACGCCCCACGAACAGAAAATGGCCAATATTCTCGGGTCATGGCGGGCGGGGTTTGCCAGCATGATGTATATTTTGCTTGCCGTGGTGGGGTATGCATTTCTTAATCACGCTGATTTTATTGCTCCGGCCAGGGAAGTACGGGCGGAATTGGCTTCGAGAATCTTGGACGACGTGGCCGGAACGGAAAGATTTAAAGAGATCCGTAAGGATACTGGTGTTTATCTCGAAACCGGCAAAATCACCCCCGAATTCCAAGCCCGCCTTGACAGGGTCAAAGCGGAAGAAAATTCCGGAATACAAAATGAAAGCGCCTCTTCCCAATCTACCGGCAAAACGGATTCGCGGCCGGCGGTCGTGGAAAAAAATCCCCGGCCTGATCGCGAGGAAATATTGCATACCGTCCAAACGGCATTAAAGTCCGAAGACAAGGGCAAGGCGATTACCTTTGGGACTATATTTAACCAGATGCGTGTGCTCATGGCGCTGAAAACCATACTGCCAGTGGGACTTTTGGGTCTATTCTGTGCGGTTATGATACTCCATATGACCGGCGTCGATATTTCCTATATGCACTCATGGGGAAGTATTATCGTGCAGGACGTTATTCTTCCCTTCCGCCGCAAACCGTTTACTCCCCGCCAGCAGTTGTTGTTGTTGCGCCTGGCTATAAGTGGAGTGGCAATGTTTGTCTTCTTTTTCTCGTTTTTCTTCGGCCAAGTGGATTTTATCATGATGTTTATGGTAATTACCGGCGCCATCTGGATGGGAGGAATAGGGCCGTGTATCGTTTTTGGATTGTATTGGAAACGCGGAACAACCGCCGGGGCGTTTAGCGCGTTAACAAGCGGAGCGATCCTGGCGATCAGTGGTATGTTCGCACAGAAATACTGGGTCGGGTTTATCTACCCCTGGCTACTCAATCACGGGATGGTTGAATCAGTGCGGATGTTCCTCTATACAGTGTCATCCCCTTTCAATCCGTATATTGTCTGGACGGTTACCCCCGACAAATTCCCGATCAACTCTCAGGAGATATACTTCATCACGATGCTGATAACGCTGATCCTGTACGTCGGGATATCATTGCTTACCTGCCGTGAACCGTTCAATATGGACCGAATGCTTCACCAGGGGAAATACCGCCGTGAAGGACACGAAACCGTCAAGGAAAAATTGTCGTTTCGGACGGCTTTCAAAAACCTGATCGGCATTGATTCTGAATGCAATACCGGCGATAAAGTCCTGATTTGGTCGGTATTTATCTGGACCTTCGTGTACGGATTCGGAAATTTCATTATCTTGGTTATCTGGAATAAGCTCAGCCCATGGCCCAATATCTGGTGGGCACACTGGTTTTTCTTCAACCAGTTTATCCTGTGCGGCATCATTGGAGTAATTTCAACCATTTGGTTTACGATCGGTGGGACATGGGATTTAAACTGCTTGTTCAAACGGCTTAGAGAAAAGGAAATTAACGTGCTTGACGACGGACGCGTGATCGGCCACGTATCCACCGATGATGTGCCGTTGGTGGAACGGAACGACAACATTGTAATAGAAGAGGCCCATATTGAAGAGGCCATGCTCGAACAAGCCCTTGAAAAGGAGGATGATGAAGCAGGCTTGGAAAATTTGCGCAAACACGAAAAGGAATAGAATCATTGCCATCACTATAAAACAAAAAAATTAAAATCATGGTTGGAAAGTTATTTCGTTCTTGCGTTGCTCTTGATTTTTACCTGCCGCGGAATGGCGGATGAACCGCAGGCAGCAGTCAAGTATTCGCTGGCGCCGGAATGGGGTAATTTGGGGACGGTGGACATCATTCCCTGCCCAAAGCGTATAAAAATCGGAGAAACCAACCTGTCGCTGGCGAGCCTTTCGGTCAGATATTTGCAAGATGAAGACAACCGGTTGAAAACCGGGGAAGATAGCCCCATCCGAACTTTAAAAAAAGGGCCTCAAGGCGATATTGTCTTAAAAGACAACTTCAAAGACGCCGTGCTGTTGGCGGGCAAATTGGGCAAAGGGAAAGTTGTGGTGAACGGGATGTGTCCGGGAATACAATCGCCTGATAATAGTTATGATGCAAAACCTTGTAAAATAACCGGTCCGGAACTAACTGTTC
>Ga0209749_1000352_pt1 | contig 68874 bp, 69 predicted proteins | sample EPASupsiteSAE347_FD_187267 | JGI IMG/M metagenome (GOLD analysis project Ga0209749, IMG submission 187267) | Bioremediated contaminated groundwater from EPA Superfund site, New Mexico - Sample SAE3-47 (SPAdes) (version 2) | ecosystem: Environmental > Aquatic > Deep subsurface > Groundwater >... | reverse complement strand
GTCGTCGATAAGATACACCATGGTCCCATACTCTGCGGCATTTAATGCCACATGTATTCCTGCCACGCCGCCACCTATCACCAATATTGCATCAGGCATACGTCACCTCTTTTAAATCTCCTATTCTGGTCTGCCGAAAATAGATATCGCTGCCACATGGATCCCCACATTACCACCTACATTGTGGATGAGTCCATACCGCAGGTTCTTCAATTGCCTTTCTTGATTATCAACCTTTCCCTGTAATTGCTTATATACCTCGTATGTCATTCTGAGGCCGCTTGCAGAAAGCGGGTGTCCGAAGCACTTAAGCCCGCCGTCCGTATTAATGGGCTGTGCGCCTTGAAGCGTAAACCGGCCTTCCATGATATCCTGCGGCGCCTTGCCGCGCGCGCTGAAACCGATGTCCTCAATAGTGATCAATTCAGTGCTGCTGAAACAGTCATGCAGTTCTGCCATGCCGATCTCTTCTCTCGGGTTTTTGATGCCTGCTTCTTTGTAGGCTGCCGTTGCCGCTGCAACGTTCTCCGGGTAATGGAGGAAATCGAATTCGGTCTGCGTTGTCGATTGTGATGCACCTGCTGCCATTCCGATACCCTTGACCAGCACGTAATCCTTCCGGAGAGTTTTTGCGATCTCAGGCGTTGTTACAATAGCCGCCGCCGCACCGTCACTCATTCCACATGCATCATATAAGGTGTAAGGCCAGGAAATGATCCTTGCCTTAAGAACATCCTCCATGGTTATCTTTCTATGGAGGTGTGCCTTTGGGGCAAGGAGCCCGTTATCATGATTTTTTATATTGATCATGCCCAGTACTCTCTTGAAGCCTTCAAAGTCCCAGTTGTACTGATCGCGGTAATGGTAGTAATACCGCGTTGCGTACTGTCCGAACTGACTTGCCGGTGGGATGTCCCACTCCGTCATTGCACGGTCAAGCGGCTCCTGTATAAAGAGACCGAACCCGCCGTGATGGTCCTTTGTCTTTTCTGCGCCGACGGCAAGGGCGATATCATATACACCCGAGGCGACGCCAAAGCAGGCATTGCGAAGCACATCCTGCCCACCGGCACAGAAGTTTTCGACCCTTGTCACGGGTATATACTGTGTTTTTAATGCACGGGACAGGTGGGCGCCGGTAAAACCTGACTCACGGCTTGCGTACCACGCCGCGTTGATATCCTTAGGCCCTAAGCCCGCATCTTCAAAAGCCTCGAAACTGGCATCGACAATAATATCTTCAATGCTCTTATCCCATAGCTCGCCGAACTTTGTACATCCCATCCCGACTATGGCAACTCTATCTCTAATACTTACCATTTTTAGCTCCTTTTCTTTGAACTTATGCCCTAAGCGGCTTGGCTTCCCAGAAATAAATATACACACCCTCTCTGAGTCCTATCTGTTCCCACAGCCTGTTTCTTCTAAAGGTCATCACAACAGGGACGTCGATGGCAACCCTATCCACATCAACTTCAGTCAGATAGCATTGTATCCTCCCGCCGCCCTCGAAATCGACTTCTACGGTAACGGTGGGCACTTCAACGCGCGGGGTGATATAATCGAGATTGTAGGTGAATATCTTACCAATCCTGTCAACGAAGCTGTAAGGCTCCATCTGGTCTTTTGTCTGGCAATGGGTGCATACCCTCTGCGGAGGATACTGTACGTATCCGCATGCCTTACACTTAGAGCCGTAGAGGCCTATACTTTTATGGTATTCTCTTTTTGCGGCAACCGCCGAGTATGCTGCATGTGGACCCGCCGTATTTCCGGTGGGTAATAATGCCCGCCACTCAAGGTATTTCATATAATTTGTCATGATCCGCTTGGATGCAAGATGCTTGTTTATCCCCAAGGATTTACCGCGTATTTTTTCAATGTGCTCAGTAACCCTGAAGACAAAGGCATCAGCGCCGTTTCCGTAGCTTGCGACAAGAATGAGATCATCTTTTTTCGCCTCTTCCAGTGCAGCTGCAAGGAGCATAGGGACCGATGCGCTCCCAGTATCGCCTATATTTTCCATCATAGGGTTCTGGAGTTGTTTCTGGGCATCAAATTTTAAGGCTTTTGCAAGCTCGGCACACCTGCGCTGATCTGCGCCGCTGTAAAAGATCACCTTTGCAAAGTCAGAGGGTTTGTAATTGTATTTGGCCATGATACCCGTTATGGCCTTCCCCATTGTAGGGAGATACCCCTGTTCCACCACAAACCTATCTTCCCAATTACTGACAAAGCGGTCTGCGTCAATGCGCCAGAGATCCATTATCTCGCTGTATACCGAATATTCGGCAACGATCTCGGCTGCCACGTCGGTATCACCGATAAGAAATGCCGCAGCGCCGTCACCGAAGTTTTGCTCCAGGGATGTACCGGGAACGCCCATCCTGCAATCGGCAGCAGCAATCATTGCGGTCTTAGCCGAACCGGCCTTTACGGCGTCTATACCAGCTTTTAATGCCGCAGTGCCTGCCCTTAATGAGCCGCCGAATTCAGCCGTATAAGCGTCTTCACGGAAATTAGAAGCCATGGCTATCGTTGTGGCGCCCGAGTGTTCTTTGTAGACAGAAGTGGTGGTACCGAAATAGAGGGCATCAACGGTATCTCTTTTCGCGCCTTTTAGACAATCGCTTATAGCTTCGACAGCCATAGTCACGCTGTCTTCATCGAAATTGCAGATAGCCTTTTCACCCTTTCCTCTTATCACCTTTTTGTCTAACCGAAATAAAGGAATATATGCTCCAAATGATGTAATACCTACCAATTTAGCCTCCTTTCTTCCACTTTCCTTGTTATTTTGTGTAAACGGGTCGTCTTCTCCCCAAAAAGGCGGAGATTCCTTCCTTTGCAGCATCGGTGCAGGCGATATCGCCGAACCCGTTGTATCCTATTTCAAGGGCGTCGGCAAACTTCTCTGTCGCAGCCCCGGCTCTGATCGTTTCAGCAACGATAGAGACAGCCTCTTTGCTCAACTGAAGCTTCCCTGCAAGGGGTACATCAGGTACTACAACATCCGGTATCTCGACTTTTCCGTCGGTTATCTTCGGTATGTTGCCTGAAAGCCTCTGGACTTCTTTAACCGCCTCAGCGATCATGTCAAAATAGTTGTCGGCCACTTTATCGATCATGCCTATTTCTGATGCCTCTTTAACATTGATCATCCTTCCGAGACAGAGCATTTCATGGAATATCTTTGCCCCTTTAGGCCATTTCCTGTAAGGGACGATACATCCCCCGATACCGGGCAGGATTCCAAGGGTGATTTCCGGAAATTGCAGCTTTGCATTCGATATAGCTACAATACTGTGACACCGGATTGCGATCTCAAGACCGCCGCCCATCGCGATACCGTTGAGTGCTGCCACGATCGGCTTATCAAACTGATCCATGAATTGCTGGATATCGGCGCGTCCTCTTGCATATGCAGCAGATTCGATCTGATTTCCAAGCATCTGCGGAAATCTCCCGATATCTGCCCCGGCAGAGAATGCCTGGGTTCCATATCCCGTGATGATGAATCCTTTTGTTTTCGGATCGTCTTTGTATTTTTTCAGTATCCCGACGATCTCATCGTTCATTTCATCGTTAACTGCGTTCATTGCCTGGGGACGACGTATGGAGATAACTTTAACCCCGTCGATATCATCCAGGAGAACATAACGCTGGAAATTCTGATAATCGGCAATAGATTGTTTTGGGCCGGGAAATGCCCCTCTATCACCGATAAAGGTCTTTGCAATCCTATCGACCTCTTTTTCACCTGCATCTTTCATAAAATCAAACGGTCCTTTACGGAAACCGAGCGCAACCTGACACCCGAACTCCAGATCTTCAGGCGTGCCTATTGCCCGATCGACTATATCGAAGGACTGTGAAAAAACGATACCCAAAAGACGGTCTCTTATGGCATTCTTTTTTTCCTGTGATATTTCCATCTTTGTGCCGGGTCTTGCCGTCAGCCACTCTTTGACTGAGAGGAAGATCGACGATGGTTTATAGAATGAACCCTCTTCCATCTGAAGGGAGTTTGTTTCGTAGATTATAGGGTTGCCGTTTGCCATATTCAACACATAAAAAGGCCCTGCAAATACAAACTCTTCAGCAACATGATCGATTTCGCTTGCCGTTGCATTACCGAGAAGGTAGCCGGCTTCATTACACCAGTTATCGAAGATTCTATCGAGCATGAAGCATATGGCGTTGTCGGTCATGATGGGTATTTTTCCTGTGGCGGCAAACATCCATAGAAGGTAGTCAACGACCTTTTGATCGACCTTTTCCCATGTAATCACTTCAACCGGGAGGCTGCGCCATGCCGGTGCAAAGAAATGGGTAACCGTGGACCTTTCGGGCCTTTTCATTTTGTTAAAGATTCTGTCTGCCGGGATAGAGCTTGTGTTGGAGGTAATGATCGTATCTTCGCCGACTATGTTTTCTACCTGGGCAAATATCTTTTGCTTAAGGGAGATGTTTTCCGTAGCCGCCTCGATAACAAGATCAACATCTTTAATTGCATTATAATCACTGGTATAAAAAACATTACTTTGAAGTTTTTTGGCAAGGTCTTCTTTTATCTTCCCTTTCTCAAGCGCCTTGCTTGTGTAACCTGCAAGACGTTTTTCCGCATTTTTTAAAGGTTCCTCCACAACATCGATGAGATAGAGCTTGATGTCGGGTAGGGCACTTTTTAAATAATAGCCAATATCCGGTCCGATTGTCCCTGCACCGATCATGGCAACCGAGCGGGGAAGAGGTTTATCGGGTTTAAGCAGCAGAGGGTTCTTTGCTGTCTTATAAAGCACATTTTTTGAGCTCATACGCACTCTCCCATGTTTAATCTGTCTTGCAGACTACAGAAAAGATAAAAATTAAGAGTGGCAGACTTCGCCACCCTTAATTTTATCCTTCTAAATCAGCTTTTACTTCTTAAACTCGTTCCACTTATAGTCTATCAGTTCCAGCAACACGCCGTTCACCTTTTTGGGGTGAATAAAGGCGAATTCACAGTCGCGAAAAGGCCTGGCGCCGCCGATAAAGGGGTAGTCTTTCCCTTTCAGCTCTGCCATGCACTCCCGTGTGTTATCTACATTGAAGCTGATGATCATCACGCCTTCGCCCTTCTTCTCGATGAACTTTGCAACATCTCCGTCCGGCGTGGTTGACTCCATCAGTTCAAAGCCCACTTCTCCCACCCAGTATCTTGCGACGCGGATCTTTTCCGGCTCATCGATATAGGCATCGTCAGGCTTTGTTTTTCCGAGGATCGGTTCCCAGATTTTTCTTGCTTCATCAAGATTCTTCACGGCAATGCAGATATGGTCAACTTTTTTTACTTTCATAGAATCTCCTTGCTAAAAGGTCACTTTGTCGAGCGGTATGCTGATAGCATGGTCGGGACAGACAAAACCGCATTCATTACAGTCTTCGCAGAGGAACTCCGTTACCACGATCCTGTCTCCCTGGACCCTGATTGCTTCATCAGGGCATGCCTCTACGCACAGGGGTTGAATTACCCCTCCGCATTTCTTACATTTTGTTGGATCAACCTGAGCAGCCATATATACCTCCTCCCGTTATCTTTATGGTTTGTATAGTCTTCTCAGACACACACCCTCGCCGCGCGGAATGGCCTTCTGAGTTTCAATCTTGAAGTTCGTGTTCATAAAAGAGTTTACCAAATCGAGGGTTGTCTGAAGGACAAGGTCGCATCCTTTTACATCTTCGCTTAAGGGGGCGCCATAGTCTTTTGCAAACGACGGCCACGGGCACCGTTCCCATTTTATGAATGCTTCCATGGGATTGCTGCCTTTTTCGATTTTTACAACCGCGCCGAAGCCCTGCCAGACATTTACGTAGAGTCCTGCGACCTGTTTTAAAAAGGCTTCTTCTCCTTTAGAGAAGCTGAGTCTCGGCAGGAATCCTTTTCCCATATCTTTGGCCATAGCTTCCCATCCTTTTAAAGCGATCTCAGACGGGTTTGCATCCGGCTGCAGTTCAACGGCAGCGTTACGCCATTGATAAAACGTTTTTATAGTGTTATCTTGAGCGGCGTGCAATGCTCTCCATATACGACTTATCTCTTTTTCTGCATCAATGACAAGCATAACTATCCTCCTTCATTTAGTTTTATATCCTCAGGCCTACTTTATACCCGTCATGTACTGCGCTTGACAGGTTGCGGGGTATCACCATGTCTCCTATTTCAAGCACCTCAACGCCTAAGTCTTTTATTTCATTTTTAAGGTCCTGATTGGGGGCTCTCTCAGTGCACACCACCGTATCTGCCTTTATGGGGATCTTATACCCGTCATAGGTTACTGCGGTGATATAGCCGTCGGTAATTTCTGCGATGTCGCAATCGTTGTAAACGGTAACGCCGTTTTGTCTTAAGAAGGCATTATAGCGCCATCTGAAGGAGGGGTTGATGTCGATCGCAAAGTCCTTGGATTTGCCTACAAGTGTTACTTTCTTTCCCTGTTTGGCAAGGAGGAGCGCTACGCCGACGCCCGGTTTTTTGTTTCCCCAGACAACAACCGTTTCGCCTACTGCGGCTTTGCCGGCCAGTACATCGAGGACGCCGACAACATTGGCTCTATCGAAACCGGGGGCGGTTCCCTTGATGTATTTCGGTCCTACTGCAAGGATAACCGTGTCGGGCGCTTCTTCATCGACCATTTCAGATGTTACTTCCGTGCCCATATGATACTGGACGCCTGCTTTTTTGCCTTTTGCCATTGCCATGTTTATCTGGTAGAAGAGTTCCTCGTCGCCGTAGGGTGCTTTGCGGGCTTCAAGGAGCGTGCCGCCGGCTTCATTCAGCTTGTCGTATACGTGGACTTCGTGTCCTCTTTCTGCTGCGACCCATGCGCATTCCGTGCCGGCAGCGCCTGCACCGATGATCATTACCTTCTTTTTTGTTTCTGCAGGGGTGATCTGGTATGCCGGATCGTTTTCATGGGCGCATACCGGGTTGATGTAGCATGTCATCGGGGCATCGCGGAAGAGTCTTGCGAGACAGACGTTGCATGCTACGCAGGGTACGATTTCTTCTTCGCGTCCTTCGAGTACTTTTTTCGGAAGGAGCGGGTCTGCAATCATCGGGCGGCACATTTCCCAGACATCGAGGATGCCGTCGCCGATTGCTTTATTGGGTATTGCAGGGTTGAACTGCCTGTATGCCATCTCGACAGGTACTTTTATGTGTTTTTTTGCCCGTTCTGCGAGGAAGAGCCATTTGCCCTGAGGAATGTCCCTGCTGATAACGGGGTAGATTGATTCCTGCCAGCCGAGGGTGACGCTCATGTAGTCGATGCCTGCGTCTTCAGCGATCTTATAGGCGATCATTGATTCTTCGGGTGTGTTTCCACGGACATCGTCCAGCAGTTCGTCAGAGCAAAGCCTGATTCCCATGGGACGGCCTCCGATAGCCTTTTTGACTTCCTGGATGCATTCTACGACGATTTTCATTCTGCCGTGGATGTCTCCGCCGTATTCGTCGGTTCTTTTGTTCGTATAGCTTGAGATGAAATTCGAGAGAAGGTATCCGACTATGCCTGAGATTTCGATAATTTCAAAGCCTGCCTGGGTCAGCCTGTATGCGGCTTCTGCATGCTGCATGACAACCCGTTTTATTTCGTCTTTTGTCATTGCTTCTTTGACGGGTTTGAAGACCCTGAGTCTCTGCGGGACGAATGACGGCGCATGGATGTAATCCACTTCTACTGCGCCTACGCGGCCGCAGTCCATCAACTGGCTCATCGATACTGCGCCTTCCGCCTTGATTGCGTCCGCCATGGCTTTTAAGCCGGGGATGTACTTGTCGTGCCATGCTCCTGCCATACCTACATAGCCTTGTCCCTGTCTTTTTTCGTCCATGTATACGCCCTGCATGCAGCACATGCCTCCGACAACGCCCTTGGCTCTTTCCCTCATGTATGCGATATCAACATCGGTAATGAAGCCTTCCTTGTCATTCAGGTTGTCTTCGGTTGCCGCATATTTGATACGGTTGGGAACGGTTACATTGCCAATCTGAATGGGCTTCCAGAGATTGGGGTACTTCTTGTAGCCGGGATATTGTGTGTAATCCCACTTAATGTCACCCATATAAACCTCCTTTAAAATTTTGTATACGACATTTTTGTATACAATTTATAAGTAAACCTCGTCCTTGTCAAGTGAAAAAAATATCAACCAAAAATTTTGTTTTATAATGATATGCTTAATTCATAACGGTACGTAAAATATGCAATTTTTTTACAATAATTTTTGTTCCGATCATGTGAAAAAAATATCAAACAATTTTCATGTTTATTAAGACCTGTTTAACATTAAAATCGGCAGATCATAACCATACGATAATGTCCCGTAGTAATTTATCTGACCTCATAGGAAAATGCTGACAAAAATTGTGATAAAATGGTATAATTATATGAGAACAAAACAGCGAAAAGGCTCCGGATTGTTTTTTTACTTTTCACCATGGATAGTGCATTATATCATTAATATATATAAAAACCATATTGAAGGAGATGTTTCATGAAAAAGATGCTTTTAGTAGTATTGGTGATCATTGCTGGTTTTATAAATTTCAGTTGTGAATCAATCGGAGGGATGAGTGATACCACTAAAGGTGCTGCCGTGGGCGCCGGCCTTGGTGCAATCGCCGGCCAGGTCATTGGAGGCAATACTGCAGGTACTTTGATCGGTGTTGCAGGCGGCGCTCTTGCGGGCGCTATTGTGGGCCACGAGATGGATTACCAGAAACAGAAAAAGGCAGATGCAGCGCAACAGCAGAAAGCTGCCTATGCATCTCCGGATACGACACAGCCGCCACCGGGACAATGGATGGATGTACCGGGTCAATGGGTAAACGGAAAATGGGTGCCTGCCCATAAAGTCTGGGTGCCGGTTAATCCATAACCGTCAGGTTCTTGCATTTTCAATTTGAGAATTTATCTCTTGCATTGGATTTTAAAGGATATATAATGACCAATAACCAAATTACAATAACCGAATATGTTAAACTCAAAAAAAATGTTTAAAACTCAAATTGAAAAAGTTTGGAATTTGTATATTGGAATTTGGAATTTGCAAACATAAATTAATTTAAAAAAAATATTGGGGGTATCAATATGAAAAAAATATTCGGCATATTATTTTTTGTAGTAATTTTGTCCGGTCTTATTTTTATTCAACCGGCTTTGTCTCAGGATGCGGCAAAGGCAGCAAAAGAGTTAAAAATTTTTAACGAGAAAGGTTTTGGATATTCCATTCAGTATCCCGCTAGCTGGGTTTACAATAAACAGGCTGCACACATATTGTTATTCAGCAGAAAAGAGGGCGCAGATAAATATGTCCCTATAATAGGTATACAAAACTTGTTATCAACGAAAACCAAAGGAGGTAAATACCGGAACGCTAACGCTGTTATAGAAGATTTTCAGAATCAATTGAAGGTAACCAAACATGCAAAGGTTTTTCCTGCCGAGCCCTTTATATACAACAGGAATAACTTAACGCTTTCAGGTCAGCAATTTCTGGCCGAATATAACTACAAAGGCGAAAACTATAAACAATTCCTTGTGGTATTGCCAAGGGCAAATGGAGATATTTTTCATGTTTTTATATATTCAACCCCTGCGGAGCAATACGATAAATATCTTAGTACGGCAAAGACAATGCTCTATTCATGGATAATTGAGAAGTAGCTGTCAGCTGTCAGTAAAATCAAAAGAATATTTTAATAAGCTAACTGCTGCAGTTAAAACATATATTTTCGCATGCTGATATTCAACAGGAGCCCTGTTGAAGCGAGGATAGAAACAAGTGAAGACCCTCCGTAGCTTATGAAGGGCAAGGGTATGCCAACAACAGGGGCAAGATGTATCGCCATCATGACGTTGATCGTAAACTGGAGATAAACGATTGACGCAAGGCCGAAGGCAATAATGGAAGCGAGCTCGTCACGAGCCTCTTGAGCTATCTTGAGACAACGGTAAATAAAAGATGCAAAAAGCAGAAAAAGGATTACAGAACCGATAAAACCCCATTCTTCTCCAATTACGGTAAAAATAAAATCAGTGTGGTGTTCAGGGATAAACTGGAGTTTGTGCTGTGTTCCGGACATATAGCCCTTTCCAAAAATTTTTCCGGAACCAACAGCTATCATTGCCTGCTTTGCGTGATATCCGAAGCCTGAAGGGTCAGCGTCGATATTTATGAAACTCAACACCCTCATTTTCTGATAGGGCTTCATAAGGTATCCCCAAGCCACAAAAGGGGTAATTGCACCAAAGCTTAGCAGTAATGCATAGGTGGATTTTTTTAGACCCACAAACCAGAGGATGGAAAGGCTTACCAGCACAACGATGATGCCGGTTCCCAAATCGGGCTGCTTAATGATAAGGACAAAGGGGATGATAATATAAAGCATTGGAAGACCAATATCTCTCAAGCCGAGCGCTATATTCTCCCTTTTCCTTTGATAAAGCATATTAGCCAGAAAGACTACAAGTATTGGTTTCATAAACTCTGATGGCTGAACACTTATACCAAAAATGTTAATCCATCGCTTTGCTCCACCCGCTACCATTCCTATAACAAGAACAAGGATAATTAAAAATAATCCTGCAGCATAGAACCATTTGGAATGTTCCGCTATTACTTTATAATCGTATTGTATTATAACGATAATCAGGGCCAATCCTATTCCAAAGGCTATAAACTGTTTTATTATAAAATTGTAAGATCCGCTGTAAAATGAACTGGTTGCACTGATCATGTTAAATATGCCGATGGCAAATATGGCCAGTCCGTTAATAATGAGATACCAATCCAAGTGGTATAGTCTCCTTTTATCTATTTTCATAGACCTTTGCCTCTTTAATCTCCACTTTCGGTTTGAGAAGATTTTCTGCAATTAATTTTGCCACAGGGGCGGCAGCGCTGGAGCCATGACCACCGTACTCCATAAGCACAGCTACGGCAACGGCAGGTTCTTCTGCCGGTGCATAGGCAATAAACCAGGCATGGTCGCCCAGGTTTTTCCCTCTTTCTCCAACAGATTGAGCAGTGCCTGTTTTGCCGCTCATGCTGACCGTTTGAATGCGTGAGCCATAAGCTGTCCCGCTTGGTTCATTTACAACGCCCCTCATACCCTCCTTCACAATCCTGAAAACATCTTTTTTCATCTTTATATTGGAATTTATAACGGGCTCGAAGGTTTTTATGATTTTTCCCTCAGGAGAGATTATCCTGTTTACTATCTGTGGTTTAAATGTGACGCCATCATTGGCAACAAAAGCGGATAATTGAAGGAGTTGAGCCGGAGTCAGCCACACAGCGCCCTGACCTATGGAAACCGATACGGTTTCCCCATCGTACCATTGTTCGCCGAATGTTTTTTTCTTCCACTCAGAGGAAGGAACAAGCCCGTTCTTCTCGCCGGGCAGGTCAATGCCGGTTACCTTACCGAGACCTATTGCATCGGCCATTTCATGAATTCTGTCGATGCCGAGTTTCAAGCCTACATTATAAAAAAAGACGTCACAGGACTCAACAATGCCACGATGTACCGCAACGGTACCGTGGCCGCCCTTTTTCCAGCATTTGAATACCCTTTTGCCGAACGGAAAACCCCCGCGGCACGTGAAGCTCGTTCTCTCATTGAGAATACCTTCATCCAGTGCTTTTAATGCAGATACTATTTTAAATGTTGATCCGGGAGGATATCTGCCCTGTGTTACCCTGTTTTGAAGGGGGTGCGTTTTATCTGTGATGATTGCCTTCCAGTCTTCTTTTGAAATTCCACCGGCAAATTTGTTCGGATCAAAGGCCGGTCGGCTTAAAAGGGCAACAACGGCGCCCGTCTTTGGTTCAACGGCAATACAGCCGCCTTTTTTGCCGTCATAGGCCTTTTCAACGGCTGTCTGTATCTCAAGATTAATATTTAAATAAAGGCTGTTCCCCGGGGTAGAGTCTTTGATATCGAGTGTTCTTACCTCTCTCCCCATGGCATCAACTTCAACCCTTTTTTCACCGTCCACCCCCCGGAGGTTTGATTCATAGGACCTTTCAAGCCCATACCTGCCAATGAAATCACCGGGAGAGTAGTTTTTAAACTCCTTAGTTTTTATCTCATCATCGCTGATCTCTGAAACGTAGCCGAGCATGTGGGCCATCATCTTGCCGTAAGGATAGTTTCTTTTCGGTTCAATCTGGATGCTTACACCGGGAAGATACACACGGTTTGCCTCTACTTTTGCCACCTCATCCATAGAAATATCAGGTTTAATCTTCACGGGAAATGACGGCGGGAACCCGCTTGCCGATTTCAGCTTGTTAATTATTTCTTCACGGTCGAGATTAAGCAACTTTGCAAGTCCATCGATTGTCTGATTGAAGTCCTTAATGTCTTCAGGAGTTATATACATATTAAAGGAAGGCCTTGTATCAGCCAGAACCTTTCCGTTCCTGTCATATATGATTCCCCTTGGAGCGATGACCTTTTTAACTCTTATACGATTTTGTTCCGAGAGTTTTCGCATCTCGTTTCCCTTCATGATTTGAAGGTCCCAGAGCCTGATGCAAAGGAAGATTACGGTAAATATTAGTAATCGCTTACACCATTTATATTTGGTGTTGGTAGCTGTTGTATCTTCTTTAATGAAATTTTCCAGTTGTTGTCCCTTTCTACTCTCTGCTTAAGAAGCTTGTATTTATATATTCTATCATTGAAAAGATGAAAATAGCTATAAAGCCGGTAAATATGGCATTTGGAATGATATAGAAAAACACATTCATAACATTATTCAATTCGCCCTTAGAAAGGAGCGACAAGACAAGAAAAAGAAAAGATTCAACCACTACGGATCCGCCACATATATATGAAAAACTGTATTTTGAGTCTATGTATAATTTACCTTTCAAAAAGGTTACGAGGAGAAAAATGGAGATTTTTGTAAAAATCATCGAACCTGGAGGTGCATTAGAGAGAATTTCCTGGAAGAGACCAATGATTAAAGTTGCCGGAAAACCTGCTCCCGGCCCCAAAAAGAGGGTTATGTATATGATAAAGGGTATGCCCACGTCAGGTTTAAAAAATTCAACCGGGAAAAAGGAAAGAATAGCTGACTCAAAAATCATGAAAATTATACTGATAAGAATATACGAAGATGTTTTCATTTCTTCTTTACAATGAGAACTTCGTCTAATCTTTTATAGTTGTTAAAAGGCATCACATCTATGTCGGCAAAAATCCCTGCTTTGTTTCTGTTTATTGTGATAATTATGCCCGTCGGAAGACCCTTGGGGTAAATACTGTCTTTGCCTGATGTGATTAATTTATCACCAATAGCAATTTCATCGTTTTTCAGTATGTATTTTAATTTGAGCGTGGTCTGTCCTGTTCCTTCAAGTATTCCCCTTGAATTTTTGCCTTCTACGTAAACATCTACCGAAGAGTTGGCATCATTTATTATCATCACCTTTGAGTGCCATTTGTTTATTTCCACTGCCTGGCCCACCAAGCCTTTCGGTGTAACAACCGGCATCTTTTCTTTTATGTCGCTATCCCTCCCTTTATCGATAATAATGCATTTGAACCAGTTTTTTATGTCTTCGCCAATAACTCTTGCAGCTACCATGGTGTTTGGGTGTTGCTCCATGAGGTGCAAAACAGACTTCAGCCTTTTATTTTCTTTATCAATTTCTACTAATTTATGATTTTCTACTTGAAGGGCTTCAAGCCTTTTTTGCAGCTCGAAGTTTTCTTTCTTGACCCCTACTAAACTTATATATGAGTCGAATATGTATCGTACGAGTTGTGTGGGCTTGCCTATGAGTTTCAGTGCAGGGCCGGTTAATTCGCCGACACCGGTTTTAACTTTTGAGTAGTTATTGAAAAATAATGGAATGTTTGTAAAAATGAGAAAGGATAATACAAGTATCAGTACGGCGATAATAATGACTACAGTCTTTTTCAATTACTCACTTATTATTAAAAGTAAGTTGCAATTTCTTTCAAGAGCGTTACTTCGTCGAGGGCTTTTCCGGCGCCTTCTACAACAGCGGTAAGCGGATTCTCTGCAATAATAACCGGAAGTCTCGTTACCTCTTTGATCAAAAGATCCAAGTTTCTAAGCAATGCTCCACCTCCACTTATTATAATGCCTTTATCAACAATATCCGATGCCAGTTCCGGCGGTGTACTTTCGAGGGCAATTCTTACTGCTTCTACGATTGCATTTACCGGTTCAGCTATTGCTTCCCGTATTTCCTTAGAAGAAATCTCGAGGGTTTTGGGTATACCCCCAACCAAGTCACGCCCTTTTACCTCCATGGTCAGTTCCTCACCATCAAGGGCAGGGTAAGCGGAACCGATGCTTACTTTAATAATTTCTGCTGTTCTTTCCCCAATCAGCAGGTTGTATTTTCTTTTAATATACTGGATAATGGCCTCATCAATCTTATCACCTGCAACTCTCACGGAGTTGCAATATACGATTCCTGCCAGGCTTATAACTGCAACTTCCGTTGTCCCGCCCCCTATATCAACAATCATATTGCCGCTTGGCTCGGTTATGGGAAGACCAACGCCGATGGCTGCTGCCATGGGTTCCTCGATAAGATACACCTCTCTTGCGCCTGCGGATTCTGCAGATTCCTTAACCGCCCTTTTTTCAACGGGTGTAATGCCGGAAGGTACGGAAATGACAATCCTTGGCCTTGCATATGACCTTTTATTGTGAATTTTCTGTATAAAATATTTGAGCATTGCCTCAGTGATTTCAAAGTCGGCTATGACTCCGTCCTTTAGTGGTCTGATGGCTACAATGTTCCCGGGGGTTTTGCCAAGCATCTTCTTTGCTTCTTCCCCAACGGCAATTACCTTTTTCGTACCCCTCGAATCTTTATGGACAGCAACAACAGATGGTTCATTGGATACAATGCCTCTTCCCTTGACATATACAAGGGTATTGGCTGTACCAAGGTCTATTGCTAGATCTTTCGATATAAAGCCGAATAAAGATTCGAACATTTTTTGTCCCTTCTTTTTTTGGATTAAAGATATTGAAAAAGCTTCCTTAATATACTATTTTAGAGTTTCAAAATCAATAGCAGGGAGAGATAATGTTAAGATTTATGAGAAAGTATGCAACCGGTTATCTGGTTAAGGGCTTATTCGGCATAATTATCGTGGTATTTATTTTTTGGGGTGTAGGTTCTTTCAGGGGCGGGGAGAAAGTTGTAGCAGAAGTAGGTCCCTATAAGATTTCAATCATAGAATACCAGGAATCATACAACAGACTACTTAATTTTTATAAAATGCTTTACAAGGATAAGCTCGACGACGCCGTTCTTAATCAGCTCAAGATAAAAGAAAAGGCTATAAATGAGCTTGTTGACAAATATGTATTGCTTCTCGAGGCAAAAGAAATGGGTCTTAATATTTCCGACAGAGAATTTTCCGAATATATTGCAAACATTGACGCTTTTAAAAGAGACGGTAAATTCGATCAAAGCGTTTATGCGGAAATTTTAAAAAGAAATAATATTGACCCTAAAAATTTTGAAGTGTCGGAAAAATCAAGGCTGCTTACTTCAAAGCTTATTAATGTTCTCAATGATAATAGTGTATTCATAAGTGAGGGTGATGCATGGATAAGTTATACAGAGGCTAAAGGGGAAATAAATCTTTTTTATGCCAGGTTCGACCCGGCATCATTTAAAGACAAGGTAACCGTTAATGATAAGGAAATTGAAGATATTTACGAAAAGGAAAAGGACAGGCATAAAAGTGAAAACGTTTACAGATTTAAATATATAGTCATAGATGAAAAAAGCCCTGTAAAAGATGATGCCGCCTATTTGGACCTGCTGAAGGCAAAAGATATTACGGAATATGCAAAACAAAAAGGCCTTGAAGTGGTGGATGTCGGGGCAACGAGAGAAAGCGAGCTCATCAAAAAATTTAAAGGTTTAAAAATAGAGGAATGGCTTAAAGGGTTGAAGAAAGGGGATATCTCCCTTCCGGCAAGGGATGCCGGACGTTCGTATATATTCCAGTTGGTGGATGCAGAAGGGGGTAAACCGATCGATAAAAATATTGTTCTCAAGGAAATTAAAGAACGGATTGTGAAAGAGAAGACCAAACTCATTGCAAAGGCAGAAGCAGAAGTAGAAATAAATAAAAAGATCGCGGATACAAAAAACGATACGGGGCTAATACCAAGAAACTCTACTTCTATTCCAAAGATTGGCGTATTGCCACCTGAACACGCCGGAGTTTTGGCTTTGACAAAAGAAAAATGGTTATACGAAAAACCGGTTGATATTTCGGGGATATACTATGTTTTTAAGTATAAAGGTGAAAAGCAACCCGGAAAAGATGAATGGGAAAAGGATAAAAAAAGTTACATCCAATATGTTTTTATGAAAAAAAGAGAAGAATACTATAAAGGTTTGATTGAAGACCTCAAAAAGAAGCAAAAAATAGAAATACACTGGAAAGAAATATAAACCCGGCATTTAGCCGTTAGCAATTAGCTGAACATATCTTGGAAGCTGAATGCTGAATGCTGAATGCTGAGAGCTAAAAAGCTAATGGCTAAAAAATGATTACTCTCGGTATCGATACTTCCTGCGATGATACATCTATAGCCCTGCTGCAGGATGACAGGAGGATTCTCTCCAATATTGTATCAAGTCAGGTTGACCTTCACAGCTTCTTCGGTGGTATTGTTCCTGAAATTGCATCGAGAAAACACGTTGAACGGATAGATGTAATCTATGATAATGTCCTGAAAGAAGCCGGAATTTTATCACAAAATATTGATTTAGTGAGCGTTACAAACGGGCCGGGGTTGATCGGTTCTGTTCTCGCGGGATTATGCTTTGCCAAAGGTCTCGTGCTTGCAGTGGGAAAGCCCCTGATAGCGGTCAACCATATCGAGGCGCATGCGATGAGCATTTTTCTCGAAGATAAAGTGGATTTTCCTTTCATTGCACTTGTGGTATCAGGTGGGCATACGATAATACTTTTATTTAAAGACTATTGTAATTTCAGGGTATTGGGGAGTACGAGGGATGATGCGGCGGGCGAAGCCTTTGACAAAATTGCCAAATTTCTTAAAATAGGTTATCCGGGAGGAAAAATAATTGAGGACATTGCCCGGCAAGGCGAAAAAAATTATGTAATGTTTCCCAGACCCATGAAGGAAGACACTAATTATGATTTTAGTTTCAGCGGTTTAAAAACGTCCTTCATAAACTATATAAAAAAAAATGGTTTCCGTAATGACAATTTAGCTCATATTTTATCTTCTTTTCAGGAAGCCGCTTTTGATCTTCTTTCATACAAGACGATAAAGGCGGCAAAGGATTACGGTATTGAGAGGATTGTAGTCGGCGGAGGTGTTGCATCCAACAACAGGCTGCGAGAAATTTTTTCTGAAAGGTCTGAGCACGAAAATATAAAGGTAATGTTTTCATCTCCTCATTTTTGTACGGATAACGGCGCCATGATAGCTGTCACAGGGTATTACTATTTTCAAAAGGGAAGCACTTCATCGCTGGATGTAAATGGTTATTCAAGAATGAAGATGATGTAGCTCCACGCTCAAAAACTTATGCTCAAAAAAAGCCTCTCCCAGCACCTGATCAAAGACAAAAATATTCTAAATAAAATAGTTCGTCTGTCCGGTGTCGACAAAGACGATGTTGTTGTTGAGATTGGGCCGGGGCATGGCGACCTCACGCGGTGTATTGCAGAAAAGGCAGGGTTTGTATACGCAATAGAAATTGATCGGTCATTTAAAGAGCACCTTGATGAAGTTGAAAAAACATACGGAAATGTTAAAATCATCTTTGAAGATTTTTTAGATATATCTCTTGCCCGGTTCAAAGCCGACAGCAAAATCAAAATTATAGGGAATATTCCTTATAAAATCACAGCCCCCATACTCTTCAAAGCAATAAAGGAACGGTCAGTAATAGAGAGCGCCCACCTGACTGTCCAAAGAGAGATAGCTGAACGGGTTGTAAGTAAATCTCATAAACGTACCTATGGGGCTTTATCGGTAGATCTGCAGCTTCTTTCTGAAGTAAAGCTGCTTTTTATTTTAAAACCGACAGTTTTTATACCGCCGCCAAAAGTCGACAGTGCTTTTCTCTCAATCACTTTTAAAGAAGATGAGAGGGCGACGGATGAAAAACTGTTGGAATTCGTGAAACTGTGTTTCCAGCATAAACGCAAATACATGAAAAACGCCCTTATGAAACACTATGACCAGGGTATGATAGACTCTCTTTATCAATTCATGGGTTTTTCCCTGTCCGTTCGTGCCGAAGAAATTGAACCGTTTGAGTACAAAAAGATGTACGCATTTTTAAAAGCAGCAGAGGAAAATTTACTTACTGAACGAAAATAAAGCTAAGTTATCATCGTGTTTTTTGGGGTCGAGTTTTTCAGCAATAATAACGGATATGCCGTCGAGCCTTCCTGTCTGTTGAAATTTTATTATCGATGACAGATCGGCAATTAAAAAACCGTCTGTGTGTGTTTTTTGAAATGATTTTATTTCTTCTATTGTATTTAATCCCCTTAAGGGGCCGCGTTTCAGGTAAAATACAAATGCCGAATCATATCCCTGAAAAAGAGAAATCTTGTCGTCACTGACGTTTTTTAAATAATCTGCCGCCTTCAGGGCGAAAGGTCGCAGACTCCTGTTTTTCTCCGCAAGCGCCATGCCAACGGTAAATCCCCACAATTCCACAATAAACACAATTAATATAAGGATTGCGAGACCCTTTTCCGGGATATTTTTATAGAATAATACGAAGGAAATGATGCCGGCAGTAATTGCAAAAACTCCAATCGCTAATTGAGAAAAATGTGATGGGATTATTTTGTTGAAGTACGCATATATTATCCCCATGCCGAACAGTATCAGGATAGAGCATGTTAATATTGCGGCTAACCTGGCGACCCGTCGGCGGGACTGTTTATTATTTGACAGCCAATCCGTTATGCCTTTGCCGGTAACCAATGCTAATCCCGGCAATATGGGGAGTATATAATAACTACGCCGGGAACCGGAAATAGTAAAAAACAGGAATATAGCCAGAGTAAGAAGCGTTATCAACCGTTCGGGCATATTTTTTTCCCAGTATATTATGCCCAGGAGAGATGAAAGCATCAAAAAGGTCCACGGTGCGAAGAACACGGGAATATGCTTGAAATATATGTATAATGGCTCTATATGATCAAAAGGACGAAAAAAACGCTGTACATTTTCCTTCCACATAAGTTCCACCGACGACCATGAACCGGTGAAAATGACCGGCATTAACAGGAGAATTACAAAAATCGCAGCCCCTCCAAGAACCCCGAAAAAACCCTGCCATGAAATGATCCATCTGAATTTTGATAAAAATGCATCCTTTACGGCAGTTAAAGCGAAGGCATTTTTTCTTGCCTGCACGATAGTCTCAAACACACTGTAAAAAATAATGGAGGAAAATACTACTGCGGGTGCAACCGGACCTTTACAGAAAGAAGCCACAGCGCAAGTGCTGTAGAGAAGTATTACATATATGAGAGAACCCTGATATGCACCTGAGATAAAAAACCAGTAAGATAACCATATTGCAAAAAGGTTGAGCATTTCGGCTGATGCAGTGCGTGACCAAAGGATGAACATCACAGAAGTTAGCAAAAGAAGGGACGAAATAAAACCGGTTTTACTCTCAAACAAGCGCCGCCCGATCAAAAATGTAATAATCACCGCACCTATACCGGCCAGGGCGCCGGGCATGCGCGCTGCAGTTTCCGTGACAATGCCGTTTATGACAAAGGGAATAATCGCCCAGTAACTCAACAGTGGTTTATCAAAATAAACCAGCCCGTTGATCGTTGGAAGAAAATAATTTCCCGACAGGAACATCTCTCTTACAATTTCTGCCCAACGCCCTTCCGAACCCCACAAAGACCTTACAGATAGACCTGTAAACAAGAGAATGATACCGGTTAGCGAAAGGGCGCCAAGATACAGCCGGTCCTGGCGTAACCATTTTTTTGCAGGAAAATCCGGATGCAGGACATCTTTTTTCATTGTTTAAAGGAGAATATAGTAGCAACCTCTTTTTGGTGTCAAGCAAAAACCTGGCAGATTTTAAAACGGTTGACAAAATAGTACAAATATTTTAATTTCATTTTCAATATTCGCATGAATATTATAAGACTCTTTGATTTCTCAGAGGAAAAACTGAATACTTTCTGTGTTACTAATAACCCGATAAGGACACTCAACTTTTGATAACCAGGAGCAATCTTAGAAATTTTGTAAGGTTGTTATGCTATTTATCCGTTTTTTTATACAATACAAGTACAAACGAAATTATCGTCGCATTCTGCCTGCTTACACTTGGCTGCTTTGTTCATTATTTGACAAAAGGACAATTAATCAGAAATGTTGTAATGTGTAATGATGGAATATACGGGGTAGTAAGACACCCTTACTATATGGCAAATTATCTGATTGACGTGAGTTTTTGCCTTCTCAGCGGGAACCCTTATCTGTTGTTGATATACCCTTTCCTTTTTTTCTGGGTCTACGGTTCAACCTTGAGAAAAGAGGAGAAATATCTTGCCGGAACCCATAATGAACCATATCTGGAATACCTGCTTGATGTACCGCAGGTTTTTCCGGACTCCTTTTTGCACAGGTATTTAAAAGACGTATTCAAAGGTTTTTCAAAAAAACGCATCAGCAGAAACGAAATCTCAAGAATTTTGCGCTTCTGGGCAACGGCTGTTTTTATCGTTTTTTTGTATACCTTAAAAACTGTAGATTTTTTAAAAATACATTTTTCTGACCTTGGCGGATTAAATAAGCCGATGAAATTATTGTTATTTGTTGCTTTATTGTATGTTGTCAGTATTTTCATCAGGGGCAATAGAAAGAAATTTCCCCAATAAAATCCGCTAAACTCTTCTGAAATGCCAACCAATTCATTATCGATTGTAAAGGTGGTATAATAAAGCATGAGTAAACAAAAAATAGCCGGGTTCACAACAACCATACCCGTAGAAATCATTTTTGCGTCCGGGTATACTCCGTGCGATCTCAATAATGTTTTTATAACTGACCCTGACCCTATGCGCTACATTGAAAGGGCAGAAAAAGATGGTTTCCCCAAAAGCATGTGTAACTGGGTCAAAGGCATCTACGGTGTTGTTGTGGAAGAAAACATTAATATCGTGATAGCGGTGATTGAAGGGGATTGCAGCAACACTCTGGCCCTCTCTGAGATATTGAGGCATAAGGGCGTAAAGGTGATTCCCTTTGCTTATCCGTATGACCGGGATAAAAAGATTTTAAAAAGGGAAATTGATAAACTTACAAAGGAATTATCTGCCGATAAAGAGGCGTTAAATATAGCAGATGAAGGGATCGGAAGGGTCAGGTCAAACCTCTCGATTATCGACAGGATGACATGGAGCGACAAAGTCGTTACAGGTCAGGAAAATCATCTTTGGCTGGTTCGGGCATCGGATATGCTTGGCGATTATAATAAATATAATATGATGGCTGAAGAATTCATTAAGGATGCCCAAAAACGGAAAGAAATAGGAGGCATCGATATCGGATATATCGGGGTGCCGCCGATTTTGCTTAACATCCATGACTTTTGTGAAGAGCACGGAGCGCATATTATCTACAATGAGACACAGAGACAGTTTGCAATGCCATACCCCTCAAAGGACATTTTAAACAGATACCTGAATTATACCTATCCTTACGGGATATTTTACAGGATTGCAGACATTGAAAGGGAGATAATAAGGCGTAATCTAAAAGGATTGGTGCACTATGTACAGGCTTTTTGTCACAGGGTTATGGAAGATGTGATTTTAAGGGACATAATCAATATTCCGGTTATTACCATTGAAGGCGATCTTCCGAAGAGGCTCGACACAAGGACAAAACTGAGACTCGAAGCCTTCATTGAGATGCTGGGAAACAGGTAATTGTGGAGAAGACGAAAAGGTTTATTATCAACAGGGACGGTATCGGTTTTTTTAAATCCATTCTGGAATCATATGAGGATGTTGGTATTTTCTCAGTAATTGACGGCAGCAGGGGCTTGATAGAAATATTGTATACGCATCCTTTTGAAAACGATTTACGAATGATAATTGAGGATATGGCACGCTATGGCATTGTATTCTACGAGGTGAATGATGTTTGACGGCAGGAAGGTTTTGCAGTTGCTTATGGAGGGAAAGGGGCTATACGGGGATATCTTTACTGAAGAAAGGGCTTATACCCATTTACAGTTCGAGTCTTCAAGATTTGAAAAGGTGGAAAAGGGGATGGACAAGGGGGTAGGGCTCAGGGTAATAACCCCCTGGAAGTCATTTTTTGCCTCCACAAACTCTTTTGAAGAGGGTAATCTTATCGCCCTGGCTAAAGAACTTAACGGGTTTGCGAAAGAGAAATCATTCGTTGATATCAAGGAAACCAACCCTATACAGGCCCGTTATCCGTTTTCTTTAAAGGTTGACCCTCAGGATGTGGAGATAAAGCAGAAACTCAACATGATTCAACGGGCAGAGTCGCTTGCCAGGGCACTGGAAAAGAGAATAAAACAGGTAAGGATAATTTACCGGGATACTAAGCAGAAGGTTTCAATCCACAACAGCGAGGATGAATTTGTTCATGACGACAGATGTCAGGTTGTTTTCAACATATTCCTTGTAGGTGAGGAAAATGGCGACATGCAGACCTCGTATGACGCCATCGGCGGTTTTTACGGATTTGAGTTTTTTACAGAGGAAAGGATTGAGGAGATTGTAGTGAAGACTGTAAAACGACTGACAGGACTTCTCGAAGCAGAGGAGGCGCCAATGGGCATGAAAACCGTTGTGCTTGCATCTGAAGCAGGCGGAACAATGATCCATGAGGCGATAGGTCACGGTCTTGAAGCAGATCTTGCCATGGAAGGACTCTCCTGCTATAAGGGAATGCTTGGAGAAAAGATTGCCTCTCCTCTCATTAATGTTGTGGACGATGCAACAGTGCCGAATATGCGGGGAACATATGCATGTGACGATGAGGGAACTCCATCGGAGAAAACAATCCTTGTCGAAGGCGGTGTTCTGAAAAATTACATGTATGACAGGTTCCATGCCTTGAAATACAAAACACGCTCAACAGGCAACGGGCGCAGGGAATCTTTCCGGTACAAACCCATTCCGAGGATGAGCAACACCATGATTTTGCCCGGAAAGGATAATCCCGCCGGCATTATTTCTTCTGTAGACGATGGGGTATATGTTGTTAAGATGGGCGGGGGGCAGGTAGATACGGTAAGGGGCGACTTTGTTTTCGAGATACAGGAAGGCTATGTTATTAAAAAAGGCAGCATAGGTCCGATGATTAAAAATGCAACATTGATGGGAAATGGTCTTAAAGTGTTGGAGGAGATTGATATGGTAGGAGATGATCTGGGTTTCGGTATCGGAACCTGTGGCAAAGACGGACAAGGCGTACCCGTTTCAGATGCACAGCCTACTTTGAGAATCCCGGAAATCGTTGTAGGAGGAAAATAGCTGACAGGGGAAACGCGAAATGCGAATCGCGAAACTTGGCGTTTAAACTGCTTACCACTTCAAGCCTTGCTCATAATAGTCAATAAACCTAAATTCCCGGCCTACCGTTTAAACTGCTTACCACTTCAAGGCTTGCAGTCTTTTCACTGCTTCCTTTATCCGTTCTTCATTAATCGTTATTGAAATCCTGAAGTATCCTTCGCCTTCGTCGCCGAATCCACTGCCCGGGGTTACTACTATCCCTGTCTCCCCGATGAGTTTTTCGCAGAAGTCAGCCGACGTGTAACCTCCAGGGACTTTTGCCCATATATAGAAGGTTGCAAGCGGTTTCGCTACATTGATCCCGACCGACTTTAAACCATCAACAATCAAATCCCTGCGCCGCTGAAATGTTTTCTTTATCTCCTCGACCGAATCCTGACTTCCGGTTAAAGCCTCAACACCTGCATACTGAATGGCCTGGAACACACCGGAATCGATATTGGTTTTTAATGTGCCGAGATTATATATAGCTTCTTTATTCCCGACTGCAAAACCTATCCTCCAGCCTGTCATGCAGTAAGTCTTCGATAAAGAGTGAAATTCTACCGAGTATTTTTTATCCTTATCAAACTCAAGAATGCTTCTTGGCTTGTATCCTTCATATGCGATTTCGCTGTATGCCGCGTCGTGACAGATCAGGATATCATATTTTTTTGCGATCCCGACGGCTTGCTCATAGAAGCCATCTCCGGCGTGCGCGCCCGTAGGGTTGTTGGGGTAGTTAATGAACATGATTTTCGCCTTATGTAATATGTCTTCCGGAATCTCATCAAATCTGGGCAAAAAGCCATTTGCCTCTTTGAGAGGCATAATATAGGGGGTGCCCCCTGTGAGGAGCGTCATGATTTTATATACCGGATAACCGGGGGAGGGCACAAGTGCTATATCGCCATTCTCGATGTATGCCCAGGGCATATGGGCAATGCCTTCTTTGGAACCGATTAATGTTACCACTTCGTCCTTCGGGTCAAGATTCACATCGAATCTCTTTTTGTACCAATTCGCAACCGCCTGTCTGAATTCAAGCATTCCCTCGTAGCTTGGATAGCGGTGATTCTTCGGGTCTTCGGTAGCCTGTTTCATTTTTTCAATGATGTTTGTGGGGGTAGGGATATCGGGGTCGCCAATGCCGAAATCAATGAGGTCGATGCCTCTGCTTCGCGCCTCTGCCTTCTTTTTATCGATCCTTGCAAACAGATATGGAGGTATTTTTTCTACTCTCGACGCCGGTTTTACCATTTTTCACTCCTGATTGTATTTATGCCGGGCTCGCAGCCAAAGCCACATATAATACAACATAATCGGCCGGCTGTGAAGTGGTAAAAGCTTTTTTTGCGGAACACATTTTCTCTCAGCAGGGCAGGGGATATTCTTCCTCAAATTCGAATAATTCAAACCCTATTCCTCCCGGGCCGGTAAAATAAATTAACCGGAGCAAACCCAGCTCGGTATGCGTAAAACCTGCTTCGGGAAATTGTTCCGAAACGGCATATCCGTGTGCTTGAAGCTTCTGCCGCCAAGCCGGTACGTCCTTTACCCTCAAGCATATATGGGGAACCCCAACCACATGGCCTATCGGGTGAACAGGGAAATCGGGATGGGGCAAGACGTTCGGTTCCGTCAGCAGTTCCAATACCTGTTGATCGCCGGCATGAATGAGGGCCCGCTCCCCCGGTCCGATACTGCCGCGCGGCCCGCGCGTCAACAAACGAAATCCCATTATATCAATGAAAAAAGAGATTACTTCATCGATGTTGTCTACCCACATGCCCACATGATGGATATTGATACATTTCATTTCTTCCTCCCTATACCTGCCTAAAATTTTGTCAAAATACATCCGAATCCTTGTCTCTCGCCCACTCCCTTCGGTCGTTCGAGAACACAGGGTTCGCAGAGAGAATCTTTTGTTTCCGGCCTGATTTTGAGAGAAGTCAACAAAATCAGGCCATGGAATTGCCATGAATTAAGCAGTCTCATAATTCATGGCAAAAAAATATATAAAACTCTGCGTTCTCTGTGCACTCTGCGAGAGATAAATTTATTTTGTTCTTCTTTTCCATGCAAATATTGACATTATCCTACCTGATTCTTCCTCTCACAGAGGCGCAGGGTTCGCAGAGAGGGCTGACCGGCATGGAAGAAGGATTCATCCCGGCAAACCCGCACACCCTTACGGGTAAAATTTACTTTTGCCCTTTATTGTTTCAGGTTTTGTTATCGTCAACCAGGCCGACCATTTCAATTTTATCTTTTTTCGGTGCACGCTTAACTGAATATTCCAATCTCATTGCCTCCGACTTGCTCATCATGGGCGATTTAGCCGCAAGCCTGAAAGGCAGATGCGCCCTCACATACCTGCTCCCTTTCCCGGATTTATGGGCCTCAAGCCGTTTTTCAAGATTGTTGGTGACGCCGCAGTACATTGTGTTGTTGCTGCATTGCAGGATATATACAAGCCAATTATCCATTTATAATTTTGTTTCTTGCCTCCTCCGACCAACGTTCTATGCAGAATACACCTGTTACCATATCAACTCTATGAACAAATTTAAACAAGTTTAAAGCCATTGATGCTTTTCACCTCTTCATTTTCCCCTATCTTTGTAACTTCGACTCTTCAGTCGTTCACCTCTCTGCTCATCCTCCCATGAATCAGGCCATGGAGTTGCCAAAATCAAAACTTAGCCGGAACACTGTTGTGGCTTCGCCGTTGAATCTTTACCCTCGCTGCTCCCTGAAGGTTCTGCCATGCCATAGTGGGTACCCAAACCGTGCTCGAAGTCGCGACTCAGGAAACGATTTCCGGCGACGAAGGAGCTGCAAAGTTCTTCCGGCTTGCTACCTCAAATGTAGCCGATGGTTATTTGGGCAACAGGCCGTAAAGATTTGGCCCCACAGAGTTGACTGTTGAAAGCCATTTCGTGCAAAATGGTGTCAGTATTGGCTTTGCGACGATTTTATAAATTGCTGACACTGTGTCAGCAATTTCTCCCGGAATGCCAGTCCCGGTCATAATTTTCGATTTATTACAATCCGGGTAGCCCTGAATCATGGGGGAAAACATCTTTATCCGGCTGTTCGGAAACCGGGATTCACATAAACCTATGGAGAAATTGAAAAAAAACTATATTGTACTTTTAGAATCAAAGGGTTAACATTCTGAATACACTAAAATGGAAAAAAGGGATAATAATGAATCTTAGAAATCTTGTAAGAGAGAAACGGGCAGCAATATTGGATATCGCCAAACAACACGGCGCCAAGAACGTGAGAATTTTCGGATCTGTTGCACGGGGCGATTTCGATGAAAAAAGCGATCTGGACTTTCTCGTTGAAATGAAACCGGGCAGAAGCCTCCTCGACCATGCCTCTCTTCTGCTCGATTTGGAGAAGCTTCTTGGGTGTAAGGTGGATGTGGTGAGTGAAAAAGGGATAAAAACACGCATACGCGAACGTGTGCTCAGAGAGGCGCGGCCGTTATGAGAGACAATGGCGAGCGAATCCTTGACATGTTGGAGGCTATTGACCGTATTGAACGACATTCAGTGAAAGGGCGGGAAGCCTTTCTTGAAGATGAACTGATACAAACATGGGTTGTGCATCATCTCGAGGTAATAGGAGAAGCCGCGTCAAAGTTGGGCCAAAATTTTCGCAACGCTTATCCAGAAATTCCATGGCCTCAAATTATTGCCATGCGGAATGTGCTAACCCATGAATACTTTGGGATTGATCTCGAAGAGGTCTGACAGGTTGTTGAACGAGATTTGCCGAGGCTGAAGAAAAACCTGGATAAAATACGCGAGGAACTGCCTCAACAGGGAAAATATGATTAACTTTAGACAAAAGACAAATTTGATGCAGGCTGCCGGTAAATCATGCCCGCACTGATCCAGGGGCAAGAAAATCTATTTATAGTTAAATCTTCAGGATTTGCCAATTGCTATGAGCTATGAGCTGTGTTCGAAGGGGGAATGAACGGATTTAGAAGGTATGCAGTCGGGAAATAATGCCCCACTGTTCCTAAAAATCTTTCGATTATCTCCAAAGATTGATATTTTAAATGGTTTTTTCTGTTTGTAAATTATATATTTTTTGAAACAAGAATTTGGTATGTTTGGAAGAGGGGGAGATAAATGACAGTGGGCATAACAATTCAGATTTTTCTTCCGGACGGAAACCCTCGTAGCCTCAGAATAGCCGAAATCACGAGTAGAACCGTGCAATCTATGCTGATCCCACGAGCTAAGCTGGAGGAGGCTGTCAAACGTTCGGAATTAAAGAATGTTGGCATATATTTTCTTATCGGAGCCTCAGACGAAGACAGCAAACCTATATTATATGTTGGTGAGGCCGAGGAATGTCTCACCAGGCTGAAGCAGCAGAACAAGTCAAAGGATTTCTGGAACACTGCGATAGTCATTGTCTCTAAGACGCAACACTTTACAAAGACTCATATCAAATTTCTTGAATCATACTGCTACGCAGAAGCACAGAAAGCTGGCAGATACAAGCTTGAAAATTCATCGATTCCGACAATGCCGCATCTGTCAGAGCCCATGGAAGCGGATCTGATTGATAACTTTGAAACGATTAAGATCCTTGTGGCTACCCTTGGATATCCGCTTTTCGACCAGATCAAAAAACCTCAAAAAAAGAATATCCTTTACTGTAAAGGGAAAGAAGCAAAAGCTGAAGGTGAGTATACTGAAGATGGTTTGATTGTTTTCTCCGGTTCTACGTGCAATCCTGAAGAAACTAAATCGGCTGGGCCGTATGTAAAAAACTGGCGGGATCAGCTCATTAAGGATGGGGTTCTCAAAAAGGAAGAGAACGTTTATCGGTTCGCCCAGGACCATATCTTCCCATCGCCAAGCACAGCGGCTTGCGTGGTTCTTGGTCGACATGCTAACGGGTGGACGGAATGGAAATATAAGGATGGTAAGACATTGAGCCAAGTAAAAAGAACGGACGAAAAGAAGATTTCAACAAAGGACAGGTTAACAGATGGCTAATCACCAGGAACATGCAAATTTGATATGGCAGATTGCAGACCTGCTGCGTGGGCCTTATCGTCCGCCGCAGTATGAGCGGGTTATGTTGCCCATGACGGTGTTGCGCCGCTTTGATTGCGTACTCGCGCCCACCAAGGACGCTGTACTAAAAAAGTATGAACTGATAAAAGAGAAGCATCACGACATGGCGCTGGAGAGTATTCTTGATAAGGCTGCCGGTCAGCGGTTTCATAACCACTCGCCGCTTACCTTCGAGAAATTGAAGGGTGACCCGGACAATATCGAAAAGCACCTCGTCAGTTACATCAAGGGTTTTTCAAACAACGTTCGGACAATCTTTGATTATTTCGAATTTGAGGGTGAGATTGAGAAAATGCGGGAAGCCAACATTCTCTATCTTGTTGTCTCCAGGTTCTGTGATGTGGATTTGCATCCCGACAAGGTGCCCAATGAGGATATGGGTCTCATCTTTGAAAACCTCATCCGCCGCTTTAACGAGCTTGCCAATGAAACGGCCGGTGATCACTTTACGCCCCGCGAGGTCATCCGGCTCATGGTGAGTATACTTTTCATAAATGATGATGAACTTCTTGCCACACCCGGTACAGTGCGCAAACTCATCGATCCGGCCTGTGGAACCGGGGGCATGTTGGCCGAGGCACAGAACTACCTGCGTAATCACCACAAGGAAGCGCGACTTTATGTTTACGGACAGGACTACAATAAGAGGGCCTTTGCGACTGCTGCATCGGATATGCTCATGAAGCAGGTCGATCATAACGGCGGCGGTGACAATATACGCTTCGGCGATTCCTTTATCGATGACCAGTTTGGGGATGATAAATTCGATTATTTTCTTACAAACCCGCCCTTTGGTGTGGACTGGAAGAAACAGCAGAAGGAGATTGTGCGCGAACATGAGAAAATGGGGTATGGCGGTCGCTTTGGCGCTGGGCTCCCCCGCGTGAATGACGGCTCACTCCTGTTTCTTCAACACATGATTGATAAATTTGAACCTGTGCTGCCCGATCAGCTTAAACATGGTTCGCGTCTCGCCATTGTTTTCAGCGGCTCGCCCCTCTTTTCCGGTGGAGCCGGTTCCGGGGAAAGCAATATACGGAAATGGATCATCGAGTATGACTGGCTCGAAGCGATCATTGCCCTGCCGGAGCAGATGTTCTACAACACCGGCATCGGCACCTATATCTGGATTGTCACCAACCGCAAAGAAAAACACCGCAAAGGCAAGATACAATTATTCGACGCCCGCAATATCTATGTGCCCATGCGCAAGAGCCTCGGCGACAAAAGACGCATGATCGGCAACGGCGAGGAAGGGACACCGAACCAGATTGACGATATTGTGAAGCATTACGTATTGTTCGGTGAGAACAAAATTTCAAAAATATTCGACAATGCCGACTTCGGATACACGCGAGTTACTGTAGAGCGCCCGTTGAGGCTTTGCTACCAAATGACTATCGAAGACAAGGCCCGTTTTCTCGACGCCTGTCCGCACCTGCTTGATGACGTGCAGGCCATCGATATGGAACTTGGCCGGGAGCCGATGAAAGACTGGAATTCGGTGCTTGATTCGGTTCTCGATATGCTGCACAAGCGCCGGTCAAGCTGGAAAAAGGCTGAGCTTAAGCTCTTTCGTGATATTTTCACACAAAAAGACCCGGAGGCCGAACCGGTAAAGAAAGAAAAAGAAAAGAACTTCGAGCCTGATGCCGACCTCCGAGACTTTGAAAACATTCCTCTCAAGGATGATATTGACGAGTACTTTAAGTGCGAGGTCTTGCCCCACGTGCCTGATGCTTGGATGGACCGCAGCAAGGATAAGGTGGGGTACGAGATCAACTTCAACCGTCATTTCTACAAGTACACCCCGCCACGTCCGTTGGAAGAGATCGATGCTGATTTGAAAAAAGCAGAAGAGGAGATTCTGCGGCTACTGAGCGAGGTTACAGCTTGAGCGACGTAATTGATGTTTCTCTTTCCATGCCTTGGAATACAACAAAATTTAAATACGTTGCGAGTATGCAAAAAGGCCACCTGCCTAAAGATACTACGGCGATGCCTGAATCTGAATCAGATATTCCATATTTATCAATGGAGTATCTTAGAGAACAAACCACAACCCCAAGCTATGTGTCTCCCCAATCTAATTTGGTCTTGGCCGAAGACGGTGATATCTTACTTCTTTGGGACGGGGCTAATGCTGGCGAGTTCATGCGAGCAAAGAGAGGTGTGGTGTCGTCCACTGCTGCACGTGTTGCGCCACGTGGCGTACATCATGATTATCTTTTTTGGGCATGTAAAGTATTAGAAACGGCAATCAGGTCTGAAACTGTGGGGATGGGTATTCCGCATGTTAATGGCGATTTCTTGGGGAATATAAAATTGCATATTCCTTTGTTACGAGAACAGCAAACCATCGCTGACTATCTCGACCGGGAGACGGCGAAGATAGATGCAATGATAGTGGCAAAGGAACGGCTTTTAGAGCTGCTGGCGGAGAAGCGGCGGGCACTTATAACCCATGCTGTTACCCGCGGTCTGAATCCTAATGTAATTTTGCGCAACTCCGGCTTCCCTTGGCTTGGGAAAATTCCGGCTCATTGGCGTTTGGTGAAACTCAAATATATTTCACAAATTTATTATGGGCTTAGCCAGCCAACCGAGTATAAGTCAGACGGGCTTCCTTTTGTTCGGGCTACGAATGTAAAGCAAGGGCAATTGGTAAGAGGAGGGATAGTGTTTGTCGATGAGGCAGATTTATCGGATACCCGTGCTGTTCGTCTCCGCATAGGCGACATTATAGTAGTGCGGAGCGGTGCCTATACTGGTGATTCAGCTTTAGTCACACAGGAATGGGCAGGGAGTATTGCAGGATATGACATGGTAGTCAGACTGATAGGCGAAACAATTCCTTCGTTTGTGGGTTTTGCAATGCTGTGCCCCCATATTCTTGAAGCGCAGATAGACCCACTCAGAATAAGGGCTGCGCAGCCACATCTTAACGCTGAGGAACTTGGCGATGTTTCATTGTTACTTCCTCCTGTAGACGAACAAGAGGCCATTGTCGCCTCCATCAAATATGAGACTACCAAGCTGGATGCTTTAAAAGTCACAGCCGAATGGACAATCGGGCTGTTGAAAGAGCGCCGCGCTGCCCTCATCTCTGCCGCGGTGACAGGAAAGATCAGGACTCATGATTAGGTAACAAAGAACCACTAAGAGAGTAGCAAGGGAGATTTTAATATGGCACGAGCAGATCTACTCATAAATTTGGTAAAGGCCGGCGCTCGAGGTGATCAACCTCAGTTTCTGAAAACGGTTGAGGCATTAGCCGCCGACGAACGAGCCAAGAACCATTCCATTTTGGCAGAAAGGCTAATAGCCCAGCTTCAGGACAACGGTAAGTCGCGGTCTGTGGTGCCGCCTACCACGAATGGCTTCTTAGCCCATCTCGTGGCAGAAGTAATTCCGGGGAGGCATATTGAAGATCTGATCCTCCCTGGCCACGTTCAGCAGGCTGTTAGCGATATGATCGAAGAGCAGCATCGTGCGGATATCCTCCGTTCTTACAGTCTTGAGCCGCGGAATCGAATCCTGCTGGCAGGACCTCCGGGGAATGGGAAGACTTCGCTGGCCGAAGCAATTGCCGACGCACTGAATGTACCTATGGTGGTCGTGCGCTATGAGGCAGTGATTGGAAGCTACCTCGGTGAAACCGCTCAACGGATCACGCAAGTGTTCGAATACGCGCGCACCCGGCGATGTGTGCTTTTCTTCGATGAGTTTGACACAGTCGGCAAGGAAAGAGGCGATATCCACGAAACAGGGGAGATTAAACGGGTAGTCAGCTCCCTGCTGCTGCAGATCGATGCTTTGCCCAGTTATGTGGTTGTTGTCACGGCGAGCAATCACCCCGAACTGCTTGATCGAGCAGTCTGGAGGCGTTTCCAAATCCGCATGGAGTTGCCGGCACCAAGACAAAATCAGATCGAAGAGTGGTTTCGTCGCTTTGAGAAGCGCACTGGTCACAGCTTAGGGCATTCGCCGCGCAGTCTGGCGCAGAGCCTGAAGGGGCTTAGCTTCGCCGAAATTGAAGATTTCGGTACTGACGTACTGCGGAGATTTGTCCTGAACCAACCAGGTGCGGATGTTAAGGAGATCACAGAGCGGTGTTTGGTACAATGGAGGAAACGATTCACGCTATCCCACGTTAAACCGGCTGAGGAGGCTTAGAAACCCATGCCAGAACATCCACTACTGATCTTTCCAGCACCAACACGTGCCGCAAAAGCAAGGCGGTTTGGCCGAGGCGGCAAAGTTCGAGTGCCCGATGCCCAACATCAGGCTGGACGGCTTGTGCCGCAGTTTCAGCGGCTTCAGCAAGCCATGGACGAGCAGAGGATGACTTTGCAGAACAACATGCTTGGCCTGGTTCCGGAAGCGGCCTTAGTTCTGGAGACAGTCGGCCCTGTCGACAACTTCATTAATGCCGTAAAAAAGATTAATGGCTTGGAATGGCTTGGAGAGTTGGAGATTGAAGACATCGAGCCTGCGCACGGGTTCGAGGATGAAATAGACCCCGAGAAACAGCTTCGCGGACAGTTATTTCTCGTAATGACAGACCAGCGCGCTCTTCAGGAACTGCAAAATCTGTTTACAAACTGGCAACGGGACTCTGCCGTGCCTTTCCCAAGAGGGTTGGCCCCATGGAAGACCGCCTTTGTTCATCTCCACACAGTCCGTGCATGGGACGCTCAAGACCGAATACGAGATACAGGGCTCTTCGAGGATTGGAAAGCAAGACTTGAGTATCATGAGCAGATTATTCCGTTTGAAGCAGAACTATGGTTCCGAGGAAGTCCAGAACGGCGGCGACAGTCTGAAGCCTTTCTTCGGCATCTTGTTGGTTCGCTTGGGGGCGAGATAGTCCAGCAATGTGTTATTCCTGAGATAGCTTATCATGGACTGTTGGGAAGAATTGCTATTGACCGGGTTGCGGCGATTATCGAGCAACGGGATGTTCGGTTGCTGCAATGCGAAGACGTCATGTATCTGCGCCCCGTCGGACAGTGTGCGATTTACTTGCCTGAACAGCTTGATGGCACTGAGGCATCGGAAGACAGGGCAGAAGCAGGCCGCCCCGAAGGTGAACCAATAGTTGCTTTACTTGATGGCGTGCCGTTAACGGGGCATCGGTTGTTACATGATCGCCTGATTCTCGATGATCCTGACGATTACGAAGCTAACTACCAAGCTCGGGAACGTGCCCATGGCACCGCCATGGCCTCCCTGATTTGCCACGGTGATCTTGATGAGGGACCAGCTCCGGTGAGCCGGCCCGTCTATGTACGACCGATTCTGCAGCCCCATCGTGGTTTCGATGGCCGATTCGTTGAACAGATGCCAGAGGGTGTTTTGCCTGTCGACCTTATTCATCGAGCTGTGCGACGCTTATTTGACAGCGAGAACGGAGAACCCCCGGTAGCGCCAAGCGTTCGAGTTATTAACCTCTCTGTTTGTAATAGATCTCAGCCGTTTGACAGAGGGATGAGTTCATGGGCACGTTTGCTGGACTGGCTCTCTTGGAGATATAACATACTATTTGTAGTAAGCGCAGGTAACCATGTCCGGGACATCGAGCTGGATCTGCCGAGGGGGGATTTCCAGAGCCTTTCCGCGCAGGACATCGAACAAGCTGTTATCAAAGCTCTCGCGACAGATACCCGGCACCGTCGTCTGTTATCGCCCTCGGAATCATTGAACAGTATTACGTTAGGGGCCATCCATGCAGATGCTTCGACGCCTGCCGTTAATCTCAACCATATCGATCCGTTTACGAGGCAGGACATTCCCAGCACCATTAGCGCTCATGGCCCGGGATATCGCCGCTCTCTGAAACCGGACATATTCCTTCCTGGGGGTCGGCAATTCCTGGTAGAGAAAATGGGTAATACACACGCACGGGCAACTCTTCAAACGACTACATTTATTCGTCCCCCCGGGCAGCGTGTTGCCTCCCCGGGTCCATTGGGTGAGCTGGATCGAACGTTGTATGTCAGGGGAACAAGCAACGCTGCAGCTCTGGCCTCGCGCGGAACAACTTTTTTGTTTGATGCAATAGATAATCTGCGACGCCGGTATGGTGCGAACCTTCCAGATGAGTATGATTCAGTCCTACTAAAGACCCTGCTTATCCATGGGGCCGATTGGGCTGGGGCGCTGCAACTTTATGAATCAATCCTTTCCAATGATAAGAATCGAAGGATATTCAAAGATTACGTGGGACGGTTTCTTGGTTATGGAATAGCAAGCTTTGGCAGGGTAATGGTTTGTACGGATCAAAGGGTCACTGTGTTAGGCATAGGCAATCTCGAAGACGATGAGGCTGATGAATTCCGGTTCCCTCTTCCCCCAACCCTCTCAGCGAGTACTGAAAGGCGGAAACTTACGATCACCCTGACATGGCTGAGTCCCATGAACAGCACCAGACAGAATTACCGAATAGCTCACCTATGGTTCGACCCGAAGAACGATCTTGCACCGAGCAGGATGTGTGCTGATCACAGAACTGTCACAAGAGGGACTGCTCAACATGAAGTGTTGGAAGGGGATAGAGCGGTAGACTTTCAAGACGGGGATACAATTACCATTAAGGTAAACTGCCGAGCCGATGCCGGAATTATCCCGAGTCCAATTCGGTATGCTCTTGCTGTTACGCTGGAAGTGGCAGAAGGTATTGCCATTCCCATCTATCAGGAGGTGAGAGACAGGCTTCGCATCAGGATTCCAGTGGCAGGAAGGGGCGTGAGAGAGGCTGAGCGGAGATGAGAACTATTGAAGTTTATTGTGATGGTTGTCGAAGTTCCAATGGGGCTGGGTGGCTTATGTTTATTGTTTTCCATCTGTGTTTTATTTGAGACTATTTGATCAACATGGCTGAGACATCCGAAAAAAGTTTCGAGACCGTCGTCGAATCCCACCTTTTATCGAACGGGTATGTTCCCATCTCTCCAGACGGCTTCGACCGTGAGCGAGCAATCTTTTCTGAGACGGTGCTATCCTTTATCCGTGAAACCCAACCAATCGAATGGTCAAAACTTGAAGCCCTGCACGGCGAGAAAACCGGCGAGCAGATAATTACCGACCTCTGCAAGTGGATGGACGCCAACGGCTCACTGGCAACCCTACGGCATGGCTTCAAGTGCTATGGCAGGACCCTGCGGGTGGCCTTTTTCAAGGCAGCCCATGAACTCAATCCGGAGCTTGAAGAACGCTACAAGGCAAACCGCTTAGGTATCACTCGACAACTCCATTTTTCAACCCGGTCAGAGAAGTCGCTTGACGTTACGCTCACTCTCAACGGTATTCCCATCGCGACAGTAGAATTGAAGAACCCTTTGACCGGGCAGAACGTAGACAATGCGATCCGACAATACCGGCATGACCGTGACCCGCGAGAACCCATTTTTGAGTTCAAGCGCAGGACCCTGGTACATTTTGCCGTTGATACGGAAGCAATTTTTATGACTACAAGGCTGGCAGGCAAGGCTACTTACTTTCTCCCTTTCAATAAAGGCCTTAAAGGCGGCGCTGGAAATCCACCGGACCCGGCAGGCCGCACATACAGGACAGCCTATCTCTGGGAGGAAGTCCTTCAACGGGATAGTATACTCGATTTTCTGGCCCGGTTTCTCCATTTACAAATTGAAGAGAAGCGCACCGACGAAGGGAAAAAAGTCAAAAAAGAGTCAATGATCTTTCCCCGGTATCATCAGCTTCAAGCGGTACGCATGCTTATAGATGCGGCACGGAATGAAGGAGTCGGGCACAACTATCTTGTAGAGCATTCTGCCGGCAGCGGCAAAAGCAATACCATCGCTTGGCTGGCCCATCGGCTCTCGTCGTTGCATGATGACAAGAACGAGCGTGTTTTTGATTCAGTTATCGTCATTACCGACCGTATTGTTCTGGATCAGCAATTGCAGGATACGATTTATCAGTTTGAACATAAACGCGGCGTCGTACAGAAAATAGATGAAAGCTCGCGACAACTGGCTGAGGCTTTAGAGAACGCCGTACCGATCATTATTACCACGCTCCAGAAATTTCCCTTCGTTTCAAATCAATTACTGAAAATGGCCGAGAAGCGCGGGGAGATACATTCCGGGTGGCTTCTCACCCGTAAATGCGCGGTCATTATTGATGAGGCACACAGCTCCCAGGGTGGTGAGGCAGCTACGGACCTTAAAGAAGTTTTGGGTGGAGAGGCATTGCATGAGGAGGCCAGGAAAAAGGCTGCCGAAGAAGGTTTGGAAAAACTGGAAGAACTTTTCCGGAGTATGGCCAAGCGCGGGAAACAGGCAAATATAAGTTTCTTTGCCTTTACTGCCACACCGAAGCACAAGACTCTTGCCGTTTTTGGACGGGGTGGCGATCCCTTCCACCGATATACCATGAGGCAGGCCATCGAAGAGGGGTTTATCCTCGACGTACTGAAATATTACACTACCTACAACACATATTTTAAGTTGCTAAAAGTCTGTGAAGATGATCCCAATGTGGAGCGAAAGAAGGCTGCCCGTGCGCTTGCACGATTTTTGAGGCTCCACCCTGCCAATGTTGCGCAAAAGACTGAAATTATGATTGAGCACTTTAATGCTGTAACCCTTCACAAGATCGGCGGCCACGCCAAGGCAATGGTCCTCACCGGTTCGCGTCTGGAGGCAGTAAAGTATAAACAGAGTTTTGACCGGTACATCAAGGTAAAAGGGTACCCTATCAAAACACTGGTAGCGTTCTCCGGTACAGTGCAGGACGATATGCTTTCTGATGTGAGCTATACTGAAGAGGGCATGAATCAAGGTGTAAGGGAGAAGGAATTGCCGGAAACGTTCGCAACGCCCGAATACCGGGTATTGCTGGTTGCAGAGAAATATCAGACCGGTTTTGATCAGCCCCTTTTACATACCACGTATGTGGATAAACGTCTAGCCGGGATTCAGGCTGTGCAATCACTGTCCCGTCTTAACCGGATACACCCGCTCAAAGAGGATACCTTTATACTTGACTTTGTGAACGACCGGGAGGAGATTCACGACGCATTCAAGGCTTACTATGAAGGGGCCGAGATGGGTGAGGAAGTAGACCCGGCGCGTATGTACCAGATTAAAGGGGAACTCGACGCATCGGGGATTTATTTAAGTGAGGAAATGGAACGATTCTGCGAAGTTTACTTCAGGCCAAGACAGCGACAAAGCGCAGGCGATCACCAGGTGATGAATGCGGCACTGGACCCGGTTGTAGATCGTTTTGCAGCAATGCAGGAAAAGGAAGAAAATGAGGCGGAACTCTGGCGGGGAAAGCTCTACACCTTCCGCAATCTCTATGCCTTCCTGAGTCAGATCATTCCCTATCAGGATTCCGATCTTGAGAAGCTTTACGTCTTCCTTCGTCATCTTGCATCAAAGCTGTCACGACGCAAAAGAGGACTGGCGTATAATTTTGATGATGATGTGAGGCTGGAATACTACCGGCTGCAGAAGATCAGCGAGGGCTCCATCGACCTGAAAGAGGGTGATGCACGGGCACTGGACGGCCCGACAGAGGTGGGAAGCGGGCTGGTTCGCGAAGAAGCCGTGGCCTTATCGCGACTGATTGATATTGTGAATGAAAGGTTTGGAACGGACTTTAACCAGGCAGACCAATTATTTTTTGACCAGATCATCGAGGCGGCTATCTCTGACGAGGGGCTGAAGCAAACGGCGGAGGTGAACCCGGGAGATAAATTCGAATTGGTCTTTAAAAACATATTGGAAACATTGTTTGTAGAGCGAATGGATCAAAATGAAGAGATTTTCGGAAAGTTCATGAATGACAAGGCGTTTCAGAAGATTGTCACGGGCTGGCTTGCGTCGGAGGTTTACAAACGGTTCAGAGGTAAGACAGAATACCCAGGCAATTACAGGTGACAGATCATAGGTTATATATGGAAATTAAGTATTCCGAGAAGGCGGTAAAACAGATTAAGCAAATTTACAAGGGAGACAAAAAGAGCGCAAGAATGATAATAGAAACGACCGAGGCCTATGCCAAGAACCCTGCTGGCAACTTCGATGTCAAAATTTTGAAAGGCAAATATGGTGAATTCAAAAGACTAAGGGTTGGGAAATATCGTATAATATTTGATAATGACGGCAATGTTATGTTCGTCTATGAAGTGAAGCACAGGCAGGAGGCGTACAATGATTAAGACGCAAATCATCAGAAAAGATAAAGAACCGGTGGTAGTTATCCTTGATTACAGCGAGTATGTACGACTCAAAGAGATTGAGCAAGACAGCAAAGACTATCATTCAGCTTTGGCAGTAAAAAAGAGAAATAAGACCTGGACCACCCACGAAGACCTGAAAAAAGACTTAGGCCTGTAAAAAGTCACTCATAAATACAGGGAAGCAGACAGATTGGGGTCAGACCAAACCCTTGAGAATATTGGATTATGGAGTAGGGGTTTTGGATTATCTTAATCCCTTAATCCATCAATCCTTAATCCACTTTCAGGGCTTAAAGTGTTGTTTTTGAAGGCAATTTGTATCAAAGGGGTACGATGTGGACGGGGTGATAAGTGAGTTAGTAAACTACGACCGATCTCCCGATTATGTACTGGAAGATTTCTCCGACACTGTGTCGGAGAAATCTGAAATCTCAGGAAAGTCAACAGGGACGGTGCTTAGCGCGATTTCACTTTTGAAACTTTCTTCTGAGGAACTCTCCGACTCTTCCCATTCTCTCAGCACCGCAATGGCAAAAATACGCGATATCCCCGAAGTGAAGTACCCCGCGGCAATGGCAGGACAAGACCGCGCTAACTTTCTCAGAGGGAACTCCGAGGTATTGGCCCGCGGGGCAATACGCATCATCGAGTGGAAAAAGGAATAATATTCAATGAAATTAAGATGGATTATTGTATGGCATTACCTGTAAAATTAGATAGTATGACGTTAGAGGTACCCAAAAGGAGCAAGAAATGATAACCACTATATCACTTGAAAACTTCAAGTCATGGAAGGAGGGCATCAACATTAAAATGGCCCCCATCACTGGTCTATTCGGAAGCAACAGTTCTGGCAAAACCAGCCTACTCCAACTTTTGCTCATGTTAAAACAGACCACAGAGTCCCCCGATAGAGCCCAGGTACTTCATCTTGGTGATGATAAGAGCCTTGTCGAACTTGGGACATATAATGATATTATTTTTGATCACAGGAAAGAAGTTCCACTCAAGTGGGGGCTGGCATGGGGCCTCGGAAATACAATGGAAATAGAAGATCCAGAACATAAGGGAAAAACCCTCTTTAAGGGCAAAGACATTGAGCTTCATGCAGAGATTGAAGAAAATGGCTCGGGTCGGATGGCAGTTAATAGGTTTGCTTACACGTTTGGTGGCCATCAATTTACTATGCGTCGTAAAGCCCCCAAACAAAAAAGCTCATACTCCCTTACGACTGAAGCACAGCCGGGTACACAAAAGTTTAAGTTCAAGAGAACGCAAGGAAGGGTGTGGGACTTGCCTGCACCAAAAAAGTGTTACGGTTTCCCTGACCAAGTAAAAGCTTATTATCAGAACGCTGGCTTTCTGGCAGATTTTGAGCTGGCATTCGAGGAATTGTTCTCAAGGGTTTATTACCTTGGTCCACTTCGAGATTACCCGAAAAGACAGTATACCTGGGCTGGCGCTCAACCGGCGGACATGGGCCGGCGCGGCGAGAAGGTTGTAGATGCTTTATTGGCGTCGCGGGAACGGGGGGAACTTGTCTCTCGTGGTGCAAGGAAGAAGCGCCTTAACATTGAACAGTGTGTGGCTTTCTGGCTTCGGGAGTTAAACCTGATTGACAACTTTACGGTAGAGCCTATTACAGAAGGCAGCAACTTGTATCGGGTATGGGTTCAAAGGACATCAGGCAGCGCAAAGGTATTAGTGACTGATGTAGGTTTTGGTGTATCACAGATACTGCCGGTATTAACTATCTGCTATTATGTTCCGGAAGGTTCTACCATACTCATGGAGCAGCCGGAAATTCATTTGCATCCATCGGTTCAGGCTGGTCTGGCTGATGTTTTCATAGACGCAATCAAAACACGGAACGTCCAAATAGTGTTGGAAAGCCATAGCGAATACCTTCTAAAACGACTGCAAAGAAGGATTGCAGAAGAGAAATTATCCAGCGATGAAGCTACACTATATTTCTGCAACATGAAGGACGGAAGATCTCGCCTGGTTGAACTTGGGCTTGACCTTTACGGCAACATAACCAACTGGCCTCAGGATTTTTTTGGAGACCAGGTTGGAGAGATAGCAGCAATGACCAAAGCGCAGATGCAACGTAAAAAACAGGAAAGTGCTTCTTGAAGGCTGTTGTAATAGATACAAATGTCCTGGTTGTTGCAAATAAAGAATCGAAACAGGCCGGACCGGATCATGTGATCGCCTGCGTTAATGCGTTATTAAAGGCCCGGTTACAACAAATTATAGCTATCGATTCAAAAAATCGGATTCTGAATGAATATTTTTATCACGCTAACCGGTCAGGTCAGCCGGGTATGGGCGATGCCTTCGCGAAATGGCTTTTTGAAAATCAGGGTCACCCTGAACGATGTGAACTTGTAGATATCAACCCAAAAACGCATGACCCTGAGGATTTTGTCGAGTTTCCCGATGATCCTGATCTTGTAGCATTTGACCGGTCGGACAGGAAGTTCGTAGCAGTAGCCCTTGCAAGCAAAAATAACCCCAAAATCTTTAATGCAACCGACTCAGATTGGTGGATATTTTGCTATCCTTTGAAAAAACATGGTGTTAATATAAAATTTTTATGCCCTGATTTAATGAAAGCGAGGTAGCCTTAGTCGCTCTGCGAGTGCGAAAGATAAAGGGTCTGCCCTTGAATTTTGAATTCCGGCAGACAAATTTGCCGCCTCCCGTCACCATAAAAACTCCGTTTATACAATTTGCCGACATTGTGTCGGCAAATTCACCAATCATCTGCAAAGTCTATACAGACAACACTTTGGCTTGTTGCTCAAATAGATTTATAGTTAACTCTTTCGATAAAAGGCGGAAAAACTTGTATCGTTCTTTTGCAGATTCCTGGTCCATTTTCGACAATTCGGAACTGACTCCGCGTGTGGTTGCGAAAGAAACGGCTGGAGTACTGACTGTGATTGATGTTAAACTATTTGAAGAAATAAAGGCAAAAGTGGAGCTGCCATGAAGAGACAAGCGGTAAATAAAAAATCGTTGAAAGATATACCTCTTGATATCAGAGCGGAAATGGCCCTGAAAGGGGCTGTGGCCGATGCCATCGCCGAACATAAAAGACGGGGGCATCCCATCTCTGTGTGGCGCGATGGTAAAACAGTCCTGCTCACACCGGAAGAGATTGTCGCGTCAGAATAAAAACGAAATATAAAGGCCATAAAAACTCCCTTCGGGCAATTTGCTAACACTGTGTTGGCAAATCTGCTAATTCACCGCAAAACCAAGACAGACAATGGTTTGCAGACTATGACAGAATAGCACTGGTTTGGATTGCTAATGAACAAAATTATACATTAAACTTTTCGTTGTGGTAAATTAACATGCAACGAACAGGAACAAAGAAGGCTTCTGTATTTACTTTCCAACGATTTAAGAAATTGTGGGTTTATTTTGACGGATACGATGGGATGTCGTATACTATGGCGTATGAAGGTAACAGCGAATGTCCCCGATGCCCTTATGGACGAAGTAAGGCATATTGCCGGGAAAGGCACGATTACCGAGTCCCTCATTGTGGCTCCGGAAGAATGGATTGCCCTTAAGCGTGTAAAAAAATTGAACGATGAAATTCGGCAGACGCCTCTGGAGTTTAAGGGGGGATACTCAGCTACTGCAATCAGAGAACTGAACAGGCAAGCATAGGATGGTGATATGAGAGCGGCATTTGGATTGAGGCCGGAACGTTTAGCGGTGAGAAAAATCTTCCTTCCAAAGGGATCGGGCTTATTGACTCCGTACTCATTGTTGCATCCCATAGAGCAGGAACCCAACTTTGGACGCTCGACAAGAAACTTCAAGAGTACTTGGAGAAATCGCAGCCAAAATAATCCATGTGAGTATGCACATGCCGATCTTTGTGGTCCATGAACATCATTCCAAGAAACTTCATTACGATTTCAGGCTCGAAATAGATGGAATACTCAAGTCCTGGGCCGTTCCAAAAGGTCCTTCCATGTCACCTCAGGATAAAAGGCTTGCCATCATGGTTGACGACCACCCGCTTGAGTACGGTACTTTCGAGGAGATAATCCCGGATGGACAATATGGCGCCGGCCCTGTCCTTATCTGGGATTCAGGTGACTATACGCCAATCGCTATAGATATGGTTAAAAAACGCATAGAGTTCATTCTTCACGGAAGAAAGCTCAAGGGAGCATTCATATTAACGGGCCTGAAAGGGAAAGAAAAAGAGTGGCTCCTCATCAAGAAAAAAGACGGATTTGCCCAGCCATAACAAACCTTGTTTTTGTAAGAAATATATGCTACTTTTTCTTACAAATATTAATGAGGATGTATGATGCAAAGCATTGATTCTAAAATAGTTAACAGAATATATGGACGTGGGAAAGGTTGCGTAGTTACCCCGGGAGACTTTTTGGACCTGGGAAGCAGGCAGGCAATCGATCTGGCCCTGCACCGTCTGGTTAAAAAAGGAACCCTGCGTCGTCTATCACGCGGGCTGTACGATTTTCCAAGTATTGACCGCGACCTTGGCCCCCTTTCGCCCACTATTGATGCCGTTGCAAAAGCGCTGAAAGGGCGTGACAATATCCGCCTGCAACCGTCCGGCGGTTATGCTGCCAATCTTCTGGGACTTTCCGAGCAGGTGCCGACCAAGGTTATTTTCCTAACAGATGGACCTGCACGCCGGGTGCAACTCGGCAAGCAAGTTATTGTACTCAAACACACGACTCCTCGCGCAATGGCAACTGCCGGCAGGACAAGCGGCCTCGTCATTCAAGCCTTGCGGTTCATAGGGCAAAGGCATGTTGATGATTCAATCATAGCAAGGCTGCAAAAACAGCTTTCGGATGCCGATAAAAAACAACTTCACCAGGACATCCGCCACGCTCCGGCATGGATTGCCGCAATCATACGCCGGGTTGCCCATCAAGGGGATAAATGATGGCATGAACACATTCATTAGACTCCCGGCTGAACGACAACGCCTTTTCTATGAAGAAGGCCGGCAACGGCTTGGTCTTGCTCCGGCCAGTATCGAGAAGGATTTTTGGGTCTGCTGGACCCTGCGAGAACTCTTCAACCTGCCGGAATGGGGTGAACGTCTGACGTTTAAGGGCGGCACATCGCTTTCCAAAAATGGCGCTGGACGTTCTTCACTTATTTCACTTAAAAAATTGGGGGAAAGATACATATAGTAGTGTGGAGATGGGGTACCAACAAGAATAGGACACAGGGACATCCTGATGTATCCTTCGCCCAAATTTGCTCAACCATCTTATGAAATCAACATCTGAATTGAAAGAAGCAGTAATCTGCATCGTTGCCAGCCTGCATAAGCATCAAAGGGGAGAGCGGAGGAGGAACATAGGTATTTGCCCTTGACAATGAGCGGGAAAAAGGATTGATTTGGGGTAAGACGGGATAGGCGAAGACTAAAACGGTTGATGAACAAAATTGATATATATAGTGCTGATATTGTGTTAAAATAATACACAACAAACAGGAACAAGGGAGGTATAATGATAACGAAGCAAAAGCAGAAAGAGGTAATAAATGCTAAGCAGTTTGTGACAGATATAAAAGGTGGAAAGGTTGCAGCTATTGTTGATATAAAAGAGTTTAACAGGATAAAGACCTTACTCGAAGACCTTTTTGATTTAAAAGCTATTGAAGATAGAATTGCAGAACCCTCGGAAGATTACGAAAAATACAGTAATAAAAGAAAATCCCGGCTGCATGTATAAGCTGAAAATCAAAAAGACTGCACGAAAAGAACTGGATGATCTGCCTGATATAATATATCTCAAGATTGATGAAGCCATACTTTCCTTAAAAGAAAACCCTTTCCCATATCCTCAATCCAAGAAGCTTAAAAACGAAGATAAACGGAGGCTCCGCATAGGAGATTACAGGGTTGTATACACCGTTGATGGAGAAGAGGAGATCATTACGATTTTCCGGGTGAGTCACCGGAAAGATGTTTATAGATGAGACATGGAAAAAGAGGGATCACCGGAGCGCTTTTCAGTTCGCTGCCCCTTGCCTTACTTTTCATTTGAAAAGACTTCTGTTGATGTGTAAGATAGACCTGTGGAAAAAATCCTGAAAAAGTTGCCAAGCGATTTCCCCTTAACCGAAAACCCATACAAAGAAATAGCAGCGGTAACAGGCATAAGTGAGGATGAGCTCATAGAGCGCTTAAGAAATCTGAAAAATGAAGGCGTTATCAGAAGGATAGCTGCAATTCTCTATCACAGAAGGGTTTTTTATACCCATAATGCAATGGTTGTGTGGAATGTGGAAAAAAATATTCAAAGAACAGGTGAAATAATGGCCTCCTTTCCTGAAGTAAGCCATTGCTATGAAAGAGACAGGGGAGGGTATTGGGATTACAATATTTACACTATGATACACGGGAAGAGTATGGAAGAATGTAATGATATCGCACGACGCATATCGGAAAAGATTGACATAAAGGATTATAAGATGTTTCTAAGTAAGAGGGAATTCAAAAAAACAGCACTCACGGTCCACGATAAGCCATGAATAAAGAAAAATCAAAGCTTCTCTTTAATGAAGCACAGGGATTGATGCCCGGTGGCGTCAATAGTCCCGTCAGGGCCTTTCAATCCGTTCACGATACACCCTTTTATGTAAAAAAAGGGAAGGGCGCATATCTGTATGATGTTGACGGCAACGAATACCTTGACTATGTTGCTTCGTGGGGCGCCATAATTCTCGGACATGCCGATGATGGGCTTATTAATGAAATCAAAATAGCGCTGGAGGACGGAACGAGCTTCGGCGCCTGTCACCCTTACGAAATTGAACTGGCAAAACTTATCGCAGATGTTTTCCCGTCAATAGAACTTATGAGGCTTACCAGTTCAGGCACCGAGGCTACAATGAGCGCCATAAGGGTTGCAAGGGGTTATACGGAAAAAAACGGCATTATCAAGTTCAGAGGGTGCTATCATGGACACGTTGACAGCCTGCTTGTTAAAGCAGGTTCAGGCCTTGCCACATTCGGTGTGCCGGACAGCAAGGGTATATTGGAAGATCTTGCAAGGCACACTTACGTTGCCGATTTTAATCACATCGATTCAGTGTTTAAAATTGTTGAAGAAAATCAGGATATTGCATGTATCATTTTAGAGCCTGTAATGGGTAATATGGGCGTGATCTTGCCGGAAAACGACTTTCTGCATGATCTTGAGGAGCTATGCCGGAAAAGGGATATCCTTCTTGTTTTAGATGAAGTGATAACGGGGTTCAGGGTTGCCTTCGGCGGGGTGCAGCATCTTTATAATATTACTCCTGATATGACTTGTATGGGAAAAATTATCGGGGGAGGCTTCCCGATAGGTCTTTATGGCGGGAAAAGGGAAATTATGGAAAGCGTTTCCCCTCTCGGAGACGTGTATCAGGCGGGAACCTTGTCCGGAAATCCTATTGCCGTACGTGCCGGCATATATGTGCTTAATTACTTGAAAAATAACCCTGATGTATATGATATTATTAGCAAATATGGTGATACACTGAAAGATGCAATACTTGATATTGCCTGTGATTGCGGAATTCCATATTCGATTAACGGTATTACAGGAATGTTCACCGGTTTTTTTACTGATGATCAGGTTCATGACTACAACTCTGTGCTTCCCGCAAGTCGCAGCCTTTACGAGAGATTTTTCAAGCTGATGCTTGAAGAGGGGGTATTTTTTGCCCCGAGCCCATTCGAATCTTCCTTTGTTACACTGTCGCACGGGGATGATGAGATGTCAAAAACGGTTGCCGCCTACAAAAAGGTATTCAGGAAATTGAGATGATGAACAACGAAAGGGCATGTGCCTACGTGGATTTAAACGTTATTGAATATAATTACAGCTCTATTAAGGCATTATTGCCTGACAAGGTAAAGATCCTCTGCGTAGTGAAGGCTGACGCATATGGTCATGGATCAATTGAAATAGCGAAGAAGCTTGAATCTCTCGGCGCTAATTACCTTGGCGTTGCAACAATCAACGAGGGATTGGAATTAAGGAATAACGGCATCTCAATACCGATACTTGTGATGAGCGGGATTTTGACGGAATATGATATTGATTATGTTTGTAAATATATGCTTACGCCCGTTGTATATGACATCGGCACGCTCCGGAAACTCAAGGAAGAATCCCTTGATCACGATGAAAAACTGAAGATTCACATTAAATTGGATACGGGCATGGGAAGACTTGGTTTTACCCCTGATGAGTTGCCTGCCGTGATCAAAGAAATAAAAGAACCATGCAGGATAGATGTTGAGGGCTTCATGAGCCATTTTGCTTCCTCTGAAAACAGGGATGAATATGGTTTTAAACAGGTAGCAACCTTCAAAAAGGCTTTACAGGTTCTCGAACAGAGCGGTATTAAACCGGAACTTGTCCATATGGGGAACAGCGGCGCTATAACGCAATATCCCGAGGCGCACTTTGATATGGTTCGTGTTGGTATTGCACTTTACGGTTCTTATCCATCTAAAGACCTTTCGAAGATATTGCATATAATACCCGCTATGAAACTTTCCTCCAAAATAGCGATTATTAAAGAGTTTCCTCCGGGTTCCTCACTCAGTTACGGGAGAACTTTTACAACAGAGAGAAAAACAAGAATTGCATACGTACCAATAGGCTATGCAGATGGTTATCCCAGGTCGCTCTCAAATAAGGGGTCGGTTCTGATTAATGATAAACGATGTAATGTTGCAGGCAGGATATGTATGGATTGGCTGCTGGTAGATATAACGGATAAAGGCAATATAGCTGTCGGCGAAGAGGTTATCCTTCTCGGAAAAGGCATTAATGATTCGATAACTGCAGACGAGATCGCTGAGCATACAGGAACGATCCCATATGAAATACTTTGCAAAATATCAAAAAGAGTTCCGAGGATCTATGTACAGTAAAAAAACGCTAAGCTTTAATCCCTTCTCACAGGTTACGAAAGCTCTGAAAGAACTTGGAAACATCGGGGCAATGTTTATTGAAACCGTATATCAAACCTTCAGAAGGCCTTTCAAGCTTAACTATATTTTAAAACAGATGGAGTTTATCGGAGTAAATTCCTCTGCCATTGTTATTATTACCGGAGTATTTACCGGAATGGTGCTTGCCCTTCAATCATATCACGGTTTCAGAAAGTTTGGCGGCGAAGGGTTTGTAGGGGCAACGGTAGCGTTGAGTATGACAAGAGAGCTTGGGCCGGTGCTTACGAGTCTTATGGTAACAGGAAGGGCCGGATCTGCCATGGCTGCAGAGCTTGGAACGATGAGGGTTACAGAACAGATAGATGCTTTGACGGTAATGGCCCTTAATCCGGTGAAATATCTGGTTGTTCCGAGGGTAGTTGCGGCATTCATTATGCTGCCCGTTTTGACGATTATAGCGGATTTTGTCGGCATTCTTGGAGGGTATATCGTAGGTGTAAAACTGTTGGGTATCAATGAAGGCGCGTTTATCAACAAAATAGTAAAACACCTGGATCTCGAAGATATTTATAATGGTCTTATAAAGGCAGCCTGCTTCGGGATAATTTTCAGTTTAGTTTCCTGCTATAAAGGATTTTATACAAGCGGCGGGGCTGAAGGCGTAGGAAGATCAACAACCGAAGCGGTTGTGATTTCAAGCGTCTCTATATTGATTTCTGATTATGTACTTACCTCGTTAATGTTTTGACATATAAAGCAGCTATTAGCTTTTGCTGTAAGCTAAAAGCTAAAGGCTAAAGGTTAAAAGCTAAAGGTTAAAGGTTAAAAGCTAAAGGCTAAAGGTTAAAAGCTAAAGGCTAAAAGCTAAAAGCTAAAGGCTAACAACTAACAGCCCTTAAGGGAAGTTATGGACAATATAGCTATAAAAATAGTTGATTTGCAGAAAAGTTTCGGGGATCAGAAGGTGCTTGACGGGATAAACCTCGAGGTGGAAACGGGAAAGATAACCGTTATCATAGGGAAGAGCGGCGGCGGGAAGAGTGTGCTCCTGAAACATGTAATAGGCCTTATCAAGCCTGATAGCGGAGAAATATGGGTAGATGGGGTGGAAACAACGAGCCTCAGTGAAAGGAATATGAACAACATAAGAATGAAATTCGGTATGCTTTTTCAGGAAGCAGCGCTCTTTGACTCAATGGACCTGTTCGACAATGTTGCCTTTCCCCTTCGCGAGCATACAAAAATGTCTGAAGAAGAGATTGAAAGGACGGTCGAGGAAAGGCTAAAGCAGGTTGGCCTTTCAGGCTTTTCAGAGAAAATGCCGTCGGAGCTTTCGGGAGGCATGAGAAAAAGGGTAGGGCTTGCCAGGGCACTTGTGCTGGATCCGGGTATAATACTTTTTGATGAGCCGACAAGCGCCCTTGATCCCATCATCTCACTCAATATACTGGATTTAATCAAACAAACCCAGACACATTTTAAAAAGACATATCTTGTCATCAGTCATGATATACTGGGCATGTTCAGGATTGCGGACAAAGTAGCAATGCTGTATAACGGGAAGATCATCGAATCCGGTACGCCTCATGACATTAAGAGGAGTACCAACGAAGCAACAAAAGAATTTTTAAAGGCGACAAAAATACCAGGGTTCACAGGGGGCGATCTATGAGCAACCGGATGATTTCTTCAGAATTAAAGGTCGGCATTATGATTCTGATAGGAATACTGATTTTATTCTATATGTCATTCAGAATCGGCAAATATGGAGTTTTCGGTGAGCACGGCTATGAGCTTACCGCTGTTTTCATTAATGCGAGCGGGCTTGACGCAAAAACACCCGTTAAAATTGCGGGCGTGGAAATTGGAAAAATTAAAAGGATTTCGCTTGACGGTTTTAAAGCCCTCGCAATACTTACCGTAAAAAATAATGTGAAAGTCCCTGTTGACAGCAGGATTTCCGTTAGAACACAAGGTATTCTTGGAGATAAATTGCTTGAGATCATACCTGGAAACGACCCGAAGATGTTGTCCCATGGCGGAAGGATCCAAAACGTTGTTGAACCGCCTGATTTTGATCAGATATTTGCCTCTGTGAATGTGGCTGCAAAAAACTTCGGTGATACGATGAATGAGTTTAAGGGGATTGTCAGCGAAAAAGAAAAGGAAAACATAAGGAAGAGTATTGAGAATTTTCAGGAGGTCAGCGGTGACTTTAAAAGCCTTCTGAAAGACAACAAGAGCAGCATTACACGGGTTGTCTCCAATGTTGACGAAACAATGTCCGGCTTGAAACTGCTGGTTAAGGATGTCGAGGCAGGAAAGGGTACTTTGGGCTTACTTGTAAAAGATGAAACGCTATATAATGATGCAAAAGCGGCGGTGAGCGTCCTGAAGACTGTTTCCGCTGATATCGAGCAGGGCAAAGGGACTATCGGGAAACTCGTTAAAGACGAATCAATATATGACGAAGCAAAGGCAACGATCGCCAATGTTAAAGATCTTACTGATGGGATAAAGAAGGGAGAAGGCACATTGGGGAGGCTGGCAAAGGATGATAGCCTCTTTGTTGAAACGGAAAAGGCTGCGAAGAAAGTTCAGAAGGCTGCGGATGGTATCCAGGAGATGACACCCGTTACGATTCTCGGCACTATTTTTGGTATGTTCTTTTAGTGCTTAATGTGGAAATATCTGTTTTTACTATTTTTTTTTCCGGTAACAGCCCATGCGATATGGCCTTTGTCGTGGGAATTTAATAATGAAAAGCGTTATCTCGGGAACTTAATCTCATATAATAAACAGGATAATAATACCCGGCTTGTTATCAGCCCGTTGCTTTTCTCCTATGAATCTACAGATGGCGGGGTATACAACTACCTTTATCCTCTCGGCAGAATAACTAAAGATAGATCCTACTTTGTCCCGTTCTACATGTCGAAAGGTGATGAAGAAAATAATGACTCATCCTTTATCTTTATCTTCAGGGGCAAGTCGCAAAAAGGGAGCTATTTCGGTTTTTTCCCGTTTTTTGGAAAATTGTATGATCGATTCGGCAGGGATGAAATGGGGTTTTTTATGTGGCCCCTTTATAGCTATACCGAAAAGGACGGCAGCACAAAACACAATATTCTCTGGCCCTTTTTCTCTGTTTACTCGGGGAACACCGGAGGATTTAAAGCGTGGCCTCTTGTCGGCTACAGGGAGCAGAAAGGGGTTAGAAAAACAGGTTTTTTCCTGTGGCCCTTCTTTGCAAAGGATGACAGGAATCTGGATACAGATGACCCCATCCGTTCTCTCTATGCCGTTCCTTTTTATTTAAGATCTGAAAACGATTCAAAGACAAGGACGGCACGCTATATCATGTTTCCATTCTATACACATACACAGAATCCTGACAGGGAAAAATGGGATATTCTCTGGCCCTTTTTCTCCTTCACAAAAGGCAAGGAAACGGAAGGATACAGCATCTTTCCCTTAGTCTACAATGAACGGAAAGAAAAGGATAAAATGTTTGGTTTTCTGTGGCCCTTCGGGTATCACGAATCGGTGTACTACGCTAAAGAGGAACGGTTTGTAAGAAAACGTATTTTATTATTAAACCGATATATCGAAGACGAGGAGGGCATATTCTATAATGTCTGGCCTTTCCTGGAAGTGAGGAAAAAAGGAGGGACAACAAAAACCGGCATTCTTTCACCTGTGCCCCTGAAAGCGCTTGACGCAGATAAAATTATTAAACCGCTGTTTTCTCTCTATGAGCGTGTTGAAAACGATGACAAGATTTCAGCAAACATTCTACAGGGTTTTTTGGCAACCGAAAATGATGGCGAGAATTACAAAACGAGACTTGCATTCATTGTTGAGTGTAAAAAAGAGAACGGAAAGTCCGGATTCGAATTTCTTTCCGGGCTATTCGGTATAGACAGCGAAAAAATTAAAATATTCTACATACCCTTTTCAAGGAAAACACCGAAAGAGGTGGATGGTGAAGCGAAATAATTTATCGCCTTCCTTGTTTTACTTGCAAGTTTTTGCGCCGTTATGAAATGTAAAAGATTTGCCCATCTTCAAGGTGTCGCACAAACCCCAAAGATGGGCAATATGAACGGAAAATATGTGCAATGTGTAAATTATACGATCTTACTTTCTCCGCTGGTGTCTTGTCCTTTTTCTTAATTTCCTGTATTTATGTTTTCTGATTTTCTTTTTTCTCCATTTTAGAACACTACCCATTTCTTCACCTCATTTCTTTATAAAAACTCATCCCTGATGGAATATTTTATTTGATACGTTTTAAAAAGATAACCTTCATTTACTTTTTTTGCAATAATATAATGAAGGAAGCAGACATATTTCCGGCTATTTTAACCTTCTTTCCTCTACGAAGCAATGATTACTTGAAATGGTAAAGGAAAACAACTATAATTAAAAACCTCATGCGCCTGTAGCTCAATTTGGATAGAGCAACGGACTTCTAATCCGTAGGTTTCGTGTTCGAGTCACGACAGGCGCGCATTTACAATCATGGGTGGTGAATTTTGGGGGAATCAATCTTCTAATTTATTTATAGATTCTTTACCGTACCGTCTTCAGAGTTGCACTTCCTCTTGTTTTTTTGAGCCTCTGCCGGAAAGTCCTGCAGATATGGCGCCCTTGTTTCCGGTGTGGGCGGCTTATACCCTAATGAACTATGCGGCCCGATCGTGTTATATTCCCTTCTCAAGCTTTCTATAAATACCTTTGCCTCAAGCAGTGTGGTAAATATTTCACCATTCGGAAGTTCGTTTCTCGGTTTCCCGTTGAATGATTCGACGCAGCCATTCTGTCACGGTATGGTACATCAGCTGCGCCAGGAAGGAAAATGACCTGTATTTCTATAATTGAATATGATAAAGATGACAGCATACTCTCTGCATATAAGACAGAAGAAATAGCATGGGAACCGATTCAACCCGGGAGTACAGGAGAGGTTTTCTATAAGATAGTTTGTAAATAGACGTTTGTAATGGAGAAACAGGAATGAAGATCCACGAACTGACATGTCCGCAATGCGGCAATACACAGGAGGTTACGGTATGGGATTCTCTTAATGTGTCGATTGACCCTGAACTCCGCAACCGATTATTTAATGCCGACATTAATATCTTCAAATGTGAATCCTGTGATAATAAAGCAATCATCAACGTTCCCCTGCTTTATCTTGATATGAACCGGCAATACTGTGTCCAGTATTATACGCCCGAAGCCATAGAAGATGATAATTTCCTGGCCCAGTTTACTCCCGACGGCAAGTGGAACTTCAGAGATATTCCGGAAATAGTGAATAATGACCTGAACTACATGGGCGATCCCCACATAGTTTTCAGTCTTTTTGAAATGATTCAATATATCAAGTTCCGGGATAGGCTTTACGAGAGAACTGAAAGCAAGATTAATCAGAAACAGCATCCGAAGAAGACCATACCGGGGTATTAAAACATATGACAACCATACATTCTCTTGCAAAATTATTCCAGGGATTCTCCATGCAGCCATTGCACTATATCATTATCATCGTGCTGATCCTGTACATTGCCGTATGTTTCGGCAGAATTGCCTCAAAAAACGGCAGGAACCCTATCCTGTGGGGTATCCTTTCCATCATCAGCCCTATAAACCTCATTATCCTGGGGTATTGGGCATTCAGCGGCAAAAAACAGAAACGTCCGGCAAAGGCAGCTTCAAAGAAAAAGGGGAAGAAAAAGAATACATAAATGCCCATACATGTAATCCCGGTCAATAGACTCAGTCCTGAAGCCCTGCAAGGTGTTATTGAAGAATATATTTCAAGGGACGGTACTGATTATGGCGAGGTAGAGACTTCCCGGGAAGCAAAGTTCAGGCAGGTAAAACATAAGCTTGAAAATAGATCGGCTGTTCTCGTTTTTGATGACGAGACTGAAACTACCAACATATTCCCGGCTGACAATCCTCTTTTAAAAAAGATTGAGGCATTCGAGTGATCAGGAAACACATCGCAACAGTTTGGGAAAAAGGCAGATGATGCGTTTTGTGTCAATTATCATTTTCATCATTGTTGGCTACTTTGTCTTACGTTATTTAATGAAATTGCTCAAAGAGGTGAAGTTCCAGGTAAATGAAGGTAGTGGTGATCGGCACCGGAACCGGGAACATGCAAATACAGAAGAAGAATATCGACAGGTTTTAGGGGTTACAACTGAGGACAATCCTGCAACTGTCAGGAAAAAGTATAAAGAGCTCCTCGCGAAATATCACCCCGACAAGGTCCAGCACCTGGGAATAGAATTTCAGGAAATGGCAGAGAGGAAAACTAAAGCAATCATGGAAGCATACGAGTTCTTCAGGAAGAAATACAATTTCTGAGATAAATGATTAACCGGCAAAGCAACACTATAAAAACTTCATCGTAAAGGATCACTAATGCCAAAAATCATCTTTCTGGGTACAAACGGCTGGTATGATACCACCACAGGAAATACGATCTGTATCCTCATCGATACGTCTTTCTGTACCATCATCCTTGATGCAGGCAACGGTATTGCAAAGCTGGATAGATATGTAGATTTCAATAAACCGGCCTATCTCTTTTTAAGCCACTTTCATCTCGATCATATCGTTGGTCTCCACACTATCTGTAAATATACCTTTTCTCGGGGGTTATGGATATGCGGCCAGGAAGGCATCGCAACCATATTAGGTAAGATACTTGATGCCCCGTTTACTATACCGGTCAAAGATTTACCGTTTTATACACAATTTGTTGAACTTCCTTCACAAAAAGATCGGCTCCCCTTTTCGGTTATGAGCCTTCCTCTCCTCCATGCATCACCGACAATGGGATACAGATTTGAGGTTGATGACAAGATTATTACCTTTTGTAGTGATACGGGATACTGTAACAGTGCGGTAAGACTGGCAGAAAATGCCGATCTCCTTATCACCGAATGCGCCTTTCAGCCAGGGCAAAAAAACTAGCCCTTGTTCACTTCGATGCGGAGATGTATAAAACCATAGAAGAAAGAAAGAATGCCCGGGATGTTGCGCGGAAGATATTTTATGATGCCGTTGCTACAGCTGATGATATGATTATTGAGGTGTGAATAAGGCGATGTCAGAGAATGAACCGACCAATACACAAACCGGGAAGTCCGGTAAAATTATCACTGCGGCAAACACAATCAGGGCAATTTCTACAGTTATTGTTTTAGGCATACCATTAATAGCAGGCGCCGCAGCCATAATCGGTTGCGGCATATACAAGATATATAAGAAGATAAAGCCATGAAAATCTACTTCGCCCATCCATGTTTCACTGAAAAGCAGAGACAATTCAAGAAAGCGTTCCTTGATAAGATTTCTGCCTCTTTATCTCAAACTGAATACGTAAATGAAATTACCATAATTGACCCTTTTAACTATGCACCTGATGTTGAAGGGGATATTGCTATAAAATTAGAGATGGCAGAGAGCATCAAAACTGAATGCATCAAACTTTTGGGGGAATCCGATATTGTTATCGCCCTTATAGATGATAATGATACCGGTACGGCATTTGAAGCAGGATATGCCCATGCAGTCAATAAGCCGGTGATATTGATTTCTCAGGAGGATTGTTCAGCGGCAAACGCCATGCTGATAGGTTCAGCAAAAGCGGCAGTAAACAATATCCTTGAGGATGAACAGATCAAGGGACTGATGGGGTTGATGCTGCTCTTCTATGATACCTGGAAGGCTTCACAGAAGAAGCCGGAGAATAATTGAAAAAGAGAAAACGTTATGTTACGTCTAAAGAAAATATATTCTCAAGAGGAGGTTTCCATGAATACTGCTTTTGAGTTCATAAAGGCCAATTCTGTTTTTCACATTGTCACTGTCGATGGAGACAAAAGCGTCATATCTGCATAACTCTCCGGCAGGGGCTCGATAAACAAGAGGAAATGTAACTCTGAAGGTGGTACAATGAGCGGGGGCAGGTCAGACCCTTGCAACCGGCGAGGCTCTTCTCGAATTTCTTCATAACTTCTGATTTTTTGCTTGACAGAGCTGATTATTTAAGGTAATTTTACCCAATATTGTATACAGTATACAATATTATAGAGGAAGAATACAGGCATTGGCAGCGGGCGAAACGGGTGGTATGGGTTAAGGATTTGGCTAAACAGGAGCCGATTGGAAACATGGTTCCGGGCGACATAAATACGGACCCCGGACAGAGTGGGAGGATAATCTCCACGTCGTGTAATGTCTTATCATGAGGGCGGAATGCAGCAAAGCGGGTTGTCGTGAACCGGGTGGCATCTATAGCTGATTTTTTTTACATAGCGTTATCTATATCCAAATATAACGCTAATGAAAAAGTTCTATTGTAGACGTGGGAAGGAGGATATTGATGAAGAATTTTGAGTGAAGGTCGCGAACGGTTGGAGAGGCGGTCAGCCTCTACAAAGGGGTCAATCGGGGGCGAGGCCACTGGCAGGCGGGACGGAGTTAATGAACGGGATGAGATCGGGAAAGTTGCAGCCGGAGCGGGTGGTAGACCTGGAACGCATTGCGGATGTCTTATCATGAGGGCGGAATGCAGCAAAGCGGGTTGTCGTGAACCGGGCGGCATCTTTACCTGATTTTTTTTACATAGCGTTATCTACATATAAGTCTAACGGTGGTGAGGCTACTGGCAAGCGGGGCGGAGTTAATGAACGGGATGAGATCGGGAAAATTGCAGCCGGAGCGGGTGATAGACCTGAAGTACATCAAGGAATTGGATTTCATGAAGATGGGGCCGGATAGTCTGCGTATGGGAGCTCTCTTTAGTGTGCGGGATGCCGAATGTTCCATAGCGTTACGGCAGAGCCGATTCAACGTACTAAGCCACGCAGTGGGTACCCTGGGATCCCTACAGGTACGAAACAAATCGACCATAGTCGGGAAAGACCCTTGATGATAATAATATCTACCCGAGTCACATCGATCAGATTCTTTCACAGATCGAAGGAATAGGAAGCGAATATCAGATAATCTTTGATAGAAGGACCGATGGAAAAGATTACACGTTCATCAGAGTGGAGGGGATTCAGGACGTCCCTCATAAGGGGAATGACGGAATGAGGAAGTGTGTCGAGAGAAAAGTGAAAAAACAGATGCTTGTCGGTTGCGATGTTGAGGCCTTAAACTACTCCGGCCTGTCAAGGTCGGAAAGAAAGACGAAAAGGTTGTTTGATAAAAGAGACGATTAGAGGGAGGACCCTATGGACGGATACGAATATTATAAGCCGCGAAGACTGAGTGAAGCCATAGATATGAAAAAAAACTGTGAAGGGGGAAGATATATCGCCGGGGGCACGGACATGATGGTCCTGATCCGTGATAAGCGGATAAAACCCAAAGCGCTTATATCGCTTCGGAATGTGGAGGAACTCCACGGAAAAGACAAGACCTGGATCGGAGCCGGCATCACCCACCGGCAGCTTGAGACCGATGCTTACGTGAGAGAGCGTTTCACGGCCCTTTTCAACGCAGTTTCAGTTTTAGGTTCCACCCAGATAAGATGTGTGGCAACCATAGGTGGGAACATCGTGAGTGCCCGTCCGGCTGCCGATACCCCGCCACCCCTTCTCAGTATGGGCGCGCGGTTCATACTGACGGGTATTGGTGGGGAACGTGAAATCCCGGCAGACGATTTCTTCGTGGGAGTCGGCAAGACGGTTATCCGGGATGATGAGATATTGGCCGGGATCGTTATAGACGAACTTCCGCCCTTCACAGGAACAAGCTACATAAAAATGGCGCGCCGGAAGGCCGTTGACATAGCCATCGTAGGAGTGGCGTCCCGGATTACACTTGATAAGCCGGACGGTGTGATCAAAGATGCTGTTGTGATCCTGAGCTCCGTTGGGCCGAAGGTCATGCACGCGCAAGCGGCGGAACAGGCTCTCATTGGGCAGAAACCGGGCGAGACGCTTTTCGAAATGGCAGGCGCCGAAGCAGGCAGAGCGTGCAGCCCCATCACCGACATCAGGGCGGCCGAGTGGTATCGCCGCGCCATGGTGGAAACGCTGACGAAAAGGACGCTGCGGGAGGCACATAAAAGAGCAGCGGGAGTTTGAGGAGGAGTCATGAAAATGCAGAACATAGAATTTACACTCAACGGCGATACGGTAGAGGTTGGGGTCGATCCTTCATGGACGCTGCTCTATCTGCTACGTGAGGTCCTGAACCTCACAGGGACAAAAGAGGGCTGCGGGTACGGTGAATGCGGCGCTTGCACGGTGATTATGGACGGCAAGGCGATCAACTCCTGTCTTTTACCCGTCCTCGAAGTGGAAGGCAGGAACGTGACGACCATTGAGGGGCTTTTATCGACGGATGGCGCCCTCCATCCCATACAGCAGGCATTTGTTAAATACGCGGCGGTCCAGTGCGGGTTCTGTACCCCCGGCATGGTAATGTCCGCAAAGTCAATCCTCGATGCAAAGGTGAAGCCGACCGAAGACGAAATCAAAGGGATCATCGAGGGTAACCTGTGCAGGTGCACCGGCTATGTGAATATTATCGCTGCTATTAAATCTGTTGTGGACGGTAGGTGAATATGAATGGTTTCACGAATCTCACGAAGGTAGGGCAGAGAATTCCGAAGAAGGATGCGCCTTTAAAGGTTAGCGGCGGCGCCGTATACATTCAGGACATGAGAGTTCCGGGAATGTTGCACGGCAAGATATTATACAGTAAATATGCCCACGCAAAGATATTGAAACTGGACACGAGCAAGGCCGAAAAGCTGCCCGGCGTAAAAGCCGTTATAACTGCAGCGGATGTGCCGAACAATTTCAAAATCGGTTTTATCAAAGACAACCCCATCCTCAAAACAGGCAAGGTGCTTTCGGTAAGGGACGAGATAGCGGCTGTTGCAGCCATCACGCCTAAGATCGCCGATGAGGCCATAGACCTCATCGAGGTCGAATATGAGGAACTGCCCGTTATCGACGACCCCCTGGAGGCGATGAAGGAAGGAGCGCCGAAGGTGCATGAGGAGTCTAAGTCTAATGTCCTGAAGCTACCCTGGAAACTCATTGTAGGTGATGTGGAGGAAGCGAAAAAGACATCGGCTTTTATTGCCGAGGACACCTTCAGCACACAGTGGGTCAACCACTGCTGCCTCGGAACGAGCGGATGCATTGCTTCCCTTGATATCGATAACAACCTTACCATGTACAGCAACACCCAGATACCGTCCCTTGCACAAAATGATTACGTTGATGCGCTCAAGGCCTTCGGCCTGAAAGACAAGCGGGTAAGGGTCATCCAGTGTGTAATCGGTGGTGGTTTCGGAAGCAAGCTCGACACATATGCCTATGAATACATCGCGATATTGCTTGCCATGAAGACGAGAAAACCGATAAAAATCATTTTTTCGCGGGAAGAGGAATTTCTTGCCACCTCCCCCCGGCAGTGCACGATCACAAAAATCGCCCAGGGATGCGATGAAAACGGCAAGCTTACATTCCGTGAAATTAAGATGGTGCTTGATAACGGAGCCTATACATCCTGGGGTGCGACAACACCTTCCGTCATGATGATGCCCGTCTCGTCGCTCCACAAGGTACCCAACATCAAATATGTTGCAAAGTGCGTATATACGAACAATACGTACAGCCAGGCGTTCAGGGGATACGGGAATCCCCAGGTTACATTTGCGATAGAATCCAACATTGACCAGCTTGCCGAGAAGGCGGGTATTGATCCGATCGAGTTCCGCCGCATCAATATGAACGAACCGGGCGAGTTAACGCCCCAGAAATTCAAGATTACCTCCTGTGGTATGAAGGAATGTGTCGACGAGGTGGAAAAAAGGCTTGACTGGAGGAACAAAAGAGGAAAACATGACGGCAGAGGTGTGGGCATGGCAACTATGATCCATAATGCAGGCGGAGCCAGGGTATACAAATCGGACGGCTGCGGCACGATTATTAAGGTCGATGATTTCGGCAAGATCAATGTTATGACAGGGGCTTCCGAGATGGGACAGGGTTCCGAGACTGTCCTCTCCCAGATCATCGCCGAAGTCCTCGGTGTGAAGATCGAAGACATAAACATTATCAATAATGATACCGACATATGCCCCTGGGACGTGGGCGCCCATGCAAGCAGGACGACCTTTGTGGCAGGCAACTCGGCCCTCGGTGCAGCGAATAAGATAAGGGATCAGATATTGGAGGTCGCTGCAAAGGCCTTAGGCGAGGACCCGGCATCGCTCGATTTAAAGGACGGAATCGTTTTTTCGATAAAGAATAAGGAAATAAATATGCCGCTCGGGAAGGTCCTGCGGAAGGCCCATTACACAGCGGGCGGCAGGATGCTCGTGGCGGAACATTTTTATGACCCGCCGAATGAGAACCTTGATCAGAACTTTATGGGCAACCTGTCCGTGACGTATGCGTATGGGGCTCACGGGGTGGAGTTAGAGGTGGACAAAGAAACAGGCGAGATAAAGATACTCAACTATATCGCTGCCCATGACGTAGGGAAGGCGATCAACCCGCTGCTTCTGGAGGGACAATTGCATGGAGGCGGGCTTCAGGGGATCGGGTATGCCCTTGGAGAAAATATGATCTATGAGAAGGGTATGTTGAAAAACGGCAGCTTCCAGGATTACAAGCTCCTCACTGCGCGGGATATAGTTCCGATACAGGTGGTTATTGTCGAGTCGGACGAAAGGGACGGCCCATTCGGCGCGAAGGGCGTCGGTGAACCCGGACTGGTGCCGACTGCACCGGCAATTGCGTCTGCAATATATGATGCAGTCGGTGTGCGGATAAAAGACCTGCCCATAACTCCTGAAAAAATTCTCAAAGCGCTGAGGGAGAAGGAGGGTTGACAGGTCCGCAAATCGGATCGATACCCGTTTCAAACAGTCCGAGATGGCCATTGAATTGCCGGAAAGCGAAGATGTGGAAAAACTGCTTTCCCCGAAACAATTGGAAGTCTGGAATTATCTGCAAAAGGTCCCGGAGGCAACGCCTCTTGAAATCTGCCGGGAGACCAGGATAGTAAAACCGACGGTGCTTCAGGCTCTCAACCGGTTGCTTACTCTCAAAAAGATCGAGAGAATCGGAATGGGAAGGGGAACAAGGTACAGGAAGCTGTAGGTAAGTCGGAATGGCAGCAATTTTTTTTGGCGGGGGAAAGATATTTAATAACTTAATGGACGTCCCTCTTTCCCCCTAACCTTTATCTCCTTTTGTATTGCAATGCCGGCATAGTGATATCATCAGACGGCTTGGGATTAAGGATTATTTAAGGACCAGCTTCCCCTTAGAGATACTATTGATTGTATCAGCATAACACGATCCGGTCGAATAGCTTGTCGGCGCTTTCAGGATCGAGCCGTCGTAGCTCCCGGTGCACATTCAGAGCGGCTTGCCGGTTGTTGGAAAGAAGGTAAGCGAGTCCGAGATTGTACCAGGCATCGGCATACTCCGGATTAATGCGCACGGCCTGACGATAGGCGTCGATTGCTTCGTCTTTACGACAGAGTTTGCCGTAAGCAAACCCGAGATTGTTCCAGGCTCCGGCATCTTTCGGATCAATGCGCACGACTTGACGATAGGCGTCGATCGCTTCGTAGTTACGGTTGAGTTCAGCGAAACAAATCCCGAGATTGTACCAGGCATCGGCATACTCCGGATTAATGCGCACGGCTCGACGGTAGGCGTCGATAGCTTCCTCATAGCGACCGAGCTTATCGTAAGCAAACCCGAGATTGTTCCAGGCTCCGGCGTCTTTCGGATCAATGCGCACGGCCTGACGATAGGCGCCGATTGCTTCGTCGTAGCGGTTAGATTCGACGCAAATGGCCCCGAGATGGCGCCAGGGGCCGGAATCTTCGGGACCGGTTTCCATCCGCTTCCGGCGCCAATCAAGCATCTCATCACATTCCTTCATGGTTTTTGGGGTGGCGGATAGACTTCATCAAAATTCACCGCGGGGCGTATACGTTGTATGCAGCAAATGGTGTGATTTCTCACCCAGAGGCGCGCCAAGGAACTCTTCGTAAAGTTTTTTCACTGACGGGCTTTCATGCGATTTCCTCAGAGTAAGCGTGCAGTCTTCTGTGTAGAGTGCCTGGGCTCTCCGTGTTCTGATATCGTTGTTGACCGGTATCGGCTGCCCCCCTCCACCAACGCATCCGCCGGGGCAGGCCATGATTTCTATGAAGTGGTACCGGTCTTTGCCTTCTTTCACCCTCTCAAGCAGTTTCCGGGCATTGCCGAGGCCGTGCGATACGGCAACCCGGACGTCGCCAATACCCTCGACAGGGATAACCGCTTCTTTTATGCCTTCGAGACCTCTCACCGCGGTAAACTCAACATTTTCGAGGGTCTTTCCCGTTGCCACTTCATAGGCCGTGCGGAGCGCCGCTTCCATAACGCCGCCTGTGGCGCCGAATATCGTTGCTGCGCCGGTATATTCGCCCATGGGGTCATCATAATGACCGTCGGCAAGATTCTCAAAATCGATACCCACCTGTTTGATCATCTTTGCAAGTTCCCTTGTAGTGAGCACATAGTCCACATCCTGATACCCGCTCGATCTCATCTCCGGGCGCTGACACTCGAATTTCTTTGCTGTGCACGGCATGACGGAAACGACGACTATGTTTTTCGGGTCAATCCCGACTTTCTTCGCGTAATATGTTTTCGTGAGGGCTCCGAGCATCTGATGCGGAGATTTGCAGGTAGAAAGGTTCGGAAGAAGTTCCGGATAGAAATGTTCGATAAATTTGATCCAGCCGGGGCTGCAGCTTGTGATGAGCGGAAGCGTACCGCCTTCTTTTACCCGTTTCAGAAGTTCGCTTCCCTCTTCGAGGATTGTGAGGTCCGCAGCGAAGTTTGTGTCGAAAATGCAATCAAAGCCGAGCGCTCTGGCTGCCGAAAGCATCTTTCCGGTAACGAGTGTGCCCGGAGGATAACCGAATTCCTCACCGAGAGCTGCCCGTACCGCAGGCGCATCCTGAATGACAACAAACTTAGTCGGGTCATTGATAGCGTCCAGGACCTCGTTGATATATTCCTTCTCGGTTATGGCGCCCACAGGACAGACAAGAGAGCATTGCCCGCAATTGGTGCAAGCCACATCGTTTATATCCCTGTCAAATGCCGGCTCTATCCTTGTCTTGAAACCTCTGCCCTGAGGGAACAGTGCTGTTACGCCTTGTATCTCCTCACATACGGTAACGCATCTGCGGCAGAGAATACACTTGCTTTGATCACGCCTGATTGACGGCGATGATTCATCGATACGCCCTCCGCTTTTCTCACCTTCGAAACGTACCTCCCTGATCCCCAACGCGGACGCAAGGCTCTGCAGCTCGCAATTGAGGTTCCGTGCGCAGGTCAGGCATTCAAAAGGGTGATTGGACAGAAGCATCTCGACGGAAAACTTTCTGGCCTTTCTCACTTTTTCCGTATTTGTGTGTATAACAAGCCCATCGGTTACCTGAAATACGCATGAAGCCTGAAGGGTTCGATTCCCTTCGATTTCAACGAGGCAGACCCGGCATGCTCCAATGGCCTGGACTTCCGGCAGATAGCAGAGTGTCGGTATGTGCACATTTACCTGTTTCGCTGCGTCCAGTATGGTAGTGCCTTCGTCAACTTCAACCTTACGACCGTCTATTGTTACACTTAACATAGTTCACGCTCCTTTTTGCTTAGCAGTCAATTACTCCTGTGTATGCAAGTTTTCTTCCGGCAACACTTTGCCGTCTGCAGCGCTTCTCTTGAAATAATGAGTATGGAGAAGTTTATGAGATTTTTCCGAGTTGGGTTTTTCCAAAAATTGTTCATATACCGCCTGAACCGATGGATTCTCGTGAGACCGCCGGTAGGGCAGCGACTTGTCTTCCTCGTAGAGTGATTGGCCACGGCGTGCTCTCTTCGCCATATTGCTTCCCCATGATTGGCCGCCGCCGCCGACACATCCGCCGGGACAGGCCATGACCTCAATGAACTGATATTCACATTTTCCTTCCTTTTCAAGCTGGTCCGATACTTTGTTGAGAAGTTCCCGTGCTTTCCCACAGCTGTGGGCCACAGCCACTTTAATTTTCGTACCTTCGATGTCAATTTCTGCTTCTTTGATACCTTTCAAGCCCCTTACCGGGGTAATGTCGAGATTTTCCAGTTCCTTGCCGGTAACAAGATAATATGCTGAACGGAGCGCAGCTTCCATAACGCCGCCCGTAGCTCCGAATATCGTTGCCGCGCCGGTATATTCGCCCATAATGTCATCCGGCGGCTCATCAGGCATTTCTTTAAAATCAAGCCCCGCCTCCCTCATCATGCGGCCTATTTCCCGCGTGGTGAGCACATAGTCAACATCCTGATACCCGCTCGATCTCATCTCCGGTCGCCGGCACTCAAATTTTTTTGCTGTGCATGGCATAATGGAGACAGATACGATCTTTTCCGGGGGGATGCCCTTCAACTCCGCATAGTATGTCTTTGCTAATGCGCCGAACATTTGCTGGGGTGATTTTGCTGTTGACATATGGGGGATCATATTGTGAAAAAAGGTCTCCATGAATTTAATCCATCCCGGGCTGCATGAGGTGATAAGGGGCAGGTTCTCACCTGATTTGAGTCTTGATAGGAGCTCTGTACCTTCTTCCATAATGGTTAGGTCTGCAGCGAAATTGGTATCAAGAACAGCGTCGAAATTGAGCCGGCGAAGTGCCGTATGCATTTTTCCGCTGACAAGCGATCCGGGCGGCATACCAAATTCTTCGCCAAGCATGGCCCTCACTGCCGGGGCCTCTTGGACAACAACGAATTTATCCGGGTCGTGAAGCGCTTCCCAGACTTTCTCGACCTGGCTGTTCTCATAAAGAGCCCCTACAGGACAATGGACAACACATTGACCGCAATTTATACAGACACTGTTCCCAAGCCCGGCATTAAAGGCCGTCGTGATAACCGTATCATATCCTCTACCATCCACAGCCAGAGCATTTACCGTTTGGATATTGCTGCACACCTGGGTGCACCTTCCGCAGAGAATACATTTGTTGGGATCTCTTACGATGGATACGCTCGTTGTATCTATGGGCAGTCTCTTTTTAAATTTGGGATATTCGAGGGCATTAATACCGAGCATTGCGGCAAGTTTCTGCAATTCGCAGTAATTGTTTTTTATACAGGTAAGACAGTCCGTATCATGGTTGGAGAGGATGAGTTTTACGAGCTCTTTTCTTGTAGCCATGATTCTCGGGGTATGGGTATTGACCTTGAAGCCTTCCCCGATGGGTGTCATACATGCACGCTTAAAACCAGGCATCCCTTCGATTTCAACGATACAGATGCCGCACTGTCCTCCGGGGACAAGATCAGGATGATGGCACAATGTAGGAATATTGAATCCCGCCTTGCGCGCTGCGAAGAGTATGCTTGTCCCTTCCGGAACCTCAACATTAACGTTATTTACTTTTGCTTTTATCATTGTCGTTACGCAACCTCCTTAAAAGTGGCGAATATGCGGACGAAGAGCACCGCAAATCGTACACATGTCGTTGTACTCTTTTAGAATGGCATTTTCGTTTTCCCGGAAAGCTTCTTTCGATGCAATGTCATTTCTTTTAAGCACCGAACAATCAATCTTCTGCAAGCCATGATTTATCAAACATTAGTATCCCAAGTATTGTTTTTTGATAACAAATTCGTTATATAACAAAATATATAACGATGGTCAACAACATTTTACGGAAATTATTCCCGAACTGCATACGGATCAAAGATTGGGCCTTACTGATGCCGGTCGTGCAGTTATGAGAAGGGAACGAAAAGGACGGGGCCGTATATGGTGGAGGATAGCGGCATCATATGTAGAGCGGAAGCAACAAAGAAAAATCCTGTAATGTCCTATTACTTATCTCGTATGGTGCACTTTGAACTGGAATTCACCAGTTATGAATGATTTAATGCTGCTGTAAGTAAAAAGTCAGGAAACTCAGAAGCGGAAATATATTGACAAGATTTATTGATGCCCGTATAATTAAAACTTGGAAAAGGTAAACTCGCCGAAAGACGGGGGCACAAAGCCGATGGCCTAAGGGTTAAAGTGGTTCTACCTATGGCGGCAGGGTTGCCAAATCCTTATGCGAGTTTTCATGACTCCCTGCCAGTTTTGGTCTTTCTGAAATACAATAACGCGAGAGCCCTTCAATGGAGCAGCCTTCGGCTATCGACTTCTTTTGTAGAGGCGTTGCTTGGGCTCTGCAGGGCTATTTCCAAAGCAGCCCGCTACTATATAATAGAGCAGAGGGGATTTGGTTTTTTTGTTCAATAGATGATATTTTACTAAGAGAAAGGGGACTTATCTGTGAAACCCGACTCGCGATATATGAGCTTTGTCTTTGCCGTTGTCGTGCTTGTTGTCTTTGCTTCGGCGACATCAGCATCCGGCCGTTCGGAAGAAACACTGATTATTGCAGGCGCTGGGACGGGTATAGGCACAATGAAACTGATGGCCGAGGGTTTTCAAAAACAGCGTCCCGGTATAACCGTCACAGTACTCTCAAGTATAGGTAGTTCCGGGGGCATCAGAGCCGTAGCCGAAGATAAAATCGGCATAGCGCTGTCCAACCGTCCCCTAAATGCTGAGGAGCGAGGGGTGGGAATCATCGAAGAAGCCTATGGTCGGACGGCCGTTATCTTTGGAGTACAGGAGTCGAATTCGGCTGACGGGTTGACACTGTCAGAGATTAAAGAGATATATGCACGAAAGCGTAGCGCATGGCTCGACGGAACACCCATAAGGCTTGTTCTTCGTCCCCGAACCGATACATTTTCGGCATATATGGTAAGCATCGATCCCGGCTTGAAGTCGGCATCCGAAAAAGCTTACACGATCCCTGGCGTGTTTGTAGGAATGACCGACCAGGAGGCAGCCATTCAGATCGAGAAAACACCTGGCGCATTCGGGATAACCAGTGCAGCTCTTGTCTCAACGGAAAAACGAAAAATCAAGGCCCTTTCAGTCGAGGGAACAGCCCCCACACCCTCTAATGTCGCAGCCGGCAAATATCCCTATGCCCTGACATTGTTCTTGGTCTACAAGAGGAATAAGTACAAGGGGGCGGTTAAGGACTTTGTGGAATTCGTTTTCTCCCGGGCCGGCAGAAAACTCCTCTTGCATCATGGTCATGTGGTGTTGCTGCGAGTAGCCGGGAGGGCGAAGTGATAACCCCCTTGAACGGCCGAGCTTTGCAATCTGGGACGCCCGTTGTGAGGCTTATGACTCGCCTTGGCGCTCTGGCGGCATGTATTTTTGCCGTCACGATACCTGTCATATATTATAGTTCTGCTGTGACAGAAATACGGCATACCCTCAAACTGGAAACCGCCTTTCTCGTAAAATCGATAGAACAGGTTATCCAGGCCAGACCGGAAATGTGGGACTTTGAGAGTATGAGGTTGATGGAGCTTGCCTCACAACCTTCTTTCCACGGGAGGCAGGATGAAAGGGAAATTCGCACTTCAGCGGGAACTCTCGTTGTAAAAAATGATTTTGTAGTATCCCGTCCTTTTATTGAAGTTTCGACAACTTTTTTCGACTCAGGAGTGCCCGTCGGTACAATTAAAACAAGGCGGTCCATTCTTGTCCCTATGATCGTTACGGTTTTGCTGGGAATTTTCAGTTCCTTGTTTGGTTACTTGATATATTTCATCTTCCGCATCTATCCGATCAGAATGCTCGATAAAGTCCTGGTTGGCCTGCGCCTTGAAAAGGAAAAGACTGAAAAAGTCTTTCAGGCCATTGGCGACGGGATTATTTCGGTCGATTCCGACGGGAAGATACAGCTTATTAACAGGGTGGCGGAATTACTTGTAGGATGGAATGCTTCCGAGGCAGTAGGACGGCCGTTGAAAGATGTCTATGTCCTGGTTGGCAGTCCGGAAAACCCGCTTGGGAAAACAGCTAATCTCAATATTCTCACAAGTAGGGAGGGAAGGGAGTACGTTATTGAAGAGGTCCGTACGCCTGTGCAAGAAATAGAAGCCGGCGAGAGCGGAATTGTCATTATATTTAGAGATGTTTCGGGGCGCGATGAAGCAGAGGCAGTGCGGCGAAACAATAAACTGAGTATCGAGCGATTAAGAAAGGGTCTGGGGGCAACTGTTAGTGCCATCGCTACGATTGTTGAGACAAGGGACCCTTATACGGCGGGTCATCAGCGCAGGGTAGCAGACCTGGCCCGGACCATTGCCACGGCGATGGGGCTTACGGCTGATCAGATCGACGGCATCCGTATGGCAGCCAGTATCCATGACATCGGAAAAATATCCGTCCCTGCTGAAATCCTAAGCAAACCGACGAAATTGAGGGGTACCGAATCCGAATTGATCAAAGATCATTCCCAGGCAGGTTATGAAATATTAAAAGACATTGATTTTCCATGGCCTATTGCGAGAATAGTTCTTGAGCATCATGAAAGGATAAATGGATCAGGATATCCGAAAGGACTGAAGGGAAAAGAAATCCTTATTGAATCGAAGATTATAACCGTTGCCGATGTAGTAGAAGCCATTGCCTCGCATCGTCCCTATCGACCTGCTCTCGGAATCGATATCGCGCTGGAAGAAATCGTCAACAATAAAGGCGTGTTTTATGACCCTGAAGTAGTAGATGCATGTTTGCGGGTTTTTATTGAAAATGGTTATAAGATGAAGGAAGGCTAAGAAGCGCCATTCCCATCTGTGTCCGCTGTTTGGATTGCTTCGACGTGTTTCATTCTTACCTCCGTTTACCCCTCTTCTCCTCATACATCAATGTATCTGCCTGAGCCATAAGCTCATCAAGGGAAGAAGGATATTCGGGGTCATAGTGCGATATGCCGACGCTTAAGCTGAGCTGA
>Ga0209749_1000350_pt1 | contig 69186 bp, 50 predicted proteins | sample EPASupsiteSAE347_FD_187267 | JGI IMG/M metagenome (GOLD analysis project Ga0209749, IMG submission 187267) | Bioremediated contaminated groundwater from EPA Superfund site, New Mexico - Sample SAE3-47 (SPAdes) (version 2) | ecosystem: Environmental > Aquatic > Deep subsurface > Groundwater >... | reverse complement strand
GCTACGTTATCTCCCCAAACCCGATAAACCATACCCCTTCTTCCACTCGAACTTGCCATCTACGCTACCTGCGACAGGTTATCCAGCCTCCATGCGCTTCTCGGGTTTCTTTTCCGAGAAGCCTCATGAACAGCCCAATGGCTTGGAGTCTTAGCTTCAATGAGGCCGGAGCAATTCTGCTCCGGAAATCATCCTGGAGGGAAGGGCTTACCGTGATCCCAGTCATCGCTTCAATGAGGCCGGAGCAATTCTGCTCCGGAAATCATCACTAAATCGGGGGTAACGATCGGGTCCACGTCCCGCTTCAATGAGGCCGGAGCAATTCTGCTCCGGAAATCCGGGCGGCGGGTCGAGTGCTGGAACGAACCCGAGATGGCTTCAATGAGGCCGGAGCAATTCTGCTCCGGAAATCGTGATGCCGGATGGATTTTGCGCCTTTTTGACGATAGGCTTCAATGAGGCCGGAGCAATTCTGCTCCGGAAATCGCGGAAACTCATCCGAAGTGGAAGGCTCCCCGCAAAAGCTTCAATGAGGCCGGAGCAATTCTGCTCCGGAAATCGCGATTCAAGTGCGCTGTTCACGTTTATCATGGGGGCTTCAATGAGGCCGGAGCAATTCTGCTCCGGAAATCGTATTAATGTCTGTCATTTTGTTGTAATTGTTATTTGCTTCAATGAGGCCGGAGCAATTCTGCTCCGGAAATCAGGTTTTCGCGGAGAATCTGTGGAACCTCCTGGACGCTTCAATGAGGCCGGAGCAATTCTGCTCCGGAAATCGCTGTCATGCTTATCAAGGGACATGAGAATTACTTGCTTCAATGAGGCCGGAGCAATTCTGCTCCGGAAATCAAGCTATGTACGATGTAGCCCGACGAAGTCTGGAAGCTTCAATGAGGCCGGAGCAATTCTGCTCCGGAAATCTTGGTGTCCGATAAACTAAAAGCATTCAAAGACCTTGCTTCAATGAGGCCGGAGCAATTCTGCTCCGGAAATCAACCTTAGAGGGGGAAAAGCATGGCGAGCAGTACGGGCTTCAATGAGGCCGGAGCAATTCTGCTCCGGAAATCCTGGCAGAAGCATTAAGTTTTCGGTGCAGGTGAACGGGCTTCAATGAGGCCGGAGCAATTCTGCTCCGGAAATCCTGGTAGGGAGTCAGATTATATTTATCAGCACAATCAGCTTCAATGAGGCCGGAGCAATTCTGCTCCGGAAATCGCGCCCCGCCTGTTTCGACAATACGGTTGAGATGCAGCTTCAATGAGGCCGGAGCAATTCTGCTCCGGAAATCGCCGATACATCCATCACGTCTAGATACGCTGCATAGGCGCTTCAATGAGGCCGGAGCAATTCTGCTCCGGAAATCCGCTCCAGAAGCTAAATTACAGAGGGGTCTGGAATGAGCTTCAATGAGGCCGGAGCAATTCTGCTCCGGAAATCCAGCCGTCGCAGTGGAAACAACTCCGGCAGTCCCCTGGCTTCAATGAGGCCGGAGCAATTCTGCTCCGGAAATCGGTCGGATGGCTTCTGGACAAACACGGCCCAAGATGGCTTCAATGAGGCCGGAGCAATTCTGCTCCGGAAATCCACTTCACTTGTCGTCACCAATAGTCTTTGCACTACGCTTCAATGAGGCCGGAGCAATTCTGCTCCGGAAATCTAGAAACGTCATCATTGCTGCACCCGCAATCACATCGCTTCAATGAGGCCGGAGCAATTCTGCTCCGGAAATCAATATCTACTGGATCAGGATTTTCTCCTGTTCCATTGGCTTCAATGAGGCCGGAGCAATTCTGCTCCGGAAATCCGCGCATGTCCGGGCGTTCCAATCCAACTTCCTTACCGCTTCAATGAGGCCGGAGCAATTCTGCTCCGGAAATCGTGGGTTCGATGTCTAGTCTTGCGGCATGGGCGATGCTTCAATGAGGCCGGAGCAATTCTGCTCCGGAAATCCATAATATAATATACTCCTTTCTAAAGATTAAATTGCTTCAATGAGGCCGGAGCAATTCTGCTCCGGAAATCAACATAAAATTTCTACAATAAGATCACACGCAGATCGCTTCAATGAGGCCGGAGCAATTCTGCTCCGGAAATCCGGCATCCCCGGGGCTTTCTCACCATCTCAAACGATGCTTCAATGAGGCCGGAGCAATTCTGCTCCGGAAATCCGAGACGCATTTTTCACAGGCGGGCGGCTGTGTTTTGCTTCAATGAGGCCGGAGCAATTCTGCTCCGGAAATCATCGACCGGGGCTGTCCGAGCACTTTGGAGTCAGCGCTTCAATGAGGCCGGAGCAATTCTGCTCCGGAAATCCGCCTGCTGGACGGCATCAAGAATCACGTGTGGGATGCTTCAATGAGGCCGGAGCAATTCTGCTCCGGAAATCACGAATTGTGAACCGCAAGACTATAATAGACATCATGCTTCAATGAGGCCGGAGCAATTCTGCTCCGGAAATCGAGCGAAGCAAGATAGGCTCCTTCTACTATTTCGCGCTTCAATGAGGCCGGAGCAATTCTGCTCCGGAAATCCTCGCGAGCCTTTTCACAGAAACGCACATCTTCTCGCTTCAATGAGGCCGGAGCAATTCTGCTCCGGAAATCGCTTGTTTTCCATTGGCCTTTACCAATGTTGAACACAGCTTCAATGAGGCCGGAGCAATTCTGCTCCGGAAATCTGGAGAAAATACTGGCTAATTTTTCGGCCACAAGCAGCTTCAATGAGGCCGGAGCAATTCTGCTCCGGAAATCGGATCTCGCCATTGCCCACGACACCCTTCACAATACCGGCTTCAATGAGGCCGGAGCAATTCTGCTCCGGAAATCTTCCCGCTCGGCAGGCACTGTGGCGCAAGTCTTTGTCGCACCGTTTGCGAGACCCTATCAAATCCCAACACAAATTGCCAAAAATTTGCATGACGATTTCTCGAACCATTGCACATTTCTCCATTTTTTCAAAGAACTTGCACGCCTGCGAGCGGTGACGGGACTTTTGATACCACATGAGCGCTCGCAGGCGCCCGGCAAGAAAATCACACTATGACCGGGTCCTTCCCAATAGGATCGAATGGCCTGCCCATGCTCTCTACCCGCAACTCGACGGTCTCTGCCGGTCCCAGGTCGATGATGAGCAAGTGGTCTTCGCTACGGTCGATCACCTCACCGAGGCGGTCTTCCAGGCGAAGCCTCTTTTCCCCCGACATTGGGCTGCCGGACGCGTCGTCCATAGAGGTCACCGAGGCGGTCTTCCAGGCGAAGCCTCTTTTCCCTGGTCAGTCGACAATGAAAGACGGACAACTGGAGCCATTCGCCGAACCCCTTCATGGTCCCGTGCACCTTGCGCCAGCGCCGTGGGTTTCTGATATCATAGCAAACCAGGTAGGCATGCTCCATGAGAATCACCGTGTCAGGAAATTGGGGTACCTGGGGATTTCCCCCGCCAGATAACGCACCAACAATCGCGCCTGGACCTCGAACAACCGCCGGTAACTGATCCGATACTTGAAAATGGGATGGGTGATTTCCTGCGCCAGCCGCCGTTCGAAGGCTGCAATGAAGCTCTTGCGTCCATCGGCTTTGAGGTTGCACCCTGCAGCGCTACGGATGAAGTCGGACGTCTTGACCTCGCCGTTGTTGATCGCGGTCAGGACGGTCGAATCCGCAACCAGGGGCCGAAACGGCTCCATCATGTCCAGGGCGAGAGCAGGACGTCCGTGACGAACCTGGTGGAAGAAGCCCCGGTAAGGGTCCAGGCCGACAGCCGACAACGCGACGGCCCATTCTCGTGTGAGCATCGCATAGCCAAAAGAGAGGAGTGCGTTCACGGGATCTTTGGGTGGACGCCGGTTCCGTCCCCGAAAATCAAAGCCCATCTTCTCGCTTCGTTTGTCCGGGGAGATCATCCAATGAAGATGCTCGAAATAGCGTCTCGCGGCACAGCCCTCGACACCCAGGAGCTCCGCCATGCCTTTGGCGCGCCCTGCCTGCGCGATATCGTTTTTCATGGCGTGCAGCAAACCCGGGGGCGCCCGGTCTTCTCCGCCCTCGGGCAACTTCCAGTTTCGCCGCAGGAGGGTCCTGCAGTTGTGGATCTTGCCGGCTACCAGCTTGCGGGCCAGCTTCAAGCAGGTCTCCGGATCGAAACTGTTCTTATATTGCAGCGTGCGGGTCATGACGTTCTTGTGGCCCGTACCGACGGTATGGCCGATAAACCACCCGCCGTAGGTCATGAAAGTAACGGGAATATCGCGTCGAAAACACTCGTGCAGCGCGGGTGTGCTGATGCCTGCATGTCCGAAAAGCACCACCTGCGAGGTGTCCATATAGCGAGCTTCCGCGATGCATATTTTGTGTTCTTCGATGATGAGCCGATCGCGTTCTTTCTTCAAATAACTTCCCGGTGATTGGACATACACGGGCAGGCTGTCCGTCGCCCCGGCAAAGATCGGCCGTACGGTCGAGGACGTGTGATTCATGAACCCGATCTCGTCGGGGAGACAGATGCCCACCAGCGAACAACGCGGACATTTGGGACTGTCCTCGAGTGGTGCGGGGCGCTCATCCGTTCGGGCCAGGGCGCGGAGTCCTTCGATGGATGCCATGGTGAGAGAAATCAATGCTTCATCGAAGACTACTTTGACGCGTTCTTTCGAGCCCACGAAATACAAATATCCATAGGCGGCATTGAACCCGTGCTCCCTGAGCAGCAGACCCTGAGCGCAGACCTGGACGCGTTCGGGATCGTGAGCCCCCGCCGCCGCATGAGGCCGCTTGCCTTTCTTGTAATCCACGGGCTGTACCCCGTCCGGACCGCCTTCCACCATGTCGATCCTTGCGGTCAGCCCCAGCCGTTCCGAACTCAGGTGCACCGAGCGGGCGTGGATCTTCTCCGCATCCCCGTCACTCTCGGGCAGAGTTCCAGACTCCCGATCCACACGTTTATGCCGGATGGCCCCCTCCACCGTATCCGCATTGTGGGCGAATTCGCTCTCAACCCACATCATGTACGCCAGCCGCGGGCAGTAGACATACTCATTCAGCATGCGCGCGGGCACAAGACGGCTCTCCGCTTCCCCGGTCCTGGATGATGATATTGCGTCCCGTTCAACCATGGGTGACCTTCCTCATTTGTCTACACATTGTCTACACATTGTCTACACATGAAAATAGACCCGCGCCTGTCTTATTGCCTCATCGGGGTCCGATGGGGTCATGGGGAGTAATCCAACGCCACATCTGGGATCTGTCCCTACAAGATGTCCGTTCCCATGCTTCCAGTCCATGATCTCCAACAAGATTGAATCATATAAGTGTCATAAAGATACCCAGTCCAAAGTGAGAAGCATAGCCCAGGCAAAGCGGCCCGAATAAAGGTTCAGCAAATGTTAATCTGATTTGGAATCCACAATCAATTGGAGGTTCAGGCCCGTGGCGGCGTGATCGAATAAAATGCCGCTGTCTTATCATGATAGAATTTTCTCGCGGATCGATAACTTCGATTTTTGCGGGTGGGGATATATCCCGCGAAGCTAGTTCTGCAAGAACCTGTCCCTCGATAGTATTGCGGCCTCTCTTTTTTTGAAACCGAGGTGGAACGAAAGGGGTGAGACTCATCCATTCAGTGGCGCCACTCGGAGGGCCAAGCACGGAGCGCAGTCCATCACCATAAGGTCCCGGCAACGAACGCAGTTCATCGAGTGTACCGGTTGCTGCCAGAGCAAGTTTCAGTGGTTTGGTGCCGTCTTTGGTGTACGTCCTGCGCGTAGAGCGGACTGCTGCCTGCGCTGTCAAATCGAGACCCATCGGCGCCCACACTAAAAAATGATCCAAATGACCATCACCATCGAGATCCAGAGGCAGAATATGGGCATGCTCGTGGCATCCAGCCAATGGTGTTCCGGATTCATCGCACCCGCGCAGCACTCTACAATGCACCGGCGATCGTCTGCTCGCAGCGCTGACCAGCGCACGATGCAACAACTCAGCCTGTGGAAGGGTGCGGACTATGGAAGGCAGAACGTTGTCATTGCGATTAGGTGCAGCCATGGACAATAGGACGGCTTGAACTGAGTGATTTGGAGTCCATGTGCCTCGCGGTCCGGGTGCGCCGACCTCCAGGGAGTCTGTCCGTCGCTGGTACAATACACGCCGGCTGCCGGGAGGCTGGCTCCAACCGTGGTCATGCAACCAGTTCGTGGTAGCATGCAGGCATGCCACAAGGTCACAAGGGTAAAGGGCTTCAGCGAGTTGGCGATCTTTGAGCGTCGCTTTCTCTTCTTTAGTCAACTTCTTTCTCGTGGTGTCCACGTGTGGCAGCTTGGCCAGTTCTGACGCTACGGCGGTCTGCCGCCACTGGCCGTAGGTTTCCAGCGATAGAGGAGCCAGGAGAGGCACTTGTTCCCATCCCGGACCCGGGACTGAAGCTTCATCACAAGGCCTGCACTCATGGGTGCAGGGCAATGACTCCCCTGGACTGGCCAAACGCGCTATCACCCAGCTTTCCGAGCGGCCAAGGTAACCCAGCCGGGATGCCAAATCGCCAAGGAGAGAGTTTTCCTCTTCGGTGAGGTTTACATTCCAGGAAATCGCAAGCTCTCCACCATCTACCTGTGCCCATGTGTCGAACACCAGGGTCGTTTCTTCCCTTCCATTCTTGAAACGGGCCAGCGGCATGTAATGCCGGGTGTGGGCGCCGGCGGACGGCGGCAGGTTGAAGTTTGGCAGCACACCTGCCAGTTTCTCGATGAGCGAACGGGCCACGGGAGACGGCCCGTCGTCATTCCAGAGACCGGCCTTATAGCCGGTGGCAAGCAACGCCCGCAGCACCCGCCAGGGGGATGGAGGCCATTCGATCAGGCCCTCGTTCACGTGATGTCCCCAAGGTGTGGCATGATAGCGCCTCCCGGGGAATCGAAAGACTAGTGTCGCCATGTTACACCCCGCTATAGTCACCAGAAGTTCCACTGCCCAAATTACCCTCTGCCTGGTCTTTGGCCTTTTTCAGTTCATCATTGAAGTTAACCGTCTTGGGAACCATCCGCCCTTTGCAGTTCATAATCGCTGTCTTCAGGGATGAAGTCATTTCTTCAAGGGTGGGCAACTCGTATCCTTCTGGTAATGTGGCTTTGACCGATCTATCGATCACCTTCAGGTCACAGGCGGTGCGTAATCGGAGGCTGCCATCGACAAGAGCGCGCAGCTTATATAGCGCGAGAATGATCAGAAGTCGTTCTGCATCATCGCCAAGAGCGTAACCACGAATCTGGACCAGATCGAGATTAACGTAAAGAGTAATGTGTTCAGCGGTGAACTCGTCCCGTGCAAAAGGCACATTCCCGAAACCGGTCTTGCTTTCGCCTGAGGGGTTTACATGATCGTTTTTTACTCCACCCGACGCTGCCACCCGTACCTGATCGGCTTCAACGAAAGCTGAAAGAGAGCGCGCCAGGCGCAGGCGGCCACCTGCCAACTCCTTTTTCGCCAGAAAAATGCCATGGAGGAGCGAACCGATATCGTATTTCAAAAGCACTCCAGCCAGTCTGGCTCTGTTCACGGGACCTGTCTCAAGAAGGCCAAAGTCGCTCTTGAGCGTGTCAAAGAAGCTTTTGTCAGATCCTTCCAGCAGGTAGGGGCTATTGAGCCGATGGGATTCCAGGATGGTGTCGGTGAGAAAGCCCCCATTCCGCAACACTCTAACATGGGAAAGGCCTGCCAAATCGGGCTTGAGATCCTGCCTGGCTTCATCCCAGATCGTTAATTCGAGACGATTGGCCATGCTTTGAACGCTCTCGACCAACAGGCAGGCGCCATCCCTGGTCTGAAAGGTTGCTGCACCCAAGCCTGGAAAACCGGTGGGCTGAAAGCGGCATCCCTGCAATGGAGCCAGGGAGATTGCAAACAACAGCCGATGCACATTATTCAGTGGTGAAAGATCCGTGCTCATAGTGTGTTCTCCTCCAGATTGTTGGGGTTCAGGCGGCGAAGAAACGCGGCCGCCGTATATGTGGAAATCGGAAACGCCAGGGCTGCTGCCCACAGGCGTGCGGTCATGGGCGCAGCACCGGCTACACGTACAGCCGAATGAATACCGGCGGCCTGCAGTCGACGCAGCGCCAGTTCAACTGCTGTGGCCGCATCCCCGCTTGCCAGGCGGCGGACGATTGCGGGGTCTGCGCCGATTGGGGCTCGTTCCTGTAACACCCAGGGAAGGCACGCAAGTCGGACGGCCAACCAGCCGTCATCGGGACAGTCACAGCTATTGGGTGGGGCTGGCGGGTAAGCGTTTTCGCGCCATCTCTTCGCGTCCAGCGCCATCAGCGCAAGAGACAATTGCATTATATGATCGGGATTTACCCTTCCGGCCAGGAACCCGGCCAGGTCGGAAGGGTTCGCCATGGCGCGTCGAGTCGGAAGAAGCCGAAGTCTGCGGTCTCCACGCTGTCCAGCCTCAATCAATCGGCGCACAACCAGAGCAATGGCGTCGTCGATGCCATTTCGCCCAGTGAGAACGATCTCAGGACCCGCCTGGATTCGAGTCTGACTGCCGCTGCCAGTTGTTGCGAAGCGATTGCCGTTAAGCGGCAGCCAGTGTCGCCGAATGGGATCATCGGGAGACTGTAGAGCAAAGGAAAGCGCAAGCCGGAATTCGGGTGAGCCATCATCAGCCGCCGCCGCCCATTCCGGCCGAAGGAGGGGGATCGGTCCGGCGCGGTAGCCGCTGCCCGTTCGCAGAACTGCTTCTACACTGGTCATGCACGTCAGCACGGCCTGCCAGCGAGCGGGATCGTCCGGGTGTTGTGTCACTGCCAACAGAGCCTCAGCCAGGCCACGCTCGACATGCTTCAGGCGAGCGGGGGCTTCCTTGGCGCGGGCCTGTTGCCGCAATCGTGGCAGCCAGTTGTCAAGATCGTCCAGGCATGCCAGCTTGAAATGCACATGGTCGGGAACGCGAAAACGTCCAAGGGGAACGGCCAGGTTGCTCTGTCCGTTACGTTCGATGTAGCCATAGCGCTGAAAAGCGTGGATGCCGCGTGCTGTACCGAGCCGTGCAATAGTGCGAGCCATATCGAGCGGTTCGCGCGCCGAATGGGAGCCAATCTGCACCCTTCCCTCAGCCAATAGTCTTCGCAATTCAACAAGGAGCATCGGCTGCCCCCAGAGTGGCATCCACTGTTCTCCGCGAGGGTTTTCCTCCGTATCTGACGCACTGGCATAACCAACACTGTGGGACCTGACGGCAAAAGGGGCAGCAGCACGTGAATGCTCGCTTGTGCCCATTCTGCGCATCGCACAAGCGGCGAAAAGCACGGTCCCTTCAAGCATCAGCAAGAAATCGGCCGGATTCAAGAGGCTGTTTCCGTCGGGGCCATTGCACGCATTGGCACCTCCAGCCATGCCGGGCAAGTACTGTCCCACTGCATTGCCCAACTGGCACCCAGCCGTGGTTGTGCCCCACAGCGCGGCTGCAAACAAGTTCTCCGCGGTGGGCCGAGGCGTGCCCTGGGGGTCGGCCAGATCGAAAAGATCATTGAGCCGTTGCATGAAGTTGTTTGTGAAGTCGAGCCGACCATCGTTTCCGCCCGTGCCCAATAACGCAGGAAATTGAGGCGCTCCATCATCGCCGATCACCATTGCCGAATCCATCCATTCCCTGTGCCGGCCACGCCATCCAAGCCTTATGCGAGGTATGAGACCAGTTCTGAATGTCTTGTACTGTTTCTCCGCTCTGGCCAGCCGCTCTTTGTATTCTTTGGATTCCTTCAGTTCCCGCTTCTGGACCTTCGAGAGCTTTTTGTCCTTGGTTTCCGCTTTAATGGCGCGAACGACCTGATCAGCTTCCGACAATGCATCTATCATCAAACGGCTGGCCTGAATCCCCTCGCGAAAAAGCCTGAGTCTGGGGGCGATTGACATTTCTACTGGCGTCAGAGCTGGATCATTCGGATAAAAAAAGCCCGAGCCTTTATTCCAGGGGGAGACGAAAGGCGTAGGTTCGTAACGTAACAGAAAGAAAGATTCGACATCCTGACGATTCAGCCTGGTTGCCATCTTGAAACGTTCGCCTTCCCACCAGCCTCGAGCCTGGTCATCGACTTGTTCGGACACCAGCCGCAAGATGCCGAGTGCTTTCAGGTAATAGGCGAGAGGAACGGGAGCACAACCGTCGAGGTCATGAATGTTCATGGCTTCACCTCCGGGAAAAGTAGCTCATCTCTCACGTTCGAGCGTGACGCACGTTGATCGGCGGCTCGCAAAAGAGCTTCCAGCCAGGCAAGCGTGAAGGGGCCGAAGCGGTCCAGCAAGTCGAGCACCCGCTCAGTCCAACCTGCGCCGGTGCGGGGATTGAGGCCCGCGGCAGCGGGAGCGAGGTCGAGCCGCGTTGGGGGCAGTTCCTGGGTGGCGCCATCGTTGATATACAGACCAACAGGTGGGAGTTTGTCGCCATCGCGCAACCCCCTGATGCGTGGCACATGATCGACAGCCTTCTGGTCGGCGGGGCATGCGTGCCATGCGAGTCGCACCTTTCCGTGGTGGGCGCACACCAGGTAATTCAGCAGGTTGAACTGGACGGCATCGAGTGCAATGATCTCTTCTTCTAACGGATTGGCGGGTATCTCTGATATTTGTGCCCGCGCAGGAGGCATGCCGGCCTTAGTGAGTACTTCGCGCCAGGGCCCGAGCAGTGCGTCATGATCGGGTGCGTGGCGCTGCAAGACAGCGAAGATGGCCAGGACACCGGCAAGTTCGTGACGAAAACCTGCACGGCGATCGCCGCCTGGCATGCGGTAGAGCTTTTGGACCGGCAACCAGGCATATCCGGGTGCCTTGGCGAGGTCTTGTCTCGCCGGGCGGTCCTCAGCGAGGATCGAACTCTGGAATGCGGCAAAACTCTTGCCCACATCATGCCAGCGGCCTGCAAGTTCTAAGAGTTCAGCCAGCGGAGGTACAAGGGACAGGGCAATTTCTCGGGCCAATTTCCCGACTTCACGCCCATGAGTGGCAATGGTCTGCCAGGGGCAGGCACTCAAAGACTCATCGTCTTGGCTGGCATCGGCAAGATCGTCCGATGGGGTTTGAGGAGCAGGAACAGACTTCACGTCCTCGTTACTGTCGGGCGACCAGCCCCAATCGGCAAGGTATCCACCTGAGCTTGCGCTGACCAGGACCGTCTGTCCAGGATACAAGTCGCGACGCCGGGCGATGCGCCACACACCGTCCAGCCAGTCCCAGACCCAGACACCTGTTTTCGGCTTCCTCCTTCTGTCTGAATCTTTCTCGAATATCCAATCTCGAGCATCCAGGAAAGGCACCGCGCAAAGGGCATCACGGCACGGCCGCAGGTCCGGTGGAGGTGTTGCTTTCTCTGGAATATCCACCCAGAAAACATGCAGGTCGCGTTCGTCACCGGAGCGTATGAAACGGCTGATGTCGATGTCGGCGCCGGATAGATCCGGAGAAGTGTCAAATAATTCCTCCAATTCGTGCCGCAGCAGCAGGTGCCGTGGATCGAACGGATAGAGTCCGCTCAACAGGTCAGGGTGCTGCTCCTCAAATTCTTCCAAGTAGAATGGCGCGACATTCTGTAGATGTCTCAACGCTTCACGGGCAGCAGCAAGTTCTTCTAATGAGTATGGCCTGGCCGCCTTTTCGGCTGCTTTCGAGGCGCCATGGACAGTGACGATTTCGATTTTCGCTCCGTTCCTTTTGGACGTGCTTGATGTCTTCGTTGTGGCTTCTTCTTTCCCGTTCTCCCTTACAGCTTCCAACTGATCGACGACAACTACCTGAGCCAGCCCGCCCCATCGGGCGCTCCGCCCAAAACGCTGAACGAGACTCGCCCAGGGGGCCAGTTCCGTTATCAGCAGGGCGGCTGAAATATCAACCCCGGCCTCAATCACCTGCGTGGAGACGATGATACGGTCAGCGCCGGGCGCACAGGCTTCACGATACAAGAATCGGGACCATGCAGCCCGCTCGGCTGGGCGGAAACGACTGTGAAGCAAACATATCTCCGTTTTCCCACCGATATCTCGATCATTACGCAGAGCTTCCGCCACAGCGATGGCGCGTTTCACGGTATTCAACACTACCAGCGTCGGGCCCGCGGCGCCGCGTCCGGTTCTGACATGCTCGGCAGCAACCAGGCATGCCAGCGCTTTGTCACCTTGCACCACCTCCAACCGGCATGGCTTGGATACCTTATCCCTGTCCCAAAGACGCCCGGTGCGCTTTGCAGCAGGAATTCCGGTTTTTGACAAGCAGGCGCTCATATTCAGTGTATCGGGGCTCTTGGCCAGCCATGCCTCTTGCAGTGTTGCACTCATCCACCAGGTGTAGCAAGGGCGTCCAGCGCGGCCCTTTTCCGCGTCATGGTCGCGAAAGGCCTGCAACTGTGCCGAGGTAGCCAGCCCGACATCCATCAACTGCACTTCGTCCATGACCCAAAGACAGTCCTGACTGAGTTGCCCGAATTCCATGGGCCAACGTGCTCGCGGGGCCGCATAACCACGATCCAAGGCCCGTGAGAGCAGCATGTCCTGAGTGCCGATGAGAACCGCGCAATGTTCGGGATACAGATGCCAGTCACCAGGATCGGCACCACCCATCAGAAGATGAACACCGACCTTATCGGTATGATCTCCTCCCTTCCAGAGTAACCCAAGCGCATCCAAGGCCTTGCGAACCTGCTGCTCGGTTTGTTCGACCAGGACGCGCATGGGCAGACACCAAACGAGCCTTCGAGGCCAATCCTCATCCCGGTTGACTGTGCGGTTCCAAAGCCAGGCAGCAAGAATCCCATGGGTTTTCCCGAAACCCGTCGGTATGCGGATCAGCCGATTGCCGCAGGCGCTTTGACAGGCAAGCTCCTTTTGCCAATCATGTGGCAAGGAGTGAGACGTTAAATCGTTGAAAAATTTCTCAAACACTTTCATGGGAATATCCCTCTAAGGGTTGTGTCGTTCAACGGTCAATAAGGTCCTTGACGTGCGGCGGCACGCAATCATGTCCGTACCCTCCTTGTCCGTTGGAGAACGGACCGACTCACCGGATCGAAACGGAAAACCACAAACCGTACGTGATGATTCGTAGCACGGGCAGTGGGACATCCGGCGACCCACTGCCCCCAACAAACGAAGTTTTTCGTATTTCTTCACAATATTTTTGCATTCGCCGGCTTGCTGCAAATAGGCGGCCAGGCCGTCGCCCCACGGCACAATCGAACCATTGATTCAGTTATGGATCTAAATTTGAATCATGATAAGACTCAACATGCATGAGGCGAAGACTCAAGCAGTGTTTCAGCCTGGGAAATCGCGGTCAAATATCGCCTGGGACGCCTGCCGCTGCCCGTACCCCCGGACCGATGCGAACGAGCCACGGCATCGAACCGCTGCCGCTCGAAGAGGAGGCGGTCTTGATGCTGCCCAGGCTCTCGGAACTCCACAGGGACCCCTTCGACCGCATGCTGATTTGCCAGGCCCTGACCCACCAGTTAGTGCTGCTCACTCCCGATGCCATGATCCGGCAGTATCCCGTCCGAGTCCTCTGGTAGACCGTATATCCTGTTCATCCGGGCAATTTCCGCACGGATCTCTTCCCGAAGCGCTTCGGGTGCGAGCACCCGTACGTCGGCGCCGAATTGCAGGATCATCATCCTGACCTCCCGAAAATCCGCCACCGGAAAGGAGATCTCGATGCCGCCGTCCTCCGTTTCCCGCACCTCCTGCGCCGGGTGCCAGATTTGCTCGCGAACCCAGCGGGCACGGAACGGGTTGAACCTCAAGGCGACGGGGATGGTCGCCGAGCCCTGGAAGATGCCGAAGGCGCCTTCCAGTTGAGGCGTCCATTGCTCGCGCGGTCTTACGTCGAAAGTGCCGGGCAATGTCTCCAGTCTTTCGATTCTGGAAAGATAGAATTTGCGCCAGCCCTCACGCAGACGGCAATAGGCGATCAGGACCCAGGAAGCCATATAGTATTGAAGATGGTGGGGTTCCACGATGCGCTGCGTGTCGGCGTTCGATCCGGGAGAATGGTATTCGATCTCGATCGGGCGGCGTTCGATCAGCGCCCGGGCCACTCCGCCGAAGATCCTCTCCGGCGCCGGGCTGTAGCCGTGCCAGGAAGACGAAAAAGCTTCTTCCATGCGCGCCTCATCCATTCCCATTGCGGCGGCCGCGTCCTGAAGCTTTCGGCTGAAGCTGCGGAAGGCCTCGCTGATGAATCCTCCGGCGGCGCGGGAGAGCAGGCGGCGGGCAATCAGCACTGCCAGAACCTCCTCCTGGCTAACGGGCAGGGGGCGAAGCTCGAAGGCATCGTCGGTATAGTAGTAGCCTTTTTTCAAATGGTCGTAGGCGAGGGGCGCCCGCAACCGGTCCCGGAGGCGCGAAAAGTCCCGTTGAGCGGTTTTGCGCGATATTTCAAATTGTTCGGCAAGATGGGATGCGTTGGGAAAGCGCCGTCGTCTCAGACGATCGTCGAGCCAGATGTAGCGTTCGATCTGGGGAAATACAGGCATCGTCGTCACCTTCATTGTGAGGAGAAGCAAGGTTTAGGAAAGCATTAGCGCATTCGGTGCGCATGTGTCAAGGCATGGCGGAGGCAGATCCGTCACGGAATGTGTAAAGTCAAGACGGTTAACATCAGATAGTTGAATTGGTATAGACCCTCTTCAACCATCGTTGGGACAGAAGCAAAAAATACCGCCTGGCCATTGCGCTTGAATCATCTTTTGCAGATGATTTTTCTGAGATCTTCAAAGGCCGCCGTGTCCGGAATCCGTGGTGTGGAAAGCGACGGCAGGCAAGGCCCAATCCGGCAAGAATCATTCGTATGGCTATCGGTGGTCTTCACGGCATAAACGAAACGAGACGGGAATTCTTACATAGGACTGTTTGCCGTGGTTTCTGCAAATTCATACATGCAGATTTTTCTATTTTCTTCAGGTGCGAGGTGATGATGGGATCAGCAATTCCCGGAGTCCCTCCAGAATGGCTTTGAGAAGGGATCGAAGATTCACACCTTCGCAGACCTCTGGGAGTAAAACCGTGCCTGCGCTTGTAGGAGTTATCCCGGCTCCTGGAATTGCTGTGATGGGGTGATGTTTTTGAATCTCAGAAGGTTATGAAACAATATGGCTTCGATTGGAACATGATTCACAGGCGGGGCATCCGGTTGGTTCTAGTGGAATTGCACTTTCAGCGGCGAAGGCCGCCATAAGAGGGATTCGTGCAATCAGGCCACCCGTTTGATCTGCACGTGTGACGGGTTGCACAACGCTTCGCCTGTACCACGATTGTGGAAATCCAGTTGCTGCAATCTTTGCTGAGGCTGCTCCATGATGGAAGACTGCGTGGCGTCGTATTAAGAAACGGAATTCCCCCGCTTGAGGGCGAGGATGGTTTCCCCAATTTCGGCAAATCCTTCTCCGCCCTCCCGTCCGGCCACGAAGGCCGGGAGGTTCTGCATCCGCTCGACGAAGCGGAGCACGTTGTTGACCCCCGCGCTGAACGGGAAAAACCGAAACATCGGTTCATCGTTGGGGGAATCCCCGCAGAAGAGGAAACGGCGCCTCTCCGTATCCAGGTCCACTCCCCAGAGCTCTCTCGCCATGATTTTCGTCATGCCGAGCTTGTCGTAATCCCCGAACCAGCCGTTCACGTGAATCGAAGAAACCTTGCAGGCCGCCCCGTGCTTTCGGAAAATTGCACAGATGCGTTCGATGTCGGGCCAATCGAGACGCGGAACGTCCTCGCAGAAGTCTATGGCGAGATCGGTCTCCCGATACGGCTGGTCGGAGGCCACGGCCGTGCCGGGAACCGCGCTGAGAATTTCCTCTTCGATCCGGCGCAGCCCGGCCCGTTTCTCGTGGCGGCTGTCGTCCCCGTCGAGAAACCGTTTCCGGAGCTTTCGAGCCTTCTCGTCCATATAAAAGTAAAAGGCTCCGTTTTCCCCGACCACCGCATCCACGGGCCACATGCGGGCGATGTGATCGCACCATCCGGCGGGCCGTCCCGTGATGGGAACCACCTTCAGACCGGATTCCTTGAGAGCCCAGAGCGTCTGGAAGGCGGGCGCAGGGATCTTGCCGCGGCTCGTGAAAGTATCGTCGATGTCGAAGAAAATGCCATGGAAATTCCTCGCGGCTTCGGGATCGATACTGTGAACGGGTGGTATCATCTGCGGCTCCAGCGGTTCAACCGGGCCATGCAAAAGAAAGCCCGTAGCGTGGGGGCGGTGGCTACCCGAAAACCCCTCCCGTCCTGGTTCCTGTGACCTTGTTGATGACGAAAAGGCACGTTGCCCCGAGGACGATCAGGATCAGGCCCAGGGCGGCCGCTTCGTTCACCGAACCGCCGATATAGAAGTTGAAGATGCCGACCGGCATCATCTCGTGGCCCGGAACCACGAGGAGAAGCGTGGCCGAGGCTTCCTGGAGAGCGAGGATGAAAGAATAGAGCGATCCCACCAATACCCCCTTCCATATCAGGGGCAGGGTCACGTCCTTGAACGTCGTGAGCTTCTTCGCTCCCACGCTCTCGGCGGCCTCTTCAAAGGACTTGTGCACGATCTGGAGAGAAGCGAACGTTCCCCTCACCGTATAAGGAAGCCTCCTCACCCCGAGGATGAGGGGGACCACGATCCACATGCCGATCAGGGCCGTTCCCAGGAACGGAATCGGGTCCCGGAAGGCCCGGAGGTAGGCGATACCGATGCCCGTTCCGGGGAGAGCGAGGATCAGGGTGGTGAGCGAATCGAGGAGTTCCCGGCCCGGCAGCCTCGTCCTGGCCATCACCCAGGCGATGGGCACCCCGACGGCAATGCAGACCAGCACCGCTATCCCCGAAAAAAGGAGGCTGTTATAGATGAACTTGGGCGTCTCGATGGCGACCCGGTAGAAATACTGAAGGGTGTACTTGACCGGAAAAGGCGTGAGCGCCCACCCTCTGCCGAAGGAATCCAGGATGATGCCGAGATACGGGATGAAGGCGAAGACCAGCACCCCGCTCAGGAAAACGACCGTACCGATTTTTCCCGCGAGGGAGAGGCTCTTCCTCTCGATGACCGAATAGGAAAGGGAGCTGTAGTCCTTGATAGCCACGTAGCGCTTGGCGACGATGAGGAAGAGGATGGCGAGGACGATCATGATGGCCGAGATGACGATCCCCATCTTGAAGAGCCTCCGGTCCACAAACTGGACGATGTTCAGATACGCCTGGGAAGCGAGCAGATCGTCGATCCCCACCACAAGGGGCGTTGCGAAGTCCGCGAAGGTCCAGATGAAAACCAGGAGGGCGCCCGAAACGTAGCCGGGAGTCGTCAGGGGAAACGTGATGTCCCAGAATTTCCGAAGCCCCCTCGACCCGACGCTCTCCGCCGCTTCATCCAGGGACGGCGAGATTTTTCCCATGGCGTCGACGATGCTCAGCGTCATGAGCGGGAAGAGATGCAGCGTCTCCACCAGCAGAACCCCGTGAATCCCGTACATGAAGTTGATGGGTTTCGTGAACCCGAGGTAATCCATGAGGATCACGTTCACGGTCCCCGCTCTCCCGAGGATGAAGACGAAGCCCATGACTCCCACGAGCGGAGGCATGATCATGGGGAGGATCGAGAGGAAGGAGAAGAGGCCCCTCCCCGGGAATTCATATCGCAGGAGCAGAAAGGCGAAGGTGATTCCTATGACGGACGTGGTGACCACGGTGGCGGCCCCGAGGACGAGGGAATTCACGAGCGCCCTGAGATAGTACGAATCGGTGAAGAAGTCGTAGAAATTCATCAGGGTGAAAGCCTCGGCATCCGTCGTGAAAGCATCGTAGAAAAGGCGGATGAGAGGGTAGATGAGGAAGAGCGCCAGAAACGCCCAAATGGCGGTGTAGCCCAGAAGACCGCTCACGTTCGTTCGGAGCCGGAAGCGGGCCTGGCCGTTTGCTGCCATCGAATTGCCCTGCAGTTCCATATATCGAGCCTTTTGAAGTTTCACCGCCGTGGACGCGGAGAAAACCCGGAGTTACACGCATTTCTTGAAATCTTGCCGAGAAATGTATGCAACCTGTTGTTTTCTCAGCGATCATTGCGTTCTCAGCGGTGCATTGTCTATCCTCTGGTTGCGGCCTTGCCTCGCTGTGTTCTTAGCAGGGAACGGTTTGTCAGTTTCCCTTCTCCTCACGCCGGGATGGCGAGCGAGGTCTTCGCCGAGAAAGAGACTTGCACGCTCTCGCCCATGGCGTAGGGCTTGTGATCCCGAGGATTCTGAACGTCCACCCTGAAGATTGTGCCGCCGCGGATTTCGACGTCGTAGCGGATCGTGTTCCCGATGAAGGACGCAAAACTCACGTCCCCGCAGATGCAGTTGACGTTTTCGCGAGCCGTCTCCGTATCGCCGATCGAGGCGGTTTCCGGCCGCACGCAGATCGTGCATCTATCCCCGGCGCCGAGCCGGGCATCGCCTTCACACGTGAGGTCGCCGGCCGCCGTTTCCACCTTCACCCATGCCCCGCCGTCGATTTTTTCCCGAATCCGGCCCGGAATGAGGTTGTTGATCCCGATGAAGTCCGCCACGAAAGGATTCGCGGGCCTTTCGTAGAGAGTCCATGGCGTGCCGATCTGTTGCATTATCCCGCGGTCGATCACGGCGATACGATCCGAAAGGGTGAGGGCCTCTTCCTGGTCGTGGGTCACATAAACGGTCGTTATGGCGAGTTCCTTCTGGAGTTTTCGGATCTCCGCACGCACCTGGAGGCGAATCTTGGCGTCGAGATTGCTCAGAGGCTCATCCAGCAGCAGCACGTCCGGGTTCAGAACCAGCGCCCGGGCCAGGGCGACCCGCTGCTGCTGGCCGCCCGACAACTGGCCGGGATAACGCTCTCCGAGCCCCGCAAGGTTGACCAGACCGAGGGTATGGGCGACCTTGTCTCCGATTTGCCCCCTGGAGACCTTCCGGAGCTTCAGCCCGTAGGCGATGTTCTCGAAAACGGTCATGTGCGGCCACAGGGCGTAGTTCTGAAAAACCATGCCGATGTTTCTCTCGTAAGGAGGGAGACGGGTCACGTTTCTGCCTCCGAAAGAGATCCCTCCGCAATCCGGCTCGTGGAAACCGCCGATCAGGCGCAGGATGGTGGTCTTCCCGCAACCAGACGGTCCCAGGAGCGTGAAAAGCTCTCCGTCATGGATCTCCAGGGAAACGTGGCTCACGGCCTCCAGGGAGCCGAACCTCTTGACGATGTCGTGCAGTTCGATGTTCATATGGAGACGACCGGATTCTTCTCTGGATCGACGTTCATCACCGGTCCCGACGCAGAGGAGGGACGAGAGGGGAGAGGGGAACGCTCCAGCCGGGGGCAGGCGTTCGAGCCTCACCGGGGAGGAGACGGCGTCGGGAACTCCGGGAGAAGCCTCCCCGCCCGGGCGGCATGAAGAGGCATCCCCCAACCAGTATTCCGTTCGGACGAACCCTATTTATCCTTAACGATATCCTTGTGCTTTTCGGTGATTTCCTTCCGGAAATAGGAGTTCACGTCTTCAATGCGCTTCTTCTCGCCCGCAAGCGTGGTGTCGTATACGTTGCCGACGGGGATCTCGAAGAACGACCTTACCCCCCCTGTGAACGCAACCGCCTTTTCCTGGTTGGAACCCGGAGCGCCCTGGACCTTATACTTTGGCGTGACGGGATAGACGCCCAGTTCCGAGACGAGTTTCTGTCCCTCCTCGGAAAGGAGGAACTCGATGAAAGCGTGGGCGGCTTTCGCGTGAGGGGCCCCCTTCAATACGGCCATCGGCTCGGGAGTGACATAGGCGTTGGTGGGATACACGTACATGATTTCGTAGCCGCCCAGGACCTCGGCGAAGGCCATGTAGCTGGGCACGCCGAAACCGACGGCGAATTCCCCCTTGGCCACCACGTTGGGAACGTCACGGGACCGGGCCGTAAAAATGCCCGTGTTGGACGCGAGCTTCGTCAGCCAGTCCCAACCCTTTTCCCAGCCCCTGGATTGGAGGATGACCTCGATGGTTGCGTGGCTCGAACTCGAACGGTCGGGCGTACACTGAGCGATCTGGCCCTTCAGTTTGGGATTGAGCAGATCGTCCCAGTCCTTGATTTCAACGCCGAGACGCTTGAGGAGCTTCGGCTGGTAGATGATGCCGTAGGGTTCGAGCATCGTCCCCACCCAAAACTTGTTCGGGTCCTTGAGGGGCAGGGGAACCGGTTTCCCGATGCTCACGGGTACCTCATCCCATATCTGCTGGGGGAGCTGCGATTTTTCCAACAGCCCATGGGAGGCCAGGTCGTCGAAGAGCGTGCCTTCCCCGCCCCAGAAGACGTCCGCCTGGGGGTTGCCTTTCCATTCCAGGATCTGACCGTAGGCGACCGGCGTGCCTTTGGGGATCGCGCTGGTTTTTACGTCGATGTTCCACTTTTTTTTGGCATAGGCTGCAAACGCTTTCAGAACCGGATCGTGCACGTCTTTGGAAACGGGGGTGATCAGATAGAGTTCGTTCTCAATCTGCTGGGCCTGCGCATTGCCCCAACAACAAAGGATCAGAGCTGAAATCAATACGGCCGTCATCAAGGCTTTTTTCATTTCGCAACCCTCCGTCTTGTTTGATGTGAACGTTTCCAGCAATTGCAGCGATGCCCGCATTCGCCGGCAGACCTCTCTCGTTTCCCGCAACGAGCTGCGGAAGGACCCGCAGGAAAAGATGAAGGACCGGTTTTGAATCCCTGTGGAAGCATCGCCGACCGGTTGTCGAGTGTAATGCAGGGGCTATGTCGAGTCAAGGCAATTGGCCGCCGGGACGGGTTGAGTATTGCCATCCCGGGCCGCCTTTGTTACATTGAAAATTAACAATAGTGGGGGGCGTGGGTCGCATCCGTCCGTGATTTTTCAACAGCCCCGCGAACAAGATGGTTCCTATGGGGGGAGAGCAAGAACATGAAACGACACAAGCGCAGCATTTCACACATCGCCATGGTACTGGGTGTTGTATTTCTCTTCGGCACGGCCTGTTTCCTGGAGTCCAACGCCTGGGCCAGGGCCGGCGGCGGAGGCTCATCGGGCAGTCGAGGCAGCCGCAGTTATTCGGCTCCGAGCAGCCCTTCGACACCTAGACCGTCTACGCCCGGCTTCGGGACGCCGGGACGCGGTGCACCCGGCAGTGTGGGCGTTCCACCTTCCACGGGCGGCTGGTTCAGCCGCAGTCCGTTCATGCAAGGCATGGCCGGCGGACTGGCCGGCGGACTTCTCGGTAACATGCTCTTCGGAGGCCGCAGTTACGGCGGCGGCGGCGGGGGCTACGGTGCTGGCGGCGGCGGTGGCGGAATCGGCCTCATGGACATAATCATCCTGGGGGTCATCGGGTATTTCATCTATCGGTGGTGGAGCAGGAGAAGAAGGACGCAGATGGCAGACTCCTACTATAGCGCCTCGGGGGGTGATGCCTACCGGATGGACGAAACCACGGTGCCCATGTCGCCTCAATACGGTGCTCCCCAGCAAGATGCGCTTCCGGCCTACGACGAGGTGCAGGCGGGCATCGAGCAGATCCGGCAGCGCGATCCGGCTTTCAACGAGGAGGCGTTCAAGGAGCTTGCCCAGGATCTCTTTTTCCGCATTCAGGCCGGGTGGATGAACCGGAGCCTGGAAGGGATCGAAAACCTGTTCATGCCCGAAATGGCTCGATTCTTTGCCGATGAATTCAATGTGATGAAGCAGAAGGGGACGATCAACCGGCTGGAAAACATCGCGGTCCGCAAGGTGGAACCGAGCGAAGTCTGGCAGGAGGCGGGAAAGGATTACATAACCGTTCTCTTCACCGCCAATCTTCTCGACTATACCGTGGACGACAAGACCGGAAACGTGGTCACGGGGGACAAGTTGAATCCCGTCAAATTCGAGGAATTCTGGACGTTTACCCGTGATATCGGCACCCAGCAGTGGCGGCTATCCGCCATCAATCAGGTGGGCCAGCCATTGCCCCGCTACAACTAGACTGTCGGGGTTCGATATCTCCAGGTAATCGGGATCGTTAAGAAAATACTCGCACTCCTCCCGCTCGAAAATGCGGCAGGGGTTGGATCGCCAGGGGTGGACCGAACACAGGCTCCGCCCCTTTTTTGTATCCTCCCACAAGAAAGGGCAGAAGCGGTGGCCTTTCCCGAGTCCTTCGCAGAAAAGACGCCGCCAGCGCGGCGGCATGGAGGATTCGGGCGGGAAGTCGTCGAGGCCGCTCGCTATTTCACAGCACCCTCCGCAGTGAATGCAGTAGGCGGACTCCTCCGTCGACATTGCCGTTTCCTCCACGGCGTCCCGGCATCCCGTTTTTCCGTCCGGCATCCGCGCGAGGTCTCGTCGCGTCTCCAGGAGGATGAAAGCCCGCTCGCGCAGCATCTCGATCGTCCGCCGTCTGCGGATGCGCGGCGGAAGCCGTTTCCAACCGGATTCCTTCCGAAGCATCATGATGTTCTGGAGGAAATACGTGAAAGGAAAGTACCTGTCCGCGAGTCCCTTTAAAACCAGCGTGCCGATTCTTCCCCGTCGACGGGCCCGGCCCGCGGATCTTCGGAAGGATACCGGAATTCCACCCATTTGAGCGCCTTCTCCCGTGGTTGGAAATGTCCGCGACCTGCCGATGCGGCCTTCCGGTATAGAACGTTTCAAGGCGCGGCCAGGCCGCAACCAAAGAAAAAACAACGCACCGCGGAGAACGCAGAGATCGCAGAGAAAACAATAACCTGTAAATATTTCATGGAAAAATTACCAGAATCTGCAAGCTGGCGGCACAGAATAAAGCGCCCGTGACCCCGGGCCGTCACCCGCCGACGGTTCCGGCAGCCAGGGCATGGCGGAGGTTTCGGACCTCGGCTTCGGAGGCGCGGACGTAGAGGGGCACAGCCGTCAGGGGATCGTCGCTTTCCCCGGCAAGGAACCTCATTCGAGCGATCTCGCCCACCACGCTCGCTCGAATGACGTGATAAATCCCGGGAGTTCCAATCGCAAGGTCCCCCAGTTTTTCCCTGAGGAAATCTCCGGCCAGCAGCCAGCCATCGCCGCAGAACACGGTCGGTTCGAGGATACGTTCGGGGACGCGCTCCGGAGAAATCGTTTCGCAGGCACCGACCCGTCGCACGCCGCCTTTCCCGGCGGGGAGGTGGAACGCGCAGTAAAGCTCGTTTCTCCGGGCATCCAGCAGAGTGCACACCGGTAGCGAGGAGAAGCCGAAAGGAGCCGCAAGGGCATCCAGCGACGAAATGCCGACAAAGGGTTTTTTCAGGGTCCAGGCGAGAGTTTTGACGGTCGTGAGACCGATTCTAAGGCCGGTAAAGCTTCCCGGACCGGTCGTCACCGCAAATCCCTCCACCTGATCGAGGTTCCACCCCGCTTCCTTCAGAAGGAATTCCACCGTCTTCAGGAGGCGCCGGTTGTGAGTCTGAGCCGAATGAAGCGTCCATTCGGCGGTCAGGGTCTCCCCATCCAGAAGCGCCACGCTACCGGAAACGGTCGACGTATCAACGGCCAGAATTTTCATGCTCGAAGGACGTCCGGACGCATCAGGGCAGGAACTCGGGTTTGTGACCCGGAAGCAGCCGCATGATGTCATTGTAGAAGACCACGACCATCAGCAGGAGGAGAAGGGCCAGGCCGACCTTTTGCGCTAATTCCACCTTCTTGACCGAAATCGGCCTCCGCAGGACCGCCTCCAGCAGGAAGAAAAGAAGGTGCCCTCCATCCAGAATGGGAATGGGGAGGAGATTGAGGACCGCCAGATTGATGCTGATGAGCGCCATGAAGTTGATGAGGTTGAGCATTCCCTCATTGGCCTGCTGACCGGCCATCTGGGCGATGAGGATCGGGCCTCCGAGGGTCTGGAGCGGCACGACCCCTTGGACGAGTTTCACGACGGTGAGCAGGAAGAGTTTGCTCAGATTCCAGGATTGGACCAGGCTGTAATAGCCGGCCCAGAGAGGGTTCACCTCCTTGATGAACACCTTGCCGGATGCAGTCACTCCTATCAGGGGGCGCCTCACCGGTTCCCCGAAAATGTTCTTCACTTCATTGACGACGGGCGTCACCTGAAGGGTCAGGGATTCGTCTCCCCTTTGTATATCCAGGGTCAGCGGCTTATCGCCGTATTCCTCGATCGTCTGCGACAACTCGTCCCAACTGCTCAACGGCTTGCCGTTGATGTGGAGTACCTTGTCTCCGGCGCGAAGATCCGCTTTTTCCGCAGGAGATCCGGCTGTGATGGAGCCGATTTCGGTCGTGAGCACGGGGATGCCGGAGGATGCGTATATCACGGCAAAAATAACCACTGCGAGGAGCATATTGGCAAGGGGGCCGGCGAAAACGATTCCAATGCGCTTGGAGACGGACTGGTTGGCAAAGCTGCGGGCAAGCTGATCTTCGCTCACTTCCTGGTCGGGTTCTTCCCCGAGCATTTTCACATATCCGCCAAGGGGGATGAGGGAGAGGCAGTAGTCGGTGTCTCCCCGCTTTACGCCGATGACCCGGGGTCCAAATCCAAGGGAGAACCGCAGCACGGCCACCCCCGCCCACTTGGCCACCAGGAAATGGCCGAGTTCGTGCACGAAAATCAGAACGCCAAGCACCACAATGGTTGAAACGATCGTTGTCAGCAAGATATCTTCCCCATCTTTCGCGTTGGATGGAATGCTCGAAACACGCGTCCTTCGGGCCGGCATCCATCATTAACAATACCCGGCGTTACAATACCCGGAGGGTTCCTCACTTGTATAACTATAATTCCGAACCAAGGGAACCACCTCGATCGTCGGTTCAAAAAGCTTCGCCGCTTTTCCCCACCAGGCGTTCGGCTTCCCCTCGCGCCCAACGGTCCGCCGCCATCACCTCCTCCAGGGTCGGATCGGGCGATGCTTCATGGGCGTTCATGACGGTCTCGATCAGCCGGGGGATCTCGACAAACGAAATCCGCTCCTCGAGAAAGGCGTGGACGGCCACTTCGTTGGCGGCATTGAGAACGGCGGGCAGGGTCGCGCCCTTCCGGCACGCCTCATAGGCGAGCCTGAGACACGGAAATTTCTCCTCATCCGGCGGGTAGAAGGAAAGGTTCCGCAGGCGGAACAGATCGAGCGGCGGGCCCTGCACGGGCAGCCGTTCCGGATAGCTGAGAGCGTACGCAATGGGGATCTTCATGTCGGGAATCCCCAATTGCGCTATGACCGATCCGTCGATGTACTCCACCATGGAATGCACGATGCTCTCCGGATGGACGTGGACGGCAATGCTGTCTACCGGAACCCCGAAAAGCCACCGAGCCTCGATGACCTCGAGGCCCTTGTTCATGAGGGTGGCCGAGTCGACGGTGATCTTCCGGCCCATGGACCAGTTGGGGTGGCGTAACGCGGCTCGAGGCGTGACGGAAGCGAGTTCCTCAACGCTCTTCCGGAAGAAGGGTCCGCCGGATGCCGTAAGCAGTATCCTCTTAAGGGCGTTGCGGTGATTGCCCTGCAGCGCCTGAAAAATGGCGCTGTGCTCGCTGTCCACGGGCAAAATCCGGATGCCCTGACGCTCTGCGGCGCCCATGACGATCTCTCCGGCCACCACCAGCGTTTCCTTGTTGGCGAGCGCCAGATCCTTTCCCGCACGGATGGCCGCCAGGGTGGGAAGGAGTCCCGCCGCCCCTACCATTGCGGAGACCAGCATGTCGATTTCGGGACACGCAGCAGCCCGCTCGTATCCTTCGGGGCCGAAGAGGATTTGAGGCTTCCACGAGTCCCGGAAAAGAGAACGGTCCAGCTCTTCGGCGAGCCTTTCGTCAAAAACCGAGACGAGCCGCGGCCGGAACGTCCTGATTTGGTCCAGGAGCAGAACCACGTTTCTTCCCGCGGAGAGAGCCGCCACCTGGAAAAGGTCCGGAAACTGCCGCACCACTTCCAGGGTGCTCACTCCTATGGACCCGGTGCTTCCCAGTATGCTGAGTGTTTTTTTTCTCATTACTCTCCAGAATCCGGCCGGGCCGCAACCCCGGGTGAAAACCGGGCGTGCAGTCCCGTGTTCATGTGGACTCCGATCCTCGTTCCCGCGCGGGAGCGGAGGAACGGGGAAACGGCAGGCAATCGGAGAACGGCGCAATTGCCGAAACATCGCGGCATTTTCATAGAATGACCTGGGATGCCGTTCGCTTCAGCCACATCAAGAAGAACCACGCGGCGGGGAAAACGAAAAGGAGGCTATCCAGACGATCCAGCAGACCGCCATGGCCGGGGAGAAGCCGGCTTGAGTCCTTCCGGCCGTTCATCCTCTTGATCATGGACTCGACGAGATCGCCAACCTGGCTCACCACGGCCAGACAGCCGCTCATGACGAACATGGCGCCCATCGGGGCCTCTTCCAGGAACAACCGGCTGAAAATCGTCCCGACGATCATGCTTGCGGCCAGCCCGCCGACGGCCCCTTCGATGGTCTTCTTGGGGCTTACCTGTTCATACAGCTTGTGACGCCCAAATTGCCTCCCGCAGTAATAAGCCCCCGCGTCCGCGGCAATGACCACGGAAAAAATGAAAAACAGCCACGCCCGCGCGGCGTTGAACTCCCCGATGAGCATGACGTACGATAAGAGATAGGGCACGTAGAGCCAGCCGAGAATCAGTTTCGCCAGGCGGTCGATCCCCGCCGGGTCCCCCGGCGAAAACAGGAGAAGGCAAAAAAAACCGGCAAAGAGGCCGGCAATCAAGACCAGATGGAGCCCTGAGGTTCCTCCCAGAGTCGCCCCCAGGGGAATCAGGAGAGCGCCGGCGATATGCGGGGCCAGCCACGGGAGCGGCAGTTCGTCCCGAAACACGAGGGCGTCGTATTCCCCGAGACCCACCGCGGAGGCAATCCCCACCAGGAGATACCAACTCCAATAAGGACCCGCGGCGAGAATCGCCGTGAGAGGAACGCCAATCAATAGACCGGTCAGCACTCGCTGCTTATGAGAATCCAGGCCTTGCCAATTCCACATTTTTCGTACCAGCGCCACTCCGATATTCCAAGAGGCCTCGGTTGCGCCCGTTGTACATTCCGGACCGTCAGGATGACTGAAGGGTTCTCCGTGTCACGAACGATGGAGGACCGGCTTCACCTTATTGAGCCGCACCGTCGGCAAACGGGTCGAGGATTTGCTCGCCGGTTTTCCCGAAACGCCTTTCTCTGGTCTGATAATCCAGAAGCGCTTCGATGAACTGGGGTTCTCGAAAATCCGGCCAGAAGACTTCGGTCACGTAAATCTCGGCATAGGCGATCTGCCAGAGAAGAAAATTGCTGATTCGCTGTTCTTTGCCCGTTCGGATGAGGAGATCCGGGTCGGGAGCGTGCGCCGTGAAGAGGTACCGGGAGAAGGACTCGGGCGTGAGGTCCCCCGGCAGGCGTCTTCCGTTCCGGACGTCCTCGGCGAACCGTGAGGCGGCCGTGACGATCTCCTGCCTCCCGCCGTAATTCAAAGCCAGGTTCACGATGAGACTGCTGAAACCCGACGTCCGATCTATCACGTGGTGAAGCTCTTCGGCCACGTCGGCGGGAATGCCGTCGAGATCGCCGATATGGATCAGCCGCACCTCCTTTTCGATGAGTTCGGGCAATTCGGATTTAAGGAAACGCTTCAGCAGACGCCAGATGGCCTCGACTTCCATCGCGGGCCGTTGCCAGTTCTCTTTTGAAAATGCATACAGCGACAGGTATGGAATTCCGAACTTGTGGCAGGACCGTATCATCTCGCGCGCGGAGATCGCACCTTCTTCATGGCCGAAAACCCGCCTGCGCAGCTTCTTTTTCGCCCAACGCCCGCTGCCGTCCATGATGACCGCAACGTGGCGGGGCAATCTGGTCAAGTCGAGACGATGCATGCTCAGATTTCCAGTATCTCCTTCTCCTTTGCAGCATAAACTGCATCGATTTTCTTGATGAATTCGTCGGTGATCTTCTGTGTCTCTTCCTGCGCCCGGGCCTGGTCGTCTTCCGAGATGGTTTTGTCTTTCTTGAGATCCTTGACCTTTTCGTTGGCGTCGCGGCGGATATTCCGGACGGCGACCTTGGTCTCCTCCGCTTTCTTCTTGATGATCTTCACCAGTTCCTTGCGGCGGTCGGCAGTGAGCACGGGAATGCCGATGCGGATGACTTTCCCGTCGTTCATGGGAGTCAGGCCCAGTTCGGATTTCAGGATTCCCTTTTCCACCTCGCCGATGATGGAGGTGTCCCAGGGTTGGATGAGGATGGTTCGCGGGTCCGGCACGGTCAGGGTCGCCAACTGGTTCAGGGGGGTCGGCGTTCCGTAGTAGTCCACTCTAATGCCGTCCACCAGAGACACCGACGCTCTGCCGGTGCGCACCTTCCTAAATTCGCCCTCGAGGCTCTCAATGGCCTTATACATGCGATCGCGAGATTCCGCATAAACGTCATTCAGCATGATCGAATCCCTCCACCAATGTTCCTAAGGTTTTCCCAAGAATGACCCTCTTGATATTGCCCTTTTTCCTCAGGTTGAAAACCACGATTCTCATGTTCTGGTCTCTCGCAAGAGAAATAGCGGTGGCGTCCATCACCTTGAGATTCTTCTGAAGCACTTCGGAGAAGCTGATCCTTTCATACCGGATAGCGTCGGGATTCTTCTCGGGATCGGTATCGTAGACGCCGTCCACCTTGGTGGCTTTCATGAGGATTTCGGCTCCGATTTCTATGGCCCGGAGCGCGGCGGTCGTGTCCGTGGTAAAGAAAGGAAGTCCGGTTCCCGCGGCGAATATCACGATCCGGCCCTTCTCCAGATGCCTGATGGCCCTCCGCCGGATGTACGGCTCGGCCACCTCTTTCATGTCGATGGCGGTGAGGACGCGGGTCGTGACGTTGATTTTCTCCAGAGCCTGCTGGAGCGCGAGGCCGTTCATCACCGTGGCCAGCATGCCGATATAATCCGCGGTGGACCGGTCCATCCCCCGGGACGCGCCGGATATTCCGCGAAAGATGTTCCCGCCTCCGATCACCACGGCAATCTCGACGCCCATACGGTGCACGTCGCCAATCTCGTCTGCGATGTCACTGATCACCTGGGAATCGATACCGTAGGATTCCCTGCCCATAAGCGCTTCACCGCTGAGTTTCAGTAGGATGCGCTTGTACCGAGGTTCTTCCTTCCCGCTCATCGGCAGCACCTGCATGGTCTCCTCCCGGCGGCTCTCGCCGCAGGGGATCTCGTCGGTGGAAAGGGTAGGGCGGCGTCATCCCGCCCCATGCGAAAATCCGGAGGAACCCGCGGAGGGGAAAGCATTCCCCGCACCGTTACTCTCCCAACTGGTACCTGGCGAAACGGCGGATGATGATCTTTTCCCCTATCTTGGCGACCAGTTCGTTCAGGTAATCCTGAATCGTTCTTTCAGGATCCTTCACGTACTTCTGTTGCAGCAGCGTCGATTCCTCGAAGTACTTCCGCATCTTCCCTTCCACCATCTTTTCCAGGATGTTGGCAGGCTTTCCGGATTCCTGAGCCTGGGCCATGAAGATCGCCTTTTCCCGTTCGGCAACCTCCTGGGGAATGTCCTCGGGGTTGATCCCGAGCGGGCTCGATGCGGCTATGTGCATGGCGACGTTCTTCACGAACTCGATGAAATCCTCGCTGCCGGCGGCGAAGTCCGTCTCGCAGTTCACTTCCAGGAGAACTCCGATGCGGCCTCCAAGATGGATATACGAATGGATCATGCCCTCGGAGGCTTCCTTGCCCGCTCGCTTGAGCGCCTTGGCCAGCCCCTTCTGGCGGAGCAGATCGATGGCTTTTTCCATGTCGGCCCCGGTGTCCTGCAGCGCCTTCTTGCAGTCCATCATGCCTGCGTTCGTCTTTTCTCTCAATTCTTTAACCAATGCAGCCGTAATCTCCAAAGCTCTTCTCCTCTATTATGCGCTCGTGTATGCGCTCATGCCTTACGGGCATCAACAATGTGCCGTCGTTCGCCGCAACTTCCCGGATTCCCTCACCCGTCCGCTCCGGCGGCGCGCCGATCCGCAGCCTCACACCGGGACGGCAGGTGCAACAGGAATCGTCCTCGCGTGCGATATGCTCTGGGGAAGGGTTATTCTGAAAAGGGGGCGACCCCCGTCAACAATCGCGATGCGCCCCCCTCGGAAGCAAAAGGACTGAGAAAACCGCAGGAATGTTCCTCCGGTCCTCAAAGGATTCCGTTTTCACTCGGCCTTAGCGTCCGGTTTCGGCTCCGAAACCGGATCCAAAATCTCCACAACCGGTCCGCTCTCTTCATCCTTCAGCAGTTGACCGGCCGGAACCTCTTCCAGGGCGGCGCCCGCTTTGTCCCTGTCGGCCTGCTGGCTTTCCAGGTATTCCGTCCGCCCCTCGACGCACGCGTCGGCAATCTTGGCCGTGACGAGGCGAATGGCGCGAATGGCGTCGTCATTTCCCGGGATGAGATAGTCGATCATGTCCGGATCGCAGTTGGTGTCCACCACGGCCACGACGGGTATGCCCAGCCGGTTCGCCTCGAGCACGGAGATATTCTCTCTCTGGGTGTCTACCACGAAAATCGCTCCCGGCAAACGCGTCATGTCTTTGATTCCGCCGAGGTTCTTTTCGAGTTTCTCCCGTTCGTTCTGCATCTGGAGGATCTCTTTTTTGGGGAAGCGATTGATGCTTCCGTCCGCCACCATTGCATCGAGTTCTCGCAGCTTGTCTATTCTCAGCTTTATCGTCTTGAAATTGGTGAGCATTCCGCCGAGCCAGCGATGGTTGATGTAGAACATCCCGCTGCGAGCCGCTTCTTCCTGGATGGTGTCCCGCGCCTGTTGCTTGGTGCCGACGAAAAGGACGCTGTCCCCCCCCGCGGCTGTCTCCTTCACAAACTGATAGGCTGAATGGAACAGCTTGACGGTTCGCTGGAGATCGATGATATAAATCCCATTGCGAGCGCCGAAGATGTAGGGTTTCATTTTGGGATTCCAGCGGCGTGTTTGATGGCCGAAGTGGACTCCTGCTTCCAGCAACTGCTTCATAGTGACTACTGCCATTCCCGTCTCCTTCTGGTTGTCGCCTCCACCCCTCTGCAATCCGGCCATGACCGTCTCCGGACACCAAAAGACATGAGGAGTGTGTGATTTTTGGTAAATCGTATTCTTCTAACATGACATAAGAAAGACTGGCAACACAAAAATCGGCCGCGGGCTCGCCGCCGATCCCCGTGCGGTCGTTCACGGCATGCGGTCCAGGCTCGGTTCCCGTCCGTCCTCCTGAAAATCCCCCCCGGCCTCCTCATCTTTAATTTTCGGCAAAGCCGAAATCGTCAGAGAGGGCAGAGCACTCCGCCGCCTCTCAAGGCTTTTCATAGAGCGGGCACTTGATGGGCGGCGCCTCGGTCTTTCCGACCTTCATCCCCTGGCGGAGGGAGAGTATCCGCTTCGGATGGACGATGGCAATTCCAATTGCCAACAGAACGTAGGCCACTGAAAACACGAGATGAATCCGATCGACATTCAAGCCCGCGGGCAGAATGCCGGAGAGGGGCGCGACCAGTACGGGGGCGATGAACTGCCCCACGAAAAGGACGAAGAGCAACGCCGCGCCTCTCACACTCAGGCGCAATCCGGCCACGAGCATCACGGCCAGGAGAGACTGCGCCGCCGTGAGGAGAATCTCGTCCAACTGAAAACGGTCCAGAGGGATGGGGTTGGCAAAGGACATGCTCGACAGGGCATAGACTCCGGGAATCATCCCGACGAGCAGCGTCCACTGGTTGAGTTTCGCGGAAAGGAGGCTCCCGAGGGCCATTCCGGCCTGGCCGCGAAAAGCGAACATCCCGGCCACGATGAACTCGGGGGCTTCGGACGCGATGGGCGCGAGCCACTGCACCAGCAGGAACTCATCGATTCCGTAAAGCCTGCCCGTTGCGATAAGCCCTTCGCAGAAAGGTTCGGCGTTCACCAGGATCACCGCCGCCGAAAATGAGAACATGAGGGCGGTGAGGAAACGTCTCTTGATCTTCGGCAGGCAGATCAGCAGAGCAGAAGGCCCTTCGATTTCGCATTCCGTGCAGGGACGCCGGCTCGCAAGGACAATGTACCATGCGTAAAGCCCTATGAATACGATTCCGTCGTACCACTCCAGGCTTCCTTTGAGCGGCGCCGAAAAAGCGTACGCGGTCGCCATGCCGAGGAAAAGGATCTCGGTCCGCCGTTCTTCTCCGAGTTGAACGGGGCCGCGGGTTTTCACCCAGCATATGGCGGCCGTCATGGCCCATGCCACACCGATCAGGAGCCTGTTCGCGCCGGTCATGTTCGCGATGGAATAGTGGGCGTAGCTGCTCTCGGGGTACTGGCCCGCCTGCCAGGTAAAATACATGTCGACGGCGTATTCGGGGAGAACCGCAATGAGCGCGACGACGGCGAGGGCGAGCGTCTGGGATATATCGGCCTGTGCCGCATCGCACGCCCACAAGAGGAGAAAGGAACCGCCGAAGATCGCCATGCCGGAGATGAAAGCCATGAGGGGTGGATCGAGTTCGACGTGGAACAGTCGCACCCAAAGGCCCGGAACGGTGACCGCTGCAGCGATGCAAAAGGCGGTGAGGCGCTTGATCTTTTTCACGTAGCACTCCTTAACACCAACACATCAACGATAAGTCCTTTGCGCTCGCAACACCCGCACGTATCTCTTCACGGGGTGATCGCATCGAATGCTGTCTTGTTCACGCGATCCGGGTGGCCCGGACAACTTGTTTGTCCGGGCGCGAAGCGCAAGAGGCCCGCAGCACAAGTGAGTGATGCCCCCCTGAACAGGTACCACCGGCACTGCACCGATTGCCCAAAAAAAAAGAGACCCCGACATGGCTCCCCATGCCAAAGGTCTCGCTAATTGGCGTCCGCCAACGGCAAAGCCAGGCGCTTTCGACCGGTATGTTGACTTTGCCCCTGCTAACTACTCCCCTTTGAGATATGAACTATGCCACAAGTCCGCTCCCCGAGTCAACAAGATTTTGAGAAAAGCCCACGCTGCCGCATTGGTTTCGCCCGCTTTCCGGCTCTCCGGGGAAGAAGGATTGAGGCGGCATTGGAAAGAACGAGTCCGCATCGGCTAATTTTCACAAAGAGGATTTAGTGCCCTTCGAATACGTGCGTGCGCGGGACTTGGTTCCACATCCGAAGCGCGATCGATCCGTAAGACAACGGATCTTGTCCCCCTTGAAGGCGCATGGTGGTCGAACGGCCGTGTCAGGACTGCGCCTTCAGTTCCGCGGGCTTGAGCACCGAGTATGCCAGGTTCATGACCGGAGTCGGCGCCGCGAGATCCCTCCCCAGTTGCACCACAACGCCGATCAAGGATTCCAGTTCGCTTCTCCGCCCCGCCTCGACGTCTCGCTGCATGGAGGGTTTGATGCCGGCTGCGCTCGAGTCGATGAAGGCGAGCGTCTTTTCCGTAATGTCGGAGTCGAGTTCGATGCCCCGCGCCTTCGCCACTCCTGCAACTTCCTTGATGGCGTCGGTGAGGACGGCGCGCGCCTCCGGCACGTCACGGTATTCTCCGAACGTCACGCGGGTGAGGCATCCCAAGGCGCTAACGGAAGCGATGAAGACGAATTTGGTCCAGAGGACGCGGGTGATGTCCGAAACGAGTTCGACCGTGGCGTCCGTACCGCTGAGGGCATCATAGATCGCTCGTGCCCGCGGTGTCGTCCGTCCGTCGAACTCCCCGATGGCGATACGACGGAACTGGCTGTACTGTCCGATCGTGCCGGGAGCTTCGATTGCCGCCGAAAGCCACGTGACGCCTCCAATCAGGCATTCCGCTCCAATCGCCGCTCCAATGCGTTCCGCCGCGTCGACCCCGTTTTGGAGGGACATCGCCGTCGTCCCTTCACCGACCATCGGCTTAGCGATCCGTGCGGCTTCATCGGTATGGTATGTTTTTGTTGCGAATATCACCAGATCGACCGGTCCCACGTCGGCGGGGTTGTCGGTAGCCCGGGCGGGTGAGACCGTGAAGCCGCCGTGAACGCTCCTGATATCGAGGCCTTTTTCACGAATGGCCCGAAGGTGCGGACCCCGAGCGATGAAGGTCACATCATGGCCTTTTCGTGCCAACAGCGCCCCATAGTAACCTCCGACTCCACCCGTGCCCACGATTGCAATTTTCATGATCTCCCCTTTCCGGCATGAATGATGAAGAAAAAGCGGCATGGAACCGGGAAACATGCCCGGTCGCCGTTCGCTTCCCACGGTCGCGAAAGAATCTTCTGCACGGGCGATGGACTCACCTTGCCGCCTGAATGTACTGTGCCAAGCGCAGCAAATGCTGTCAAGGAAGGAATCCGCAACATGCGTAAGCGCTCGTTTCGATCGCTTGCCGCCGGTTGTTGCAGATTGCGCGATGGTGCGCGGGGTTGGGGCGGACCCGGGCGAACGAGTGAGGAGCGGATCTCGACGTCCCGGCGCCGGCGCCGGGCATTGACCTGCCCTGCCGCGCCCGTTGCGGCAGGCGTGCAGCCTGATATCCCGGCATTTGAATGAAGAAAGAGGGGCGGGAGGTCTCTCCGCGACTGGAAACAGCCATAATGGACCTTGACGTACCGTCATTATCTGCAATAATTCACAATCGGATCGTTGGACGAAAGGGTTCTTCATCGTTGCTTTCAAGATGTGGGAGCCTGTTTTTTCGACCGGTTCTTTTGACCCGATTCAGGGCGGAAAAGGAAATCTCGGATGGATATGTTGCTCGTTTATCAGTCCGTGGCGGCGGTCTTTTGCGTCACACTCATCTTCACGTCGGGCTATTACGTGGGAAATCGAAAGAGCTCGCGCAGGTACAGGGTGCAGACCGCCCAGAGCCGCGAGGAAATGTTGACCATCGAGCGTGCATTGAAGCAATTCTGGGATCACGAGAAAGACAAGCTCCTGGACGAGAAGAAGGAATTGCAGCGGCGTATTGATTTCCTGGAAGGACGCCTGGATCAATACCGCAGGCAGGCGGCGGGCATCGGGATGATGGGCTTGCGGAAAAGCAAGCTGACGGATATGTTCATTTCGCTTCTCATCGAAAATGAGACCCTCGAAGAAAAGCTCTTTTTGCAGAATCTCAAACTCAAAGAAGAACGGGATGAGTTCCTTCGGAACGAGATGCGGCACATCAGTTACAAGCGAATCCTCCTTTCGGACCTCATAAGCCAGGCCGAAGTGCGCCGCGAGATGGAGCGCGCAATCAACGACAAGGGGCGTTGGAAACGTCTGGAGTTCAAACAAAAAGACATGAGACCCGTGATTCCCGGAGCGGTGGAGGAGGAAGACGAGGAAACGGCCTGAAGCGATGCCGTGCAAACCGAACGGTGTACGGCCACCGAAACGGCTGCAATTGCAGCCGCAGCGGAATCATCCCGCCACATAGTCGTTCAGTTCTCTCCCCGGGCCGTCTTGTAGAGAGCCTGCTCTTCCTGGAGAACATCCGTATACTGCTCACCGGGCGTAGCGCGCAGGAATTCCAGCCTGGCCGGTGCAAAGAAGCTCTGGTTTTCATTTCTCAGGCGGAGCGCCGCCATGCGGCAGTAAGACGGGTCGATTTCAATTCCAATGCTATTGCGCCCGCATTTTACAGCCGCAAGCATCGTAGTTCCGGTGCCGCAAAAGGGGTCGAGAACCGTGTCCCCCCAAAAAGAGAACATCCTGACGAGCCGGTGGGCCAGCTCAAGAGGAAACGGCGCCGGATGGGTTCGCGTGGATGCGCCCGTGATGTTCCAGAATTGCCGGAACCATTCACCATAGTCTTTCTTGTCGATCATGCTCAACCGGCGCTGTTCTTCCGACGGCTTCCTGTATCCACCCGGCTTTCGCTGCATCAAAATGAATTCGATATCGCTTTTGATGATGGCATTGGGCTCGTATGGTTTCCCCAGAAATCTGCTCCCGTTGTTCACCTCGTAGTTTGCGTTGGCGATCTTGTGCCAGATGATCGGGTTCAAGTTGTCAAAGCCAATCTTCCTGCAGATGACACAGATGTCTGAATGCAAGGGAACAACCACGTGGCGGCCGAACTTGCGCCTCGAAAGGCAGACGTCCCCAACGACGCACACCATCCTTCCACCTGGGACGAGTAGACGGTATACTTCTCGCCATGCCTTTGTGAGTTCCGCAAGAAAGGACTCGTAGTCATCCACATGCCCCAATTGATCCCGATTGTCATTGTATCTTTTCAAGTTCCAATATGGGGGGGATGTCACGATGAGGTGTACCGATTCATCCTCGATGTACGGCATCGATCGGGCGTCGCCGAGGATGAGTCTATGGCTGGTCAGGACACTCTTTTGCGGCGGCGCTTTCCCTCTCATCTTCATGAGGTCCAGAGGTCCGAGGCGCTTCCCATTGCCTCTTCACTGCGATTATTGAAATTGTTGCCGAATGTAAGGACCTATCTGTGCTTTTACCTCCAGCTATTCTAAAACGCCTGAAGTCTATCACGCACGGCCGAAGGACGCCACCGGAAACGGCCTTCCATTTTTTGACGGTCCCATGAGGCGTCACCAGACGCCCAGCAAGAAAAATACTATACACTCGCAAGCAATGCATGGTAGGAATACCCATTCTTGGGACCGCTCGAACGGACAGACGAGCCGTCCAAAGGGGAGTGCGGAAGGACCGTCCATATTTGCGATCTGCGGTTGTGAAACGGGTTGACGATGACGCCCGCAATGTGCCGTCTGGCGCGCCTGGAGCTTACCATGGGGATAAGAAAACACTCAGTCAGGCTGGGGATAGTGTTGCTCGCGCTGGCCGTCACGGGAACGGGCTGCACGAAAGTCGGGCCCAATTACTTCCGGCCCGCTTCGAAGGTGTCGCAGGAGTGGCTGGAGGTCAGCGACAAGCGCGTCAGCAAGGAATCCAAAGAGGACAGGGAGTGGTGGAAGGTATTCAACGATCCCGTCATGGAGCGGTTGATCGCGACTGCCTATTCTGAAAACCTCACTTTGCGGATCGCGGGCTTACGGGTTTTGCAGTCCCGCGCTCAACTCGGCATCGCCATAGGGAATGAATTCCCCCAGATGCAGCAGTTGATGGGTGCGTACGACTTCAACAGGATAAGCGAGCACAGCCCGAATGTGTCTCAGCCCGTTCCGAGCAATACCCAGTTCGGTTACTCCCAGTCGCAGATCGGGTTTCAGGCGAGTTGGGAAATCGACTTCTGGGGCAAGTTCAGGCGGTCCATCGAATCCGCGGACGCAAATCTTCTCGCGTCCATCGCCGACTATGACAACACCATCGTCACACTCACAGGCGACGTCGCCACGGCCTACGTTCAAATCCGCACGCTCGAAGAGCGGATGAGAATTGCCAGGGAAAACGTCGTTATCCAGACGGAGAGCCTGAATATCGCCGATGCCCGGTTCAAGGGGGGAACGACCACCCAGCGGGATGTCGAACAGGCCAAAACGGTCCTTGCCAGCACTCAGGCCACCATCCCGCAACTGGATTATCAGCTTCAGCAGGCGAAAAACGGCCTCTGCATTCTCCTGGGCATGCCTCCGAGCGATCTCTCAGCCCTGTTGGGAGAGAGCAGCGGCCTTCCCGTGCCGCCAATGGAAGTCGCGGTGGGGATACCTGCCGACTTGCTGGCCCGCCGCCCCGACATCCGCGCCGCCGATGCCCTGGCTGCAGCTCAATGCGCTCAGATAGGGGTGGCTAAAGCCGATCTTTTCCCGTCTCTTTCCATACTTGGAAACATCGGCCTGCTCTCCAGCGACAGGGGCGCCTTCCGTTTGGCCAATATGTTCGATGCAGCCAGCGGTATGGGGACGATCGGCCCGAGCCTCCAGTGGAACATCCTCAACTACGGGCAAATCACCAACAACGTCCGTCTCCAGGATGCACTGTTCCAGGAGGCGATCGTCACATACCAGAATACGGTGCTCGGCGCGCAAAAGGATCTGGAGAATTCGCTCATCGCGTTTCTCAGGATACAGGAACAGTCGAAATTCCTTGCCGAGAGCGTGGATGCCGCTACCCGTTCGCTCGATCTGGCGGTCTTGCAGTACAGGCAGGGGATTGCGGACTTCACCACCGTTTTGACGGCCCAGCAGGCTCTCCTGCAACAGCAGGACAACCTGGCGGTGGCGCTCGGCAATATTTCCATCAACCTCGTGGGGGTTTACCGCGCTCTTGGCGGCGGGTGGGAGACGCGTGACAACAAGGAGTTCGTCCCGGCGCCGATGCGAAAGATCATGATGGAGCGCACCAACTGGGGTAATCTTTTGAATCCGGGTGGCCTCGAACCACCGGGACCGGAGACCCGCGGCGCTCCGATACGCAGACCGGACTGGTAAGGGGCTGTCCCGCAGGAGAACCGTCGCGCCTCCCCCCGTCTGGCGCCTGCGGGGGAAGGCGCGATGTTGCTGGCTTAAGGTGGGAGGAACGCTCCATCTTCAAGAGGAAGAATTCGCACCCGAGAGATTCGCAGCAGGAGTTCAGGACAATGGTTGACAGACGTCGTATGTCGGTTTCCCGTTTTGCGCGCGCCGTGACCCTGGGGTTGCCGCTGGCTTTCCTTGCTTTGGGCGCGGCATGCGAAGAGAAGCGCACTTTTGTGGCGCCCCCTCCGCCCAAAGTCACGGTGGTTCAGCCCGCGCAGAAGGCGATCACCATCAACCGGGATTTTACCGGCAACACGCAGGCCATCAACACGGTCCAGTTGGTCGCGCGCGTCGAGGGATACCTGGAAAAGGTGCTCTTCCGGGACGGGGAGCGGGTCAAGAAGGGACAACCCCTTTTGGTCATCCAGCAGGACACCTATGAAGCCAGGCTCCAGCAGGCGGAGGCGTCGCTCGCCACCAACAAGGCGAAGCTGGACTACGCCGAGGGTGAGTTTGCGCGATACACACAGTTGTTCAAACAAAACGCCGCCGCGGCGACGGATGTGGCCAACTGGAAGTACCAGCGGGATTCGGCCAGGGCCGCCGTGTCGTCTTCCGAGGGCGACCTCGTGCTGGCGAAGCTAAATCTGAGCTATACGAGAGTGACCGCGCCTTTCGACGGGCATATCGACCGCAAGCTGGTGGACCCGGGCAATCTGGTGGGCGTCGGGGGTAACACCGCTCTGGCCAATCTCAATCAAATCGATCCCATCTATGTTTATTTTACGATAAATGAGAACGACCTGCTGGAAGTGATCGAGAGGCTCAAGCAGCAAGGGACTTTCGAGAAAAACCCCACGCGCACAGTCTACATGGGCCTTGGCAACGATGACGGCTTCCCGCGCGAAGGTCATCTTGATTTTGCGGCCATTTCTCTCAATGCGCAAAGCGGTACGCTTCTTTTGCGCGCGATTTTCCCAAATCACGATTTTTCCATCCTGCCGGGGATGTTCGCCCGCATCAGGGTTCCCTACGCGGAGGGAGTCAAGGCCATGGTCGTGCCGGAATTAGCTGTCGGCACAGATCAGTTGGGATATTATGTACTCTTGGTGAACGACAAGAACGTGGTCGAAAGGCGGGGAATCGAAGTGGGCCCGCAGGTGGACAAACTGTACGTGGTCGAAAAAGGCTTGAAGGGTGACGAGTGGATCATTGTCAACGGACTGTTGGAGGCCATACCCGGCCGTGAGGTCAATCCCACCCGAACGACGACCCCTGAAGCGGCGTCCGCTCCTCAGGCGCCGAAGGGTTCTTGACAAACAGGAAAGTCCCTTATGATATCCGATTTCTTCATAGAGCACCCCATTTTTGCGAACGTCATCGCTATCATTACGATCATCCTGGGGTTGGTGTGCCTTGGGAACCTGCCGGTCGCCCAGTATCCCGAGATCGTTCCGCCGACCATCCAGGTGAGTACTTCGTATCCGGGAGCCAGCGCATCCGTTGTGGCCGATACCATTGGAGTGCCCATCGAACAATCGGTGAACGGCGTCGAGGGATCCATGTACATGACCTCAACGAGCGGCAGCGACGGCAGCTACACGCTGACGGTCACTTTCAAAGTGGGCACCGACCTCAATACGTCCCTCTCCCTCGTGCTGAATCTCGTCAACAGCGCTCTGTCCCAGCTTCCCACGTCTGTTCAGGCCCAGGGGGTCACCGTCAAGAAGGTCAGCCCGAGCATCCTGAACGTGGTCAGCCTCTATTCGGAAGACGATCGTTTCAGCGAGACCTACCTCAGCAACTACTCCATCATCAACCTTGAGAATCCTCTTGCGCGTCTCCCCGGCGTCGGCCAGATCAAGGTGGTTGGCGCGGGCAAATACAGCATGCGGGTGTGGATGGATCCAAAGAAGCTTCAAGCCTACCAACTGACGGTTCCCGACGTCACCAACGCCATCAGCCAGCAGAACCTCCAGGTGGTGGCGGGCAAGCTGGGGGCTCCTCCAGCTCCCGACGATCAGAATTTTCAGTTCACGGTCAACGCCCTCGGCAGGCTGTCCGAGGCCGAAGAGTTTGAAAATATCATCATCAAGGCGCCGAGGGGGGGGACCACCCAAGGGGGAACCACCACCACCCAAGGCGGAGAAACCGCACAGATCGTTCGAGTCAAGGACGTAGCCCGCGTCGAGCTCAGCCAGCAGTCGTATTCCTACTTTGCCAGGCTCAGCGGGCATCTGGCGTCGCAGACCATGATTTATGCCCTGCCCGGCGCCAACGCCCTCGATGTCGCAGCCGAAGTGCGAACTGCGATGAAGGAGATGAGCAAGAGCTTTCCCGAGGGCTTGAAGTACGACATCATGTACGACACGACGATCTTTGTCGAAGAGGCGATCCATGCGGTGTATGAAACGCTGATCGAAGCGGGCATCCTCGTTCTCATCGTTATCGCTGTGTTTCTGCAAAACTTCCGCGCCATGCTCGTGCCCGCGACAACCGTGCCGGTGACGATCATCGGCGCCTTCGCCGCCATGTCTCTGCTTGGGTTCAGCGTAAACCTCATGACGCTTTTCGCGCTGATCCTCTCCATTGGAATCGTCGTGGACGATGCGATCGTCATCGTGGAAAACGCCGCGCATTACGTCGAGAAGGGGTTCCCGCCCAAGGAAGCCGCCAGCAAGGCCATGAAGGAGCTGACGGGACCCGTCATCGGCATCACGTTGGTGCTCACCGCTGTTTTCCTTCCGGCCGCCTTTCTTCCCGGCATCACCGGGCAACTCTTTCGCCAGTTCGCCCTTGTCATCGCCTCGACGGCGATCATCAGCGCCATCAACGCACTCACCCTCAAGCCCGCTCAGTGCGCTGTCTATCTGCGCCGCCAGACGAAACCTCCGAATCTCTTCTGCCGGGGGTTCAACAATGTGTATGGCAAGGTGGAAGGGGGCTATACCGCTATCGTCCGTTGGATGGTCGGTCACACCCACTTGATGGTCGTGGTCTTCTTCATTATCGTTGGCCTCGCCGGGTGGAGATTCGGACAACAGCCGACGGGCTTTTTGCCCTCGGAGGATCAGGGCTATGCGATTATCCTTGCTCGCCTGCCCGACGCCTCGTCTCAACAAAGAGTTCGCGACGTCGCCAATAAGATCGACGCCGTCATGGCGAAATGTCCAGGCCTCAAAGGGTGGGTCACTATCGGCGGGTTTTCGATACTGGATGCCGCCAGCGTACCGACCGTGTCTTCCACCTTTGCGACATACGAGGACATAAGCAAGAGGCCCAAGGAACTCACCCAGGAGGTGATCGTCGGAAACATCCGCCGCGGTCTTTCAACCATCGAGGAGGCGGGGTTTGCCGTGATGATTCCACCCCCCATCTCCGGCCTCGGCCAGGCCGGGGGCTTCCAGATGATGCTGGAAGACCGGGGCGGCGTCGGGCTGAGCGAAATGCAGAAAGTGGGAATGGAGGTAATGAGGGCTGCAAACGGGCAGAAGGAGTTACGAGGCCTCACATCGACGTTCAGCGCCAAGAGCCCCCAGCTCTACCTCGATATCGATCGCACCAAGGCCGAATCGCTCGGACTCCAGCTCTCGGATGTTTTCGGCACCCTGCAGGCTTACCTGGGCTCCACCTATGTCAATTTATTTAATAAGTTCGGTCAGGTATTCCAGGTCTACGTCCAGGCGGACGCACCGTACCGCCTGAAGCCGGACGATATCAAGAACCTGTACGTGCGGAACGTTCAGCAACAGATGGTGCCTCTCGGCACGCTTATCAATGTGAAATCCATGGTGAGTTCCGAACTCATCACCCGCTATCAGCTTTTCCCGGCGGTCCCGGTGTTCGGCGGACCGGCTCCAGGGTACAGTACGGGCGAAGCGCTTGCTTTGATGGAGCAGGTCACCGCCCATACTCTGCCCCAGGGGATGTCTGCCGAATGGACCGCCACGGCCTTCCAGGAAAAGCAGGTGGGAAACCAGGCCTATTTAATTTATCTACTTTCGATAACCCTGGTGTTCCTGGTGCTGGCAGCCCAGTATGAAAGTTGGACGAGCCCCGCCGCCGTGATCGTCGTTGTGCCCATGGCTCTCGTGGGGGTGCTTCTCGCCCTCATGATAAGGGACTTCGACAACAACCTCTACACCCAGGTGGGTCTCGTGCTGATGATCGCCCTTGCGAGTAAGAACGCCATCCTGGTGGTCGAGTTTGCACGCGAGTTGCGCGCTGACGGGATGTCCATCGAGGATGCCGCGGTGGAAGCGACCCGCAGGCGGTTCAGGCCCATTGTCATGACTTCGTTCGCGTTCATCCTCGGGGTCGTTCCCCTGCTGGGAGCCCGCGGCGCAGGGGCCGCAAGCCAGCAGGCGATAGGTACCGTGGTCTTTGGAGGCATGCTCTCCTCCACTCTTGTAGCCATCCCCTTCATCCCGGTCTTTTACACGGTAATGCAGCGGTTCAGCGAGAGGCGGAAGAAAGTCGAACCGGCTCCGGCAGACGCCGAGGCTCAGGGTGCGTCCCAATGACGTATGGGGTTTGGCCAACCTCTCCATTTTCTGGCGGGGCGTTGTTTCTCGGACTTCGCGCACCCACTCGGGCGGCCGTCATGCAGAGGCTTTCGTGCGGATGTCGTTACGTGCAGCGTTGTGTTCCATCCGTGAGGCCATCGCCCTCCGAGAGCCTGTTGCCAAAACGAAAACCTCTGGTTACATTCGATGATGGGAGCCCGCATTCTTCGAAGATAAGGCCTGGCTGTTTTCTGGAGGGAGATCGATGAAGCGGATCGGCCTTGCTTTGGGAGGCGGCGGCGCAAAGGGCCTCTGCCACATCGCCTTTATCAAGGCCATCGACGAGATGGGCATTAAGCCCGTTGTGATTGCCGGCGCCAGTATCGGCGCCATCGTCGGAGGGTTTTACGCGGCGGGGGTTTCCGGGGCCGAAATGGAAAAAGAGCTGGAAAGCATCGGCCTGAGGGACATCTACAAGATGGTGGTGGACCTTTCGCTGTTCAGCCAATCGGCCATCCTGAAGGGCAAGGGAGTCGAAGAGTATCTCGCGCGCAAAATTCCCGCCCGGACTTTCGAGGAGTTGTCCATCCCTTTGAAGGTCGTGGCTACCGACTTTTGGAACCGCCGCGGCGTGGTACTCGAAAGCGGGGAACTGGCGCCCGCCATCCGGGCGTCGATATCCATGGCTGCGTTGTTTGAGCCTGCGCGCGTGAACGGTGCGGTGCTCATCGACGGCGGTGCGGTCAATCCCCTGCCGTACGATATCATTCAGCCCGAGTGCGACTTCACCATCGCAATTGATGTCTCGGGCGAAAAAGTTGCCTCCGGGGACGCCCCGATTCCCAACATGGTGGAGAGCGTTCTGTCCACCTTCCAGATCATGCAGGCATCCATCGTGGAGGCGAAAAAGAGAGTCTCACCGCCGGATCTCTATATCAAGCCAGCTTTGAAGAATATTCGAGTGCTCGACTTCTACCGCTACAAGGAAATCCTCTCGGGTGTGCGCGACGAAGTGGAACGTTTCAGGGAAGACCTGGAAAGGCTCTTGCGGACACCGTAGGCGCTCTGTAGAACCCGTATGCTCGGGGACTTCGGCGAAGAGCGCCCGCTCTCCCTGCTCTCTCCGCGTCTATAAAGACCGGGTCATTCCCGTGACAACAGGTATCGGCGCCATGTACTGACAGGCTCTCGCCCGATCGTTCTTGCAGACGAGCGAGGCCTGTCCATCTGCATGAAGAAAAGCGAGGCAAAAATGGCATCGCACAGGGTAAGATTTCTGCCCCGGGGTGAAGAGGTGATGTTTCGCGATGGCGGGAGGCTCATCCATGCCGCCATGGAAGCGGGCGTTCACGTGAACGCCTCGTGCGGCGGCGAAGGGCTGTGCGGGAAATGTCGAGTGATTATCGAAGGCGGTGAGGTCGACGGGGGGGTTTCGGAAAGCCTCAGCAGGGACGATCTCGACAACGGCTACCGGCTGGCGTGCCGCGCACGCGTAAAGAGCGATCTGACGGTGCGTATTCCCGTGGAGTCGGAGGTGGACGCAAGCCTGCTGAACAAGCACGCGCCCCCCAGGCGAACCGCCCGCGTTCAGCAGATGAATCTCGAGGATTTGAAGAGCAAGGGCCTTTTCTTGCCGCCCGTGGAGAAACGATACCTCGAACTTGCCGAGCCGAGCGCCCGGGACAATCTCGCCGATACGAGCCGTCTCATCAGTTACCTGAAATCGCATTACGGCGAGCATAAGCTGGTCGTCCGGCTTCCGGTCATCCGAAGGATACCCGAGATCCTGAGAAAGGCGAATTTCAGGGTCACGGCGACTCTGGCGCGCCCGGTGCTGGATGATAGGAAAACGCACGTCATCAGCATCGAACCCGGGGACACCACCGACCGGAACTTCTCCATCGCCGTGGACATCGGCACGACTACGATCTACGGGCAGTTGATCGATGTACTGAGGGGAGATATTCTGGCTGAACGTGCGGATTACAACGGCCAGATCTCCTATGGCGAAGACGTTATCTCGAGGATCATCTTTGCCGAAAAGCCCGGTGGACTGGAAAAGCTTCATGAGGTTCTCGTCAGAACCATCAATGGAATCATCCATAAGATAGTCAAAGACTCGGGAGTGAATCCCCAGAAAGTGTACACAATCACCCTGGCGGGCAACACAACCCTGACACAGATTCTGCTGAAGGTCGACCCGAGATATATCCGGCGGTCGCCTTACGTCCCCGCTTCGACGCTCTATCCCCCGATTCGGGCCGTGGATCTGGGCATCGACCTCCCGGATCATACCACCGCTCTGGTTTATCCCAGCATATCGAGTTTCGTCGGGGGAGACATTGTCGCCGGCGTGATGGGATCGGGGATGTACCTGTCGGACAATCTGACGCTCTACATCGACATAGGCACCAACGCGGAAATCGTCATCGGCAACAGGGAGTGGCTCGCCTGCGCGGCGTGCTCGGCCGGGCCCGCTTTCGAGGGGGGCGGGATTCAGTTCGGGATGCGCGCCGCCAAAGGCGCTATCGAGGACTTTTCCATCGATCCCCATACCTTCGAACCGATGAATCTGACCATCGGGCACGTGCGGCCCAAAGGCGTCTGCGGTTCGGGACTGATCAACATTGTGGCCAATCTATTCGATGCCGGGGTGATTGACAATGTGGGGAAATTCAATCGCGATTTGAAGTCCCATCGCATTCGTGAAAGGGACGGCGTCTACGAGTACGTACTCGCATGGAAGGACGTCACGCAGATCGACAGGGACATCGTGTTGACCGAAATCGACATCGGGAATCTCATACGGGCGAAAGGAGCCATCTTCAGCGGGTGCCAGACCCTGATCGATGAAGTGGGGCTGAAGATCGCCGACCTGGACCGCATCATTCTGGCCGGTGGGTTCGGAAGCCACGTGGACATAGAAAAAGCGATGACGATCGGGCTGCTCCCGGAGACGGACCCCGACAAGATCACATATATCGGCAATGGATCTTTGATGGGCGCCAGGATGAGTTCCCTCACCAACCGAATCAGGAAAGACGTGGTCGAGGTGTTGAAAAAGATGACCAACTTCGAGCTGTCCGAGACGCGTTCTTTCATGGATCATTATGTGGCCGCACTGTTCCTGCCCCACACGGACCTCAGCCTCTTCCCCAAGCTGGATGCGCGGATCTCAGCCCGGCGCGGGAAGCCTGCCTGACCCTCCCAAGTATATGGACTATTCCCAACAGCGATCGGTCTGAATATTGCATCCAATGCCTGATGGGTGTAACCTTGCAGGCTCACTGTCATATTGTTTGACGCACGGGTGGCTTGCCGAGCGAAGCGGAATACCCGGGAGGGGGTAGCTTGCAGGTGGCCGCCATCGTCATGAATGACGTTGGCCGAGGGGCCGAGCGGACTTCCAATCCATTGAAACCGTGCATATCAGGTCCCAACCGGCGCGCCGGGATAGGATGTGCGACGCTGAGGACTTTTGTATTTTCGCTTTGGCCGAACGCGAGAGCATGCTCTGTCGAAGCGTCAGTGTTTGCGTATATATGTCAAGATCTCCCACACGAGTCGATAAGGCTTGACCCATACGAGGTACTTGTTTTACGGTCCTTTTCGATAAAGTGTATTGAGTGCCGGTTGTTTTTACCCGAGAAGCATTTCAGGCGCGGGGGGAATAGAAGGACGGCGTCATGAGCAGAGTGCACCGGATCGTCGTGTTTGCTTTGGATGAACAGCGATATGCGCTCCCCCTGACTGCTGTCGAACGGATCATCCGTGCCGTTCATGTCACGAGAGTGCCGGAATCGCCGGAGATTGTCTTTGGTATTGTCAACATGGGTGGGGACGTCGTCCCGGTGATCGATCTTCGGAAACGGTTCGGTTTGCCCGTGCGCGAAATGAGTCCGGACGACCGGATGATCCTTGCGGACACTCCCAGGTGGAGGGTCGCCCTGTGGGTCGACGCGGTGCTGGAGGTCCTGGAACTCGCGGGATTGGAAGTGGTCCCGACCGGGAAGGTTTTTCCGGGCATCGAAGGCGTTTCGGGAGTGGCGAAAATGGATGGCGATATCATACAGATCTACGATCTCGAACGGTGCCTGTCTCTCGATGACGAGAGCTTTCTTCGTGAAGTCATGAATGCCGAAGACGAAAGAAGGAAATGAACGCAACCATCCCGGGAGAAATGCTTTCCCTGCTCAGCAAGTCCGTCGCCGCGTGCTTCGGCCTGCATTTCCCGGAAGACCGCTGGCCGGAACTCGGAAAGCGCATCGCATCTATCGCCGTCGACCTGGGCTACAAGGATGTCACGCCTTTCGCAGCAAGGTTCTTGTCTCACGACCTGACGCTGGAGGAGCGAGCGATTGTCGCCAAACGGCTGACGGTGGGAGAGACGTACTTCTTTCGCGACCCGCAGAGTTTCGAGGTGCTGGAGCGGCACGTTCTTCCCGAACTCATCCGGGAGCGGCGCTGTAGAGACAGGCGATTGCGCATCTGGAGCGCCGGATGTTCGAGCGGAGAAGAAGCTTATTCCATCGCGGTGGTCATCAGGAGACTGCTTCCCGACGTCCGTTCCTGGAACATTTTGATCCTCGCTACCGATATCAACCTTCAAGTGCTTCAGAAGGCGACTGTGGGCGTCTACACTCAGTGGTCTTTTCGCAACGTGCCCGAGCGAGCCAGGGATGGTTTCTGCCGTAGAAACAGCAGCGGGTCTTTCGAGATCTTTCCTGAAGTCAGGGAAATGGTGACCTTCGCACATCTCAACCTGGCTTCGGACCACTACCCCTCGCCCCTGAACAATACCTGTGGAATGGACATCATATTCTGCCGCAACGTGTTGATGTATTTCGTGCCCGAAACCATCCACGAAACGGTTTCCCGTTTTCACGATTCTCTTGTCCACGACGGCTGGTTCCTATCGAGTCCCGCCGAGGCGTCCTTGATCGACGGGTCCAGGTTTGTGCCGGTGAACTTTACGGGTGCCATTCTCTACCGGAAAAAGGAACATTCCTCCGGGATTCCGGTCCCGGCGCCGTCCCGGGGCTTATGGCCGGAGGGCAAAGTTGCCTTCAGGTCTCCGTCCCCCACGGTGGAGGCGATCGTCAGGATGCCGGACCCCGTTCCACCGATGGCATGGACCGCGTCATCGGTTCCCGAGGTGGCAGAGGGGACTGGTGATTCCGATCTCTACCAGAGGGGCCTGGATCTATACCGGGAGGGGCGTTACGGGGAGGCTGAAAGATTCCTGCTGAGGCTCCTGGCTTCGGCGCCGGGCCATTCGACGGCAAGGGGTCTCCTTTGCCGGGTGTATGCGGACCAGGGAAAGCTCGACGCGGCTCTGGCGTCCGTGGAAGAGTGCCTGTCGATCGATCGGCTCAAAGCCGGAGCGCACTATCTGAAGGCTACCATTCTCGACGAAATGGGCAGAGCGGAGGACGCGCGGGCCTCGCTCACCCGGGCGCTTTACCTCGATCCGGATTTCGTGCTGGCCCATTTTGCCCTGGGGAATATCGCCCTTCGTCAAGGCAGGTACGCCCAGGCGAGAAAGAGTTTCGAAAACGTTGCCGCCCTGTCCCGGGAGCGCCCCCGGGAGGAATTGCTTCCGGAATCCGAGGGGATGACGGCAGGCGCGCTTCTGGACATGGTCGCGTCGATCAGCTCGAATCTTCACGGGGTTCCCGTCGAAACCGGGTAGGAGGTTCCGAAACCTCGAACCGGGCGAAGAGTGACGGAGCGAAAAGGAGTATTGCTGGAGGAACGCCAGGATGCATGAAGGAGAGAACCGGTCCCGGACCGGAAAGGACGGGTTCGACGATTTGAGGGATCTCCGCCGGCGGCTTGAGTCTCTGCGTGTCCGTTTGGCACAGCGCGAGGAAGCGGGACCGGAAGAGGGGAGACGAATCCTCAAAGAGAGGGCGAGGCTCCTTTCCGAGGAGAACCGGGGCGCCCGAGACGATCTCGAAGTGCTGCACGTGGTGGAGTTCCTCCTTTCCGGCGAAAGGTACGGCGTCGAACTGCCGTCCGTCCGTGAAGTCTATCCCATGAGGGAGTTCACGCCCGTACCTTGTACGCCGCCTTTTGTGGTGGGATTGATCAACATCAGGGGACGGGTCCTTTCGGTCATCGACATCAGGAAATTCTTCGATCTGCCTGAGAAGGGACTGACGAATCTCAACCGGGTGATCGTTCTTGGCGCGGATCGGATGGAGTTCGGCATATTGGCGGATGCCATCCTTGGTGTCCGATCGGTTCCCCTCAAGGACCTCCAGCGGTCGTTGCCCACTTTGAGCGGCATCCGATCGGACTATTTCAAAGGGGTGGCCGGCGATCGCCTGATTGTCCTCGATGCGGCAAGGATCGTTACGGATAAGCGCCTTGTGGTGCATGAAGAGGTGGAGGGATAATTATATGGATAAGGGGCGGGGTAATCGAGGGGGGACAGGGGCGGGTGTCTATCGGGGAGTGTTCCGTATGAACAGGTCGGTGGGTTTCAAAATCGGTGGCGGGTTTGTGTTTGCTGCGATGATCCTGGTTGTTGCTGGTGCGATTGCCTACAGGAACACGAACGTTTTCATTGCAAAACAGGGGGAGTTGACGCGCACGGAGGAGACAGTGAGTCTGGTTCACGACCTGGTTGCAGATCTCTCGCTCATCGAGAGCGCCGCCCGTGGCTACATCATCACCGGGGACGATCGATATATGGAATCCAGCAAATTAGTCCTCAACAGGCTCCCCGAGAAGATCGCACAGATCAGGAAACTGACGGATGACGATGTGCAGGAGCGAAAGAGCATGGATGCCGTGGATCGGCTCGTCACGGAAAAACTTCAAATAATCAAAGAGTATGTAGATATACGCGACAAGAAGGGGTTCAATGAGGTCCAGCGGCTCATGCAGGAGGGGAAGAACCGCGAGACCATGGAAGAGATCATGAGATCCATGAAGATCATCGAGATCGTCGAACGCGACCAGGGAAAACGGTGGGACGAAGAGACGCGGATGAGCGCGCGCACCACCACGGCCTCCGTGGTCTACGGCATCCCCCTGGCACTGATCCTTCTGGGCCTGGTGGGCTTTTTCGTCACCCGGGAGATTTCCGTGCCGCTCAACGACATGTCACATATAGCCGCGAAGATGGCGGAAGGCGATCTCAGCCTGGAAATCAACGACACCGGTCGGGAAGACGAAGTCGGGGTGCTGGAGCGGGCTTTCAAGAACCTGCGGGCCTACCAGCAGGAAATGTCCGACCTTGCCGATCAGATTGCCTCCGGAAACCTTCTCGTCGAAGTCAGGCCGCGCTCGGAGAAGGACGTTCTGGGCCGCGGGGTTGCCGCCATGGTGGCAAGGATGCGCCATCAACTCCAGCAAATCGTGGACGGCGTCAATTTCCTGGCCGCAACCGCGAGTGAAATCATGGCCACCACGACTCAGATCGCATCCGGCGCAACGGAAACGGCCACCGCTGTGGCCGAGACCACCACGACCATCGAAGAACTTCGGCAAACCGTGCAGGTCTCCAGCCAGAAAGCCAAAGACGTTTCTCAAAACGCTCAACAGGCGGCGGCAGCTTCCCAGAATGGGAGGAAGGCCGTCGATACCGCCGTCGAAGGGATGGCCCACATTCGACAGCAGATGGAATCCGTTGCGGATAGCATCGTGAAATTGAGCGAACAAAGCCAGACCATCAGCAATATCATTGCATCGGTGAACGACATTGCGGACCAGTCGAATCTGCTCGCAGTCAACGCTGCCATCGAGGCGGCCAAAGCGGGCGAACTGGGGAGAGGGTTTGCAGTGGTAGCCCAGGAAGTCAGGGCTCTTGCGGAACAATCCAAACAGTCCACGGCTCAGGTCAGAGCCGTTTTGAACGACGTTCAGAAGGCCATCAGCGCTGCCGTAATGGCTACCGAGCAAAGCGCCAAGGCGGTCGAAATCGGGATGAAGCAGTCCTACGACGCCGGCGATACGATTCGGATACTTGCGGAAGGCGTTACGGCTTCGGCCCATGCGTCGGTGCAGATTCTGGCATCGGCCAACGAACAACTGATCGGGATGGACCAGGTTGCCATGGCCATGGAGAGCATAAAACAGGCGAGCGAGCAGAACCTGGGCGGAATGAAGCAGGCCGAGACTGCGGCGCAGAACCTGCACAACCTGGGACAGACTCTGAAGCAACTCGTCGAGCAATACAAGCTGTGATCTGAAGCCGGGGGCGCCTGCGCCGCGCCCGGCGATCCACGATAATTTCTTCGCGGGGAAGAGCCCATGGGCTTGAAGGAACAGGAATTTCTCAAGAGGCTCCTTGCCACCTTTCGAATTGAGGCGGAAGAGCATCTGCAAGCGGTCTCCTCCGGGCTGCTTGTCCTGGAGAAGACTCTGCTCCCCGAAGAGCAGGTGAAGGCGGTCGAGAACATCTTTCGAGAAGTCCACAGCCTCAAGGGTGCGGCGCGTGCTGTCGACCGCCGTGAAATCGAGACGGTCTGTCAGCGCGTGGAAAGTGTGTTCGCGCTCTTGAAGCGGGGGGAACTGGCCATCTCCTCAGACCTGCTCGACGTCTTGCACCAGGCGGTGGATGTCCTTCAAAAGCTTCTCGCCGGATTGGACACAGACGAGCCCGTTTCTGAAAAGCTCCCCATGAATGCCCTGCTCAAAAAGTTGGAGGAGGCGCCGTTCAAATTTCGAGCGGTTCCTCAAGGCGGGAAGCCGGAATCCGGCACGGCCCCCTCCGAGCACGAGCCGAAAGAACCGCCGGAGGGAGGACCTCCGCCTCACGCCACCGTCCCGCAGTCACCGGGGGGGGGCGAACCCGCCGGGGACATGGTCCGCTCGGTTCCCCGCGCCGCCGTCGACACCGTGAGGGTTCACGCTGCGAAACTGGACGATCTGCTGCGCCAGGGTGAGGAAATGATCTCATTCAAAATGGTGACGCGTCAGCGTGCGATGGATCTGGACGGGATCGCCGCCATGTTTGCCGCGTGGCTCAAAGAATGGTCTAAGGTCGATCCCGAAATCCGGTTCGCTTTGAAGGCCGGGGATCTGCAAGCGGGACTTCCGGGTGTGGTGTCGCGGAATCCTTTGCCCCGGATAGCTGAGTTCCTCGATTGGAACCTCAATACGATCAAATCCATCAGCGCCAGGCTCGGCGCCATCAGCGACGCGGCTCATGCAGACCATCGCACAGCCTCGGTGATGGTGGACGGCCTTCTCGACGATATCAAAGAAGTTCTGATGCTTCCCTTTTCATCCCTGTTGGAACCCCTTCCGAAGTTGGTGCGGGACTTGTCGAAGGAACAACGGAAGCAGGTCGATCTCATCGTCCGGGGCGGCGAAGTGGAAGTCGACAAACGCATCCTCCAGGAACTCAAGGACCCGCTGATCCATATCGTCCGGAACGCCGTGGACCACGGTCTGGAACCTGGCGAGGAGAGGAAGAATAAGGGCAAACCGGCGCGCGGGACCGTTTCGATTACGATCAGGCAGAAGGACAGCAGCAAGGTTGAGATCGTGATAGCCGATGACGGGGCGGGAATCGATCTCTCGAAGGTGAAGACCGCCGCCGTCAAGAGCGGCCTTGTTTCCAACGAAGTGGCAGAGGGCCTGGGCGAGGAGGACGTGCAGCGGCTGGTCTTCAAATCGGGACTCTCGACCAGCCCCATCGTCACCAGCATTTCGGGGCGGGGCCTTGGGTTGGCCATCGTCCAGGAAAAAGTGGAGAAACTCGGCGGGACCCTGCTCTTTGAGAGCCGCGCGGACTATGGAACCGTTTTCCGAATCCTCCTTCCCATTACTCTGGCGACATTCCGGGGGGTGCTGGTGAAGGTCGCGGAGCAGATTTTCGTGGTTCCGACCATGCAGATGGAGAAAGTGGAGCGGGTGGCCAAAGAAGATGTGAAGACCGTGGAAAACCGCGACACCGTTCGGCTTGACGGGAAAGTCACGCCTCTCGTTCCTTTGAGAAGAGTCCTGGAGATTCCCGAGAGGCGACGGAACGCGTCCGATTCTCCCCATCTCACGGTCATGTTGCTGAAGGCTGCCGGCGGACGCATAGCCTTTGGCATCGACGAGTTGGTGGGCGAGCAGGAGGTGCTGGTCAAGGGCCTGGGGCAACAGCTCGCCCGGGTGAGGAACATCTCCGGCGCAACCGTCCTGGGAAATGGCGTCGTGGCGCCGATTCTGAACGTCTCTGATCTGCTGAAATCGGCCGTGAGGATTTCCGGCGGCATCGCCCACACACCGGTCGAGCCGCGGGAAACGGAATCGGGCGGGAAATCCATCCTGGTGGTCGAAGATTCGATCACTGCGAGGACGCTTCTGAAGAACATACTGGAGGCGGCGGGCTATCATGTGACAACGGCCGTGGACGGGATGCATGGATTTTCAGCCCTCCAGACCGCGAGCTTCGATCTGGTGGTTTCCGACGTGGAGATGCCCAGGATGGACGGGTTTGCCCTGACTGCGAAGATCCGTTCCACAGCGGCTTTACGGGATCTTCCCGTTATTTTGGTCACGGCGCTGGAATCGGCTGAAGACCGCATGCGCGGCGTAGAAGTCGGGGCCAATGCCTACATGGTGAAGCAGAGTTTCGATCAGACCAATCTGCTCGATGTCATCCGCAGGTTCATATGAGTCGCGAGGCGGGGTCAAGTGATTAGAGTCCTTGTGGTCGAAGATTCTCCAGCGGTAGTGGTGTTGTTGGAGTACCTCATCAACAGCCAACCCGACATGGAGGTAGCGGGAATTGCACGCAACGGCAAGGAAGCCGTCGAGGCGGTCGAGCGTAAGAAACCGGACATCATTGCCATGGATATCGATATGCCGGTAATGGATGGTTTCGAAGCGACGAGCAGGATCATGGAGTCTTTCCCGACGCCCATAGTGATCGTGACCGCAACCAGAGACCCGCAGGATGTTGCAACAACCTTTCAGGCGCTGGAAAGCGGAGCGCTGGCAGTGCTGGGGAAACCGCTCGGTCGAGAGCATCCGGAACACGAGAAATCCGCGGCAGGGCTGATAGGAACGCTCAGACTCATGTCCGAAGTGAAGGTTGTCAAAAGGCGCCGCAGGTTCCCGAAAGAGAAGTTGCCTCGGCAGTCGGTGGCGGAAACGCCTCCGGTGGATCTGGCGGGGGTGCAACTGGTAGCCATTGGCGCATCCACCGGGGGTCCACCGGTGCTTCGGACCATACTCTCGGCGTTGCCGCCGGATTTTCCCGTTCCCATCGTTATCGTTCAACACATAGCCACGGGGTTCTCGGAAGGATTCGCCGACTGGCTGCGCAAGGCCAGCGGCTTTCCTGTAAAAATGGCCCTTGACGGTGAAGTCATGAAACCCGGTGTGGCCTACGTGGCGCCGGACGAATGCCACCTGGGGGTGAAGATCGGCAACAGGACCCAGCTCAGCGACGGTCCTCCTGAAAACGGACTGCGGCCGTCCATTTCCCACCTGTACAGGAGTGCCGCCCGCGCCTATGCGGCAAAGGTCGCCGCGGTGCTTCTCACCGGCATGGGAAAGGATGGCGCAGAAGAACTGAAGTTGCTGAGAGACATGGGCGCCGTCACCATAGCCCAGGATGAAGAGACGTCGGTCGTGAACGGCATGCCCGGCGAGGCGGTGAAGCTCGGCGCCGCGATGTACGTGCTTCCTCCCGCAAAGATATCCCGGCTCCTGGGGAAGCTCGCTGTCAAGAAAATAGACTGACGGTTTCTCATATGCTCGAATCATAAGGCTGCGGCCTTGCACTGCTTGGAGAGGAACGGATGGAGGAAACGTCGAACGCTGTGGGTGTTCCCAACAGGGAGGACGTCGAGATCCTCATCGTTGAGGACAGCCCAACCCAGGCCGAACAATTGAGGTATATTCTCGAAAAGGAAGAATACCGCGTCTTTGCGGCCAGAGACGGCGTGCAGGCCCTCGACCGCGCCCGCAAATGCGCACCGACGCTGGTCATCAGCGATATCGTGATGCCGAAGATGGACGGCTACGAATTGTGCCGCCACATCAAGACCGATGCGAGTCTCAAGGAAATTCCCGTAATCCTGCTCACTTCGCTTTCCGACCCCATGGCCGTCTTCAAGGCTCTGGAGTGCGGAGCGGACCATTTCATTACCAAGCCGTATAGCGAGGACTACCTTGTCAACCGCGTCTGGTACATTCTCACCAACCGGGAGTTGCGCAGAGATACCTATCTGGACATGGGCATCGAGGTCTTTTTCGCGGGAAAGAAGCACTACATTACCGCGGAACGCGTCCAGATCATCGACCTTCTCATCTCGGCGTTCGAGAGCGCTCTGGTGAAGCACCAGGAACTGGAGCAGGCGAACCGGGAACTGCGGGAATCCAAGGAGGAACTCGAAAGAATGGCCAGGCATCTCGAGGACCTCAACCAGCTCAAGAACAAATTCCTCGGCATGGCGGCCCACGATCTCAGGAGTCCCCTGGTTTCCATAAGAGGGTTCAGCGAACTCCTCCTGAGCGGCGATTTCGGAACCGTAACGGAGGAACAGGCGGAATTTCTCGAAACCATCAACTCTGCGTCGGACGGCATGCTGGCCCTCGTCAACGATCTCCTGGACATTTCGGTGATCGAAAGCGGCAGTCTCTGCCTGCAGTTGGATCGGGGATCCCTCAACGGGCTCATTGTGGACCGGATCAAAATAGGCCGTATTTCCGCCGAGAAGAAGAACATCAGGATATTCACCTCCTTCGACGGTGATATCGACGGGCGGTTCGACCGCGAACGGATGGGTCAGGTGGTGGATAACCTGCTGGGGAACGCCATCAAGTATTCGCCCCCCGGGAGCGACATCTTCGTATCCGTGGAGGCGGTCGACGGAGGTGCGCGGGTGAGCATCCGAGATGAAGGTCCCGGGATTTCCGAGGAAGAACTGGACAGGATCTTCGGCGAATTCAAACGGGCCGCCAGCAGACCGACTGCCGGCGAGCACAGTACGGGTCTGGGGCTCGCGATCGTAAAGAAAATCGTCGAGGCGCACGGGGGAAAGGTTGCGGTGAGGAGCCGCGTGGGAAAAGGATCGACCTTCAGCTTCTTCATCCCCCTGGGTGGCGGCGTGGATGGCGTTCCCGTTTAGGCGGCGTCCATCCAATGGCGGTTTTCGCCCCGTCAGACGCGATTTCGCTTATTCTGCACCGTGGGCGCTCATTTGTGTGGAGCTGTGCCTATGCAGCGTATCATCAACGGCATCAATAAATCCGACGTGGAAATCCTCGCCGTGGAGGACAGCCTGACGCAGGCCGAGCAGTTGAGGTACATCCTGGAGCAGGAGGGATATCGCGCTTCGGTATCGAGAAACGGCAGGGAGGCCCTGGCGCGCATGGACCTCTCCATGCCAACTCTGGTGATCAGCGACATCGTGATGCCCGAGATGGATGGATACGAACTGTGTCACAGGATCAAATCGGACGAAGTGTATAAAGACATCCCCGTCATTCTTCTGACCTCTCTTTCCGATCCCGGCGCCGTCTTCAAGGGACTCGAAGCGGGGGCCGATCATTTCATATCGAAACCTTACAACGAAGAATACCTTCTCGGGAGGATCTGGTACATCCTGACCAATCGCGCTCTGAGGTCGCAGTCCAACATGGATCTCGGCATAGACGTGTTCTTCGGGGGCAGGCGCCATCGCATCACGGCGGAACGCGTTCAGGTCATCGATTTCCTGATGTCCGCGATCGAAAGCGCCATCCATAAGAACATGGAACTGGAACACACGAACCGGGCGCTGCGTGAGGCGAGAGACCTGCTTGCGGAACAGGCCAGGGAGTTGCGCGAGTTGTCCCTTCGAGACGAACTGACGGGATTGATCAACCGGCGCGGCTTCATGAACCTGGCGCAGCATCAGCTGAAAGTCGCCATGAGAGCCGGGACCCCTCTGCTGCTGTTCTATATCGATCTGGACGATTTGAAAACGATCAACGATTCCTTCGGGCACAAGGAAGGCGACCGCGCGCTGGCGGAGGTGGCCGATGTCATGAAACGGTCTTTCCGGGATTCGGACATCGTTGCGCGTCTCGGCGGCGATGAATTCGTGGCGCTTGCCATATGCGCCTCCGAAGGCGCCGTCGAGAGACTGAAGGGCAACCTGCGGGTTGCGGTGGCCGAACGCAACGCGCGTGCGGCGGAGGCCAGCTACAGGATATCGTTGAGCGTGGGAGTCGCCGTTTACGATCCCGACCGGCCCGTTTGCCTGGAAGATCTCCTGCATGAGGCCGACGACCTGATGTACGCCGAGAAACAAGCAAAGAAGAAAGCCGTTATCCCCGTCCTCTGACGGGAACCCTCGATCGGTCGAGAACCATCAAACCCGGGCGCTGCCGGGATCGTATCGTTTGAAAAGATCGGCGATTCGATTCAAGGATTGACGATGGGCTTCGGCGAGAGCCGGATTGCCCGCGATCTCGTCGAAAAGCGCCCGGCAATGGGGCTCGATATTCTCAGGGCGCTGACAGAAAAGAAAGAAGTCGAGGGTCGCCCCCAATCCCCATGTCACTGTTTCCTCCGGACAGTAGCGCTCTGACACCGCAGCCATGTCCATATCGTCGCTGAAAAGGACGCCTTCGAACCCGAGCTTTTCCCTCAGCCATTCGCGGTTTACCCTGGCGGAGAGGGTCGCCGGCAGCTCGGGGTCCAGGAATGGGTAGAGCGCGTGCGACGTCATGACGCAATGCACCCCCGCGTCGATGGCCGCCCTGAAAGGCAGGAGGTCCCACTGCATGGCTCTTTCGTTTTTCCATCGGATGACGGGGGCGAAGTGATGGGGATCCGATTCCGCCCTGCCGAGACCCGGGTAGTGCTTGACGGTCGCTGAAACACCGTTTTGCTGAAGGGATCTCAGCCAGATTTCCCCGAGTTGCGCGACGCGAAGAGGATTGGCGCCGAGGGAGCGTTCTTTCATGAAATGGTCCGTCCCATCCGGGATTACGTCCAGAACCGGGGCAAAGTTGATCTGAACGCCGAGGCTGCGCAGTTCCGTTGCGGTTCGTTCGGCCCATTCCATGACGGCTTGAGGCCCTTCTTCGGCGAGTTCCCGAGCCGAACAGGGCAGCGTGAAGTGGGGATCGAGCCGCTGGACCGGCCCCCCTTCCTGGTCGATGGCGACGAGCAGGCGACGGCCCAGGGCGTCCAGAGCGAACGCCTGGACTTCGGAGAGGAGCGAACGCAGTTGTTCGAGGCTCTCCACGTTGTGCCGAAAGAGGACGATCCCGCCAATGTGGAAATCGCGTATGAAAGACTTCAGTTCGTCGTTGAGCGTGAAGCCGCGAAAACCCGCGAAGAGATGGATTCCGGCATCCGTTGTGAGATGGTTGACTCTACTGTTCAAGGTGCAATCCTCCTGTCGTACTCCGTGTTTCAGCCGATGTGTCCCAGAGCTTCGGCAATCCGAACCCTCGTTGCCCGCCACACCGGGAGCAGCGCTGAGATGACGCCGATGCCGAGGCTGAGGGAAAAGCTCATGAGGAGCGTAGTCCATTCGAGATGGAAAATGGGAAGCAGCGTCGAGAGTTGCCTGGAAAAGACTTCGGCGAAGGGGAAGGAGAGGACCATCCCCAGGGAACCTCCAATGCTCGCGATGACAACGGATTCTCCCGCTATGAGGGCAGCGAGGAAACGGTTGCCGAATCCCAGGGTCTTGAGCGTCGCGTACTCGGGCATGCGCTCCCGCGCCGTCATGGCCATGGTATTTGCCAGCACCACGAGGATGACGCCTATGACCACGAAAGATACCAGGCGGATAGCCACTACGATGGCTTCCGTCATGGCCACGAAACCGAGCTGAAACGCTTTTTCGGTTTCCGTGAGCGTTTCAGCCAGCGAATTCTTGAAAAGGGAGTCGACGGCTTCGGAAACGGCTGCTGCCTGTACAGGGTCGTTTACCTGTATGATGTACCAGCCCACGTTGCCGCTCCTGAGGGGCGTCGCCTTCCTGACCGCTTCATCGAGATAATCCCACCGAAAAAGGAACACCGTCTCATCGGTAGCCGTCGTTGCGCCGCGGTAGACGCCCCGAAGGACGAACTGCCAGTCGCCGGGGTAGATATTGCCCGTGAGCGGGATCGTGTCGCCGAGCTTCCATCCGTATTTATCGGCGATCTTCCGGCCCGCGATGCAGGAATTTCTCTGAGTGAGGAACATGCGCATCTGGTCGGGGGGAATGACGAACTCGGGGAAAAGATCGAAATAATTGGAAGGTCCCACGGCTATGCGCGGGAAAAACTGCTTTTCATCGACATAGACTCCACCGAACCATCTGGCGTAGACGACGTCCCGGACACCGGGGACTTGCAGTATCTTCTGGCGGTAGCTGAGGGGGAGCGGCATGATGAGGGAGACGGCGTTCCGCGTCACGAGCCGGTTGGGAGAGGCCATGGCGACGCCCGCATACCAGGCGTTCACCAGTGTGTGGAGAAGGCAGAAGGCAAGGGTGGCGACGGCCATGCCCATGATGGTGAGCACCGTGCGCAGGCGCTGGCGCAGAGTGTTCCGGTAGATCAGTCTGAGGATTTCCATGGAATGCGGTTCGCCTCAAGCCTTTTCGTTGTAGAGGACGCCTTTGTCCAGATGACGGATCGACCGCGCCCTTTTCGCTGCCCTCGGGTCGTGCGTCACCATCACGATGGTCTTATTGAATTCCCGGTTCAATTGTTCCAGCAGGTTGAGCACTTCGTCGGCGGAATCCTTGTCGAGGTCCCCGGTGGGCTCGTCCGCCACAATGAGCGTGGGATCGGTCACGATGGCCCGCGCGATGGCCACCCGCTGCTGCTGTCCTCCCGAGAGTTCCCGGGGGAAGTGGCGAAGCCGCTCGTTCAATCCGACCAGTTCGAGCGCCAGCATTGCATGCTCTCTCCGTTCCCGGCGGGTCATCTTCCGCAGGAGGAGGGGGAGTTCGACGTTTTCGAGGGCGCTCAGGACGGGCATAAGGTTGTAGAATTGAAAGATGAAGCCGATGTGAAGGGATCTCCATCGGGAGAGGTCGACGTCGCCGAGCTGGGTGATATCGGTTCCCGCCACGAGCAGGCGGCCGGCGTCGGGCCGGTCGATGCCCGCGATGAGATTGAGAAGGGTCGTCTTCCCGGACCCGGACGGTCCCATGAGGGCTTCGAATTCGCCTTCTGCGATGGAAAGGTCGATCCCGTTCAGAACGGGGATTTCCTGATCGCCCCTCCTGTAGGATTTGCGGATGTTCTCCACGACCACGATGGGCTGTGCGGGGGATTGCGTCTCGACGTTCACCGTTAGTCCGCCACCTTGATCCGGTCGCCGGTTTTCAGGTCGGCGCGGGGTTTCAGGACGACCTGCTCCCCCGGTTGCATCGGCGGCGCCAGGACCAGATAGTCCCCGAAGACTCGGACCGAAGGGAGGGCGATCCACCGGGCCCTCTCGTCCACGATTCTGAAGATGCCTTGCGTTTTATCACGTTCCGCAAGGGCGTCCCGGTGAACGGCCAGGAAAGGCTGCTTTTCCTCTTCGGCAAGGGGCCGCGACAGGAAGGCCGCCTTGGCGCTCATCTCCGGCAGGATGCGCGGGTCGAGCCGGTCGAAGGCGACCTTGACGAGGACCGTCCCCTTTGCACGGTCCGCCGTCGGGACCACCATGAAAACCTTGCCGGGGAAGCGCGATTCGGGCAGCGAATCCAACTGAATCTCACACGGCTGCTCGGGCCTGACGTTGCCGAGGAAAGATTCGGCAACGTCGGCATGGACCATGAGCGAGGACATGTCGGCCATGGTCACCACCGCGGCCTTGGCGTTGGTGGCCGAGCCGAAAGGCGCCACCACTTCGCCGACGTCTGCGTCCTTGGTGAGGACGACGCCGTCGAAGGGCGCCCTGATGACCGTGTAGTCGATGAGAACGGCGGCGTGCCGGACGGCGGCCTCGAAGGCTTTCACGCTCGATGTCGCCGATGCCAGGGCCGCTTTTGCCTTATAGTACCGGTCCTCCGCGTTCTCGTATTCGATCTGGGCGACGGCCTTGTGCCTGTAGAGATCCTGGAGCCTGACGAAATTCTTCTCCGCCGTTTCCTGTTCGATTTGAGCCTTGACGAGATCGGATTTCGCAACCGCGAGCTGCGCTTCCGCCTGGGTCATATCCGCCCGGAGATCGTCGTTTTCCAGCCGGGCAAGAATGTCCCCCTCCTTTACCCGGCTACCCTCCTGGACGGCCAGGTGCTGGAGACGGCCCGTCCCTTTGGACGCCACCGCCGCTTTCCGCTGGGGCACCACATACCCGCTCGCGTTGAACTCGGTGACGACCCTGGAGGGGTAGACCCACCCGAGGGACGTGGCCTTTATGGAAACAGCGGAGGTCAGCCATCCGCGGTCGTAGGCGGCAAAGAGGAGCGCGGCGGCGCAGGCGAGAGCCAGGACCGTCCAGAATTTCTTGCGGCTTTTCGCGGCCCCCGGGGCGGCTTGTCCCTGCCCGGAGATTTTCAGCCTGGATATCTTGTCAGGGTCCATGGTCATGAGTTGTGCAATCCCACCGGATTCCCAGGGAGTCCCCCGGAATCCCCGAACGTTTTCAAACGCTTCCGAACGAAACGGTCCGATCGAGCCGCGCTATAATAGCCGCTTGCCCCAAGAATATCAACCATTCGCGAAAACCAGGGAAAATGTTCGGGACGAGCATCGAGGGGCGGTCCCTCCGATGCCTTCTCCGGATGGCGGCACGAAGATGGATGGAGGGTGAAGTCGCACTTCAACTTCGATGGCGCCGGCTGCATCGTGAAACAGCCATTCGGTTGTCCGGGCAAATGCGCCGGCGCCGGCGTGAGGTGCGGGAAGGATTCGGGAATTCTGCGCCGCGTGCTGGATCAGTTCGAAGGCAGGTCGCGTTCGAGGGCTCGGGCGCGGACCTCGGGCAGCCATTCGGGCGCCGGGTGCAGTTGCCCGGCGCAGCCTGCCTTTGCCACCTGGCCCGGCACGGGGTGGCCGACCATCTCCGGCAGCCGGCGGGCGCATTCGATCAGCCGATCGAGATCCACGCCGGTCCTGTATCCCATGGCCTCCAGCATGTGCGTCAGGTCTTCGGTGCAGACGTTGCCCGTGGCTCCCGGTGCGTAGGGGCAGCCGCCGAGTCCTCCCAGAGAGGCGTCGAAGCGGTTTGCTCCGGCTTCCAGCGCCGCCAGGACGTTCGCCAGCCCCAGACCCCGCGTGTTGTGCAGGTGCAGGGTCAGAGTCACGGCCGGCCAGCGCCGAATGAACGCATCCACCAGATCGGCGACCTGGCAGGGGTTGGCCATGCCGGTGGTGTCACAGAGGGAGATGCCCTCGGCGCCCGCATCGATCAGCCTCTCCGCCCAGCGCCAGACCTCATCCGGGGGAACCGCTCCCTCCATCGGGCAGCCGAAACAGGTGGAGAGCGAGACGTTGACGGGCGTTCCCGCTTCGCGCACCATCCGGATCACCTCCGCGAGTTGAGCGCATGACTGGTCGCGGGTCATCCGGAGGTTGGCCAGGTTGTGCGTTTCGCTCATCGACATGACGAGATTGATCTCGTCTACGCGTGCCCCGAGCGCTCGTTCCGCTCCGCGGAGATTCGGGACCAGAGTCGTGTACGTCACCCCTTCCGCCCGGGCGATGCCCCGCATCACCTCCTCGGCGTCCCGGAGAGCGGGAATGGCCTTGGGAGTGGTGAACGAAGTGGCCTCTATTTTGGAGAGGCCGGTGCGGCTCAATGCGTCGATGAGAGCGATCTTGTCCGCAGTTGGAATGAACGTGGGCTCGATCTGGAATCCGTCCCGCGGCGCAACTTCATAGACGTACACTTGCTTTCCGCGTCCTTCGAACATGCCTGCCTCCAGCGTTGAATATCGTTTGCGTTTCGCGCCGCATCCCGGATTCCGGGGACCGTTCGCGGGTCGTCACCCGCGGGGACTTCCGAAACCCGTCAACGGTGCGGCGGCACATCGGGATAGCGATGTGCCGGTCATGTGGAGATTACACCCTCGGCCTTGAAGGCGGCGATCTGTTCGAGAGTATAGCCGAGACGAAGCAGGACCGTCTCCGTGTCTTCGCCGAGTCCGGGCGCAGTGGTGCGGATGGCCCCGGGCGTCTCGCTCAGCTTGGGCACCACTCCGGGGGTCTTCACGGTCAGGCCGTCCCTGGTCACGATCTGTTCGAACATCTCCCGCGCGGCGTAATGAGGATCCTCGGCGATGTCCTTAGCGGAGTAGATGCGTCCCGCAGGCACCCGGGCCTTCGCCATGACGGTCAGGATTTCACCGATCTCCCGAGTGGCGGCCCATGCCCCGATCGCCGCGTCGATTTCCTCGGCCCGCGGCACGCGTCCTTCGTTGTGGGCCAGTTCCGGGTCGTTCGCCAGATCCGGGCAGCCGATGGCCTCCATGAGACGCTTGAAGATGCTGTCCCCGTTCCCGGCGATGAGCACGTAGTCGCCTCCGCGGCAGATGTAGGCGTTGGTTGGCGTGATGCCGGGCAGGCTGCTCCCGGTTCGTTCGCGAATGATCCCGAACGCGTCGTATTCAGGGACCAGGCTCCCCATCATGTTGAAAACCGCCTCGTACAGGGCGACGTCGATGTATTGCCCTTTTCCCCCGTTCACCTTCCGGTGGTAAAGCGCCAGGAGAATGCCGATCACTCCATGCAGGGCCGCCAGGTAGTCGCCGATGCTGATTCCGACCCTGACGGGGGTCCGGCCGGGTTCGCCCGTCAGGTAGCGGAGACCGCCCATGGCCTCGCCGATCACCCCGAACCCCGGCATGTCCCGGTAGGGGCCGGTCTGTCCGTATCCGGAGATTCGCAGCATGATGAGGCCGGGATTGAGCCGGGAGAGATCCTCCCAGCCGAGGCCCCACTTCTCCATGGCTCCGGGCCGGAAATTCTCGATGACCACGTCGGCCTCCCGGACCAGTTCCCGAGCGATCTCCTGCCCGCGCGGATGCCGGAGGTCCAGCACGACCGATTCCTTGTTCCGGGACTGGACCTGCCACCACACGGAAGTGCCCTTGTGGAGTTTTCGCCACTTGCGCAGTGGATCGCCTTCCCCCGGCGGTTCGATCTTGATCGTTTCGGCTCCGAAATCGGCCAGCGTCTTGCCTGCGAACGGCCCGGCGATGAGCTGGCCGAACTCGATCACCTTGACTCCCTGAAGCGGCAACGGATTGGATGGCTCTGACATGGTCGGTTCTCTACCTTTCCCGCGCGGGCTGAACCTCACTGGCCCGTCGCGATGATGACTGGGTGAAGGGCATCGTTTCGCGGTACGCGACCGCAGGGGCGAACGACCGCGATCGGCGGGCGGCTTTCTTTCCGGCATCTCGAGCGAGAGAAGCGAAAGGTGCACAATCTTCCTCGTCTCGACGGTCTCCCCCGCAGACGGGGAGGATGACTACAACCGCACGCGCATCCGTGCAGGCGTGTACCTGGAACCTTCTGAGTAGCAAATCCTCCGGTGAGGGGCAAGAAGATTCTTGTTAAAACTTTCGCAAGGCCGGGAAGCAGTGCATTCCAAATTTATGATCTTTTCCGAAACAGGTTTCTCCCGGCGCGAACTCAAGCCTCGTCACGTTCCACCTCACCCCGAGGCGCTGTGAGGAGCATCCGTGCATCCTCCTGCGGGAGTTCCTGCACCTCGCGCAGTCGACGCTCGATGGCTCGGGATCGCCTGGCGGCGCCGTCCATTTTATTGGACGCCTCTTCGAGCTTTCTCTTGATCCCGTCGAGGACGTCTCCAAACTTCCCGAACTCCGTTTTCACCGCTCCAAGCAGCTTCCAGACTTCGCTCGATCTCTTCTGGATTGCCAGCGTTTGAAAACCCATCTGCAAGCTGTTCAACAGGGCTGCGAAAGTTGTCGGGCCGGCGATTACCACCCGGCACTCGCGCTGAATGGCCTCGACGAGGTCGACCCTTCTCGCTACCTCTGCGTAGAGACCTTCCGCGGGGAGGAACATGATCCCGAAATCCGTGGTGTGCGGAGGGCGGAGGTACTTCTCGCTGATGTCCTTCGCGCAGCTTTTGATGCGTGAGGAGAGCATTTTGGCCGCTGTGTCGATACCCGCGAGGTCCGCGTTCTCTTGAGCCTCCACCAGGCGCTGGTAATCTTCTACGGGGAATTTGGCGTCCACGGGAAGCCAGACCGGCCGTTCATCGCCGTCGCCGCGCCCCGGCAGCTTGATGGCAAATTCGACCACTTCGCTGCTGTTTTCATCGGGCCTGACGTTTCGTTCGTACTGATCGGCGGACAAGATTTGTTCGAGGAGGGCTCCCAACTGGACTTCCCCCCACATGCCCCTCGTCTTGACATTGGTGAGGACCTTTTTGAGATCGCCAACGCCCGCGGCAAGGTTCTGCATCTCGCCGAGCCCTTTGTGAACCTGTTCCAACCGGTCGGATACCTGTTTGAAGGATTCTCCCAGCCGCTTTTCGAGCGTGCCCTGCAACTTTTCGTCGACGGTTGCGCGCATCTGGTCGAGTTGCCTGGCATTCTCCTCCTGGATGTTCTTCAATCGCGTTTCAACCGTGTTGCGCACGGCCTCGAGCCTGCCCTCGTTGGATTCGCTCATCTTTCCGATCCGGTCCCCGAAAACCTCGATCTCTTTCTTGAGCAGCGCGGACATACCCGCCATGCTCCTCAGGACCGAATCGTTGAAGTTCTTGAGAGCCGAGGAGACGTCGTCCCGCAGTTGTTTGGCGCTGCTTCCCGTCTCCGCGCGCATCTGGGAAAGCTGGCGTCTTTCTTCTTCCTGCGCGCCCAGCAGCCGTTCCTCAAGCGATGAGCGCAACAGGTCGAATTTTTGCTCGTTGGTTTGGATCAAGGCAGAAAGCTGCCGGGCGAAACTATCCAGTTGATTCTTCTGAAGTCCGGCGATCTCCGCCATTCTACTCTGAAGGGAGTTCCCGAAGGCGCCGATGGAGGCCGCCGTCTCTTCACGCGTCTGGCGGGAGCCAAGAAGGGACTCCTCACGATTTTTCGCTATTTCCTCGCGCAGTTGCCGCTCGGTCCTTTCCTGCCCTTTCTCCATCTGATCGAAACGAAGCTGCAGCGGAAGGAAGTCGACGGTGGATTTGCGTCTCAGGAGAAACACCTGCAACACGAAGATCGCCGCCAGCAGCAGGATCGAGAATCCCGATAATAGTAGTTCCGTCATATGTGCCTCCTCACGGGCGTCCCGGCAGAATCCGCATCTCGAAGGAGACGAATGTACCTCACAGTCGATCCCGGGTCACGGCGAATCGTCCCTCTGTCCCGCTTGCAGGGCAAATTGCCATCCTCTCTTTCCCGAGGCCGGGCTGCAGATCGCTTCAGGCGCACAAAATCCTGTGAAGCTTCTCGCCGCCCCTCGCGGGATCTCCCCGACTCGCAGAGAGGACTTCCGATGGGATCGAACGTGGAGTTCGATGACGCCACGCAGGACAATCCACTTCGCGATGATTCAGCTTTCACCTCGTGAGGGGATCGTCGACCGGGTGAGGGAGCCGGGAAACCCGCTTCGATATCGGGTGGCTCTGCCGGTTACCAGGCGCTCGAAATGTACTCACAGCCCCGATGAATCGATGAATCAGGGCGGTTCGATCAGACCTTGGGCGCTCATCGAAATTGACCCGTTTGCGCTCAGATAAATCGACCCGTTTTGTGCGCACGACATAGCTACTTCTATACTTTTAGAATCGGCCTGGAAAGCGGAAAGCTGCGGAGCGGAAGCGGGCCGGATCTTCTTTGCCGGATGTTCCGCGACTATTAAGTACATCTACTTCGAGGATTTAGTTCCTATTCTTGGATCATCATGGCTGTCAGCGGGTTGGATGGGCTGGGAGAGGGATGCAAGGGTGGGCAAGAGCGGACGCGTTGCCCACCGGGAAAGACCGACCTGTCGTTTCGGTGGGCAGGGCAAAACCCCTGCCCACCCTTGCTGCCTGCTTTCGCAAGCCTGACGGGCAGCGATCGGACACCCAATTATGTGGCGCGGTACTAAGTGCCGGTCCCGTAGTGGAGGGTGATCAACTCCATGTTGTCGGTGGCGTAATCGGTAAACTCGCCGAGGCAGGTGAAGTCAGGCCCGAGGGTTTCTGCGAACTGCTCCTTCCACTGGTCACGCAGCATGTGATAATCGGTCCTGACCCCACGGGGCTCGGTGAGGATGGAGACCGCCTCTCCCAGGAGGAAACGGTCTACGCACGCCACCGCCAACTCCAAAGGGGCATCGTGGGCAAAGATCGCATCGATCATGGATCCGTAAGCCTGGTAGATCGACACCGTCAGTTCGGGGGAGTTCAGTTCCGGAGTGTCGTGGTTGGCGTTCAACTCGAAGAGGATGAGGTGGCGGGTGCGAAGGGCCAGCCGCTCCAGATGGCCCCGGCGTGTCTCGCGGGGCATGTGGTGGATGGAAAGGGCTGCCAGCGCAACGTCGCTTTCCGGCAAGCCAGCCGAAACATCCTGGAACCGCCCCAGGATCGGCACTACGGTGATCCCCGGAAAGGCCGCAGTCACCGTGGCCGTGGCCATTTCAAGCATGGCGGGAAACGGGTCCACCAGGGTGACACAACCAATCTCGATGATCCGCGCGGCCTCCCGGAGACGTTGGAGAAGGGCCACCGTGAGGGCGCCGTCGCCGCAGCCGATGTCGATAAACCGGAAAGGAGCGGCAAAATCCGGCAGGCTCCGGGTCACCTGAACGATGAACCGTTCCCGAGCCTCCTTGATCGTCGGGACGCCGGTGAAATGCACGTAGGGGCGGGGGTCTGCAAAGACCGTTTCCGGTATCCGAAGGACTCCTCCCTGACGTTCCATGAAACTGGCAAAAAAGGCGTTCCCCAGGTTCTCGTCCGACTCCAGCAGGCTTCCCTCCCGGAACCAGGACATCCCTTCCGCTCCCCGGCCCGCGGACGCCAGGAGACACCCGGCATAGAAGTGAAAGTGCGGCAGAAGCGCTCGACGTACCCCCTCCGGTCGCTGGCCGGGTGTCAATGCGCCCACCACCACCGACCTCCCCAGTTCATGCCAACGTTTCGCCTCGTCACGAGCGAGGAAAAGCATAAGTGTCTCTCCTGTTTTGAATCCGTGCCGCCATGTGACGGCAAGAACCTATGGATGGCGGTCACCGGCAGGCATCCTGCCGGGAACTCTTTCGCAAATGGGCCTTGGAACTCGACGTCCCCATGGTACCCTTTTCTCCGCACCGGAGCAATCTCAAGGAGGACGGTCGACGTGGTTTCGATGGCGCCAAAAACGCAGGCGACGATACTCGGCTATCCACCTCCCACTCTGAAGCAGTGATCGTTACCTCATAGCCCGGAAGTGATCGTAGGGCCATCTGAACGTATGCGCACGGCCACGGCGACGTTGTTGCCTCGCCCATCGCTCTGCTGCTGCCCCTATTTGCTGAGCGCTCACAGATGATGTGGAGGGGATGTCCACGAGTTGAACGATCTGGAGAAGCTCCCTGGCAATGCGCAGAAGGGTTTCATTGGCGCAACCCTTCTCTGCACGGTGCCCGAGATAGGAGTCTCGCACTTCCGATGAGTGGGGCATTTTGGTGACGGGCCAGAACGGCGGAATACTCAAACAGGCTCGCTGACATGGTTGGACCTCCTTCTGCCAGGTTCTTGTACGTCCAACCTGTTCAAGCAGCCTCACTTACGGTAACGTTCACTGAAAAAATAACTGGAAATCCGAAAGGATACAAATTCTACGCAACATAAGTGCGGCCGTCACATAACGCATCTAATGTGCTGCAACACAAGTAAGATGCGTTGATCGCGCAAGTCCGGATCTGTGGGAGTCCAGGGAAGGCAACAACCCGGGGCCACCCGGCCTCAGAATGCACCTTCAGTGTGATGAGAACCGTTCCTTTTCTCCTTGACTGGAGAATATGCCTGTGGCAAGGAAATGGCAGTACGCGCCACGCGGGGCGGGTTCGACGGATGCTCCGCTGAGTGATCTCATAAGCGGTCGGGATGGGGGGCATCGCCGCAAATTCTTAAGCCGGCATGACCGGAATCGGACCCGTTCAGCTGGGATTCCGTTTGCGGTCGCAGGGGCACCAGGTGGTTCCGCTACGCATTGGGGGGAATTACCCCTTTTTCTTTGAGCGCTATCTCCATGGGAAAATCTGCCATGAATGGTGCAGTTCCTCAGTTGCCCTTGTTTTCTCCGCCATTCAGGCGCAAAATACGCGGCCGCTGGTTCTCCAAGAATGACCTGCCTCCTTTCATCCAGCGAAAACTTATTATGGCGTGCCTCGGCACTGCCTGGGCAGCAATTCCCGCCCTCCCCGAAAAGGGACTGTACATCACGGGTTAGGATCTGAGTTTTCGTAAACATCAACACGACCGTTGGGTCGGCAGCTCCGCGGAAAATTTTCGCGAAGGCCTCACTTTTCG
>Ga0209749_1000342_pt1 | contig 70248 bp, 52 predicted proteins | sample EPASupsiteSAE347_FD_187267 | JGI IMG/M metagenome (GOLD analysis project Ga0209749, IMG submission 187267) | Bioremediated contaminated groundwater from EPA Superfund site, New Mexico - Sample SAE3-47 (SPAdes) (version 2) | ecosystem: Environmental > Aquatic > Deep subsurface > Groundwater >... | reverse complement strand
CGCACGGATTAACCATCAAACAAAGGCATAATATCTTGTTTTTTTTGAGAAGAAAGATGATTTTTCAGGCGATGAATAACAGTAAAAAAATTAAATTGCATTTTGGATTAGCCTAAATTAAACTTTCCCACTTGGTTATATGAATAATAAACCGGAAAAACAGGATAAACGCGGCACGGAAGTTGATATCGGCAAAAGAATGACCGAAGTGGCGCCCGAGCCGTTGTTCCGGATCAATGACTGGCTGGCGTTTGCCGTGGTGTTTGTCATTTCGCTGGCGGTTTATGCTTACACGGTTGCGCCGTCGGTTACCTTGGAAGATTCGGGCGAGCTTGTTGTGGCCGCTGATTATCTGGGCGTGCCGCATCCGCCCGGTTATCCCATCTGGACCATTCTGGCCTGGTTATTCCAGTGGCTGTTTCACTGGGCGCGCTTTCAGGGGCACCCGAACCCGGCCCTGGGCGTGGGGCTCATGTCGGCGTTCTTCGGGGCTTTGCTGGCGGGCAACACGGCGCTTCTCGTCAGCCGTTCCGGGATAGACATGCTGCAGTTCCGGCGGCATGAGGAAGATTCCCCGCTGACGCTTACCGAAAAAATTATAAGCTGGGTCAGCGGAGTCTCGGCGGGGTTATTGCTTGCCTTCTGTCCGTTCATCTGGTCGCAGGCGGTCATTGCCGAAGTTTATACCCTCAACGCTTTCCTGCATGTGCTGGTTATGACTCTCTTGTATGCCTGGATGAAACGTCCGCAGGCCAGCAAGCTTCTCTACTGGATGGCCTTTGTCTTTGGCATTACTTTCACCAATTGCCAGCCGGTTGTCCTCCTGGTTCCGGCCATTGTCCTGGTCCTTTTTGCGACGGACCGGCGACTTTGCCGCGACTGCGTTGCCGGCGGCCTGATAATCATGGGCGCATTTATTCTGTTTTCAATATTTTTACCGGAATATGCGATTCGTCCCTTTGAACCCAAGGAGCGCTGGATTGTCATTGCCGTCCTGATGCTGATAGCGCCGGCGGGCATCTGGGTTGTTACCCGTGAAATTTTCACTGAATGGCGGCGCGTTCTGGGCATGGTGCTTTGCGTTGCGCTGGGGCTTTGTCTGTTTGTTTATTTGCCGATTTCATCGGATTTCAATCCGCCGATGAACTGGGGTTACCCGCGCACCTGGGAGGGGTTCAAGCATGCTGTCACGCGCGGCCAGTATCAGGCGCTGTCGCCGGCGTTTAATCCGCTGGATTTTATTAAGCAATCTTATGAATTCTGCAACGAGCTGGAAGATCAGTTCCCATTCCCGATCGCCTTTCTGGCGCTGGTCCCCATTTTTTATTTACGGTATATCTGGCGGCGGAACTGGGCCTGGTTGTCGGGCACCATCATTGCCTTTGCCTTCATGGGACCGGGCATGATGGTGATTTTGAATCCGCCCCATGACGTTCAATCCCTTTTCATTGCCGAGGTTCAGTTTGTGCAGTCAACCTCCGTCTATGCCATCTGGCTGGGCTACGGCCTGCTCTTTGGCCTGGCTTTTATTGAAAGCATATTCACGCGCAAGCTGGTGCTTGTCCTGGGCATTATGATCACCCTGCTTCTGCCGCTCTCGCTCATCTGGCAGAATCAGTATGATGAAAAAATCATCAACTCCACGGGCGGCAATGAACAGAACGGGCATGATTTCGGCTGGCAGTTCGGCGCCTATCAACTGCGCGGCATTGACGCCATCAAAGAGGAATTAAAACCCGGCGAAACGCCGCCTCCCAATCCCGAATATCCGCCGGAAATGGAGACCAACGCCGTTTTCTTCGGCGGCACTGATCCGGGACGTTTTGTGCCCACCTACATGATTTATTCGGCCAAGGTGCGTCCGGATGTCTTCCTGATCACCCAGAATGCTTTGGCCGACAATACTTACATGAATGTGATGCGCGATCTCTATGGCGACCAAATCTGGATTCCCACGCCCCAGGACACGAACCGCGCTTTCCAGTCCTATGTGGAGGATGTCCGCGCCGGCCGGATTCCGGCCAACGCGGCGGTTACCGTTGACAAGAGCGGCAAGGTGAGCGTGCAGGGCGTGCAGGGCGTCATGGAAATCAACGGCATAATCAGCCGCGCGATTTTTGAGGCCAATAAGGACAAACACGCCTTTTATGTGGAAGAAAGCTATGTGATCATGTGGATGTATCCCTATCTTTCCCCGCACGGCTTGATAATGAAGATCAATTCCGAGCCCCTGCCGGCCTTGACGCCGGAAATGATCAAGAATGACATGGATTTCTGGAACTGGTATACCAACCGGCTGTTGAGCGACAAGAAATTCCAGCGGGATGTGGTGGCGCGCAAATCATTTTCAAAATTACGCTGTGCCATTGCCGGCTTGTATGCCTACCGCCGTCTGCTGAACGAGGCGGAAGCGGCCTTCCGCCAGGCAATCAATCTGTTTCCGGGAAGCCCGGAGGCCAACTTCCGGCTGGCCGATCTTTATCTGCAGAACGGCCGTTTTGCCGACGCCCTGCACGTGATGGAAAAGAACCTGGAGTTTGACCCGAGAAACGACAAGATCGCCGGCTTCATCAGCCAGATCAAGGATATGGAACGTGTGAACAACCGGATCAATGAACTGCAAAACGAACTGGGCCGCGGCGGGGCGCCGCTGGAACATGTCCTTGAGCTGGTCGCGCTTTATCTGCGGGTCAACCGGGATCAGCCCTTTAATGATTTGTCAATGCAGGTGCTGAACAATACCAATCTGCCGCCGCAGGTCTGTTTGAAAGTTGCCGAGATAGCAATGGCAAGCCAGCCTCAGCGCCTCGGGATGGTGGTGGAAGCTTACCAGCGTTACCTGGCGCGGGAAAAATCCGATGCGCGTATTTGGTATGAACTGGGCTGTGTGCAGGCGGTGATCGGCCAGGCGAGCAACGCCATTCATTCATTGCAGCAGGCGTCCGCCATTGGCGGCGAGCCGATCAAGGACGTCATGCGCAAAGACCAGCGTCTGGAGCCGCTGCGCAGCTCGGAGGTTTTCCAGAAGCTCATTACCCCATCGCAGGGCGGCGGATTTAATCCGTTCCCCGGTCTTGTCCCGCCGTAATATTTCCGTCGTCTGTAAATTTTATGATTGTCATTGACGGGCCAGGGGCGTATATTTTTAGATACGAAAAGTAATTTAGTTTTAACTAAATTAAATTACTTATTATACTTATGAATTCATACAGCCCAATGCAGTTGCGCGAGGTATTTCACTTGGAATTCCTGCGCTGGCTTGGCCGGAAGCTTAAACCCGGCGCTTATGCCGTCAAGGGCGGCGTCAATCTGCGTTTTTTCTTTAAGAGTTTCCGGTATTCGGAGGATATGGACATGGATGCGCGCGGGATTGAGGTTGCACAACTCAAAGACACGGTGATGAAAATCATCACATCGCCCGTGTTTCAGGACAATCTGAAATCGTTCGGCATAGCGAGCATAACCCCGCCCGACATTGCCAAAGCCAAACAGACCGAGACGACACAACGTTTCAAGCTCCATCTTGTTTTGCCCTCCGGAGAAGACCTTTTTACCAAGATTGAGTTTTCCCGCAGAGGGTTTGCCGGAAATACCGTCGTTGAAGCCGTTGACAACGCCATTCTCCGCGCATATAAACTGGCGCCGGTATTGGCGCCGCATTATGATATTCATGCCGCCGTTGCCCAGAAAACGCGCGCTCTCGCCGATCGGGCGACGGTCCAGGCCAGGGACATCTTTGACTTGTATGTTTTGAGTTCTCAATATCCGGCTGACGCAAAAAATCCGGATCAAATTGATCCCGGTGTAATTACAAAAGCCTGTGAGCGTGTCTTTGAAGTTGAGTTTGGCCAATTCAGGGATACGGTTGTCTCGTATTTATCCGCCGAGGACCAGGCGGTATATGCCAGGCCGCAGGCATGGGAAGAGATTCGGCTGAAGACGACCCAATTTATAGAGGAACTGCGTAAAATTCATGAATAAACAATCAATCCTTGTCATCATAGGGAAACTGAGGCAGCAGGTATTTACGACGCGTGAAATAGCCCTGCTTTCAGGAAAGTCGCTCTCTGCTGTAACCCAGACGCTTAATAATCTGGCGCGCAAGGGCATCGTGACGAAAATTTACCGCGGCGTATGGATTCGGGAATCGGGCGATGCCGTAAGCCCCTTTGCCATTATACCGCATCTATTCCCCGGCCAGCGCGTCTATGTTTCGTTCATCAGCGCCCTGCATCTTTACGGCATCATAGAACAGATCCCCCAGGTAATAACGCTTGCTTCCACCGCCCATGCCAGAAAAATTGACACTAGAATCGGCGTTTTCCACACGTATCATATCACGCCTTCATTCTTCGCCGGATTCGGCTGGTATAAGGGCAATGGCAGTTTTTTAATTGCCGAGCCGGAGAAGGCCTTTGTGGACTGCCTTTATCTTTCTGCGTATAAACAGAAAATGTTTGTCCATTTTCCGGAACTCAGTTTTCCGGCTTCATTCAGCTTCCGGCGTGTTAGGGGGTGGATAGACAGGATTCAGAGCAAAACCACGCGGGCCTACGTAAAAAAAATGTTCACAGAGAAGATAAATTCGGCCGGCGCGGAAATTCGTAATTAAGCGCGCTCAAGCCGAAAATTGCGGCGGTCTCAACCCGGAGCACCTCTGTTCCGAAACTCACCGGCTTGAAATTTGCCTTTATGAGCAATTGCTGTTCTGCTTCGGTCAGATCGCCTTCCGGGCCGATGACGAGTGTAATGCTTTTGACCGCCGAACGGTCAACTTTTCCCAGAATTTCCTTGAAGGCCGGCGTTTGCGGAGCCAGCGCGCCGAAGATCTGCAGATCGGAATGATGGGCGGCAATGGCCTCGGACAGCGGAACAATCGGGCAAATCTCCGGCAGCCAGGCCGACTGGCACTGCTTGACCGCGGCCAGGGCAATCTTTTGCCAGCGCTCAATGCGCTGGCTGGCCGCGGCGTCATTGAATTTGACGACCACCCGTTCAGTGATCACCGGCACAATTTTTTGCGCGCCCAATTCGGTTGCTTTCTGGATGATCAGCTCCATGCCGGCATGCTTTGGAATGGCCTGCAACAGGATAAAGGCCGGCGCATGCGGCGTCACGCGGCGCATGCTTTCCGCCAGGATTCTGATCCGGGCCTTGTTTTTGCGGCCGGCGATCAATTCCGCGCGCGCGGTCTGTCCCTGGCCGTCAAATATTTCAATCTCCTCCCCCGGTTTTGCCCGCAGGACGGTCAGCAGATGATGGGATTCCTCCGCGGATAATTCGCTTTCTCTCTGCCGCAGGGTATTCTGATCCACGAATGCGCGCTTCATTTTGCTGAAAATAAGGTGTTACTTGAGTGAAGTCAAGTCGTTTTCGCGCCCTTGCCGCGGCCGAGATATGTGCTTTGGGCATTGAGACGCAGAATGCGGAGGAGGTCGTCATCAGAGAGCGAGGAGGCCAGCACGGGCGCCAGGTTGCAGCGGGGGTCCATCCAATTCATATCACTGCCAAAGAGGATCCGGTCCACGCCCACGGTTGCGGCCAGGTTGTCAATCAACCCGTTGTCGTAATAGTCGGCGGCCAAATCCATCCGCACATGGGGATATTCCCGACACAAGGCGGCCACAGCGTCCAACGCGCTGGGGCGTCCGCCGGCATGGCCCAGGACAAGCGTCACGTGGGGGAAGGTCTTCAGATGTTTCCGGAAACGGTCCGGATGGGACAGATACTGAACGGGATTGTAGGAAGACACCTCCCAGCTGTGCGTCATGATGGGTTTGCCGAACTCCCTTGCCAGCTTGTAGGCGGGAACATACGCATCGTCGTCCGCCGCCGTTTTGTGAAAAGATGGTTGCAACTTGATTCCCACGCAACCGGGGTCGCACAGCGATTCGCGCACACGCCGGACATGCGCGTCGTCCCCTTTGGGATGGAAGACCGTGAAATACCGGAAACGCTCCGGCGCCGCGGCATGCAGTTCCGCGCACCCTTCCCGGGAGCAGGATCCGGGGTCCATGATCGCATCCATGGGCGCTGTCAGTATCATTTCCAGCGCACAATGATCCATGAAACACAGCCAGTCCGCAGGAGAAAAAAACAGATCCGGGGTGGGGAACGGCATGGGCGAAGGTTTTCCCGGGATGACGTTGTGGGTATGGGCGTCAATGATGAACGGCTCGGGCGCGATGAAGGCTGTTTCGGGCGCGGCAACGGGCGCCTGCCCCAACAACCGCCGCAGGTTGTTGCCGGCGATGCCGCATTTTAGTTCCCACGGCAGATCGCCCATCACGATGGGTCCCATGGCCGCATCCTCGCTGTAGCGCGGCATGTGACTGCCATAGAGCAGACGATCTCCGAATCCCGCTTCACAAAGTTGCTCAATACCCATCCAGTTGCAGAAGTTGTAAGTGCAGAGATAGGTGTTGGTGTTTTCCCGGAACGTGCGCATCACGTCTTCAATGAAGTAGAGAATTTTGCGCGGGCCGGATTCTATGATCAGCGGCTCATCGGGATGGGCCGCGGCGCGTTCACGGATGGCAGAGAAATCAACTTCCGTGTGCAGGAGAATCGGCGGCATGCCGGCGGGTGCGCGCTTGCCCCGGCCAATGTGCGGCGTCCGCACAGGGCGCGCGAATCGGGGGAAGGCGGGCGGATCGTCTTCACACACGCACGCGTCCAGCCACGGCAGCGCCGCTTTCACGGCGTGATACGCGTGGCGCAAGTTGTGACAGGATCGGATCAGGTCCGTCATGGTTCATTCCTCATAAACGGTTTCCTGAAATGAGTTCTTAAGGACACCGGCCATATCGTTTTCATCCGCCAGAATCCCGAGCGTGCGGGCCTGGAGCAGGATGTTGCCGATGGCTGTGGCCTCGGTCGGTCCGGCGAGCACGGGCGCGCCCAAAGTTCGCGAGAGCTGGCGGCAGAAGTACCGGTTGCGGGTGCCTCCGCCCACCATATGCAAACGGTTAAACGTCATGCCGGTCACCGCCTTGAGCCGGTTCACGGATTGTGTCACGCCGTTGGCCAGACTGTCCAGGATCACCTTGGTATAGTCTTCAGGGCCGGCCGGAACTTCCTGGCCCGTTTCCCGGCAGGCGGACGCAATCTTGACGACCATGTCGCCGGGGGTGAAAAGGCGGGGCTGGTTCACCTCAATGAGGCTGTTGATGCGCGATCGGGCGGCCGATTCTACCAGGTCGTCATAGGAACGGACAAATCCCTGCGCGGCCCATGTGCGCCGGCATTCCTGCAGCAGCCAGAACCCCATGCCGCCGTGAAAGAGCGCCCACTTGTTGAGCGCCAGACCGAGCACAATAATGGATGCATCGGTCAGGCTGTCGGGCAGGCCATAACCGCCGGTGCAGACCCCGGGTATGCACCACGTGCCGGCGCTGAGGAACAGGGTTCCTTTTGCCATGGGGTGGATCGCCGCCGCGATCGCGGCGGTGTCGTGTCCGGCCGTGCTGATCACCGGCACGCCCGCCAGGGCGGGGTGGGGCGCCCGCGCCGCATCAATCTGCCCGAGAATGGCCGGATGCTCCGCGACGCGCGGAAGAATGCGGGAGGGTATGCCCAGAGCGTGAATCAAATCATGGTCCCATTCGCCGGTCTTAACATTACGGAGTTGGGAGGCCGTGGCCATGGTCCAATCCGTGGCGCGTTCGCCGCACAAGTCGTAATGAATCAGATCGGGGATGTGGAGCAAGAGGCGGGCGCGCTGAAGAACATCGGGCTCTTGCTGAACCATTGCGCGAAGCTGGCAGAGCGCGGTCATGCCGAGAATTCCTGAACCGGTCCGTTTGCGGAGGTCAAGCGGGCTGATGATCTCCGCGAAGGAGTGGGGCATGCCATCCGTGCGGCTGTCCCGGTAGGAAACGGGCGGGTAGAAAAGCTCGCCGCCTTCATCGAGCAGACCGAAATCCTGTCCCCAGGCATCACAGCTCACCGAGCGGATCGGCGTCTCCCCGACCATGTCACAGGCCGCCCGCAGGCCGGTCCGGACTTGATCGCGAATTCGCGGCCAATCCCAGCGCTTGACGCCGCGTTCGTCAATAATTTCATGGTCAAAGCGATGGGCTTGATCAATCCAAAGCCGGTCCGCGCTGAGTCGTCCGATGATGACCCGGCCGTTGCTCGCGCCCAGGTCAATGGCCAGGAAAGTGTGCATCTCTTTACGATCGTGTTGACCCGGCTTCATCGTTTACGTTGCTTTTCCAAAGCCGTTTGATCCTGTTGAGCGACAACCGGAAGAACCCCGCGCCTCCGAAGGATAGGTCAGATTCCACTGGGCGCGGACCGCATCAAGGGTCTTCATGATCGCGAACGTTTCGTCCAGCGACATGACCTCACACTCGGTCTTGCCTTCCCGGATGCAGTTCATCACTGCCTCGGCCTCGTACTCATAGCCGTCTTTTCCGTTGAGCGGAAAATCCATGTGCTCCGGCTCCTGGCCCATGATGTGAAGCGTTATTGCCGTGGGCTTATACCAAGGATCGTGAATGTCAATCCTGCCCTTAGTTCCGACGATGATCGCGTTTTTTACATCCGGGCATACCATGCCGGCGGCGATCATGGCGATCGGACCGGATGAGTAGCCGAACAGACACGCGGAGACAATGTCCACGCCCGTCTCGCCCATGCGCGCCAGGCTCTTAATTTGGTCGGGCGCGCCGAGCAGGCTGTGCACGAATGACACGCAGTATGATCCGGCGTCCATCAGCGCCCCGCCGCCCAGGGCCGGCTTGAAACGCCGGTTCTCGGGGTCCATCTTCCATGGGTAGAGGAAATTGATCTGCATGGCCAGGATGTCGCCGATGCGCCCCTCCCGGATCAGTTCCCGGATACGCACGTGCGCCGGGAAGAAGCGCGTCCACATGGCCTCCATGAGAAAGCGTTTCCGGCTTCGGGCCAGGCGGATAAGCTCTTCGGCCTCCCGGGCGTTGATGGTGAAAACTTTCTCGCATAACACGTGCTTGCCGGCCGCTATGCACACTGAGGCGTCGCGGAGGTGGAAAACATGCGGACTGCCGATATAGACGATATCCACCTCGGGATCGGCCGCCAGGGCTGCATAGCCCTCATGGCACTTGGGAATGCCGTGCTTTGCGGCAAACGCCGCGCCCCGGCCGCTGTCCCGGGAGCCGACTGCCATCAGCTTGGCGCCGGGCAGGCGCGATAGCGCGGCCGCAAACCGATTCGCAATCTTGCCTGTTCCAATGATGCCCCAGCGTATAACTTTTTTTTGCATGTTGAACGACCTCCGTTTTGTATCGCCAAGCAGTTGCCAATGCCCGCCGAACTCAGCGGCGGCGGAACATCTCTTCGGCTATCCGCTCAATGGAAACATTGACCCGCGGCGGGTCGCCAAGTTCATCAACGACCAAGTCGGCTTCCTCAAAACGCTCATCGTGCGTGTAACTGCTCTTGGTGACGATACAGCGCATGCCGGCGGCTTTGGCCGCCAGCAGGCCGTTGCGGCTGTCTTCAACAACCACGCAATGGTCCGCCGCAACATCCAATTCGCGGCGGGCGAGATTGTATATTTCCGGATCGGGTTTCTTGCGGGAAACGATATCGCCGGCCAGGATGCAGGCGAAATGTTTTTTACGCTCCGGTCCGAGAAGTGTGTTGACGATCATATTCACGGATTTCTCATTTGAGGTAGAGCACACGGCCAGCATTATTCGCTCCCGGATGGCTTCATCCACCAGCCGCTTGACTCCCGGCCGGACGGGTAACTGCCCGGCGGCGATAATCTCCATGAACAAGCTGGTTTTCAGGCCGTGTAATTCCTTGATCAACGCGTCCTTGTCCCCGGCGTCATCCGGCCAGCCGTTGACGGTGAAGTAATGCCGCATGCGTTCTTTGCCGCCGGCGATTTTCAGCAACTCGCCATACATCTCCACATCCCATTGAATGCCATATCCCTTGGCCGCGAAGGCGCGGTTGAACGCCACCCGGTGTCCATCCCGCTCTGTATCGGCGAGCACTCCGTCGCAATCAAAAATCAGTGCTTTCATTTTTCTTCCTCAAGAGATGCGGGATTCCCGGGCGCCGGCATCTTGTCATCAATAGCCCTTTTTTCCATTTACCCGGCGGCGCGGAGGGGCTTTCCGGCGGCTTGATGGTAGCCATCTGGTCCGATGTGCTGATCATGATTCTATCGTCTCCCCGGCTTTGCCTATGTAGCCGATCGGTTTCAGCACTTTTGCATCTTCCCCGGCCCGGCAAATGATTTTCAGCAGAATACCGGATGCTTCGGCCTCCACTTCAAAGATCCCCTTATCTGCCTCAACCGTGCAGATAATCTCCCCCTGTTCCACGGGGTCCTGTTCGTTTTTCAACCATTCCACGATGCGTCCGGTCTCAATATCCTGACCGATCTGTGGCATGATAATTTCAATGGCCATGGTGTTTCCTCCTGTTGGCTTCCATTGTTATACTGTAAAATTTCATGTCGCTCGCACGGCGAACCGGTATAGGTCGCCGCGGTAGAGAGAATCCTCCATTTCCAGCAAAATGCTCGTTCCGCACAAGGTGGCGCCCTCCACCCGGAAAGCGGGCACGGGTTTGTCCAGGTCAAAGAAACTCCTGACGCTGTCGTCCAGCATGACCGCGCTCAGCATCTGGTCAACCGCGGTGAGACGCAGATGGTTGTCCTTCAAATAGATGTCATAGAGCGAGCCCTCCAGTTTTTTCTCATTTATGTTCGGGCAAACCGCCAGGGATATATAACGGGTTTCCAACAGCATCGGCACACCGTCGGCGAAACGAAGACGGTGGATTTTCAGAATCGGGGGTTTCATGACGAATTTGTTGCCGTTGATGACGGCGGAATAGGCGGAAGAAAGCCGGCGGCAATCCAGCAGTTTGGTGGCGGGACGTCTTCCGGTCTGGAGCATGTTGGCGGTGAAGCTGAGGATTTTTCCGGCCGAACGTTCCACCCATTTCCGGGGCAGAACAAAGGTCCCTTTCCCCTTGATTCTCTGGACGCAGCCGTGGTTCTCCATCTTCTGCAGTATCTTTCTGGCGGTGGTGTTGCTGACGTGATAGTTTGCGATGATCTCGTTCTCCGATGGCGTCTTGTCGCCGGGGCGCAGGCGGCCCTCTTCAATCTTGTCCATGATCTCCTGGGCAATGGTGTAGTACTTGGGCAGATTCGCCTGGCGGGTGTTTGGTATGTTCATGACGGTTCTCCAAGTTCTTTCATGGCCGTTTCAAATTCCCGATCGTCCGGGGCTTTCCCATGCCAGCCGCATTGGTTTTCCATGAAGGAAACCCCGCGGCCCTTGACCGTCTTGGCGATAATGACCGCGGGACGGGCCATGTTCCCGGCGACCCGTTGCATGGTGTTGATGAATGATTCAACGTTATTGCCGTCGGTTTCGCAGACGCTCCAGTTGAAGGCCCGCCATTTGTCCGCCAAAGGTTCCAGCGGCATGATGGTTTCCGTGGCGCCGTCTATTTGCAGGTTGTTCCTTTCCACCACGCCGATCAGATTGCTCAAGCGGAATTTTGAGGCCGCCATCGCCGCTTCCCATACCACACCCTCGTTGAGCTCGCCGTCGCCCATCAGGACAAAGACCCTGTAATCCTTGCGGTTCAAACGTCCGGCGAGCGCCATGCCCACGCCTAATGAAAGTCCCTGGCCGAGCGAGCCGGTGGTGATATCAACGCCCGGGGTTTTACGCACGTCGGGATGTCCCTGCAGAGCGCCGCCGAGGCGGCGCAGGTTCGCCAACTCGCTCAAGGGAAAGAAACCCCGCAGAGCCAACGCCGCGTATAAGGCGGGACAAGCGTGTCCCTTGCTCAAGATCATGCGGTCGCGATCCGGGAAATCAGGGTTTTCCGGATCAATCCTTAAGATGTTGAAATAGAGTGCCGCCAACATATCGGCAACGCCCAGGGCGGAGCCGGTATGGCCGCTTTTAACGCCGTGCGTCATTTTCAGCACTTCCACCCGGATGGCTCTCGCCTTGCCGGCGATATAGGTGATGTTTTCGTTCATTTCTTTTGCCTGATCAATTGCATGGCTTCGGCGACGATGGTTTTTACGCCCAGCCGGTATTTGTCCAGCAGTTCGTTATATTCGCCGCTCTCCGCAAATGTGTCGCACAGCCCGAGTCTCTTAACCGGCGTCGGCATGTTTTCGGACAGCGTTTCGCAGACGGCGGACCCCAATCCGTTGATCATGCTGTGATCTTCAACCGTGAGAACCGCTCCGGCCTTCTGCGCGGCGTCCACGATGGCCTGAACATCAATGGGCTTGATCGTGTGCATGTCCAGGAGCGCGGCGCGGACGCCCTGTTTTTCCAGGATCTCAGCCGCTTCCAGCGCCTTATGAACCACGTCTCCGCAGGCGATAATGGCGATATCGCTTCCCCGCCGCAGCGTTGTGGTCCGGCCGATCTGGAACGGAGTCCGCTCGTCATATATCCGCGGCAAAGGATCGCGGGCCAGGCGAAGATAGACGGGGCCGTCGTGTTTTGCGCAGAGCCTCACGGCCCGCGCGGCGCTGACATCATCGCAGGGCGCGATGATCGTCAGGTTGGGCATGGCCCTGAGGACCGCCACGTCTTCCGTGGCTTGATGCGTCACGCCGTCCCTGGCGGCCGTCAATCCGGCATGGCTGCCGGCGATTTTCACATTCAGATTCGGATAGCACACATAGGTCCGGATCTGTTCGCAGACTTTTATGGTGTTGAAGACGGCGAAGGATGATACGAAGGGGATTTTTCCGCAGGCGGCCAGTCCGGCGGCGATCAACATTTCATTCTGCTCCGCGATTCCCACGTTGAAAAACCGCTCGGGGAATTTTTCCGCGAAATAGCAGGTTTTGGTGGATTTGGACACGTCTGCATCAAGCACCACGATGTCCGGATTGGACTCGCCCAATTCGGCCAAGGTTCGGCCGTAAACTTCGCGCGTGGCTGCGCGCGCACAATTATCGCTCCGTCGCATCATTTGAACACCAGTTCCCGGATAATATCCATATTCCCGATAAAGTCGTGCCGGCGGAGATTGGATTCAATGGTCCGTCCGCGGGCCAGCAGTTTGTCCGCCAAACGCTCATAGTCCCTGACCAGGTTCACTCCCGTCGCGAGCATCCTGGCCCGGTCGTCTCTGGGGGAAACGATATCCAGATTCAGCCAGCCGTTGAAATCGGTCTTCGCAAGCCAATAGAAGAATTCAAGCGTCTCCCAGAAATGGATGGAGCCGAACAGCAGATCGTTGTCCGCGTCGCCGTGATTGTCATTGAGATGGATTTGATACAGTTTATGATTCCTGTCCAGGAGCGCCAGGGTTTCAGGCGATTTTTCTGAACTGAAGAAGGAATGGCCGACGTCCAGGGCGCAGCCCACATTGTCCACCCGGAGATCCTTTATCAGAAGCAGGGATTTGGCCGCGTCGCTGAGATACGATTGTCCCCGGGGATCACGGTGTTTGTATTCTATGGCGATTTTCACGTCCGGATTATGTTCCCCGGCTTCATTGAGACCATCAATCAGATATTGCCAGGAGGCGGCGTAGTCGGCCTGGAAGAAGTAGTCGTAGCCGTCATGGGCCGGCCAGACCAGCACGCTGTGCGCGCCAAGCTCCACGGCCAGATCCATGGTTTTCCTGATTACATCCACGGCCGCCTTCCGGGTTCCGCGGTCCGGCGAGGCCAGACTGCCTGCTTTCCATCTCTTGTCAGAAAAGGTGTCCGCCAGGATATCTCCCACGACAAGTTGATGGTCGGCCAGCACGCTTTTAAGTTTGCCCGGGGTGTTGATAAGGGGGTGTCCCGGATACCATACAAACAGGCTGTCAATCCCCTTGATACCGGAAATGATCTCCAGTTGACGCCTGAATTCAATTTCGTCCCAGTATCCTCCGGGCACGTACCGATCGCTGAATAAGCCCAAGACGCCGAGAGACGTGGTTATTCTGTGTTTTTTCATTTGTTACGCCTTTCCGGAGGAACCGAATATTTTAATGTTGTCTCTGGTTTCCTGCTTCATGCGGTTGAACTGCGCCGCCAGTACGTTCAGCGGATTGTATTCATCTCTGTTCTGCTGGTGATACTGAACGAACGCATTGATGAAGGCGTGTTTGATTTGGGTGGATATATTCACCTTGGCGCAGCCATACGCAATGCATTTTTTGAACACCTCTTCCGTCAACCCCGTTCCCCCGTGCAGGGCGAGAGGGACCGTGACCGATTCCGCGATGGATTTCAGCCGATCAAAGGCGATTTTCGGTTCGCCTTTATAGATGCCGTGGGCGGTTCCGATGGCCGGGGCAAAGCAGTCTACCCCGACGTTGCCGCAGAACCGTTCCGCCTTGCGCGGATCGGCCAGGTGAGCCTCGGCGTCGGCGACGGCGAGCTCATCCTCCACTCCTCCGATCTCACCCAGTTCGGCTTCTACGCTGACCTTGGCCGGCGCCGCCATGGCGACCACCTCCGCGGTGATCGCCATGTTCTCTTCCAGGGGTTTGTTGGAAGCGTCAATCATGACGGAGGTCCATCCGGCATCCACGCACGTCCGGATCAAGTCCAACTTGCGGCAATGGTCTAAATGCAGGGCCACCGGGAAGGGTGAATGTTCGGCTATGGCGCGGGCCCAGGCAACAATGGGCCGCGCCCCCCAGAACTCAACGGTTTTGGCGGAGGTTTGAAGGATGACCGGCGCGCGCTCTTCTTCCGCGGCCCGGACCACGGCCAGCATGGAATTGTAATCCAAAATGTTAAAGGCGCCGACGGCATACTTGCCGGCCTTCGCCCGGGTCAGCATCTCTTTCATGTTTTCAAGTGACATTGAGCACCTCACGTTGCATGGTTGACTCCGAATCCCGGACAGCGCTTTGGCGCTGCAAGCCGTGGTTGCACATATCCCTGGCCATTTTGACGATATCCTCTTCCTGAGGGACGCAGGACTTTTCAAGAGTAATGTTGTAGGGGATAGGGGTGTTTCTGCCGGCCAATATCCGAACCGGAGCTTTCAGCAGGGGGAACGCGTTCTCCTGGATCAGGGAGGCAATATCCGAGGCGACCCCGCCCCGTCGGACGGCCTCCTGGACGATAAGGCATTTGCCAGTTTTCCCGGCGGAAGCGAATATCAACTTCTTGTCCAGCGGCACCAGGGTGCGGGGGTCAACCACTTCCGCGTCAATGCCCTCGCGGCTCAAGGTCTCGGCCGCCGCCAGCGCCAGTTGCGCCATACGCGACCAGGCGACGATCGTAATATCCCGGCCGGGCCTTTTGATATCGCCCCGGCCAAGTTTGATCGTGAAATCGTCATCATCCGGCACCGGTCCCTTTGTCTGATACAGCAGCTTGTGTTCAAGAAAGATGACCGGATCGTCATCGCGAATGGCGCTTTTCAGCAGGCCTTTGGCGTCGGCCGGCGTGGATGGCGCGATCACTTTCAAGCCCGGAATATGATAGAACAATGCTTCCAGACTCTGGGAATGCTGGGCGGCCAATCCGTTGCCGCTGCCGCCTTGGGTCCTCAATACCATCGGCACCCTTCCCCTGCCGCCGGTCATGAACCGGTATTTGGCCGCCTGGTTCATGATCTGATCCAGGATGAGCAACGTGAAATCCACGAAAAGAATTTCCACCACGGGCCTTAACCCGGTGATGGCCGCCCCCACGCCAAGTCCCGTGAAACTGGCTTCCGCTATGGGCGTGTCCATGACCCGGCCGGCGCCGAACTCTTCCAGCAGGCCCTTGGTAACCATATAGGAGCCGCCCCGCTCGGCGATGCCTTCGCCCAGCATGATCACCGTGGCATCACGGCGCATCTCCTCGCGTATGGCTTCGTTGAGCGCTTCGCGAAACATTTTTTCTTTCATGTTCATGCTCCCAGATTGTAAGATTTCAATTCATGCTCAAATTCTTCCGGCGTCATCTCCGGAGAATGTTCCGCGAATTCCACGGCCGCGTCAATTTCCGCTTCAATTTCCGCTTCAATCCGGTCCAGCTCCTCTTCGGAGCATGTTTCCTGTTCACGCAGATAGCCGCGGGCGATTTTCAATGGATCCCGGGATTGGTAATGCTCCAGTTTCTCCCTGGACATGTAGGCGCCGGCGTCATTGACGTGATGGCCGCCGAAGCGGTAGGTCTTGGCTTCAATCAGAACCGGTCCTTGACCTCGCCGGCACCGGTCGGCCGCGCGCGTCACCGCCGCATAGACCGCCAGGGGATCGTTTCCATCCACCGCCTCGCCTGAAACCATATATCCCTCCGCTCGTTTGTAGAGGTCCGCCGAACGGCTGCTCTGTTCAATGGGGGTGGAGACCGCATAATGATTGTTCTCAAGCAGAAAAATTACCGGCAGATTCCAGATGGCGGCGAGATTAAGCGATTCGGCGAACACGCCGTTGTTAGAGGCGCCGTCGGAAAAAAAGATGACCGTGACTTGACCGGAACCGCGGACTTTGGCGCTCATCCCGGCGCCGATCCCAAGCGGAATCCCGCCGCCCACAATGCCGTTGGCCCCCAGGTTTCCGCGCGTTACGTCGGCGATGTGCATGGAGCCGCCAAATCCTTTGCAGTAGCCGTCCTTCTTTCCGCAGATTTCAGCCATCATATACTTGATCTCGGCCCCCTTGGCAATGCAATGGCCATGACCGCGGTGAGTGCTCACGATGTAATCGTCGTGCGCCAGAGCCGCGCAAGCTCCTGCCGCAATAGCCTCTTCCCCGACATAGGAGTGCAGATAGCCCCGGATCTTCCCCTTGCGGTACAGCTTGACGCAGCGCATCTCAAATTTACGGATCCTGGCAATCGTCCTCCATATCCCCATCAGCAGTTCGCGTGAATACATCTGAAACCCCCATATAATACTACTTAACGCTCTAAGCAGATATTTGCCTTGAATTTTATCGGCAGATATGAAATCATCATGCAATAAATAGCTAGTATTGTCAATAACTTAATGAAATATTTTTATGTTCAATTTGCATTGACTTTTATCAGCGAATACAAGACCATAATGCAATAAAGCGTTAAGATTGTCAACAGCTTAACGCACGATGTTTCAAGGGAGGCAAACATGGACCCGATTCTGAAAGCAATTCACGGTATGGATGCGGCCGAGATGGAGCAGTGTGCGCGGCATGTGATGCTGGGCGGGGGGACGCGCGGCGGGCCGGTCTTGGCCAGGGGCAAGGGCGTGCGCGTCTGGGACGTGGACGGCCGCGAATATATTGACTGCACGTCGCAGAGCTGGGCGTTATACCTGGGCTATGCAAACGATGACATCAACCGGGTGGTGCGGGAGCACATGGAGCTGATGTCGCATATTCACCAGGGGTTTGACAACAAGCCCCGGTTTTACTTGGCGCGCAAACTCGCCAGCCTGGCGCCGGGAGACCTGAACCGCGTCTCCTTTACAGTCGGCGGCGGCATGGCCGTTGAGGCGGCCATGAAGATCGCCATCAAAAACGTGTCTCCGGCCCGGGATTTCGTCTGTCTCTATGACAGCTATCACGGCACCACGCTCGGTTCAATGGGCGCCTCATGGATTTCCACCATGGCCAACGGCCGGTATATGGGCGGCGCCAACTTGCTTTCGCTGACCCGGCCGTTCATCCGCATTCCGAACCCGGGCACGCTGGGGAATCCGTATGGGGTAGATGCCGAGACCTACACGGATATGTGCCTGACCGCGGCGCGCGAAACCTTCAAACGGGGAATGGCCGGCCGGCCGGCGGGCGTGATCGTGGAATGCATTCAGGCCAGCGCTGGGCAGATCATCCTGCCCAAACGCTACTTGATTGAGCTGCGCAAACTGTGCGACGAGTTCGGGACGCTCTTGATCTTTGATGAAATTCAGACCTTTGCCCGAATCGGAGAGATGTTCGCGGCCAACTATTTCGGGGTCACACCCGACATCATGGTGCTGGGCAAGGGGCTGGGAGCCGGACTGCCCCTGGCCGCCATCATCATCTCCGACCGTTTGAAGGGATTTTCCCCAGACGCCGAGGAACTGCACACCTTTGCCAACCCCACGGCCTCTATGGTCGCGGCGGCCAAACAGCTCGCCCTGCTTGAGGGCGGCGTGCTGGAGAATTGCCGCAAGATGGGCGCTTACCTGGGAGACGGACTGCGGGGCATGATGAATGAGTTCCCGGAAATCGGCGAGGTGCGTCAGGCGGGGTTGCACATCGGCGTTGAATTTGTCAGGGATGGCGACGGCAACAAGCCCCTCGTTGATGAGGCGGGAGCGGTTCGCAAGGCCGCGTTCCAGTGTGGTCTGATCCTTGGCGTCGGCGGCGTGCGCCACAATGTGCTGAAGGTCAAGCCCCCGCTGATTGTCACGCGCGGGGAGTGCGACGAGATACTTTCACGCTTTGAGAGCGCCATGCGTCAGGCGTTGCGGGGCTGACCGGACTGCGGAGAGGAAGGCGCAGGGACAGTCAAGTCCGAACCATTATTTAATTAATCATCGTCGTCTTTTTCGGAGGAAAGACCCTGGCCGGATTGCAGGCGTTTATAAAGAGCCTCCAATTTTGCCTGATAATAGGCGAGATTTTCGTCGCGTTTTTTTGGATTCCATTCCGCGACCAGCCGGGCGGCCGCATGCATGGCCACGGTTTTTTTGGTCCCGGTGATGTAATAAGAAACCTGGTCGCCCGCCCGATAGGCGCGGCCCGAACGCAGGGCCAGCTCGTAAGCGGCGTTTCTTCCCCGGCCGCCCCCGGCGATTTTGGCCGAATAAGTTTCCGGCGAATCCTTGAGATTTTCCGTCTTGGCCAGCTGGGATATCGGCCATGACCCTTCCGCTATTTTTTTCTCGTATTCCGTCTTGAGCTTTGGGATTTCCGCGTCTTTTGATTCAAGCTTGAGCCGGAGGTATTCGCGCAGAAAGGAGCGCAGATAAGGCTCAAGGCCGCGCGACTTCAAGGCGGCGCCCTTGATGATGATTTCGCCTTTCCGGGTCAACAGGGCGTAGTTTTTTATTTTATAGCTGAACATGGCGGGATATTCCTCGTCAAATTCAACTTCAATCCCCCTGGGCAGGGCCGCCCCGAGCTTTTCGCGGAATTTTTGAGCGTCATTTTCGGACTTGAATTCGGGCGGCACAAAGTAAATGCCGTCCGTATCAATTTCAATGGGCTGACTGCCGCGCTCCTCAAGCCAATGCAGAATTTTTTTGATGAGCGTTCTACCCTCGGCGGCGACCAGCTCGGCCGCCTTGAAATCATTGAAGCGGCCCTGGGCAAAGCCGAGGTAGCCGTAGAACGAATTGATCAGGATTTTGAAGGTGCTTTGCAGGGAGTCAAAATGGTGCTTTTCGGCCGGGGAAGCGCTCGCGCGCATTTTTTGCTTGGCGTCAAGGCGGTAATCGCGGAAGTAGGCGAGCATTTGCAGAAAGACGCCCAGTTCGTCGCGGGCCGGCGTGATTTTTTTGGCGAGCATGAGCGAGGGGTAAAGCGAGCTCACGTCGCAATGCCGGACATTATGGATGACGCCCTCCTTGAAAATATCCGTGTAACCGCCCTCAAATTTGCGCGCTTCCTCGGGACAGGGCAGGGCGGTCTTCTGCCGCAGATATTCGCGCAGCATCAGCGCATCTATCTTTGTGGCGTTGCCGCGCAGGCAGACATTTTGAAAACCATAGGGCAAAACCTGGGCCTGGATAAAATAAGTGCGCGCGAGCAGGTTGCTCAAGGCGGCGGTTTCCCGGATATCATCCTGCGCGTAACGGGCCACGCGGTCCGGATCGCGCTCAAATTCATCGGAAATTTTAGAGCCCTCAATATAAACCCGGTCTTGGGCGGCGAGGTCAAAATGGACGGCCGCCTCCTTCAGGCTTAAACTTTCCAGGGAGCGGTGCGCCAGGTCATAGGCCTGCAGCAGGAAATAGGTGTCCACAATATGCCGGCCGAATATGTCAAATTTGGTGTAGGCCAACATGCGTTCGCCCAGCACAAACCGGCTCGGATGGGATTTTATTTTGCTTCCATCGCGTCCGAGGTTAAGTTCAACACCATGGCGCGCGGCGCGGGCGGAAATATAAGGCAGGTCAAATTTGAAAATATTATGGCCTTCAATCACGTCCGGATCACGCGCGTTCACCAGCTCCACGAAGCGCTCCAGAATTTTTTTTTCACTGCCGGCGCGGTCCACCAGGATTTCCCGCCAGCCGGTGCTGTCGCTGAGGGCAATGATAATGATGCGGTCATCCGGCCGGAAGGGATTGCTGAATTCAAATCCCGGCGCGGTGTGGGTTTCAATGTCAACCTGCATCCGGCGCACGTCCTCAAAATTCATGCCCTTGAACAGGGTGCGGCCGGAAAGCAGAAGATACTGATGGACCGGATCGTTGAGCGCGATGAAGGGCGCATTCCTGCCCGCATTGCTACGCCCGCCTGCAGCGTTATGCGCAGCATTTCGGGCAGGCAAAGCGTTGCAGGCGGGCGGCGCGCCGCCGGTTTTGCCCGTTTTATGCGCTAACCCCGCGGAACGCGTGGCAAGCCATTTTTTGGCCCGCTCCCATTCCGGCCAGGACTGAAAAGAAACGAGAGTTTTCAACGGGCTTTTGCCGCTCAATTTATGGATGGAGAATTGGCCGTCAAAACCCTGGAGCAGGCCTTCATTTTCAACCACCATAAAGGGCGCGAAGACCTCCGCGCGCGCTTTTACTTTGCTGCCTTCCCGCAGATAGAGCGTGGCCCGGCAGTCATGGGCGCCGCAGGTTGTTTCCACGGCGACAATATTTTCCTCGGGATCATGGCCGAAAATGATTTCGTTATTCATACTACCTATATTATAAATAATCACACAGACTGTGTGTCATTCCCGCGCAAGCGGGAATCCAGGGAAAATTTTTCAGAATCTGGATTCCCGACTCGTGCTTCGTAGCGAAGGTTTACTTCGCAGAGTAGCATTAGATCGGGAATGACAAAAAAACATTTTGCTTCCAGCTCTCGCCTCGCAAAACAAACTTTGTGTCTCTCTGCATCACAAGCCCACGTCCACCCTGACTTTCGGGAATTGCGTGAACCAGAATTGGAGCCAAATCGTAAAATCGTCGTCCACCTGCTGTTCAAATCCGACTTTGGCCGTGACGCAATCCATGATCTTTTGAATGGTTAGCCCGTAGGCTTCCATGTGCTGGTCGTAGAAATCATAGCGTATGTAGATACTATAGGTCCAATTGGCGAAGGGGGAAAGCTTGAATTCATTGTTCAGGAGACTGTTGCTGTCCTCAAGGTAGCGGTGTTCAACCTCATAACGCCAGATGGGGTCGTCGGAAAGGGCCAGCCGCGTGTTAACGGTATGGAAGCGCGACTGATACGGATCAAATTCTCCGTCCAGATACAGCCCCACGTTGTCAAGGGGCGTGGAGCGGATATCGTAGCTTATATTGGTGAATATATTCTGGCCCTCTTCCCGCGCGACATGGTAGGTGGTCCATATATCGGCGTTGATCAGCTCGGCGATGGTATGGCGCCGCGAGGCGGGATCGAGCTTGCTGAAGCGCTGGGTCTGGATTTTGTTCCGCATGCCGAATTTGATTTCATTCGCCTTGCCGAGCGTGTCAATTTCATCAAACTGATAGAGGTTGGTGCTGAGGACGTTCGGCTCCGGCGTGAACGAGTAATCGGCATACGGTTCGGCAATATGCCGGATATTATTGACGGTCGTACCCGGATAGGTCTCCCAGACCTTGAAGGCCTTGAAGGAAGTCTCCACCCCCAGCTTTGGCATAGAGCGGAACTGCGCATCGGTGGAACGGGTGAAGACATTGGTGGTCGCGGTTGTCCTGGTTACGCCATTGGTGTCAACATAGGATGAGGTGGTTATATTGGTGTAATAACCGCAGCCGGCCGAATACAAAGTGCCGTCCCATCCCGCGCGCGGAATTATATTCAGAAAGCCGAATTGTTTGGTGGGATAATAAATCATATTAGGCGTGTCCAAACGGAAGGCGGAATAATTGGAATTGTTGGTGGCAAGATTTTTTTCCCATTCCTTGGAAAGATAGGCGGCGGTGTGCTGGCCTTCATAGTAAAAGGGACTGTCCCATATCTGCTGGCGGGTGAAGTCCAGGGTGGCCTCCGGCAGCCGGTCAACCACGGTGTAAAAGTCATTGAACCGCTGCCGCCCCAGTAAGCTGGCGGAGTAATATTGTCCGCGGCGTCCCAGGACAAGGTAATTATCCGGTTCCGGATCAGTCTTATATTCCTCGCGGAAGAATTGCTCAATGAGGTAGGGATCGCTGACGTAATTAAGCTGGGCCATGAAGTAATCATGCTCGTCAATATTCTGGTTGTGCGTCAAGCGCATACGGTAGCGGTCGGCGGGGATCGGATAATCGTGCGACTTGCCTTCATCCGGCCAGAGGTCATAGGTATAGTAAGTGATCAGGTCGCCGGACCATTGGTCCTCTTCCTCCTCGGCGCTTTTTTCCCAGCGGTCGGGCGAGCGCATCCCGAAAGCCCATGGTTCATCCTCCAGGGCGCCCATATACTTCTCGGTGGAAAGCCCCTTGGCATTGCCGCTGGATGACCAGAGGATGTCCTGGCCTATGGCGAGGCCGCGGCGGAGGCGCAGGTCAACATGCGATTTTGCCTCAATATGGCGGCTGAGGCGGTAATTAAAAGTGGTGAGCAGGAAGGCCCACATGCGGCTGTTATACCCCGGCACAACACTGATGAAATTCGGATCGCCTATGTTCTGCGCCCAGTAGGGGCAATACATTACCGGCACTCCTCCCACATAAAGGAATACATGCCGGGCGTAGATATGGTGGCCGGGAATGATCCGTGCGGTTTTAACCCGGAAAAAGGCGCGCGGATTTTCGCCCTCGCAGGTTGAGAGCACGGCATCCTTGAGCAGATATTCGTTTTCGCCAACACGCTTTGATGATTCGGCATGAACATAAAAGGGCTCCATATAGGCGGAAAAAATGCCGAAATCGCCTTTTTTTGTCTGGAAGTTGTAGCGCAGTTTTTTGCCGATCCAGATGTCACTGCCGCGTTCAAACTGCACATTGCCTTCGGCGAGAACATCGTATGAATCAAGATTCACGATGGCCTGGTCGCCGCGCAGCATTTCTTCCCCTTTTCGCATGCGGACATGACCCGAGCCGATCATTAAATTGCTGGCGCTGTCAAACTCCAGGCTGTCCGCCCGGATATCAACCGGCACGGCTTCCACGCCGGCAATATAATCAGGATAAGTTTCCTCCAGAAGGTAACGGTTGAGTTTTACCAGCTCCAATCCGGTCAATTTCTGGTCCAGCAGGGTTTTGACGCGCGGCGACAATTTGACCGATAAAAACCGCTCCTTGTCATAGAACCGGTCGCTTTTAAGGGTAATGTTCAAGCTGTTCACGAGATTTTCCCGCAGATCAGGCAGGAGGGGGGCGGTGGCGCTGTATTCGCTCAGCTGCCGCCGCACGGTTTCCGTACAGTGATCGCGCAAGTATTGTGAAACCGGGTCCTTGGCATCGCGCAGTTTTGTCACCAGCGCCGGAAGATTCACCAGGTCGGGCGGTTTCAACAGCCAGGCTTCTTCCGGCCGGCCGGCAATTTCATTGGAGAAATCTTCCTCCAGCTGCGTCCGGTTAAGCCGCATGCGTTCATAACGCCGCGGTTTCTGGCTGACAATATTTTTTGAGGGTTCGGGCAATGTGGCGCGCGCAAACGTTTTTTCCTGATACCAGTCCGAGTCCTCAATGATCCGGTTCAAATCGGCCAGGAGCGCCTCGCGCAGTTCCGCGTTGGGAGGCTGGGCGCTGTCATATTCGGCGAGCAGATGTTCGGTTTTTTCCGAGCAGTAGTCGCGGAGATAAACGGCCGCATTGTCCGACTGTTCGTTCAGCCTGATCGCCAGGGCCTGGGCGTCTATTAAATCCGTCTCGCTCAAAAGCCATATATTATCCTTGGCTGATTCCGGCTCCTGGGCCTGAGCCAGAGCGGCGGCGAGGCAGATTAAAAAAAATAATATAAAAACTTTTTTGCCTGGAATGGCCACTAATTTTGTTCCTTGTATCCGGCTTCCCGCCTCCCGCCTCCGCGAAGCCTGCTCCGGCGGGCGTAGGAAGGTCGCGAAACCCGCTAGGGCGGGCGAAGGGCCTACTCCGCCGAAGTAGCTTCGGCTACGAAGGCTGGAAAGGCCGCAGCCAGAAGCTTTACTCCGGCTCTCGTGGAGCGTGAAGCGTTGAATTTATAACGAAATCCGCTTAACGAACGACAATTAGCACTTGTTGTATCATCTCAGGCTGTTTTGACCAAGCACATTTTCCGGACTTGCCCGGCAAAGCCCTGAAGTATGCGCTCTCGCCTCGGCGAAGCTCACCTTGCGAAGCCTCGCCAAAGGCGGGCCTCCGGCGTAGCCCGGGTCGCTTAACTTCAGGGCGAAAACGGGTCACCGCGTCCGGTTATGGAACAATTCTTCGTTGGTTTCCGCGTTCACGATGGAGATTTCCTCCATATGGCAGGCCGGGTCCGGACGGAAAGAGAGCTGGCCGTGAAATTGCTCCTGCATTTTCAGGAGCAGTTGCTCATCTTCCTGGCGCAGGCGGTTCAGAATTGTGGGGTTGATGGTGAGGCGCAGGGAGAGGGGCGTTTTATCTTTCCGCTGGTGCTGGCGCATGATGGCCAGAATTCTCCTTTGAATTTCAACGCTCATGTTGAAGGTAGATTTTATGCTTCCCCGTCCATTGCAATAGGGACAATCCATATACATGGTGGATTCTATGCTTTCATCCACGCGCTGGCGGGTCATTTCCAGCAGGCCAAGCTGGGAAATGGGAAGGATATGGGTCCGGGCCTTGTCCTTCTTCAGCGCTTCCTTCAGCGTATGATAGACGGCGTTGCGGTGCCGCTTGTGCCGCATGTCAATCAGGTCAATCACGATCAGTCCGCCCAGGTTGCGCAGGCGGAGATGCCGCGCGATTTCCTGCACGGCCTCGGTGTTGACCTGCAGAATGGTTTCATCCTGCGAGGCCGCCCCCTTGTGCTGGCCGGTGTTGACATCCACCGCAATCAGCGCCTCGGTTTCATCAAAGATGATATATCCTCCGGATTTGAGCACCACCTTGCGGCGGAACGCTTCTTCCAGCTGCTGTTCCACGCCGTAATGCTCAAAAACCGACCGGACCCCGTCATAGTGCTTCAGAATCCCGCGCGCGCGGCGCGAAATGGTGGCGAGAATGCTTTTGACGCGTTCATATTCTCCAACCGAATCAATAATGATGCTGTCAATTTCCTCGGTGACCGAATCGCGCACGATGCGTTCAACCAGGTCCGGCTCCTCGTATAAACAGGCCGGCGCCGGCTTGCCGGCGGCGGCGGCCTGGATGGACTGCCAGGTAGCCAGCAGGGAACGCATGTCGCGCACAAAGCTTGAGCCCGCCGCGCCGACTCCGGCCGTGCGGATTATCAGGCCGCATCCGTTGGGCACCGGCAGGCGCAGGAGTATTTTTTTCAGGCGTTTGCGTTCCTTCTCGTCTTCAATTTTGCGCGAGATGCCGCGCAGCGAACTGCCCGGCATAAGCACAAAGAACCGGCTGGGAATGCTGAGGTTGGCCGTTACGCGCGGCCCCTTTGTGCCGATCGGGCCCTTGTTGATCTGAACGATGATTTCTGAGCCGATCGGATATTGCCTTGAGATTTCCTCCTTGGTGTAATTCCGGCGGCGCGAATGGGAGCGCGCTTCCCCCCCTTCCATGGCCTCCAGCCGGGCCACATCTTCCGGAAACATGTCCCAGTAATGGAGAAAGGCGTTCTTTTTCATGCCGATATCAATGAAGGCCGCCTGCAGGCCGTCCTCCAGATTCTGCACTTTGCCCTTGAAGATACTGCCGACAATTCTTTCTTCCGTCGGGTGTTCCACCTTGAAATCTTCCAGCACGCCGTTGACGAGCGTCGCGACTCTTATTTCAAGTTCTTCAACGCTGATGATAATTTCCTTGCGGTTCGCATTCTTTTTTCTTCGGAAACCAAACATACGTCCCCACCTTTCTATTGTTGATAACATGTTATTACTTCCAATCCCCTCTGATATGTACGCTCTGCACTATGCCCAGGGCCGACATGGTGCTGACCATAAATGTTCCGCCATAACTGACCAGCGGCAGAGGGATGCCGGTAATCGGCACCAGACCGATGGTCATGGCAATATTTATGAAAATATGACAGAAAATCATGGTCATCAGGCCGACGCACAACAGCCTTCCCATTTTGTCGCGCGCCGCCGCGGCGGCCTGCAGGCCGCCGTAAAGCAATATGCCAAAAAGCGCCAGGGTTGTCAGGGCGCCGGCAAAGCCTTTTTCCTCGGCGATGACCGAGAAGACAAAGTCGGTCGGCTTCACCGGCCGCGGCAGGAAGCCCAGTATGTTCTGCGTGCCCTGAAGAAAACCCTTGCCGAGCAGGCCGCCCGCGCCGACGGCAATCTGCGACTGCGCCTTGTTCCAGCCCGAGCCGAGCGGGTCGCGCCGGCTGTCAAAAAAAACAAGGATCCGCTCGCGCTGATATGGATTTATGCCGGCGCGCATCAAAAGCTGTTTATGCTCCTGCTCCGGCAGGCCGAGGCGCGGCGGCAGGAGAATGGCGGATATGAAGAGGAGGACAATCAAGCCGCCGGTGATCAGAAAAGCGGCGATGGTTTTCCCCGGCACGCCGGCGGCAAACATCACGGCCAGCAGAACCGGAAAAAACACCATCGCTGTCCCCAGGTCGGGTTGTTTGAGAATCAGGATGGTCGGCAGCAGGGCGACCAGCACCCCGCTGATTACATACCGCCCGCGGCGCACGTTCCGGCCGGGATAGCCGAAAAGCCGGGCCAGCAGAATCACAAAAACTATTTTCATAAGCTCGGCCGGCTGGAAAAACCGCACGCCGGCCAGCTGCAGCCAGCGTTTTGCGCCGTACATCTTCAACCCGATATGCGGCACAAAGACCAGGACAAGGAGGATCAGGCCGGCCGCATAAAGCCACCAGGCCGGGCGGGTCAGTTGATGGTAATCCGTCAGGGCAAACCCGAGAAAACACGCGAAGCCGAGGACCGCCCATCCGATTTGTTTTTCGTGCAGGCGCATTCCCGCCGGTTCAGGCATATTGCAGGTGGCGCTGTAGATGAAGAGAATGCCTATGCCGAGCAGGGCAAACATGGCCGCCACGATCGGAAAATTCAAGCGGCGCAATTGCTGGATTATGTTCTTTATCATCAGCCTTCTCCTCCGTCCGCGGCAAAAATCTCAGCCATCATTTTGCCCAGCCGCGGTCCGACCGAAGTTCCGCCGCTGCTGGCCGATTCGTCTATGACCATGGCGACCGCGTAGCGGGGATTATTAAACGGGGCAAAGAGAATCATCCAGCCGCGCTGCTGGTTTGAACCCTTCCGTCCGAATTCGGCCGTGCCGGTTTTGCCGGCCATAACCACCTGCGGCAGGGCGGCCAGGCGTCCGGTGCCGGAAGGTTCGCAGATGACGCGGCGCATGCCTTCCTTAACCATGGACAAATGAGCCTCTGACCAGTGCAGGTCGCGGACCAGCACTGGCGGAACCGGCTCAAAATCATTCTGATCATGCCGCTTCTGGCCGATGACAAGGCGGGGGCGGAAGAGACGTCCGCCGTTTGCGATGGCCGCGGTGAAGACCGCCATCTGCAGGGGCGTAACCAGCAGCGCCCCCTGGCCAATGGAGATATTGCAGGTATCGCCGTCGCGCCAGGTCTCGCCTCTGGCCTGCCGCTTCCATGCTTTGGAGGGCAAAAAGCCGGCGGCTTCGCTGTCCAGATCAAGACCGGTCTTCTGGCCGAAGCCCGCGGCCAGGGCCATGTGGTAAAGCGCATCATAACCGCACTGCAATCCCAGCTTGCAGAAAAACACATTGCAGGATACTTCCAGCGCTTTGATGATGCCGAGGGATCCGTGCGCCTCGCCCCCATGGCAGGAGAAAATCTGGCCGCCGAGATTAAAAGAGCCGTCGCAGACAAAGACGGTGTTTTCCGTGGCTTTGCCCTGCATCAGGGCCGCGATGGCAACCAGGGGCTTGAAGGTGCTGCCGGGCGGGTACAGGCCGGATACCGCGCGGTTAAAAAGCGGTTTGCGTTCGTCCGCGGTCAAGGTCTGCCATGCCTCCGCCGGCATGTAAGGGTAAAAGAGGTTGGGATTAAAATCCGGCGCGCTGGCCATGGCCAGAATGTCGCCGCTGTCAGGATCCAGCACCACCACGGCGCCGCACACATCCGCGATGGCCCGTTCCGCTAAGCGCTGCAGGCGCAAGTCCATGCTCAGGCGCAGGTCGCCGCCGGGGACAGGTTCGCGGATGCAGGTCTCGTCGTGTTTAAATCCCGAAACATCAATGCGCACGAGGCGCCCACCCGCGCTGCCGGCCAGCCATTTGTTATAAACTTTTTCAAGCCCCCTTTTACCCTCCATGTCAGGAAGGTAATAGTGATACTGCTCTTCCTCCTCATCCTCGCCGGTTTCATCGGTTCCCACATAGCCGATGATATGGCCGGCGGAGGCCCCATCGGTATAGACGCGTTTGGGAACGAGCACAACGTCCGCGGCGGGAAAATGCATGCTGATTTCCGCGAAACGCGCCATGGTCTTGTGATCAATATGACGCCAGATTGTCATGGGCAGGGGTTTGCGGTTATAAAGGTGGGCGTTGATCTGCTTGAGCGTGGTCTGCGGCTCAATTTCAAGGGCCTGGGAGAGTTCTTGAACCAAGGTAAAAGCCTTCTGGACGGTTTGGCGTTTTTTGCCGTCGTGCCGCAATTCCTCCAGATAAATGCAGATGCCGTAATCCGGTTGGTTGTCCGCCAGGCAGGTTCCATTCCGGTCAACTATTCTGCCGCGCACGGCCGGCAGGCGCACCCGGCGCACCGATTGCTGGTCCTGGCTGGCAAGATAGACATGCCCTTTCCCAAGCTGGATAAACCAGATGGCGGATGTCAGCAGTCCAAGACCGGCAAACATGATCAGTGCCAGGATAAGCAGTCGGTTTTTTTCACGATTGGTTATTTGAATGAGCGTCATCTGGATTATCCGATAAAGAGGCGCCGGTTATCAGTTCCAACCTTTTCAGCAAGGTATAGGTCGCCGGAAAAAAAATCGCGCCGTAAATCATGGTGCCGGTTATTTTGAGAAAGAGCAGGCCGGGTTGAAGCGCGTAGGGCGTCCGGCCCAGAAAGAGAAGCAACGCGCTGGTGATGAGCGGCAGGCTTAAGCCCAAGGCGGAGCCAAAAAAAATATTCGTCACCAATTTTCCGCTGAAAACAATGTCGCGGTAATGATGCATGACCATTCCGGCGGCGGCAAAAGCAAGCGGGGTGATTCCGAGTGGCAGGGAACCGCTGGCGTCGCTCAGTATTCCCCCGAGCAATGCGGCCAGAAGCATCATGGGCGCGGAATGAGTCAGGGCAAAATACGCCACAATGGCTGCCAGAATCGGCGGCCTGGCAAAGCCCGCGAAAACTGTGGTAGGCATGGATTGTTCAATCACCAGGCCGATCCCTGTTGCCAAAATCATGATAACCGCGCTCATGACGTTTCCTTTTTTCTCTCCCTTGTTTTAACCGCTGTTTCGTTTTTTTCGGGCAGAACGATAAAAACCACGTCTATGGCCCTGAAGTCCGCGGCCGGGATCACCTCGGCATATTGAAACAGGCCGGAGGGATCGGTTTGAACGCTTTCCACGTATCCGATAACCAGGCCCGCCGGATAAACGCCGCCCAGGCCGGAAGATATCACCTCGTCCGCCGGGTTTATTTCCGTGCCCTTGATGATATAATCCATGCGGCACGCGGCATCGCCCTTCAACGACACGCCCTGGCCGCTGATAATCCCAAAAATTTCCGAACGCGTGAGCCGGGCGGAAATTTTAACCTTGGGATTGGTCAGAAACAGAATATCGGAGGTGGTCCGGGAAACATTGACAATCTGCCCCACGAGTCCCTCCGGACTGATCACGGGCAGATCGGTCCGGACGCCGTCCTCCTCGCCCTTGTCAAGGCGGGCCATCTGCCACCAGCCGTTCACATCGCGCGCCAGCAATTGGGCGGCAAGGAGGCGGTATTTGGAGGTTGATTTCAGCTTGAGCAATGCGCGCAGTTCCTGATTTTCCTCCTCCAAGGGCCTGCATTGCTGGATTCTATTGCGCAACCCCTCAATCTCAAGGCGCAGGCGTTTGTTTTCATTCAGCAGTTCAGCCTTGCCGCTGGTGAAAGCATTGATCCATTCCCTTGCCTGACGGAAACCCCTTTGCGGGACCGCGGAAACATCGCGGATGGCACCCGAGACGAAATTCGTCTTCTCCGAGGGCAGACTGATCAAAGCGCCGATCAGAATGAAAAAGAATATAAAAGCGGCAATATTGCGTTTCATGTCAGACTCCTGAATCCTGTTCGTTGACAGCGGAATAATGGCGGGACTGCAAAATGTCCGCAGGCTTGAAATCTTTCGGCGAGAAGAGCGCCCGGTTTTTGTAAAAACTCAGGCGGATGACCGGCTAGATGCCGGAACTGGCCACTTTGCGTAGAAACTTGAGCTCATGCAAAACCATGCCTGTTCCTTCGGCCACCGCGCTCAACGGATCATCGGCCACGTGAACCGGCAGATTGGTTTGTTCGGCAATCAGCTTGTCTATGCCGCGCAATAAAGCGCCTCCGCCTGCCAGAACAATTCCCCGATCAACCAGGTCGGCCGCCAGTTCCGGCGGACAGCGCTCCAGCGTGAAACGGATCGCCTCCACAATGGTCATGACCGGTTCATGCAGCGCCTCCCGCACCTCCTCGGAGGTGAGGGTAAGCGTTTTCGGCAGTCCCGCCACCAGGTCCCGGCCTTTAACCTCTATATTGGTTTCCTCGGGCAGGGGATAGGCTGAGCCGATGTTTATTTTTATATGCTCGGCGCTGCGTTCGCCAATCATAAGATTATACGCTCTCTTCATATACTGGATGATGGCCTCATCCATTTCGTCGCCGCCCACGCGGACACTGCGGCTGAATACAATTCCCGCCAAAGAGATCAGGGCCACCTCGGTTGTCCCGCCGCCGATATCAACAATCATGTTGCCGGCCGGTTCCTGCACCGGGAGCCCCACTCCAATCGCCGCCGCCATGGGTTCCTCAATCAAATATACTTCCCGGGCCCCCGCATGCGCCGCGGAGTCTTTTACCGCCCGTTTTTCCACCTCCGTTATTCCGCTGGGGACCGAAATAATGATTCTGGGTCTGACCATGATGCGATTGCTCTGCACCTTGCGGATAAAATATCTCAGCATGGCCTCGGTGATTTCAAAGTCGGCAATGACGCCGTCTTTCATCGGCCGGATGGCCGTTATATTGCCCGGCGTGCGGCCCAGCATCCTTTTGGCTTCCTCGCCAACCGCCAGAACGCGGTTGGTGCCCGTCTGGATGGCGACCACCGATGGCTCCCGCAAAACAATCCCCCGGTCCTTGACATAAACCAGACTGTTCGCCGTGCCGAGGTCTATCCCAAGGTCATTGGAGAACAGGTCAAAAATCCTTCCTAGCATATTTCCGTCCCTCTGAAAATTATTACTGTTTGGAACATCATTATTAATCAGCCGGACGTTGTCAATAAATAAAAACGGGAAAAATCGCGGGTTTTCTTTTATGAATTTAGCGGCGGGGAGGGGTTATTCCCGCGCCGGCTTGCTCTGCCGGTAGAGTTCAAGGCGCTGCGCGGCCTGTGCTCTTATGTCATCGCGGCCGGACGCCTTCCAGAGCGCAACGGCGCGCTCAGCTGTTTTTCGGGCGTTAAGGAAATCGCCGGTCTCGGCATAGGCGGCGGCCAGCGTATCCATCCGCATCGGGTCATCCGCGCCCTGCCAGCGTATGAGAAAGTGGGCATACTGCAAAGCGGTGCGGCCGTCGCGCAGATCATCTTCCGGCGCCGTGGCCAGAATCCAGGCCAGCAGTCCATAGGCCTCCTGCGCCGTGATATCAAGGTGAATTGCCTGCCGCAAAACCGGCACCGCCTCCCGCCGCCGGCTCTGATAATAAAGCAGCCGGCCCAGATTGACATACGGGCCGGATGTGTCCGGGCTCAATTCAATGGCGCGCCGGAAGGCCTGCTCGGCCTCGGTTGGCCGGCCGAGTTTTTCATCCGCCAGGCCGAGGCCGTTGAATGCTTCGGCATAATCGGGGGCAACCCGAGCGGCATGCTGGTCCGCCGCGCGGGCCGACTCCCAGTCGCCTTTGCGCCTATATATGAATCCCAGCGAGTTCCAGGCCGTGGCATAATCCGGCGCAATCCGGAGCGCTTCGCGCAGTTCGGCCTCCGCCCCGGCGTAGTCCGCCGGATTAACCCGCTGCAGGCCGAGGAAATTGAACATCTCGGCCTTGAAGGGGATGTGGTCGGTCGGCGCTCTGACCGGCGTATTGGACCAGAGCAACGCGGCAAAAAAAACCGCGAGAACCGGCCAGAGGGAGCGGAGGGAAAGCCGTCCCATCCACTGCCGCCAGTCCAGCGCATAGGCGGCAAAAACGCAGAGCGCCGGCACAACCACCAGCCGGTAGCGCCCTGAAACAAAGAACAAGGCAATGGAAAAAACATAGGCGCCGGCAAAGAGCGCCAGCAGCAGACTGGCGCGATTGCGGCGCAGGCCGGCGATCATGCCCCAGCAGGCCAGCGGAAACAATATGCCGAAGGGGAATCCGAACGAGCCTAAGCGCCAGACCAGCGGACGCAGGAGAAGATAGTATTCGCGGAAAACGTAGATATCAACATTGCGCGGCAATTCCCGGGCATTGGTTGCCTGGCGTATTTTTTGAAAAAGATGGCGGAGAAAATGGCCGGGATTTTTTGCTATATATGCAAATGTTTTCCGATAATAAAATCGCTCGGCGTCAACCGCATTAAAGACGCCCGACCGGGCCGGCAGCTTGTCCAGATTTTCCCAGCCAAAGCTCGGGCGGATGGCAATGGTTTTTTCCGCGTCCAGATTGTTGCCGATATAAAAATTGAGTCCGCCGTTGTGCGAGATCAGCGTAAACCGGCCGCTGGCCGTATAATTGTGGATGGTGACCGGCGCGATCATGCAGGCCGCGCCAATGACAACCAGCAGAAAACGGCTGATGGATGACATGCCCGGCCGCAGTCCTAATTTAATGTTAAGGAATTTCAAAGTTGGTAGGGCGAAGCCTCCGGCTGAGCCGCTCTTATATCGGACGGCTCGGCCCGCCTGCAACGCTGAGCGCCTGCCCACATCGCTGCGCGAAGTGCTGCGGGCGGGTAGCACTGCGGGCAGGCAGGGACGCCTCGCCCTACCTCTCGGAATCGGAAAAAAATTGCCCTGCCGAATGACAGGATCTAATTTAATCCAGATCAGGACAAACGGAAGAAAGAAAAGAATATTCGGCACGGTGCTGGCCGCCACGCCCGCGCACAGGCCGGCGAGGAGCCAGTTTGGCCAGCGGTCGCGTTCCGCGGCGCGCAGCAGGAGCCAGAGAAATATTATGTTGAGCAGTGTTGCCAGACCCGCCGGCAGAAATTGCGAATCGTAAAAAAGCAGGGGACCATATAGTGCGGCGATTAGCCCGGCCAGGATGCCTGTTTTTTTTGAGAACAGTTGTTTTCCGATCAGATAGCAGAACAGCGGCGTGAGGGCTCCGAGAAACGCCAAAACGCATTTGGCCGCGATCACGCTTTTGCCAAAGATGAAATAAACGGCGGCCAGGAGGTAGGCGAAAAACGGCGGCTGATAATAGGGTGTATTGGGATGGTATTGGCCGTCCGCCAATTGACAGGCGAAGCCATGATAGGTTTGCGCATCCACGATCGGGCGCAGAAAGGTGGGATCGTTCCGCCCGTCCAGCAGGAAGAGAAAATGCATGGCGAGCGAAAAAAGGAAGATTACGCCGCCCCATTGACGCCCCTTTTCCGCAAAACGTTTAACGTTGTTGACAAGCAAGGGAATAATCATACAATTCCGGCCTCACATATGCACCATGATGCCCAATATCTCAAATCAGTTGTCCGGGCCTTTACCGTCAGAGGAGCCTGCCAGGACATAGTCCCTTACGGCACCGGGCATATCAATGACACGTATCTGGTCAGCATGGCTGACGGCCGCCTTATCGTCCCATACATTCTCCAGAGAATCAACCATAATATCTTCAAAAATCCGCCGCTTTTGATGGAAAATATCACGCGGGTCACCGGCCATATCCGGAAAAGATTGTCCGCGCTGGGCAATAGTGATCCGGACCGCGAAGTCCTGACGGTCATCCGCACCGTGGGTAATTCGCCTTTTTTGCATGATGACCAGGGCAATTTCTGGCGGATGTATATTTTTATCAAGGACGCCCGCACTTATGATATTTGCGGGAATGCTCAGCAGGCCTTTGAAACCGCCTCGGCTTTCGGCCGTTTCCAGTCCCTGCTGGCTGATTTGTCCGGCGGCCGTCTGCATGAGACGATCCCCTTTTTTCACCATACGCCGCGCCGTTTCAAAACACTGGAGGAAGCCATTGCCAGAGACCAGCACAACCGCTGTCGCGCCGTCAAACGCGAGATAGAATTTTGCATGAACCATCAGAAATTGGCCGCGGCCCTGACGGATTTGCTTGAAAACGGCAAAATGCCGGAGCGCATCTCCCATAACGATTCCAAAATCAACAACGTCATGATGGATTGCGCCACCGGCCGCGGCATTTGCGTGATTGATCTGGATACGGTCATGAGCGGTTCCTGCCTGTATGATTTCGGCGACATGGTCCGCACCGCGGCCCGCACCATGGATGAGGACGAGCGCGACCTTGACAAGGTCTTTTTGAATATTCAGTTATTTGAGTTTCTGGCGCGCGGTTATCTGGAAAGCGCCCGTGCATTTTTAACGCCGTTGGAAGTGGAAAACATGGTTACGGCCGGGAAAGTGATCACGTTCACCATCGGCATCCGATTTCTGGCGGACTATCTGATGGGCGACGTCTATTTCAAGATTCACCGCCCGGACCACAATCTTGACCGCGCCCGGGTGCAGTTCAAACTGATCGCCAGCATGGAACAGCAGGAAGAAACCATGCGGAAAATAGTCGGACAATATTGTTAATATATTTGCCGTCTATTCCGGAAAATTCTCCCATGGATACTTATACTTCAGGAAATCCGCCGGCGCGCCTGACTTTTCCATGGAAACGCAGTAGGCTTGGGACGTTTCATAATGTTGACAGAAATAACGCAGGGCCATCATGTTCAGCTTGCGCGTCTGACTTTTAACTTCAACCGGCACAAGCGCTTCCCCAATGCGCAGAATAAAATCAATTTCCTTGCCATCTTGAGTGCGCCAATAGCGAATCTCGGCGCTGGAATGGTTTTTCAGTAGTTCGCAATAAACGGTATTTTCCAGCATGCTGCCCAGCACGGTTTTCTGGAACGAGCGGAGCCATAGCAGTTGGGCAACGCCGGTATCGAGAAAGAATGCCTTAGGCATCTTGGTCAGCTCTGAACGTGTATTACGACTGAAGGGACGAACCAATCTGATAACATAAGTTGCCGCAAGCAGAAAAAGATAATGATCTATCGTGGCCCTGGAAAGACCGACCGTTCCGGCCAGTTCAGACGTGTTAATCAATTGGCCTGATTGTGCCGCAAGCGCTTCAAGTAATTTATTGAACTTATCTACATCCTTGATCCCGGTCAGATCGCGCACGTCTTTTCGGATATAAGTGGAAATAACCTGAGCCAAATAAGTTTCCTTGGCGGCAATTTCTTTTTCCAGCACAACCCGCGGATAGCCGCCGTATAATACGAATTCAATAAATAATTCCTTCAGCTTCCTCACAAGCAGTTCAGAATGAATCGGACGATCAAGATCAACAGGGTCATTTTTGAACCGCAGAAATTCCCGGAAGCTTAAAGGCAACAACTCGGAATCAACCGTGCGTCCGGCGAGTGAATTCTTGAATTTTGACTTGATATCAAAACTGGATGAGCCGGACACCACAAGTTTTATCTTTTCCGCAAAATGATCGCGCATTATTTTCAACAGATTGGAAGGATTGTTCAAATATTGGATTTCATCCACAAACAGGTAAAGTCGGCCGCGATTCAGCAGTCCGCTTTCATCCAAATGTTGGAACAGACGTTCCGGCCCCGTATTTAACAAATTTAGCAGACGCATATCCTCAAGATCAATAAAGTGAGTGGGTTGCTTGGCTTGGATTAGTTCATCCTGCAGTATCCGCATGACGGAAGTCTTTCCAACCTGTCTTGCGCCATGCAGAACCAGAATATCCGGCGAACTGAGATGGCGACGCAGTATTTTTAAAACATCCCTTTCAACCAAATTCATGACAATGGAGGTAGCATAATATTAAATAATATGCAACGTATTGTTTGCAAATTATTTAAAAATGGATTTCAAAGGTTGGCAGAGCAAGGCGCCCGCTCTGATGCTTCGGAACGAGTCTCTGGCCTAGTCGGTACTGAAAATAGTGTTAAGCAGTTGGGGTGCAATATATAAGGCATTGACGTAGCCGGAATAATTTGCAAGGATAATTGGCAAAACGAGAGGAGACCTTGCAAATTATTTACACCGTGTCAATACCTAATTTACTGCGCCCCAAATGGTTGTCACTATTTTCAGGATCGACTAGTTAACAAAATATCGGCTTTTATAAGTATGGTTGCATGTACGCATTGATCCGCAAAACGTCAATTTACGTCTGTTTCGGCCGGATTCTGCCCTGCAATAAATCGCGCAATACGTCGACAACATGCAATTGAGCGGCCCAGTGGTTGAGATACGGGACATCTAATGCGTCGTTCTGCACTGCTACCACGCCGGCTGCATCACCTAATTGACGCTCTGAAGGACTGATAGCATTCCAGTATAATTTGTGCAAAATAACGTCTTCAGCAGTACAGAGCCATGCCGTCTCGCCGAACAGGCTGATCTTCATACGGCGTTCAAACATGCATTGCTCAAAAGGGCGCGGCTGCAGAAGCCAGAAATCAGCCTTTAACGGAGAACGGGTATCTATGGCATTGAATTGGTATGGCGGCCGGTACGCCGCGCGGATCGCTGCTTCTTCAATATAGAAGTCACCCTGAAAAGCCTCTATAATTCGTTGAATCGCCGCTTCCGGCAATTGAATGACATAATCCAGATCGTGCGTGGTTCGCGGAATACCCCAATAATTGCTGGCCATGGAACCGGTCAACATATAGGAGATTTTGGACCGGTTGAGGCGGCGCAACGTATCAATCAGTAATTCTTTTTCAGTCATGACCTTATTAACCCTGAGCCAAAGAGATGCGCCGCTTAAGCAGACGTTCTATTTCTGCTGCATCAGCCGCCGGATGTTGGGCTTTAATTCCGGCTTTGGCCACATCGCAAGCCAGTTCGTGAAGTTCAAAGGCCAGCGCCATGCGCTGTTCGCCGGTCATCTCGCGATAGCGTTGTATCTGTAAATCCAAGGCTGCGTCAGGTTTCATAAAGAAATAATAACATGGACCAGTCGGGAAAGTCAAAATGGAATGTCAACAGCAAGGTTAATTGCGGAAGCTGAGCCGGGAAAACAGAATAGAATTAAAAACTATAGGGCCTATTTGCCGCCGCCGGAAGCCGGGGCGGTTTCCATGGCCTTGCCCTGCGTTCCTTCAATGCTTTCTTGCGCGTGCTTGATCACAAAATCAACCAGTTCCTGGCATTGGAAAAAACCGGTCCAGTAGCTGTGTCCCTGGCCCTTGGCTATGTTCAGCGTCATCTCTCCGCCCAACTGCCGGTAGCGCTTTTCCAATTCCGCGGAATTTTTTTCAAGCGGCACGCCGAGGTCGCTGTCGCCGTGGATGTGGTAGATGGGGACATGGGCTTTGGCCAGCGGCTCCAGGCGGTCAATGGGATTATGCTCGGCCAGTTTTGCGGCCAGTTGTTCTTCCGTCATGTCATACGCGCCGCAGGCCTTTTTAAGGCCAGGGTAACTCCTGAGATCTCCGACCGGATAGATGCCTGCAATGCACGCCACGGAAGAAGGGTGCTCGGCCGCCCAGTTATAGAGCATCAGTCCGCCGCGGCTGCGTGCCAGCATGCAGGCCTTTTTGGCGAAACCGCGCTTTTGGACAAGTTCATTATATAACGCTGAATACAAAGTGCGGCCTTTGGGACTGCCGTAAGATTCGCCAACGTCTATGCCGGCAATGGCAATGCCGGCGTCCAGAAATTGCTGAAACATCCATTTTTCCTCAGGGCCCGGTTTTCTGGGAACAAAGGTCGGCGCATACCAGATCCAGGGAATTTCATGGCCGGCCTCGGTTTTAACCGGCATGATCAGAAAGGCATTACGCCCTTCCACGCTGAACACTTCTCCGGGCAGGGTCAGTTTTGTTCCCAGCGTTTTCATGGCTTCACTCTTGACCGGTTCCTCTGCAAAGACCTGCTGTGCTATACCCCAAAGACAAAGAACCGCCACAGGAAATATCCACAACATTTTTCCGCGTTTCTTCAATAACATGTTCAACATATGCTTTCCTTTCGGTATTCATTGCAACAAAGTGAGACACTCAGCCGCTGTAACAAAGATAAATTCCATTCTTTGATGACAATCTATCAGAGACACGAATTCGTGTCAAACTTTTGGTGGCAAATCTCCGGGGATGCAGAACAGTGTCGTCTGGTTTTACGCCCGTGTTGTTCCCATACATACCGAAATCCAGACCGGTACTTTGCGAGGCATTTTGAAACAAGCCGGCGTTGATGTAAAAACTTTTATTGAACAACTTTAAGGGAAAAAAGTGTAAGATGACAAAAAAATAAAAACGCCAAAGTACGCAACGATTACAAAACGTCTCATTTGTTCGTTTACATTGCAATGCTCAACCTTCCTTTATTTTACGCCGGAACACGGAAGGCGGCATGCCGATGGTTCTGATAAAGGCCCGGCTGAAGCCGTAGATATCGGCATAACCGCATTCGTCGGCAACCTCCCCGATGTTCAGGCCGGTATTCAGCAGAAGGCGGGACGCTTCTTCCATGCGTATCTTTTCATGGAGTTTTCTAATGCCGCAGGCGAAGCGCAGGTTGCAAACCTGTTGCGCCTTCCTGCCGCTCCAATGAAGCTTTTGGGCGACTTCATCTATGTTTATGGCGCGACGGCACAATGTTTTAAGCAGTTCGGCCAGGCGCACGGATTCAGTGTTGTCATGGCTTTCATTCTTCGTCCTGATAAGCGAGACCGTCCAATCTATGAGCGTATTTAAAACGGTCAGCCTGGCGCTGTAGTCCAACGGCCAGCCAACGGACAAAGTTTCCGTCCATGATTTGTAAAAATACATCGGCTGGACGGCCGGTTCGGGAAATGCTCTGCTCAGTCCGTCCAACAGTCCCATCACGTCGTCATCAATGGTGAAAAATTCCATTCCGAATTGCCGGTGTCCGACATCGGTTTTAAGCCTGTGGCTGAAACCGGGGGGCAGGACGTGCACGGCCTTGTTTTCGATCGGTTCCCACCCCTTGCCCCAATCAACCTCCAATCGGCCGGCCAAAACCTGGATCACCTGGAAATACGGGTGTTTATGGAAGTCGCATCTATGCCCGGCTTCCCATGAGAGGAAGTGAAAACCGTAAAAAGGTCTGGTTTGTATGATCATTGCACGAATTGACTAATTTTTGCGCAAACTGCCATTCACAATAAAATCATTTTCAAGTATCTTTTGCCGTAAATACAAGAAAAAATATGGAATCAAGGTAAATAAGAATTGCCACAAAAATGCACAAGAAACACAAAAATGAGGTCGCAAATGAGCGCAAAGATAAGAAACACGTTGGTCAAGGTGATGATGATTGAAAGCAAGCAAGTCATAACAAATCAGAAGGATGAAGTCATGCGAAAAGAAGAAAAGGCAAAGATGCTGGCCAGGATTGGAGAAAACACCCAAAAATATCCGAAGATTGGAGTTTGTATAATACATACGCCGCTAACATGGGTAAACGTGGAAAAAGCCACCAAACAGATTAAAGAAGACAAACTGGGTGATATGGTTCGTATCTGGATCGGAGGAGTTAACAGAGAAGCAAAAACAACCGTTCAAGAACAGGTTCAAAATATTAAAAATTGGGTAACGTTATGCAAACAAAACGGGCTTTTTTATGCCGCCTGTTCATACGATTCCGCCGATTCTACCGGCAACATAGAATCGGAATATTTTGCCGGATACTCACTTGCTGAAATAAGCACCTGTTTTTTGAGATTCAGAAAAACATTCGATGGTGAAGTTGCCAATATGCAAGAAGCCAAGGAAGGATATATGAGAGTGTGCAAGAGACTTCTTGCTCCAGACAAGAAGAGTATGTCACCGGTATGGGACATCGAAGAAGGCCCTATAGGACATAACGAAACACTGGGGGTTGGCACGGATATTTGTTCTTCCGAACACTCCTGCGTCATTGGGGTGTCTATGTCATCGGCCAGGGGAGCAAGCAAGGCATATGAAAAACAGTTGTGGACCGCATTTCTGAATGTGGAATGCTACGCCAGTTCGGGAGGATGGGGGCCGCCCCAAGATGATTCATATACGCCAGCACATCAAAGACGGTTAATGCTGGATTATAATATGTCTTATATTTATGGCGCCAACCTAATCGTTCTTCAGGACTGTTTGTTTGATATTAGCATTTGGTCTCACTACAATAAAAATAAACCCACTTATGACATGGACAATTCGCAATGCCGGGGATTCCGCGAAAAAGCCAAGGAGTTTTACAGATACGTTCAAACCCACCCGAGATCAGAACACAGTCCGGCAGTTGATATAGGTTTGGCCTGGGGAAATCTGGAAGGAATTCCGGGGAATCCTATGCATGTATCTTCGAGTACAAAAATATGGTGGCAATCCAGGGAGAATTGGAAAGCTACGATTGAACAAGGGTGGAGTAATCTGACCAATGCCGATCTGTTTTCATTAAGTCATCCATTACACCACAGTGCGTTCCGTTACACTGGCGCACCCTGCGGCCAAGTGGATATAACCCCCATCCGGGCGCCGATAGATGTTTTGCAGAAGTATAAGACCTTGATGTTTCTGGGCTGGAACACGATGACGCCGGAGATATATGGGAAACTGAAAGAATACGTAAAGAACGGCGGGACGTTGTTCATGAGCCTGCCGCAGTTAAGCCAACAGATTGAACGAAAGCCGGAACTGGAACTCATCAACAACGGCGATTTCAGGGACTTGTTCGGGGTGACAGTCAAGGGCAAACTTGAACGCAAGGCCGACGAGAAAGCGGCGAACGTCGTCAGATTTGATCGCGAGTCATCGCTTGAACAGTGTAAATTTCTGGTCGGGACAACGTTTGAATTAGGAAACATTACGATACCCACGGATTTTGTTCATGGGCCGCTGGTGAGCGTAATTCTTCCGCATGCGCCGCTCGCGAAGCTTGCCTACCCTGAAAACAAAAAAGAGATCGGCCTGAAGCCGCGAACTTTTTCAGAAGACTTCCTGAATCTGCATCCTGAGCTGAAGAAAGCCGGTGCCGCGCTTGTATATTACGCCGGCAACATCAATTGTGCCGCCGCCATGAAACTCAATCTCCTGCTCGGCTATGATGGCCCGGTAAAGGTTTGGATTGATGGCAAGGAGGCATATTACGATCCGAAGGGCACGAATCCGGCCGAACCTGACACCGCAAAGATACCTTTTAATGCGACAAAGGGAACGCACGAGATACTGGTTGCGCTCGATTCCAACGGCGGCCGAGCGTGGGGCATCTTCATGCGATTCGAGCGGCATGATCTTTTACCGCTCAAGATCGGAGAAATCGAGGAAATCAGTTCCATCCAGCAAAAGTTATTCTCTGATCCGGGTTCGGACTTGGAATGGGCGGACGTGAAACTTGAAGGCGTAAAAGTATTGGCCTCTGTAAATGATGGCAAAATACCGGTGTTGATTGAGAACAAGTTTGGAAAAGGGACTGCCTTTCTTATGACAAGCTACAGCTTCTCGCCCGCGCCGGTGGAGTTTGTCAAGCCGCTTGTCGTTGGAACGGTCAAGGCCGGAGAGATTGAATTACTTGGCGAATTGGATGAGAAGAAGGACATCAACTATGCAGTGTATCCCGGCAAGACAGCGGAAGAGGAAACGAAGATATTGTTGGTCAATATTGACTGGACTACGGCAAACAACGTGAAAAACGTCAAGATGCGGATCAAGGACATGGTCATGCCGGTGGAGGTCAAGGAAGGGACGATCAAGACGATTAACGTTTTGGGCGACATGGCCTTGACGGTCTGCGATGACCTGAACCATTGCCTGAGCCTGGAAAAGCGTGACGGCAATAAATACACCGGCAAATTATCAGGTCAGGGCGTGTGCGTGATCAAAGGTGTTGTGCGCGGCGGCAAAGCCCCGCAGAAGGTAACGTTGGACGGGAAAGACATCTATTTCCAATATGATCCCGCCACGCATATGTTTACTGCGGAATGCAATCTTTTTGGGGAACATGTGCTGGAAATTCAGAATTAAGATGCCACTGGCATCCGCCCGTGGCGGAATGCAGAATGAAGAAACGAAGATGTTACATTATGAAAAACGAACTTTCATCAATAACTATTGTAATTTTCCTAATTTCAATCTTTTGGGGAGGGGCCATGGCTTTTGATGAAAAAACAATGCCAATCACCGAAATAAAACTTAATGATTCGCTCCGCAGGATTATTATGCCGAAGGAGGGCACAAGCCTGGTCGTCTTGACCGGTCCGGACGGCATACTGTTGGTTGACGATGGAGCGAAAGAATCAATGCCGGAATTGAAGAGCAATCTGGAAGCTCTCAAGAGCGGTCCGGTCCGGTATGGCGGTTTATTTTAAGAACGCAAATATCGTCCATATCGGGGATTTGATCCAATCCGACATATTCCCGTTCTGCGATAACGATCATGGCGGCAATCTCGTGAAGCTATCCGAAAATATCGGAAAAGTCATTGCGACTATGCCGGCAAACGTCCGAATTATCCCGACCCACGGCCGGGAATATACGCTGGATGACTTGAAGAAATACAAGGGGATGATTGAAGGCGTGATAGGAATCGTTCGCGCGGAAATGCGGAAGGGGAAATCGCTTGAAAAAATGAAGGCGGCAGATATTCTCAAAGATTATAAGGCATGGGCCACTCAATGGGGCACCTGCAATGACATGATTGATTATGCTTATAAATCGTTGAAGTAAATATTTCTTCCGCAAGATGCGCGTCCATGCCAATTGAAACCATATCCACGCGCCGGGAACGGCGCATTGCGCTCTCAAAAACCGAGCAGAATCGCGGGATGCGTCTGGCCTACCTATCCCAAGCGGTCGGCGCCCACCTGTTTCTGTTTATCAGTGCTTCGGCCATCTGTCCGCTCTTCATCAAGAAACTCGGAGGTTCCGACCTGCAGGCGATGTTGCCGGCAACCATGTCGGGACTTCTCTTGATGGTTCAAATTCCGATTTCGATCCTGGTGCCTCCGGCGCGCGGCCGAAAATTCATGCTCAATTGCTGGAAACTGTCGTCATTGCCCATGCTGGCCGTCATACTGGCTGCCTTGGGACTTGGCGAACGCCAGCTGACAGTATGGATTGTGCTTGCATCCTTAATCGCAATAATGTCGTTGCTCTGGGCGGGCGCGACCTTCTGGTCCCCCATGATACATGATATTGTGCCGACGCGTCGACTCGGCCGGTTTTTCGGGAATATCCGCGCTATTTTGGGCATAACCTATTTTGCGTTGAGCATTTTGGCGGGATTTTTTCTCGGCCAGTCTCCGGTCCTCTGGAAATTCGTTCTTGTTTTCGGAGTGGTAACACTGCTGCAGATGTTCAGGAACTTTTTTATCGCGCGCATACCGGTCGTAAAAGAAAGCGGTGTTGATCCGGGAGCATGGAAGGAGGAGGTCCGCTATATTATCCACAACAGGAGAATATTGATCTTTGCCGGATACTTCATCTTCCTGATGTTCCTGGCGGGTTTCCTCGGTCAGCCATTGGTACTTTACATGAACGATCTCGGGTTCTCAGCACGCGACAACACCCTGATTTATGCGGCTTCCGTCCTGGGAAGCATCGTCGCGGTGGTTGTTTCCGGGATTATCCTCGACCGGATCGGGACGCGTCGGATGTTTCTGTTTGTTCATGTTATCCTGAGCATTCTGGCGTTGGTGGTTGCGCTGGTCGGGGAACTGCCGGTTTCCTGGGCCAAGCCGTTTATGACAATGCTTTTAATCCTGTCGGGCGCCGCGCTGGCCGTGGCCCAACTGGCAAGTATCGCACAGGTGTTTCACATGGCGCCGGCCAGCGGCAAAACCGTGTACATGAGCATAATGGTGACAGTCAGCGCGGCCGGCGCGGCCGTTTCACCCTTTCTTACCGGTTTGATCCTGGATTCATCCTGGCGCCGGGCATCAATGGCCGTCGGTCCCTTGGTTCTTGATATATACCAGATCGTTTTCCTGGCAACCGGATTTGGACTTATCGTGGCGATGGTCTTCCTGCCGTTCATTCAGAATATCCGTGCCGCCGTCCGTCCGGAGCCTTTAACCTGATTATTGCGTAAAAAAACTCATCCGACTTCCTGTCATCTTTTTCTTGGTATGACCATGCTTTAATGCTATATTTTTATTTATGAAACGTTTGCAATCAATGACTGACGCGGCGACTCTGGCCGGTGCTCTTTCACCCTTTAAACAGGAAGTCTGGATCAAACTGACGCCGTGTGAGCGCATGCGCCGTTCTTTGCGCATGCTCCGTCTCATTCCCAACGTCAAAGAATTGCATGACCGCAAACTTTTTCCAAAGCCTGAAGACATGTAAGGTTCAATATCTCCTGATCAGCGGACAAGCCGCTGTTTTGTACGGCGCCGCCACCTTTTCCGAAGATATTGATATTTGGCTTCGCCCGGCCGCGGACAACGTGAGCCGGTTTATAAACGCTTTAAGGGACTGTGGCGCGCGCTACTATAAAATCACGCCTCCTCTCACGCCGTTGTATCTATTAAAAGGGCATGGATTTCATTTTCTTATTCCGTCCATTGGGAGAAACGACTTGTTTCTGGACGTTATGGGCGTTCCGCCCCGGGTTCCCGATTTTGCGATTGCATGGGAAAGGTCCGCGCGCATAAAGACGCCCTGGGGCATTCTGCCGGTGGTCGGCATTCCGGACCTGATTGAGCTGAAGAAAACCCAGAGGCTGGAAGATTATCCGGTCATCAGCCGTTTGGTTTTGAGATATTGCGATGATCCAAATATAAACCTTGATCGCCGTCAAATCCATTGGGCCGTAAATCATTTATTTTCATTGTCTTCTTTGCGTGAATTCTGCCAACGGCGCCCGAAGATAATCCGCAACATTGATTCAAAGGATATGGCTGTCTTTCGAAAGTGGGTGCTTATTGGTCAACGACAGAAAGAGCCTGATATAGGTTTGGAACGACGTCTCGAGCGCCAAATATTCCGGCGTATTACCGCCTGCCAGCAAAACGACCGATTGTACTGGCGGAAAATTGTAGCCGAATTAAAACAACTCCGGATGCAGGGGTTATTGCTGCGGGAGGGACAAAAGGTTTAACACGTGAGTGGTAAAAGAAGAAAACTCATGAAAAAAAACACCGCCAGACCAACCGACCTGCTGACCAAAAAAGGCGTGATCATCCCTGATCCGACTTCGGTCTTTATTGATTCATCGGTCGCGCCGGAAAAAATCGCCCCGGGGACGGTCATTCATCCTTTCTCCCGCATTTCCGGCCCGAAAACCTCCATCGGTCCCGGCTGTGTTTTGGGCGCGGAGGGACTGGTCACGGTTGATAATTGCCAGCTTGGCGCGGAAGTGAAACTGGCGGGCGGTTATTTTTGCGGGGCGACCTTTCTGGACAACAGCAGTATGGGAAGCTGTGCCCATGTGCGTCCCGGCACGCTGGTGGAGGAATTCGCCGGCGGCGCGCATGCGGTCGGATTAAAACAAACCATTCTCTTTCCCTATGTCGTCTTGGGAAGTTTGATCAATTTCTGCGACTGCCTCATGGCCGGCGGAACCGGGCGCAAAAATCATAGCGAGGTGGGCTCATCCTATATTCACTTTAACTTCACCCCCCACCAGGACAAGGCCACGCCTTCGTTGATCGGCGATGTCCCCTGCGGCGTGCACCTTGACCAGCCACCTATTTTTCTCGGCGGCCAGGGCGGGCTGGTGGGGCCGGCGCGGATCGCCTTCGGCGCCATTATTCCGGCCGGCGTTATCCGGCGTAAGGATGTTCTGAGCGCCGGGGTGATGTCCAATCCAGAACCACTGAGAACTCATTCAGCGAATTCTAAAGGGGTAGGGCAAGGCCTCTGGCCGAGCCGTCTGAAGGGAAACGGCTCACCCGGAGGGTTCGCCCCACCAACTGAGAGGGGAAAGACTGCCTCATTTATCCCCGGCGCCTACCGCTCCATTGACCGAATCATCAGCAATAACCTGATTTATATCGGCAATATTTACGCTCTGCGGGCATGGTATTGGCATGTCCGCGCGCAGTTTATGACCAAAGAAAAATTCCAGTCAGCCTGCCTGGCCGGCGCGCTGGAAAGGCTGGACTCAATCATCCAGGAAAGAATCAACCGTCTGGATGAGCTGGCGGGAAAAATGCCGCTTTCAATTGAATTGAATAAAAAATCGGGTAATGGTGAAGCGCCTTACCTGCAACAGCAAAAAGCTTTTGCCGAAGATTGGCAGCGCATGCAGGAAGACATTTTGCAGCTGGCAACATTTGAGGGCAATGCTTCGGAAAAGGACAAGTTTCTGGCCGCAATCGCCGGCGTGGAAACCGGGACATATCTGGAGGCCGTAGCCGCCTTGAGTTCAAAAGGCAAGGCCAATGCCGTCGCCTGGCTGCAATCAATTGTTGACCGCGCCGCGGGAATTTGGAAGACTGATAAATATTTTTCATAGCACGGCATAGTCGCAATCAAACGCATCGTGTGAGGTGTCATTCCCGATCTAATCGGGAATCCAGAAAAGACCTGAAACTGGATTCCCGCTTTCGCGGGAATGACAGGACGGAGTGAATCTTTATTAAAGTAAAAAACGAACAAAAAAAATCCTTATGACCAAACTATTCGGAACCGACGGCGTGCGCGGGGTGGCCAATATTGAGCCGATGACGGCGGAGACGGCCCTGGCCATCGGCCGCGCCACGGCCCATGTCTGTAAAAGGCATCATAACCGCCACCGGATTGTGATCGGCAAGGACACGCGCGTCAGCGGCTACATGATTGAAACCGCGCTGACCGCGGGCATCTGCTCCATGGGGGTGGACGTTTTGCTGGTCGGGCCCATGCCCACGCCGGGCATCGCCTTTATCACCCACAGCATGCGGGCGGATGCCGGCATGGTTATTTCCGCCTCGCACAATCCCTATCAGGACAACGGCATAAAAATATTTTCCCGCGACGGTTACAAAATTCCCGACAACGAGGAGCGTGAGATTGAAAGCCTGGTGACAACGAAAAAAATCCAGGACATCCGTCCGACCGCCGATGATATCGGCAAGGCCCATCGCATTGACGATGCCATCGGCCGTTATATTGTCTTCTGCAAAAACACTTTTCCGGACGACCTCACCCTGGCCGGGTTAAAAATCGTGCTGGATTGCGCCAATGGGGCCACCTACAAGGTGGCGCCGATAATAATTTCCGAATTGGGCGCGGATATTATCACGATCAACGATCACCCGAACGGCATGAATATCAACGCCGACTGCGGGGCGCTTTATCCGCAGGCGCTCGCCAAAAAGGTTCTGGAAAACAAAGCCGATGTCGGACTGGCTTTTGACGGCGATGGCGACCGCCTGGTCGCGGTTGACGAACAGGGCAGTATCCTCACCGGCGATCATATCATGACCATCTGCGCCAAGTCTCTGAAGGAATGCGGCATGCTGCGCAATAATATGGTGATTGCCACGCCCATGAGCAATTTCGGGTTCCGGCAGGCCATGCGCAAAATGGAGATTGCCGTGGAGGAAGCCGATGTCGGTGACCGTTATGTGCTTAAATTAATGCGCGAAAAGGGCGCGATTTTCGGCGGCGAGGATTCGGGACACATCATTTTCCTCAATCTGCACACCACCGGCGACGGCATCATCTCGGCCCTGCAACTGCTGGCCAGCATCCAGAGCACCGGAAAAAAACTTTCGGCATTGCGCGGTCTGCTCAAGCTTGCCCCCCAAAAGATGCTGAACGTCAGCGTGAGCCGCAAGCCTCCCTTGAGCGAAATCAAGCCCCTTCAGGAAGCCATTCGCGGCGCGGAAAAGGAACTGGCCGGATCCGGCCGGGTCTTGGTGCGTTATTCCGGCACCCAGCCGATCTGCCGCGTGATGATTGAAAGCATGGATCAGGCAATCACGGACCGCATCGCCAAGGCGCTGGCCGAAATAGTCAAGACCAGCCTGGGATAAGGCGCGTTCAATCAGGCCGCCCCAAGCGGCAAATTTATTCGCTTTCGCCAAGGCTTCGGAGAATTAAACTGAGCTACCGTGCGGAGTTTCATTTTTTCTTTGCCCCTTCGCGGCGCGCCTTGACAATTTCCTCCGCCAGGGCATAGGGCACGGCTTCATAACGTTCAAAGTGCATGGTGTAGCCGGCCCGGCCCTGGCTGACGGTCCGGATCACGTTCGCATACCCGAACATTTCGCTCAAGGGGGCCATACCGGTGATGACGCGGTTGGGTCCCTGCATTTCCATGGCGTCTATCCGGCCGCGGCGCTGGCAGATACTGCCCGAAATCGGTCCCACAAAATCCTCCGGCGTGGTCACCTCCAGCGACATGACCGGCTCAATCAGTTCCGGCTGGCTCTTTAAAAACAACTGCTGAAAACAAGCGCGCGCCGCTTCCTGGAACGCATAGTCGTTGGAATCCACTTCATGGAACGAGCCGTCAAACACCACCGCGCGCATATCCACCACCGGGAACCCGGCAAACGCGCCTTTCTGCATCGCCTTGATGATTCCCTTTTCCACGGCCGGAATGTATTCCGACGGAATATGGCCGCTCCGGACTTCGTTGACGAATTCAAAGCCGGCGCCGGTATCCAATGGTTCCAGGCGCAGGCAGACATGGGCGTATTGGCCGCGGCCGCCGCTCTGCTTGATATGTTTATAGAATCCCTCGGCCACCACCGTGCCGGTCTCGCGGAAGGCCACTTCCGGTTTTCCGACCACAACTTCCACGCCAAACTCGCGTTTGAGCCGTTCAACAAGAATTTCAAGATGCAGTTCGCCCATGCCGGAAATGACCGTTTCTTTCGTTTCCTGATCAAGCTTTACCAGGAAAGTGGGGTCTTCATCCGACAGACGGTGGAGCGCGCCGGATAATTTTTCGCCTTCCGAGCGGCTTTCCGTCCTGACGCTGACCGACATGACCGGCGCCGGAAATTCAATGGCCTCCAGGATGACCGGGTCATTTTCATCGCAAAGCGTATCGCCGGTCTTGGCCTGGGCGAGTCCCACCACGGCGACAATGTCGCCGGCAAAGGCGCATTCAATACCCTCCTGCCGGTTCGCGTGCATGCGCAACAGGCGTCCGATCCGCTGCTTGCAGTCCTGGGTGCTGTTTAAGATGGTCGCGCCGGATTTGAGCAAGCCGGAGTAAATCCTGATATAAGTTAATTTGCCCGCGTGCTTGTCGGAGGCAATCTTGAAAACAATGGCGGAAAATTTTTCATCGTCTTTTGCCAGGCGCGACAGCGTGGTTTCTTTGGATTTATCGCTGAAGCCCTTGACCGGCGGCAGGTCGGCGGGCGACGGCAGAAAATAGACGATACCATCCAGCAGGGGTTGGATGCCCTTGTTTTTGAAGGCCGAGCCGCAATAAACCGGAATGACGCGGCGGGCGATGGTTGCTTTCCGGATGATTGATAAGATTTCCTCTTTGCTCAGATCGCCCGAATTCAGGAATTTTTCCAGCAGGACATCATCCTGCTCGGCGCATTTTTCCACCAGATACGAACGCCATTTGCGCGCCTTGGCCATCTTGGCGGCGGGAATATCGGTTTCGTGGAAAGTCTGGCCGAGGTCCTCATCGGCGTAATAAACCGCTTTCATCGTGATGAGATCAATCACGCCTTCAAAATGCTCCTCCTTGCCGATCGGCACCACGACCGGCACGGCATTGGCCCCGAGGATCTCCTGAATTTTCTTGAGCACCTTGAAAAAATCGGCGCCGGTCCGGTCCATCTTGTTGACAAAGGCGATTTTGGGAACGCCGTATTTCTCGCTTTGTTTCCAGACCTGTTCGGACTGCGGCTGAACGCCGCCTACGGCGCAAAAAAGGGCCACGGCGCCGTCCAGCACGCGCAGACTGCGTTCCACCTCGGCCGTGAAATCAACATGACCGGGCGTGTCAATGAGCGTTATATCATGTTCCTTCCAGGGGAGGGTGGTCGCGGCGGAAGTGATGGTGATGCCGCGCTCGCGCTCCTGATCCATCCAGTCCATGGTGGCCGCGCCATCGTGCACTTCGCCGACCTTATGCGTTTTGCCGCAGTAAAAAAGCAGGCGCTCGCTCACTGTTGTTTTTCCGGCGTCAATATGCGCCATGATGCCCACGTTCCGCACGCGGGTTATTTCATTGTGTCTCTTTTCCATTTTCCTTTTTCTCCAAAAGCGGGCTACTATGGCAACAACCTCACTTTCCCGCAAGATTTTTCTGAAAAATAATTGCTTGCTTTTTCCGGCCGATTGATCAATTTATAGAATTTATGAAGAAGAAGCAGAAACAAGCCGTTAAAATCCGGCAGGCCGGGTTCAAGGATGTGGCGGCCATTTATGCCCTGATCAAGGAGCATCCGCGCGAAGTTGTGCCGCGGGCCACCAGCGACATTGTCCAGAATATTGACCGTTTCCTGGTGGCGGAAATCAAGGGACGGATCGCGGGCACGGCCTCCTGGGCCATTCTGCCGGAGATCGGCCGGGCGTCCAACCATTCCGTGGAGATCAAATCGGTCACCGTCTCAAAGGATTTTCAGCGGCACGGCATAGGCACGGCGCTGGTCAAGGCCATGATCAAGCACGTGAAAAAATACCGGCCGGCGCAAATCGTCGTGCTGACATTTTCCCCGCCTTATTTCCGGAAATTCGGTTTCCGGGAAGTGCCCAAGGAAACCTTAATGCACAAGCTGTATATGGGCTGCATCAACTGCACCAAATACGACTCGCCTTTCACCTGCCCGGAAGTGGCCATGACGCTCGCCGGCAAATAGACGATTCCGGAAACGTTGAACATTCAACGTTGAACATTGAAGTCCAAGCTGCCGTTTCAGGTTGAAAGTTGGACGTTGAGTGTTGGATGTTTCCTAATCCCTAAATCTGCATCTTTCCTACGGCACGGCCCCGGCCTCTCTGAGCATATCGGCCGCGGCCGGCTGTTCCGATTCAATCGCCCAGGTCAGGGGCGTTTTCTTGGAAAAATCGCAGGCATTGATATCGGCGCCGTCGGCGATCAGTTTTTCCACCACGGCCGTGCGTCCTCTGGCCGCTGCCATGTGAAGTGGGGTAATATGATTGGCGCCTCCCGTCGTTGCGTTGACGTCGGCGCCGTGCTTCAGGAGCAATTCCACCATCTCCGCGTTCCCTTCCTCGGCGGCCAGATGAATCGGCATCAGCCGCAGCGCGCCGTATTTCCGGCCAAAAGCCGATACATCCGCGCCGGCAGAAAGCAGGGCTGCGGCGCAGGTCAGGCGGTTGAAAACCGCCGCCTTGTGCAGGGGGGTCATGCCGGCCGGATCAGCGGCGTTGATGTCGGCGCCTTGTTCAATCAGCCAGAAAACCAGGTTGGTGCGCCCGGCAATGATTGCCCAGTGCAGGGGCGTGAAACCATTGCCCTTGTCGCGCCGGTTGAGCAGTTCGGGATGGACCGTCAGCGTTTGTTCCACGGCTTCATCGCGGCCATTCAGGATATTGCGGGACAAGCGTTCCGTGCGTTCGCTGTAATTGATCAGCAGGGGAATAAGAAAAAGCACGCCGACGATAAGGAGAAAAGTCTTCAATCCTTTGTGGGCGAGAAGCTGCGCGATCATAGGGATGTTACCAAGTCTAAAGTCCGAAGGCTGAAAGTGAACCTTCCGTTCTTCAGGGGGAACTTTCAACGCTCAACATTGAACAACAATAAACGTTTCTGATTCGTTGAAAGTTCCATGTTTCCCCTTATTTTTCCGCGGCCGGCACGGCCGCCGGCAGGGCCTTCAGGCGTTCCTCGGCTTTCTTTGCCCAGGAATACTGCTTGAAATCCCTGGTCAGCCGCTCATACTGCTGGCGCGCCAGGTCAAAATTCTTCTGCATCTCATAGATCTCCCCCTTGTGCCAGAGCGCCTCGGAGACGAACTCGGGATAAGCCTCAAACATGATAATGATCCGGCTGGCGCTGGCGTCCGCGGCATTGAATTTTTCCAGCGCCTGGGCTTTATTGCCCTCTTTCTCCAGCTTGTCGGCCAGGACCAGCTGGCAGCGGATCACGCCCAGCATGGCGCTGATGCGGGCTTCCGGCGCGCGCTCCTGGGAGGCGACTTCCGTATACATGCGCTCGGCGGATGCATAATCCTTTTTGCGCTCCTGAATCTGGGCAATTTTGACCTTGCCCTGCTTGCCCTTTTCAAACCAGGGGAAGTTCCTCAGCACCTTTTTGAATTCCTGTTCCGCCTCCACGTCCTTGCCTTCCAGGAAGCAGATGTCGGCCAGGCCATAAGTGGCCGGGGCGGCGGCATAAGGGTCGGAGGCGAATTCAGCCAGCACGCGCTGGTAAATTTCCCTCGCCTCCGGAAGGGCGGAGGCATCCTTGCAGGCATCGGCGTAATCCAGGAGCATCTGGGATGAAAGCCGCACATTGGCGTCGGCGGCCAGGGCCTGTTTGAACGCGGCCAGGGCCTTTTCTTTTTCGGCGTTTTTCATCAGATACATGCCCTGGCTGAAAATCAGCTGGGCCTGCAGGCTGGAATTATCTTCATGCCGGGCGACCGCCTTGGCAAAATATTGCGCGGCTTCGTCGGGACTCATCATCCGGTAGCGCACCAGGCTGAAGATGGCGTCGGCGATGCCGGGTATGGCGGCGAGCGACTGTTCCGAGGCCGGATAATTCTTCAGAAGCGATTCACAGGCATCCGCGCTTTCCAGCATAGTCTGGCGGTAGACGGCGCGCTGTTCGTCGGGCAGGACCGTGGGCTGGCCCATGCGCTGGGCTTTTTCGCTCAAGGCCTGCGCGATTAAAAAGAGCACTTCCGGCGCGCGCTCATGCTGCGGATTAAGCTCCAGGGACTGCCCGAGATACTGGACGGCCGTATCGTAGTCGCTCAGCTTTTCCTTGGCAACCCAGCCGATGAAAAAGCAGGCGTCGGTATTGAGCGGGCTTTGGGGAAATTCCGTGGCAACTCTCTCAAAAGCCTGCGACATGCGGGCAAATTCATTTTTTTCATAATACATGACGCCGATGCGGAAGAGGGCCTGGGCCGCAATTTCCATTTTGGGATAATCGCGCGCCACCTGTTCCAGCACGGCCACGGCCTTGTCAAATTGTCCGCTGTCATTAAGGGCCATGCTCATCTGGTAGAGGGCAAACGGCATCAGGCGGCTGTCTTTGTAGCGTTTCTGGAAGTCCTCATACAATTGAATGGCCTCCTTTGATTTTTTAAGCTGAGTAAGAAAGACGCCCTTCTGGTAAAGGGCCTCGTCAATCGTGTCAAAATTATCGGTGCCGTTCGGGAATCTGTGCAAAAGTTCGTCAATGGTTGCCAGCGCCTCATCCCATTGATTTGCGCCGGCCAGATTGATGGCCTTGAAAAAGAGCAGGTTGGGAATAAAATTGCCCTTGGGAAACTTTTCCATGTAAATTTCAATGGTTTCATGCAGGCTGTCCGTCTGGTTGAGGTTGAATTCGCAGACCGCCTTCATATACAGGGCGTCCTCCACGCCTTTTCCGTTCGGGAAAGTCTCCGCGCTTTCGGCAAAATACTGCAGGGCAGTGGTGATGTTGTTCTGGACAAAATAAAGCTGGCCGATGGAAAGGGCGGCGCGCTCGGCAATGGGCGCATCCGCGCCGACCTTGGCCTTGAAATCCTCAAATTCCTGCGCGGCGGCGTCCACGTCTTTTTGGGCGATGTAGCCGTTGATGATCAGAAAGGCGGCCTGCTGATACTGGGGGCCCTGGGTGAATTTCAGCAGATGCCGGCAGACAGTGATCGTCTCATCATATCGTTTCATTCTGAAAAAAGCGTCGGCGATGCGGAAGTAGGCGGTGATCATCAGATCGGGCGATTCCTGAACGGAGGCATACTGTCCCTGCACGCGCCCCAGTTCGTTTTTAATGGCTTTGGTGTCGGCGCCCTTGGCCATTTCCGCCGCCAGGCTGGCCATGTATTTTTCCTGACGGGCTTTGAGGTCCATGAGCACCTCGGCCTTGGGGCGGACATTGCGGAAATACTGAATGGCCTGGGGATATTGTTCGGCGTCCAGCCATGTTTCGGCCAGCGCGTAATTGCTGTCATTGGCCAGCGCAAGATTGATGTCGCTTTTTGAAAGCTGGTCAAATATTTTGCGGGCCTTTTCAAGGAACGCCTGGGCCTCGGCCTGCTTGCCCGCCTTGATTTGATCCAACCCCTGCTGACTATGAACGCTGGCCAGCAGAAATTGCGCGTTCACGCCCACGGCGGTATTTCCGAAGCGGCTGATGACGGTATCAAGGTCTTTCTGGGCTTCCTCAAGCTGGCCGTCCAGGTAATAGGCATAGGCCCGGCCGTAGAAGGCGTAGGGATAATTCAGGCTCTTCGGATAATTTTTTATGAAATCAGTCTGCAGTTCAATGGCTTTGGCCAGGTTTTTTTTACGCTCATTTTCCTGGTCTTTTCCGGCCAGGGAGGCGCCGAGCCGGGTATGGCATTCGGCCATGAGAAAGGCGGATTGTTCCTTCATCTCCTTGCTCGGCGCCCGATCCCCGGCCAGGTCAACGAGCAGGGGCAGGGCCTGCTCATATTTGCCGCGCTGGTAATAACACCAGGCCAGGTCAAATTTTACCGACTGGATGTTTTCATAGGTCTGTCCGGTCTGGACGATTTTTTCAAAAATGCCGATGGCCTGGTCATAACGGCCCTTGTTCATCGCCTCTTCGCCGCGCATGGCCTGTTCATTCAGGTCGGCCAAAGCCGGCCACGCCGCCGCCAGTAAAAAAAACAAGACATATCTTTTTCCCAAAGAACGGGTGGTCGCCATGAGTATTCCTCCTATCTTCTTTTGATTCATCCGCCCCGGGCGGGTCAAAATAAAAACGATATAAAATTGCTTAAAAATTTATTGCGGCTATTATACATAGTTCAAAGCTGAATGCGATGAGTTTTTTCAAAAAAAATTGAAAAAAATTTGACATGCCAAAGCAATTGTTTTATATTTTCCGCCATAAAGCCGCGTTAAAATTTAAGATAGTTGCTTTTTTGCGAGAATAATTGTTTGCCGTCTGAGAACTTGTCATTCCCATGAAAATGGGAATCCATATCCGTCTGCAACGGAGTCAGAATGGATTCCCGCTTCCGCGGGAATGACAGACATATAAAAATGATCCTTACAGAGATGACTAAAAATTCCTTCGCCTCTGGTGGAAAATATCGTTGGATGATTTTCCTGTTCCTCCTCTGCGCCGTTGCCGCCCCGGCGGAGGACGTCATCATCACCAAGAACCAGCAGCTGCGCGGCAAAGTCAAGTCCGCGGACAGCAAGGGCGTTACCATTGAAATCATCGGCCAGGGCGTGGTGGGCGTGCCGCGCTCCGCCATAGTTCAGATAACGGTTGAGCCGCCGCCGAGCGTCATCCGCGGCATAGAAGCTTATGAAAAGGGCAATTATAAGGAGGCGCAGTTAAACCTGGCCAAAGTGATGAATCAGTATCTGGGGCTGGACACTCCCTGGGCCGCCAAGGCGCTGGTCTATTACGGCCGCGGCTGTCTGGCGGCGGGCGACACCGCCGGCGCCGAAAAGGCATTCAGTGCGTTTATTTCGGCCTATGATGACGATGAGCCCTTAAGAATGGATGCCGAATTGGGACTCGCCGAAACCGATGTGGCCAAGAATGATATTGAAAAAGCCATGCCCAAGTTTCAGGAACTGGCCGCTGAATATGAAAAACAACTCAAGCCCTCCAAGGAACAGCTTTTTTATGTGGCGTCCGTTTTTCTGGGGCTGGGCAAATGCCTTGAAGCCAGGGATGATCCCGCCGGCGCGCTGGATGCCTATTTGAAGGTTATCGCCTTATATCCTGAAGAGAGGGTTATGCCGGAGACGCTTTATCGGGCCGCGCTCATTTATCAGCGGCAAAACAAGCCGGAGCAGGCCAATCTGCTTCTGGGCGATTTGATCACGCAGTATGCGGCGTCTTCATATTCCCAGAAGGCCGTGGAATTGAAGAAGAAATTGGCCGGCCCGAGCTCGGCCAAGGAAAGTGGAAATTAAAAATTGGCGCACAATTTTCTCTGTCCAATTTCTCCGCATTTGGTGGATCCCTGGCCGAGCTCGGGCCTGCCGCCTATGGCGGGAAATTTCTAATGTCAAACCGCACGTAAATAAATTACTTAAGGCGGGCATGATCCCGCAATCCAAAAGGTAGGGCCGCACAGCCTGTGCGGCCGCGGCGGGACCACGCCGATGGCGTGGCAAGCAGGCTGTTTACCCAGCTCAAAGCGGGGTCCCGCCCTACCCGAAATATATACGATAAAATGTGTATGTTGACACAAAAGACGCAAAGACAAAAAACATAGGGAGAAAACATGAAGCGAAATACGGTAAAATTATTGGCCGTCCTGGCGGCCGGCTTGGTGATGTTCGGCAGTGAAGTGTTTATGCCTTCCGATAGAGATGGCGGAAATGACTTTTTTGTTACGACGGCTTTCGCCCAGGCGCCGGCCCCGGCTGCGGCTCCCGCCGCCGGCGAACCTGTCGGGCCGCCGACAACCATCGGCGATTACTGGGGCATCATGGGCATAACCAAATGGCCCATGCTTGGTGCGGCCATCTGGATTACGGCGATAGTGATTGAGCTTATGTTGCGCGGGCGCGTAAAGGCGCTGTGTCCGCCGGAAATTGTCTCGCAGTTATCCTCAACACTGGCCGTCAAGGATTACGTCAAAGCCTGGCAGTTTTGCGCCGACAATCCCTCCCCCCTGTCCCGGGTTCTAGCGCCAGCCATTGAAAAAATTCCGCAGGGTGCCGAGGCGGTCGCAGATGTTGCCATGGATCAGATGAATTTTCTAAACAGCATTTTTAAGAGCAAAAACTCCTATCTGAACCTTAACGCCACGGGTGACACTCTCCTCGGTCTTTTAGGAACCATTTCCGGAATGATCAGCGCTTTCAATAAAATGGCTTACAGCGGCGCCACGGGCGATCCCGCCAAGCTGGCCGGAAGTATCGGCGAGGCCCTGATCAATACCTGGGTAGGCCTGGGACTCGCCATATTATCGCTCGGTCTTTTTTATATCTTCACCAACCGGATCAAAATTGCCATAACCGGCATGCAGAATATCGTCACCAACCTGATCAACCAGATTGATTTTTCCTCGGTGACGCCCGATATGGAAATTGTGACCAGCGAAATGAAGGCCCGCGCCATGGGCGGAAAAGGCGCCGCCGCCGAGGCGGGCGCAGCTCCGGCCGCCGCATCGCGCGCATCAGCCGGCAAGGCGGCGGAAATGGCGCAGTGCCCTCACTGTCAGCATCAGGTCCAGGTTGGCGCGGCAAAATGTCCGAACTGCAATTCCGATCTGGAATGGGAATAAAATCAGCATAGAGCGGTTAGAAAGGATAGCGTATAGCGGATAGCGTTTTCCGCCAGAGGCGGATCCGCCTCTGGCGGAAGTTTCTTCATGGACGCTCCCCGCTATCCGCTGATAAAAATCATGGCTAAAGCAGCAAAAGAATCTTTCATGGATCAGGAGGCCTTTGTGCCGATCAACCTCGGTCCCATGATTGACTGCGTCATGCTTTTGCTGCTGTATTACATCAACTGCAGCACGCTGGAAACCAACCGCGTCAGCAAGGACGTCATTCTGCCTTTTGCCCAGCAGGGACTGAAAGAGGAGGACACTTCCGGGCGTTTCATTGTAAGCCTGGAATGGAACGAAGGCCTCTACGAGGCCACTTATGTCGCCAACGGGATTAAAATGTCGGGGCCGGCGGAAATGACGGCGCTCATCCTGCAAAGCAAAAAATTGCAGGGAAATCCGCAGAAATTCAGGGTGCTTATCAGGGCCGACAAAAGAGTGCCGTATGAATTCACCCAGCAGGCCATGGCGGCGGTGGCCGAGGCCGACGTGGCCAATGTCCTTTTTTCAACAACGGAAGATAAGAAAGAAAATCAATAAAGACCAGGCACAAAGTGACAAAAGCAGAAGGCACAGATTGACATCGTGAGTAGCGTTCTCGTGTGTTTCGCACGGTTGTCATTCCCGATCCGCCAGAGGCGGAATCGGGAATCCCAAAAATAGAAACTGGATTCCCGCTTGTGCGGGAATGACAGAAAGAATGAAGAGGTGAGACCATGGCGAAAAAGCGCATAAAAGAAGAGCCAATTGAAGAGCTTGAACTCCAGATGGGGCCGCTGATTGACTGCATGATGATTCTGCTCATGTATTTCATCATTGCCGGCCAGATTAAGACCGAGGAAAAATACTTGGGGCTCCTCATTCCCGGCGGCGGCACGCCGGCCGCCGGCATTCCCGTTGAGCTGGTGTTGGCCATTAACGAGGCCGGCCAGGTGTTCTGCAATGACCAGCCGCTTGACACGCCCGCTGACCGCGATTTGCCGACGATCCGCGCCAAAGTGAAACAGTGTCTTGACCTTTTCGGGGAAAAACAGCCGGTTATTATTCATCCCCAGCCGAAAGTGCGGCAACAGCGGATAGTGGACGTGCTCAATGCTTGTGCCGCCGTCGGCGTAAAAAATTTATCTTTTAACGCAAATTGACAATAACATAGCGGGGCAGAACCACAAATAATGCGTGTTGTCTGACTGTCATTCCCGATCCAATCGGGAATCCAGATTCAAATATGTTTTTTCCTGGATTCCCGCTTCCGCGGGAATGACCCGGGGGAGAAGCAAATATAATAGAGCACTATGGCATTTAAATTTAATTACGCCAAAAAGCTTAACGAGCTGGAAGAGATCGCGGAAAGCAGGGCAACCGGGCATTTCAGCGGTGTCTGGACGCTTTTGCTGGCGCTTCTGCGTTCCCGTTATTTCCTTATTTCCCTCATGTTCTATGCTGTTTTGCTCATGATCCTTGGCGGCGTGGTGGTTTCACATTATGTGATTACAAAAGGCACGTTTGAGGAAGGCCAGGTGCTCGTCCTGCCCTCGGGCGGAGGCGGGCCTCCGCCGCCCGGTCCACGCGGCGCTCCTCAGTCCGCGGCTCAGGCGGCCAAGCAGACCAGACAGGTATCTGCTTCACTTAAGAATATGTCCACCCGCACGGCGGCGCAAAACGCCGCAAAAAGAATCACCGTTTCCGCCCCGTCCTCCTTTGTCCGCGCGCCAGCTCCGGTTGTGGCGCCCCAGGTGCAGATTGCAGAGGTTAAGGTGGATACCCAGATGGCAAAGAGCATTGCCGATGCCAATATCCAGCGCCTGCAGGGTGTGCGCGAATTCCAGAAGGGCTGGGGCGTGGCCATGGCAGGCGGCGGCCGGGGTGGACAGGGCGGCGGTAGCGGCACCGGCGGCGGGGGTAGCGGCGGCGGCGGCGGCGGAGGGGGCGCCGGCCGGGCCGGAACATACCATGGCGTGCGCGCCAAATTTACCATCTTTCAGGCAAAATATCAGGACGGCGATTGGGATTGCAACGGCGGAAGCGGCACCAACCTCTGGGATCAGAGCGCGCTGAAAAATCTTATGTTCCAGATCAGGCAGTGGTCCCGCGACCGGATTGACGCCCAGATCACCCCGGCCGTTCTTGATATCGGCACCGACGAGATATTCACGCTCAAGCCCCCCTTTGTCTACCTGACCGGCCATAAGGATTTTCATTTTCTTGACCGCGAAATCAAAAACCTGCGCGATTATCTGACGCTGGGCGGGGCAGTCTGGGCCGACAGCGCCCTGGCCGGACGCCGTTCGCGTTTTGACATGGCTTTTCGGCGCGAGATAAAAAAAGTCCTGCCCGACCGCGATTTTGAAATCGTCAAGCCCGACCACGAAATGTTCAACACGTTTTTCGCGAATGTTGACCTGCCCAGCGGCATGAACTTCTATAAGGAGCCGATTGAAATTATAAATGTCGGCGATGAACTGGCGGTGCTTTACACCTTGAACGGCTACGGTCATTTCTGGGAGAGCCGTCTGAACCGGGACGGCAAAATTGAGTGGAACCGCGTCAATCTGGGCACGCCGGGCCATCCGCGTTGGGAAAGAGTTTATGGTTATCGGCATCTCTATTCCCCGCGCACGGAGAGCGGAGTTATCTACCGCAATATAAACGACAATACGGTGCGCGAAGTGTATAAATTCGGGATTAACGTGGTTGTTCATCTGCTGACCCGCTACCAGAAGCATTTCCGCTTCCTGCCCAAGGAACTGCCGGCGCTTGAGGGCATGAAAAAACCGGTCAAGAAGGAAAAGGAAGAAACCGAGCTTGAGGAAACGCCGGAAAAGGTGAAACCGAAGCAAGTCCATAAAACCATGGGAGCGCCTAAAACTAATGAGCCGCCGGCAAAAGCTAAAGAAAAATAGGTTATAATGAAAGCAGCCAGAAGTCAGAAGTCAGCCCGCCTGCAACGCTGTGCGCAGCACTGCGGGCAGGAAGTGAGGATACAGCGTCTGTCATTCCCGCGTAAGCGGGAATCCAGTCTGAATCTGGATTCCCGATCAGTCCCCGTTTCGCGGGGACGTGTCGGGAATGACAGAAACGCCTGGCCGACCGGCCCGGCGTTCTCATTTCAACAGATTATACCTATAATCCTGATTGGATTAACTGTCTTTATTCCGTGCCTTGCCCTGGCCCAAATGCCGACCCCGGCCGGAGCGGGGGCGGAACTCTTTCCCGATAATGTCAGGGGAGAGAAGGCCGTCCCGCTCGGAAATTATTGGGATGGCGTGGATGGCGAAAACAACCTGCGCGTGCCCGTTGTGCCTGCGCTGGTGCTCAATGACGTTGGTCAAATGGTTGATACGCCCATTTCTTCCTATCCCAATTTTGCGGATATGAACGATGACGGGCTCAAGGACCTGGTGGTGGCCGATACCCAGGGTTTCGTCTGGATTTATCAAAACTCGGGCGAAAAGGGAAAACCTAAATTCACCACCGGCAGATTTATTCCCACTTTCATCGGCTGGGTGTCCAAAATTCATGTCTGTGACTGGGACGGCGACGGCGACAACGATCTTGTCATCGGCACATTTTACGGCGATGTGGTCATCATGGAGAACATCGGCGGCAAGCAGGAATGGAAATTCACCCGCAAGATGGGCATGCCCCGTTATGTTGACCCGCAATTTACGGTGGATGATCCCCAGGAACGCCTGCGGCAGATAATGACTGGCAAACAGCCCCTGGTAAAGGGTAATTATCTGAGCCCCTGGGTGTGCGACTGGAACCGGGACGGCAAGCCCGACCTTCTGCTCGGCGAAGGAACCTACTCGGCCAACAGCGTGCGCCTTTTTGTCAACACCGGCGCGCGCATGAAGCCGGTCTTCAGCGAAGACCGTGAATTTTACCTTGCCTATGGCGAGGGGTTTGAACAGCTTACCCCGGTGGTGGTGGATTATAACGGCGACGGCCTTGATGACCTCATTGTCGGCACGCGCACCGGCCAGATCAGGCTTCATAAAGGCACCAAAAAGGCGACCGAGGAAAAGGACTTTGTGGCGGCCATGCGCGGCAATCTGGCCCCGGCCATCCTTGAATATGAAGGCAACCTGCAAATAGAGGGCAAGGAAATTTTTGACAAAATGTCCGTGGTCTATCCCTGCGACTGGAACGAAGACGGGCTTTTTGACCTTTTGATCGGCTCCACCACCGGCCGGATTTATATTGCCCTCAACAAGGGGACAAAAACCGAGCCCAAATTTCCCGCGGTGGAACTGGTCAAGGGCACGGACGTGGAAAAAGACCTGTTGGCCCCCGAGGGTTGGATGAACGGGGTCACGCGTATTCTCTGGCAGAATTTCATCGGCGGTTTCTGCAATACCGCCTCCCTGCTGACCTGCGAAAAGGAGGTCATGCTGAAGCCCGGCGTGCCGCTCCGGCCGGTATCCGGCAATTATTTCATGTATTACCGCTATGTTCATGATTATCCCGGCCGGATGCAGAACGGGCTCTCCTACGCCGGAAACATCCCCGGCGTAACCGCGCAGAGTGTTGTCGGCGGCCGGATCATCACCCCGAACCAGACCTTTAAACTGCGCCTTGGAAAAAAATATGAGCTTTCGTTTTCATCCATTCTCCAGGGCAAACCCGCGCTCTGGAAGTTCTGGGTAATAGAGGTGATCGTTCCGGGCACCGATATAGAACAGCCCAAACGTGAACAGAAGGAAACCAGCGGAACCATTCCGCCTTCCACCACCTGGGTTAAACGCAGTTACAAGTTTAAGTGCCCCAGCACGGTCCAGACCAATCTGGATTATAACTTTTTTTTCCGCATGCCGGAGGGCGACTGCAAGTTTCTTGTGGATGGTCTCAGCCTGAAAGAAATACAATAAGAGTTCCAGAGCCGCAACCAAATGCGATTCGTGTGTCTGTCATTCCCGATCTAATCGGGAATCCATCTGCCACTGGCGGACCGCTTTCGCCTGCCCGCAATGCTTTGCATAGCGATGCAGGCGGGCTATGACACGGAAAGAATTCTAATGCCATGGCAACACCTTTCGTCCATCTGCATGTTCATACCAGCTACAGCCTGCTGGACGGCGCCGGACGGATTGATGCCCTCATTGCGGCGGCCCAGGACCATGGCCAGGCCGCCCTGGCCATCACCGACCACGGCGTCATGTATGGCGTGGTGGAGTTCTACAAGGCCGCCGTGGCCGGCGGCATCAAGCCAATCCTCGGCTGCGAAGTCTATGTCGCCGACGGCAGCCGCTTTGACCGGAAAGGCGAGGAAAGGACAAAATCAGCCATCAATCATCTCGTGCTTCTGGCCGAGGATGCCGTTGGTTACGCCAACCTTACCAAACTCGTTACCGCGGCGCATCTGGAAGGTTTTTATTACAAGCCGCGCATTGATCTTGAAATTCTCAGCCAAAACCATCAGGGCCTGATCGCCCTCTCGGCCTGCCTGAAGGGAAAAATCCCGGAAAAACTGCTGGCCGGCAACGAGGCCGAAGCCCGGAACACGGCCGGCAAACTGGCCGAGATCATGGGCAAAGGCAATTTTTTTCTGGAATTGCAGGAAAACGGCCTGGCCGAACAGCGCAAGGTCAACCGCGGTCTCATTGAACTTGCGCGCCGCATGAATCTGCCGCTGGTGGCCACCAATGACGTTCATTATCTGAAAAAAGAGGATGCCGCCGCGCATGAAATCCTGCTCTGCCTCCAGACCGGCGCGGTTCTTTCCGACCCGAAACACATGCAATTCGGTTCGGCTGAATTTTATTTGAAGAGCGGCGATGAAATGGCGGAGCAATTCCGCGAACAGCCCGGCGCCCTGGCCAGCACGCTTGAAATCGCGCGGCGCTGCAATGTTGAATTTGATTTCGGCAAACAGCATTTTCCCGCCTTTGCCGTGCCGGAAAATATGACGCCAAAGCAATATCTGGTGAATCTCTGCCACGCGGGCATCCGGAAACACTATCATATTGCCGACCCCGCCGCGCCGCGCGATGAGCGCGAACGCGGCATCATGCAGCGGCTCAACTATGAAATCAGCGTTATTGAGGAAACAAAATATACCGGCTACTTTCTGGTGGTGTGGGATTTTGTCCGCTTTGCGCGCGAGCACAACATCTCGGTCGGTCCCGGCCGCGGTTCCGGCGCCGGCAGTCTTGTTTCTTATGCGCTGGGCATAACCGGCATTGACCCCTTGCGCTATAATCTTATCTTTGAAAGATTTTTAAACCCGAAACGCGTCAGCCCGCCCGACTTTGACATTGATTTCTGCCAGTTCCGGCGGCCGGAGGTGATTGACTATGTCCGGCAGAAATACGGCCGCGAAAACGTGGCGCAGATCATCACCTTTGGCTCGCTCGGCGCCAAGACCGTGATCCGCGACGTGGGCCGCGTCCTGCAAATACCGCTCGCCGATTGCAACCGGTTTGCCAAAATGGTGCCGGAGGACCCGGATATGAACCTGGCCGCCGCCCAGAAACTTAATCCGGAGTTCAAAAAAGCCTGCGAAGAAGAGCCCAATGCAAAAAAAATAATGCAATATGCCCTTGTGTTGGAGGGATTGTTCCGCCATGCCGGCGTGCACGCCGCCGGGGTCGTCATCAGCGATCAGCCGCTCGCGCGCATGATTCCGCTCGCCCGCGACAAGGAGGGGCAGGTCATCACCCAGTTCAGTAAGGACCACGTTGAGGCCCTCGGTTTGCTTAAGGCCGATTTCCTCGGCCTGACCACTTTAAGCATCATTGATGAGACCGTCCGGCTCATTGAACAGACAAAAAAAATCCGGATTGACACGGACAACCTGCCTTTTGACGACGCCGAAACATTCGCGCTTTTTCAGCGCGGCGACACCATCGGCGTGTTCCAGCTTGAAAGCCGCGGCATGCGCGACCTGGTGCGCCGGATCGGCTTAAACCGCATTGAAGACCTGATTGCCATGATCGCCCTCTACCGTCCCGGCCCCATGAACATGCTTGATAAATACGTGGAAAGCAAAACCGGCCGGACCAAAATCACTTATGATGACCCGCGTCTGGAGCCGATCCTGGCGGAAACTTACGGCGTGCTCCTTTATCAGGAACAGGTCCAGCAGGCGGCGCACGTGCTGGCCGGATTCAGCTTGGGCGATGGCGACATCCTGCGGCGGGCCATGGGCAAGAAAAAACCGGAGGAAATGGAAAACCAGCGGCAGAAATTCATTGAAGGATGCCATAAAACCAGCGGCCTGAGCGCCAAAAAGGCCGAAAAAATTTTTGATAATATCGCCAAGTTCGCCGGCTATGGATTCAATAAATCGCACAGCACCGGTTACGCGGTCATTGCCTATCAGACGGCCTATCTGAAGGCGCACTATCCGGAGGAATTCGTGGCGGCCCTGCTCTCCAGCGAAATCAGCGGCAACACCAAGAAAATGCCGGTTTTCATCAACGAAGCCCGCGCGCTCGGCCTGGAAATCCTGCCGCCGGATATCAACCAGAGCGCGGTCCGGTTCCAGCCGCTTGAGAAGGCCATCCGCTTCGGCCTGGCCGGAATAAAAAATATCGGCATCAGCGCCGCCGAGGCGATTGTGGCCGAACGCGAGAGCCGCGGCCCGTTCAAAAGCCTGACCGATTTTTGCGTGCGGATGGAATCAAAATTCGTCAACCGCAAGGTGCTGGAAACCCTGATCCGCTGCGGGGCGTGCGACTGCCTGGGAGGCCACCGCGCCCGGCTGTTCGGCGGCATTGACCGGCTGTTGAGCGGGGCCGCCGCCTCGCAGCGCGACCGCCAGGCGGGGCAGGGCAGTTTGTTCTCCGCCCTTGATGGCGCCGCCGCCGGAAATTCAACGGACTCTCTGCCCGATTGCGAGCCCTGGCACGAAAACATATTGCTTGCGGCCGAGAAGGAACTGCTCAGCGTCTATATGAGCGGCCATCCCTTGTCCCAGTATGAAAAATTGCTTAAACTCTACTGCCTTTCCACCGTGAGCGGACTGGCGGAGCTGGAGGATGGCGCCCTCACCCGCATCGGCGGATTGCTGGAAAAGGTGGAAAAGAAGATATCCAAGGGCAATGAACAGTATGCCATTCTCCAGATTGAGGATATTGAAGGGACGCTGGAGGTGGTTGTTTTCAATCATGCCCTGCAGGAATATGAAAAAGTTTTGAAGGAAGGCACGGCCGTGCTGGTTTGCGGCCGGGTTTCCAAGAGCGAGGACACCGTTAAAATGTATCTGCAGGAAATATATCCGCTGGAAGAGGCGCCGCGTCTTTTTGCGGAGCGGGTGAGCATTCACCTGCCGGCCGCGGCCGTCAATGATCATCTGCTCCAGGGAATCCACGCCCTGCTCAAAGCGCATTCCGGGCAGGTCCCGGTGTTCTTCTGCATTCAATTCCAACAGGGCGAGGAGGTTTTCCTGAGCAGCAGCACTGATTTCAGGGTCACGCCCGAAAAAAGCCTGCTGGCCGATCTGGAGCGGCTCATAGGGGAAAACAGTGTTTATGTGGCCGCCTTGACGAGGCCCTGCCGCAAAGCAGATTCAAACCGTAAATTCAACGGCTACCGGCGCTAGCCGGCATGTTTTTTTCTTGATTATTTCAGCGGAATATTTTTTAATAGCTCAAAACAATACAATGGTTCTTAAAGGAGGCGGCCGAATGAAACACAGTTTTTATCTTGCAGTTTTGACCTCGCTTGCGATCTTTGCTCTCTCCGCTCCGGACATGCAGGCTTTGAATAAGACGCTCTCGGGCGGTTCCGACGCGCTGCTTATTGTCCCCGCCCGGCCGGCGGTTTTAGAGCTGGCCTTTGACCTTGCCGGGATGCGCGATATCTGCATCGTCTCATTCAGAAACAAGACCACGGCGGACAAACCCTTGCTGCATGTCTGGACCGGAAGCGAGTGGCAATATGTCGGCTGGGATGACTTCTGTTCACTGCGCTTCATCGGCCAGCCGCCCAAAACGGCCATTGTCATCGGCGATGATCAGACCGTGCCCAAGGCGCTCCTCCAGGGAATGGGTTGGCCGTGCAAAATAGAAAGACTGCCGACCATGAATGCCGCCGACCTGATCAACGGCTTGGACCCGTATTTTCAGTTCAGTTCGCGCGAATGGAAACGGCTGGCCAATTCCTATGGCTTGCAGCTTGAGGATCTGAATGAGCCGAAGCGGTCTTTCAATCCTTACAATATCCCCCGCTCAAAACTGCCTCTGGCCACGCATGATTTCAAGCAGGGCAAGGATGACACTCCGCCGGCGGTTCTGATTGAAAAATCCGGCGCCACAAACGAAACCAAGAACAGTAAAGCGGCGGAAAAACCCTGGATTAAGTGAAGAAATGCAGAATTTAGAATGCAAAATGAAGAAACTAATACAATGCACCGGATTTTTTAAAATTCATCACACGCTTCAATTTTTCATTCTACATTCTTAATTCTACATTATCTTCTCACCTGCCCGTTTCCGCTGACGATGTATTTATAAGTGGTCAATTCCTCCAGCCCCATCGGACCGCGCGCATGGAGCTTATCGGTGCTGATGCCGATTTCCGCGCCCAGGCCGAACTCGCCGCCGTCCGTAAAGCGCGTGGAGGCGTTCACGTAGACCACGGCTGAATCCACCTGGGCGGTGAATAATTTGCCGGCGCGTGTTGATTCCGTGATGATCGCGTCGGAATGATGCGAACCGTAATGATTGATATGTTCAACCGCCGCTTTGGCCGATTTAACCACCTTCACGGCAAGAATCAGGTCCAGATATTCGGCGTGCCAGTCTTCTTCACCGGCGGGTTTTATTGCCCCGGCCAGCGCACGGCTTGCTTCATCGCCGCGCAATTCAACGCCTCTTGCCGTCAATTTTTCCGCCAGCAACGGGATGAGCCGCACTGCGGCTTTTTCGTGCACGAGCACTTTTTCAACCGCATTGCAGACCGCCGGCCGCTGGCATTTGGCGTTTTCAATGATATTGAGCGCCATGTCAAGGTTAGCGCTTTCATCCACGTAAATATGGCAGACGCCCTTGTAATGCTTGATCACCGGCACCTTGGCGTTTTCCATCACCGCCCGGATAAGCTGTTCGCCGCCGCGCGGCATGACCAGATCAACCAGACCCTCCAGGCCGACCAGTTCGCGCACCGCCTCGCGGTCCGTGGTTTCAACCAGTTGAATCGCGTCCAACGGCAGTCCTTTTTCCTTGCCGCCGTCATTCATGGCTTTGGCTATGGCCTGATTGGAAAAAAGAGCCTCTTTTCCGCCGCGCAAAATGATGGCATTGGCGGTTTTGATGCACAGCCCGGCGGCGTCGGCGGTTACATTCGGCCGCGATTCGTAAATGATCGCAATCACGCCGATCGGCACGCGCACTTTGCTGATCTTCAGACCGTTGGGCCTGGTCCAGCGGCGGATAATTTTACCGACTTTTTCCTTCAGGGCAGAAATTTCACGCAGACCATTTGCCATGGCTTCAATCCGGGCGTCGGTCAGCTCCAGGCGTTCCAGCATGGGGAACGATAATCCCGCCTCTCTGGCCGCCTGCAGATCGCGCGCATTGGCTTCCTTGATTAAACCTTTCCGGGATTCAATAGCCTCGGCCATCGCCAGCAATATGGCGTTTTTTTTAGCCGCGCTGAGGAGCGCCAGCTTTCGCGAAGCCGATACCGCCCGTTCGCCGATCGCAACCATTTCATCATGTAGCGTCATTTATTTTCTCCTGAAAATTTTCCATATTATGACTGTCATTCCCGCGTAAGCGGGAATCCAGTATAATCAGTACTCATCTCTGACATCAGCACCAAATTATCGCGGTGAATGACTTCATCCGCCTTTTTATTCCCCAATAGTTTGGCAATTTCATCCGTGCGGCATCCTTTGATCAGCTGGATTTCACGGCTGGAATAGGACGCGAGTCCGCGGGCAATCAGCCGGTTGTCCAGCGTCCGGACATTTACCATGGCCCCGGCCGCAAACTCGCCTTCAACCTTTTTCACGCCGATCGGCAGAAGACTTTTTCCCCCCTGCTCAATGGCCCGGCCGGCGCCCTCGTCAATTATCAGCGTGCCCTTGGGTTTGTGAAAAAAAGCGATCCAGCGCTTGCGGTCGCAGATGGCGTCCAATTTGGCTTTGGCCGGCACAACGAGCGTGCCCGTGTCTTCCCCGGCCATGATGCGTTGAATTATGCCCGGCTCGCGGCCATCCGCGATGACCACCAGGGCGCCGGCCGTTTCTGCCACGAGCCGCGCTGATTCCAGTTTGCTTGCCATGCCGCCGGTTGAAATATCCCCGCCTTTTCCGCGGGCAAATTTCAGGACATCTTTTGACACTCCGGTCAGACAACTGATGCGCTCGGAGCGTCCGTCCGCCAGCGGTTTGTTGAGGCCGTTGGTGGTGGAGAGCATGATCAGCAGCTCGGCCTTGATCAGGTGCACCACCAGAGAAGCCAGGAGGTCATTGTCGCCGAATTTTATTTCGTCAACCGCCACCACGTCGTTTTCGTTGATGACCGGGATGACGCCCGCGCGCAGCATGGTCAGGATTGTGTTCCGGGCATTGAGATGGCGCGCGCGATGTTTGAGATCATCGTGGGTCAGCAGGACCTGCCCGATGATTTTTTTTTCCGCGGCAAAAAGCCGGTCATACAGGTTCATCAGCCGGCTCTGGCCCACGGCCGCCGCCATCTGGAGTTCGGGCAGACCGTTCGGCCGCCGGCGCATGCCGAGCGCCTGCATGCCGGTTCCGATTGCGCCGGAAGTGACAAAAACAACCTCACGTTTTTGGTCGCTCAAGGATGCCATTTCCCCGATCAGGGATTTAATCCGCTCTGTCTCCGGTTTGCCGGAGGCCTGCACCAGGACCCGGCTGCCGATTTTTATGACAATGCGCCGGGCCTTGCCGATGGCCAGCCGGGCTTCTGTTTCCGATGATGCGCGCGTTTTCATAAAATGCACTTTAGCATTAATTTCCGGCCGTGTCGATAACAAGCATCGTGTGATATGACGGCAGTTTGACTAATGCCTGTTCGCCATCCTCGTCAAGGCGTTTCATCCAGCTTGAAATGGTAGCCGATTCGACGAGAAAGGCCCGCGCTGTTTGTTCAAGGTTCCAGCCGCGGGCAGCTTTTAAGGCGAGAATAGCCATGCGTTCGGTGGGCGGATAAAAGGGACGGTGATGGGGAGGAATTCGCGTTGTCCGGCCATCTTTAATTCGTTTTTCCTCCCGTTGCAGTGCTATTTCCTGTCTGGCCTGATCGAGTTCGCCGGCGAGTTGGACACGTTTCAGGGGACTATCGGCGCACCAGCTGCGTGAGTAAGTAATGGCAACATGCGCCAGGGACACAGCATGGATCAGTGCGCTTTTAACGCGTCTGGGCCAGACTTTGGTGGTGATTGGGGTGGTGATTGGGGTCAAGTCTAAATTTTCAATATAACTCTTGACGAGGCGGGATAGGAAAGGGTAAAAGAAAAGGGCATGAGGGCGCTTCGCATAGATATTAAAGGAGG
>Ga0209749_1000341_pt1 | contig 70674 bp, 56 predicted proteins | sample EPASupsiteSAE347_FD_187267 | JGI IMG/M metagenome (GOLD analysis project Ga0209749, IMG submission 187267) | Bioremediated contaminated groundwater from EPA Superfund site, New Mexico - Sample SAE3-47 (SPAdes) (version 2) | ecosystem: Environmental > Aquatic > Deep subsurface > Groundwater >... | reverse complement strand
AAAAATACGGGTCAACGAGATTCGTCCCGGATTTTTCCCGACATTACAAAATGCCGACCTGATCAACAAAACCCCCGGCGTCCTGACCGCGTCGCGCGGCTCCGACATTCTCGGGGGCACGCCCATGAAAAGATATGGCCGACCTGAAGAATTGCTGGGAGGCATCGTATATCTCTGTTCCCCCTCGGCATCTTTCGTGACGGGGGGCAGTCTGGCGATTGACGGCGGATTCGGGTCCTTCTGCGGAGTGTGATTGCGCCTGCGTATGATTCATTCCCAGACGCCGGGAATGGGCTTGTTGCATTTTTTACAAAGGCCGGCGGCAATATTGTTTTCCAGAATGCTGTATTCATAGCGGCGGATAAGCACGGCCTTGCAGAAAGGACAGGTTGTGTTCTGGCTCTCCTCCCCCGGCACGTTGCCGATATAAACAAAATTAATGCCCGCTTCCGAAGCAATCTGCCGGGCCCGGCGAAGCGTATCAACCGGCGTGGGCGCAAGGTTACGGAGCTTATACATCGGATGATAACGCGAAAAATGAACCGGGACATTTCCCCCGAGCTCTTTGACGATCCACTCGCTCATTTTTTTTATTTCATCGGAGCTGTCGTTCAAGGAGGGAACAAGCAAAACGACAATTTCATACCAGACGCCCGAACCGGCCAGCCGTTTCAACGTGCCAAGAACCGGCTGTAACTGTCCCTCGCAAACATCGGCATAAAAAGACTGGGAAAAACTTTTAAGATCAATCTTGACGGCCTTGAGAACCGGCAGGAGCGATTTCAACGCTTCCGCCGTGATAAATCCATTGCTGACCATCACGCTTTCAATGCCCGCTTTTTTGCCGGCCGCGGCGCAATCATGCACGTATTCCGCAAAGACAACCGGTTCGGTGTAGGTATAGGCAATGGTTCTGGCCTTTGCTTTGACCGCCGCGGCGGCTATATCTTCCGGGCCCTTGAAAGTGACCTTCGCATCTTCGGGGCTGGCCTGGGATATGTCCCAGTTCTGGCAGAACTTGCAGGAGAAATTACACCCGACGGTGGCGATTGAATACGCTTTGGTCCCGGGATAGACGTGAAAGAAAGGCTTCTTTTCAATCGGATCAAGGTGCGTGGCGCAGGGCCGGCCATAGACCAGGGAATAATATTTCCCGCCGCGATTCTCACGCACCCGGCAGTAACCGCGTCCTTTGTCAGGCACCACGCAACCGCGCGGACACAGAGTGCAACGAACTTTACCACCGGCCAGCGGCTCATAAAATTTTGCTTCGTGCAGGTCGCTATCCGCCTGACCGGCGGCCAGCGCCAATCCGCCGGCACAGCAGGCCGCCGCGCCAACGCCGAGGGTGGCGATAAACTGCCGCCGGGTGATTTCTTTGGAACATCCGTTTTCCATATTCCCCTTCTTTTTTACAAAAAAAATATTAGCACCAGAAACATATCCATTCAATAGGGTTTAGGACAAATTCTTTGATCTGTCCCGAGAGTCACCCACCCCGGCCTCCCGCCTACGCCAAAATGGCTTCGGTGGGCAGGTCGGCCACCCCTCCGATGGAGGGGAACTTTCTGCCAAAGGCAGATCCGCCTCTGGCGGAAAGAGGTTAAATGGCAAGAACTTGTGATCCCCTCCCTGGAGGGGTGCCCAACGGGCAGGGTGGGTTGGATTTATATCTGTTACCGTGCAATATCAAAATTTTGTCTTACACCCGATTTATCATTCCAACCCGCGCTTAAAATTGGCGGTATGACCCATCGAAAATTCAGCCCCTGACCGGAACCGGCGCCAGAGATCAATCATTGTCTTTTCCGAGTAGACGCGATACATGAAATCCGCCCGGAGAAAGACCGCCCCGGCCTCCGCCAGTTCAGCCAGATGGGTGCCCAGGCAAAACGGCTGATTGTTCAAAACGACCAGCCGGCAGCCATGGTGGGCCATCCGGATTTTGCCGGCGCGGGCGGAACTGAACATCATTTCCCGGAAATTACAGGCATGCGGATAAGAACATTTCTTTGAGGCAAATACGCATGTTTCAGAAATCATGAGCGGCGTGTCCTGATAGACAAGCACCGTTGCGTTGGAAGCATGTTTTTCCAGGAGGGCGCGCATGTTTTCCAGTCCATTTTCAGGTGAGAGCGTAAATTTGCCTATGCCCAGCGCCTCAAGCCGGCTGACTGCGGAGCTGTTCATCACATAAACCGGACAATCAGCGGAAATATCCAACCTGTCCGTTTCAAGGGCATGCAAAAAAGACCAGCCGCCAAGATTTGAAATCTGCCATTTCCGCCACCCCGTTGAAATCAAACCGGAAACGGTCTTGGCCATTGCTTCCATTTCCCATTCCCGCAGAATGACGGGCAAGGCCAGACGAATTTGCGTCTTATCAACGACGGCGGATAATCGTTCGATCTGGCCGATAAAATCCTGTGAAGCATCGGCGGAACATTCAACAACAATTTCATCCAAATCCCGCCAATCATCCGGACCGAACGCGGCCAGCAAATGCGGCTGATCCGTTTTAATGCTCCATTTGAAACCACCATGCTTCGGCGTCTGCTTATGCCGCGCCCCGTCCTCCAAGCCGGAAGTAATTTTCCCGCGTTCTACGGCTGATAAGCCGGGAAAAATATCGGCCTTCAAGGCCAACGCGTATTGCCGGGACAATTCGGCAATTTCATGCTCCAATGCCGCCGCAATTTCACGGCGGGCGGAATTAAGCAGTGAAATGGGGACAAAGAGATTATCCGGATTATCAATCGTGATTTTGCCGGGCGACAAGCTGGTATTTCCAAGCTTGCCAAAAGCGGCCGCAATCGCCGGATCAGCCTGGCCGATATTTTTCGCCTGTTGAGCAAGCCCTTCAAAATGTTTTTTCGCCTCCACCCGGATTTTTTCCGTTTTTATCCCGGAAAAAACGCTTGACGCCGCAATTATATCAAGACCTTCTGCATTCACGTGAATATCAAAATCAGCCGCATGCCGGGACCGAAACTGACCCGGCTTCGGCCCGAAAAAATCATAGCGCTGTTTAACCTTCTGGGAAGAGGCGCTGTAAATAACCGCCCCCAGCGGCAGGATCGGATGATCGCGCGGAAGCTGGATATCAACCCTGGATCCGGCCGGCGCGGCAAAAACCCGCTTTTTATCTGAATGCCGTCCGCCTTCAACAATGCCAATATTTTTGACCGCAAATCCGAAAGGGCGCGGCAGACCGGCGATATCAATTTGAAGTCCATCATGCAATTCCAGCGGCAGGCCTGTTTTGAAGCGCAGGCTGTGTCCGCCCGGATGTTTTATAATTCCTTCAACCTTGCCAACCGGACAACCGCGGTGTCCCTGGGTTTCGGCATCCACCACGGCATGGTTCCTGCGCGTCCTGAGATACAAATCGGTCCAGGGCCGGCTGAAAATCGTCCGCACATCCGCCGCCAGTTCCCGCTCTTTGGCGGGGCTCAGGCCGCCATCAATCAAATGCCGGTAATAATTTACCGCGGCCGCCACATAGAGCGGACTTTTCATGCGCCCCTCGATTTTCAACGCCGTTACTCCGATCCTCTGTAACTCCGTAACGTATTCCGGCAAGGCCAAATCCTTCATTGAAAAGATGAATCCGCCTTTTTGTTCAAAATGGTCCGGGCGGCCGGAGGAAAGTTCCGGGGCAAACCATTCCCGGCAGGGATAGGCGCATTGACCGCGATTGCCACTGCGGCCATGAAGATGCGAAGAAAACAGGCAAAGCCCGCTGTAGGAATAACAAAGCGCCCCGTGAATAAAAACTTCCGTCTCAATTTCGGATTGCGCGGCAATTCTGGCAAGCTCGGCAAGCGTCAACTCGCGCGCCAGTGTAACCCGCGCAATGCCCATTTTTTGCGCGGTTTCCACTCCATAAATATTATGAACCGCCATCTGGGTGCTGGCATGGACTTTAAGCCGGGGAAAACAGCGGCGTAAAATATCCAGGACGCCGATATCCTGGACAATAACGGCGTCAACTTCGCAATCGGCGATCGCGGCCAGCAGATCAACCAGCGCGCCAAGCTCATTCTGCAAAACAAGCGTGTTCACCGCCACATATATTTTACGCCTCCTTTTCAAGGAATGCGCATAACCGGCGATATCGGACAGTTCGGCGACTGAAAGATTGACGGCATGGGCGCGCGCCGAAAAACTGGACAGGCCAAGATACACGGCATCCGCCCCGTAATGCAGGGCCGCATAACCGGCCTCAATATTTCCCGCCGGCGCAAGCAGTTCAATTTGCCCGGTCTTGCGGTCTTTTGTGGAATTATTATTCATTGTTGTTTTTCAATCGGCGCCATCTCGCCCCAGCATGGCTCCTGAAGCAAAAGGTCGGGATCGTCCAGTTCAGCGCGGTTAATGCGCTCATATGCCGCGGAGACTTCCGACCATGGCCGCAGGCGGAGGTTGACCCGGTCGCCGGGTTTCAATCCGGCCATCCCGGCCGGAACATGGTTGGTCATGCTGAACATATACACGAACGCCTGCCCGTACTCGTTGGTGCGGTCAGTAATATCGGCAAGGTGGACGGCGACAATGTGGTCGGCATAAGGAACCGAACCCGGACGCGGCACGCGCGCCATGGCCCTGATTTCTCCGGTTACGGTCAGTTTGGAACCGGCCGGAATAGTCAGGAAAGATGATTTCTTCGCGGCGCTCTTAAGTGAAATAATCTTCCAGTCGCCCTCCGTCAATTCCCGCGCGGCAAATTGCCAGACAACCGCGCGTTTGCCGGCCAGACGGTCGTCACCGCGGGACAGATCCCGCATCAGCAGTTCGCGCGCAGCCCAAGCGCCGTTGTCATTGACGGCAATCAGGTCCACCGGCCGCTGCGTTTCATAACTCAACTGTTCAACCAACCCGGCGTTACCACCCCAGCCCATTGCTTCCAACGAATAAATATTGCAGAAACTGTCGCCGAGAACAAGGATATCCGCCGCCTTGCGCGGCCGCCACGGAGTGCCATCCGGCTCAAATATCTGGCGGATAGCCACGCGCTCGGCGCCGAATTTTCCCGCCCTTTCCGGAAGGCGGAGCATGGCAATTATATCCCCGCGCTGAATAACGTTCGTTTTCACGGCGGTATAACCGATCATGGGTTCTGTCGGCAGATTTATGTTTTCCCGGATAAAACCGCTTATCAAGCGCGCGCAAAATTCCATGGCTTCCGGCCGCCAATGGGTATCGCCGGCAAGAAATTGATCCCGCTTGTTTTTTTTCTTGTCATGAACAAGCGCCCGGGAAACGTCAAAAACAGGAATGCCGGCTTCCTCCATATCCCTGATAAATTTCTGATAATCGCAGTTTTGGACCGGCCGGTCAAAATTTTCAAATCCGGCGGCAAACTTTTCAGGATGGATGACCGGCTTAAGGGGCGTCGGCATAAGAATGAGTTTTATCCCCCGGCTGGCAAGCTCGGCGTTGAAGGCAAAAATTGCCGGGCGCGGATCAGGATGAGGAGCGGCGGACGTTTCACTGCCGGCCGCGGCGCGGCGGGCCATTATGTTCTTCTCCAAGAATCCGTGATTAAGAACGTAATCAATATCGGGACGGTAAAAGAGCCAATTACCTTGTCCGCAATATGTTTTTTCGTTGCCGGCCCCAAGCCAGCGCGTCAGGACATATTGAACGGAAGGACGGATCGCCCGGCCGGCGAGCGAAGAATCTTCCAGGGAATTTTCATAGGCGTGCATGGCGCACATAAGAGAGTTATTGGCCGCGACGATCCGCCGGAACAGCGATTGTCTTTGCCTGGTCAGCGCTTCCGCAACACCCGACGGTTTCCGGAAAATGTCGTAGCACTGCGGCAGAGGAGAGGCGCGCCGGCCGGCCTGGTAGGCCCGGATATCGGCTACCTGCTGGACGAGAGGCGCCGCGCCGATCAGCCCCAGGAACACAACCGTCAACAGCCGGGCCAGACGCGGGCGGATCGTCGTATGGCCGATCTCGGCCATTGCCTGCTCTTCCCGGCTGGAATATTTTATATTTTTGGTCATAAGAATTACTTGTAAAATTATCTCTCGATTGTTCTTCTCTGTCATTCTCGCGCAGGCGGGAATCCAGTATTATTCTGATTCTGGATTCCCGATTGGATCGGGAATGACAATCTTCTTGCTTTGTGCCTATGTGCCTTTGCCACTTTGTGCCTTTCTTTAAAAGATAAAATAAATAAACGGATTGTAAGCCTGCGTGGTCAGCATGGCGACCGACAGGAAAAAAAGCAGGACGATGATCAAAGCTTTTTTCCAGTTGATTACCCTTGTCCAATCCCAGGTTTGCGGCGCCAGCCAGGTGACCAACGCCGAAACCGCAAAAGTGCAGAGATAATACGGCTGATAAATAATGCCTTTAAGCAACAACGCGTTTTCCGTTACCAAACCAATGCCAAACATCCGGCCAAGATAAGCCATGGCGCTCCCCATATCCGGCGCGCGGAAAAAAACCCAGCCGATAAGGACGATGAAGAATGTCAGGCCGATCCGCGCCGGACGCGGCAGGCGCTGATAAATGCTCGTTTTGCCGCGCATACGTTCAACCCCCAGCAGTAATCCGTGAAGACCGCCCCAAATGACAAAGTTCCAGGCCGCTCCGTGCCACAAACCGCCAAGGAGCATGGTCAGGGCCAGATTGATATAAGTGCGCACTTTTCCATGCCGGTTGCCGCCGAGCGGAATATAAAGATAATCCCTCAGCCATGAGGAAAGCGAAATATGCCAGCGCCGCCAGAATTCGGTGATTGACCCGGAACTGTATGGCGAGTCAAAATTTTTTGGGAAAACAAACCCCAGCATAAGCCCCAGGCCAATGGCAATATCCGAATAACCGCTGAAATCAAAATAGATCTGAAACGCATAGGAAATGACGCCATACCAGGAATCCAAAACGCCAATGGAACCGGAGTTAAACGCCGCTTCCGCAATCTTGCCGCAGGGATTGGCAAGCATAATTTTTTTGGCAAGGCCAAGGCTGACAAATCCAACCCCGCGCGCAAATTTTTCCAGCGTATGCGTCCGATTTTCAAGCTGGTCGGCAACCTCCGTAAACCGGATGATGGGGCCCGCAACCAGCTGGGGAAACATGGCGACAAAGCAGGCAAAATCGGTAAAATTGCGCAGGGCCTTTGCCTGCCCGCGATAGACGTCAATGGTGTAGCTCATGGATTGGAAGGTGTAAAAACTGATGCCGAGCGGCAAGACAATCCTCAGCACCACGCCCAGCGCGGGAAAGCCAAGCCATTGAACAAGGGCGTCAATGTTATCCACGGCAAAATTGAAATACTTGAAGAACCCCAGCAGGCCGAGATTTGAGCAAAGCGAACAGATCAAGGCCGCCCGCTGAAACCGCGTGCGCTGTGCGCCGGGCTCAAGCATGGTTATCGGCCGCGACCATTTCCATCCATCCCAGGCGATTGCCAGCCCGGCGATGTAATCAACCAGGGTTGAAACAAACATGAGAATCATGAAAAGGGGATTGGCCCAGCCGTAGAAAACATAGCTGACAATGGTTAAAAGCCCCTGTTTCAGGCGGCGCGGGGTAAGATAATAAAGCAATAACGCCGCCGGCAGGAAATAAAAAAGAAACAAATATGAACTGAAGACCATGAGTTATCCTCAAGGCAAATAGGCTGAAGACTATTAGCCAGAATCAGAAAAGATGCGGACTATTTACGCCATCAGCCTTCAGACTATCTACCTTCTATTTCGTAATACACCGGTAAATCAAACCGTTCGCTGTCCATGATCAGCCGCTCGCCTTCAAGCTCGGGATGGTCGGAAAACGGTTCAAGCTTTAGATTGTAAATTTCACCTTTCCGGCCTTGAGCCGAATTTAATATCTGTCCGTCAAGAATGGCCCATTGCGCGACCATGACTTCCAGATTGGAACACGTTCCCTCCGCGCCTCGCGTCGAAGCAGGCGTTACTTCCTCAATCTGATAATGTCCAACCGTAAGCGCGCGCCGATAAGGAGCGATTGATGCGGGCGACGGAACGGCCGGCATGGAAATCAATTTTGCCTTTACGGATAAAACCGGGAGTTGCTTGCGTCCGCGGATTTTTTCAACGCTGGCCTTGTATTTTTCCCGGGCCTCTTCCGGACCGATCCAGCGCGAGTACAAGGCGGCATTTTCAATCAACCCGCCCCACCCTGTTTTTTCGTTTTCCGTGTTCACCGCGTATTCCTTCCGCAATTCATTGCCGAACACGATCTTCCCGCCCTGCGGCTCGACTGAACTCGCCAAAGTCCAGTTGCCGCCATACACGGAATCTTTTGAAAAAATTTGTTCGCCATTCAGGTAATAAACGACGCTTGAAGAAGAACAACTGATAACAACATGACTTGGCTCATTGCCGGCCAAAATTCCGAAAGGAATAACATAATCCGGTCCGCCCTTGGCCGCCCTGAGCCTGAAAACAAGTTCGCGGCCCTGCTGGCCAAGCAGAAAGTTCCAACATCCTGATTCGGCGGCATATCCGATGATTGGCAAAAGATTGGTGTCGCCGGTTGAATTAAAATCATGACGCCAACAAAGACGGTAAATGTTCCCCAGGCAGGGCGAACCCTCCGGGTGAGCCGTTCTTCCAGACGGCTCGACAGGGACGCCTCTCCCTACCTTTTTGAAATCCATTGCCCCAGGCAAAATCATAGCCTCTATCGCCAGTTGTCCGCTTGCCGTGCAGGCATTGATGAGTTCCCCCGCTCCGCCATCGGCGATAAAAGCCCCGCCGGATGGCGCCATCTCAAAATGCCGGCCGTACCGCGCGCGCCCCTTCGCATCCACGCGGCAGACAAAGGTAAGTTTAGCAACAGGATCCGTGAATGTGTTTGCCTTGGACCGGTTCTGCCAGAAGAAAACCAGTCCCTCAAATGAAACCGGCCATGAGACGTCCACAACACCATTTTTTGATTCAACTTGTTCTTCGGTAATTATCCCACAAGGTAGGGCGCGACAGCCTGTCGCGCCGTTTTGCTGATCTTCAGGAAGCCGGACTAGCAGTCCGGCCCTACCTTTAGCAATCCATGCATCCGGAAAAAAATCGGCATACTGATTGCGGGTAACTTGAATCCATTTTTCAATTTTTTTATAATCCGGGGAAAATTTACCCAGATATATTTCAACATCCCGTCCGCCGCCGCGAATGCGGTTATTTCCCTCGCCGAGTTTATAGGGCCCGGTCATGACCATGAACAACGGATGATTGCTCCAGCGCGGATGATAAACTTCAAACCCGTCAATACCGGGCGCATTGTTAATGTTCACCACCCAGCGTTCGCCAGTTTTTGTCCGGAAAAAAGTCAAATTGCGGTGGGCGCCGTCAAATATCCACATCAATAAACTGTCATCCGGCGCAAGCGATGGCCAGCAGCCGTCGCCGTATTTTTTCCATTCACGGTCGGGTAACATGGCCATGCCGCAGGATGGCCAGGGAAATACACCGCAGGCGTATTTTCCATCGGCGGAAAGCTGAAAGTTGTCAATATTAACGTGGGTTTTGCCCCAGACCGGCTCGCTCACTTCCGGTTTATCCGAACGGAACCGCCGGATATTGACGATAACCGAATCGGCCTGGTTGGTTATTGTGCCGGCATAAATCCATTCCTTCTCAGTTAACGGATCGCGCCATACGGCCAGCGCGAAACCGGGCGCAAGCGCCTTTAAGTTTGAGCCGTCAAATCCGACAATATAAATTTTCTGTTCCTGCCGGTTGGAAAAAACAATCTTTTCGCCATCCGGCGCCAGCATGGGCTTGGCATAATTGGAAAGATTTGTCAGGATGCATCTTTCGCCCTTGTTGTCTTCCGTATCAAGTCCCATCAGGCGCAGGTTGCGCCCCTCGGCGCCCGCATCCGATCCATCGCCCGCATCCTGGCACCAGACAATGCGGGCATGGCCGCCGCATTCAGCTTTGATCTCGTCGGAAGAAAGGGCAAAACGGTCCGATCCAAGAAAAAACAAAACGAAAAACAGAATGAAAGATATTTTCATTTTTCTTCATTCTGCATTCTACATTCCGCCTTTCTTTCCGTCTGACGCCGGTCGCGGACTTGCCGGGCGGGAATGCCGACCGAGACGGCGTAATCGGGAACATCTTTGGTAACCACAGCGCCCGCTCCGATTATCGCATTGCCGCCGATTGAAACTCCATCCAGCACGATCGCGCCGGCGCCGAACCAGCAGTTTGCGCCCACGGTTATGCCGTGCGAGCGCGAGCCCTGCTCGGTCAAACCTTTTTCGGCGTCGTCCGCGGCATGGTCGCCGCCGACAAAATAACAGTAGGCGGCCACGAGCGTGTCATGGCCGATTTCCACCCGGCTGCCGGAAAACACCTCTGAATTAAAGCCGATATTGACGCGGTCGCGCAGGACAATATCGCCGTTTTTACAACTCAAGATTGAGTTGCGCCCCACAAAAACACCGGAGCCGATAATAATGCCTTCGTTGTCCCGGCCCTTGGCGTCAAGAAGGCAGTTGTCGTCAATGATAACGTTATCGCCAATTTTGATTTTATGCGGATGCCGCAAAATTACATTCGCGCCAAAATTGACATTCTTGCCGCAGGCGCCAAGCAAACAGGGATAAAACAACGAGCGCAGGAAAAGCCCCAGCGCGCCGGGGACGATTGAGAAGAAAAGCATGACCAGCTCGTATTTGATCAACGTCCACAAACCGGATTGACCGATGATCAAATCCTGGTAGCCGGAAAGCTTTGACTGGTTCTCCCTGGCCATCTCCTGTTGAATACGCACGCTCTCTGTTTTCATAGAAACAATGCTAAAGTTCCGCGATATCTGCAAGAATCATTCTTTTCTTTATTACTGATAATACCTTCCCAATGCCGTTTAGTCCAGTTTTTTACCATGATCCGGCGTCCGGCGGATTTTCATCAGCAAGGCCGCCGCCACGAACGGCAACGAAATTAGGAATTCCCAGCCGGTGTTTTTCAGGTTGCGCAATGAAAATATATCCATGACGTTTTCCTTGGCCGGGGCCGGGAACACGCTCACGGCCGAATGCCAGTATGCGTCCGAAAACGGCCAGGCAAGCATTATGCCGATCGGCTTTTTTGTGTCGGCCGTGAAAACATCAACAATCAAATGGCCGGCAAGGAGAAGAAAGACAAACCAGAAGGCAAGGCCGGCATGATTTTTCAAGACAATCCTGCCGTAAAGCCAGATGCAGAACGCGGTCAGCAATGTCCAACCCAGAGTATGCGTGCCGGCCTGATGAAAGCGATTAAAGTTTCCGGCTAAAACGCCGAAGATAAAATCAATGTCCGGCGCGTTCGCAATCAGGATGCAGACCAACAGTTCCATGCGCCGGCGCCAGACCAATTGAAACGCTTCTTTCAGGCCGGCGCATCCCGGCACAAACCGCCAGATGCCAAGGGCCAAACCGATCATGCTATGGGCTACTGGAAGAGCCATTTCATTGTCCGCAGCCGGAACAATCTGCCGGCGACGTTTATTATTGAACAACGTCTGCCGGCTGAAAATATCGCTTCAGAATGTCCGGCTATTATTTCCTTCATTGATGTCAGCGGTTTTGAAGCATCAAACAAACCTTTATAAACGAATCCGTAACAACCGGCGTATTTTTCCTCGCCCGGCATGGGCAGAGGATCCGAGCCGGGTAAAATTCTCTCCGGCAAACGCATTATTTCCGGTTCAGGCCATCCCAAGGGCCGAAGAGCGCTGTCGCCGATTATCAATTTGGGACCATATTTTTCGGCCAAATGCCGGACAACATTTGCCCTCTTGAAAAGCCATTTTCCCGGCGAAAAAGCCAAAACCGGCAGGCCGCCGGCCGCGATCACCTTTTCAATCGCTTCTTCGGCCGGAAGCCCATCCGGCACGATTTCTTCCATCCCAAGTCCGAGGACTTCAATTTTTTCACGGGCAACAATCTGCCGGCCGGCGACAAGACCCAGCGCCTGTTTCCCATTTTTATTGAAAGAGACACAATGCGGCTCGGGTCCGGCCGATACTTCAAGCCCAACCGTCTTGAAGCTGATTTCGCCCTTCAATATCTTATGAAAATAGTTGTATTGCCTGCTTTCGGCCAGAAAGGCGATTTTGAAAACATCTTCCCGCTCAAACCCGCGCGCCGATCCGGCCATCAGGTCCAGGTTGTTGACCAGATCATTGATGGCGCCGGCCGGATCATAACACGGATACAAATGAAAATGCCCGTCCCCGGCAATAACGATATTTTTACCGATCATGCGTTCATGGTATTGAAAAACAATAACCGGTTCAAGAATTATTGACTTCTCTTATTATACGGTTAAATTGATCATTGAATATTTCAAGCAACGCGCTCAAAGCCGACATTTGACGAAAGGAAAAAAAATGAAACAGTTTATGATCACTCCGGCCGGCGGCAAACGATTGATCGGCAAGGCCGTCGCCGCGCACCCCGCCGTATTGGATGCCCTCAAACACGGCAGGGTTGTAATTGTGGCCGGCACCACCAACGGCTGCGCGGCCGAGGAAGTGCTCGCCCATATCGGCAAAGCGGAGGAGTTTGCCAGGGCAAGATTCTTCCGCGGCATCACACTGCCTCCCTCCCGTCCGACCACAAAAACCGGAAGACTCCCGGATGAGAGCGGCTTCCCCGGCGACGTCGTCATCGTCAACGGCGTCTGGCAAAAGGGCAAGACGATTTTTGATATCGTTGATGACTTACAGGAAGGCGACGTCATCCTGAAAGGGGCGAATGCGCTTGACTTGATTCACAGGCGGGCGGCCATCCTCATCGGCCATCCAAAGGCGGGAACGATCGGGGCGGCATTGCAGGCCGTGACGGGCCGCCGGGTCCGCCTTATCCTGCCGGTCGGACTGGAGAAACGGATCGCCGGCGATTTGGACGTCCTGGCGGAGAAACTGAACCAGCCGGGAGCAAGCGGCGCGCGTCTCTTGCCTGTGCCCGGCGAAATTCTCACCGAGATTGACGCCATCACCTTGCTCACCGGCGCGACGGCGGAACTTTTCGCCGGCGGCGGAGTCGGCGGGGCGGAAGGCGGCGTCTGGCTTGCGGTCAGCGGAAATACGAAGCAAATGGAAGCCGCCGAAGCCGTTTTGGGATCGGCCGCCGGGGAACCGGGTTTTGAACTGTGAACAGGAGAAAAACATATGACGCGCGAAATGATTTGCCGCCTCTTTTGTCCGTTGAGTCAATTTTTTAATTATTGCCTTTCAACTTTGAAATGATAATTATTTTCGCAAACGGCCGGAAAAATTAAAAAGGATTAAAACATGCATATTCTTGCCATAACCGCCCATCCGGACGACGCTGAATTTCAATGCGCCGGGACATTGATCCTTCTGCAAAAACTCGGCCATAAAATCGCAATTACCACCGTCAATAACGGCTCCTGCGGTTCCGCCGACACTTGCCCCGATAAAATTGCGGCGATCCGGGCCGATGAAGCGCGCCGCGCGGCGACGCTCATCGGCGCCGATTATTTCTGCGCCGGCATTCCCGACCTGGAATCGGTCTTCGATAATGAAACCCGCCGTAAAGTGTGTGAAATAGTCCGCGGATTCGGCCCGGATATCATCTTCGCCCTTCATTCCGGCGACTACATGAGCGACCACGAAATTGCCAGCCGGCTCGCCCGCGACACGACTTTCACCGCGACCCTTCCAAATTACTCAACCAACATTTCACCGGCCGCCCCGGTGTTGGCCCATATTCCTCATTTATATTACTGTATGCCGATTGAAGGCTGTGATCACTCCGGACGGAAAATAACGCCTGATTTTGTCGTTAATATCGGCAATGTAATTGACAAAAAGACGGAAATGCTCTGCTGTCACGCCTCACAGCGGGAATGGCTGAGGAAACAGCACGGGATGGACGAATATGTGGAGTTTATGAAGTGCGAGGCAAAACGCCTGGGCTCCATCGTCGGCTTTGAATATGGCGAAGGCTTTATCCAGCACCGCGGCCACGCCTATCCCCGCAACAATATATTGGCCGAACTTCTGCCTTCCAAGGCGGCAGTGCCGCCGTCCAAAATAACCGGCTGATGGTTGCTGATTATATGTCAATCTCCCCCCGCAAATATGTATCAGATCTTGACTAAACGGCCAAACGAATTTGGACATGAGCGAGAACAAGCCAATTGAAATCATCTGTCCGGCCTGCGGGAAAGACACTCTTTTACGGCGCACCCCGCGCTATGAAGGATTCCGGCGCGTCGGCGAAGACCTGGCCTGCTCCGCATGCGGACATTCTTTTCCGAACGAAGCGGAGGCGCCGTTTAAAACAACACAACAATCCGCTTTATCACGCCAGAGGCGCGATTTATTTGACCAAAGCGAATTGAACAACCGGCCCAGGATTTTCAAACGCGATGAGGCGGCGCGGCTGTGCCGCCATTGCGCCCATTACGTCGTGAATCCCTTCGTTCAACGCTGCGCCCTGCGGCACAAGGAGGTTGAGGCCACCGATTCCTGCGCGCATTTTGCGCCCCAAACGAAATCCAAGACGGACAAAGCTGAAAAACAACCGCCATTGCGCCTCGCCCGGGACGGATAGTTTCCCGGGCATCCATCTCATCTCAGGGATTTATATTTTCCAGGCGGAGAGTATCGAGATTGATCCGCCGATAGAAACAATCGCGCGGGTTGCCGGCCTTATTTCTGGTATGGCAGATGCCCCCGCGGCGCGGGCGCACCCGATACAAAAGGGAGTTTTGTTCGCAATTTACATAAGCTTCGCAAAGCTCAAATGTTTCGCCGGAAGTTTTTCCCTTTTCCCATAGCTCATTGCGCGAAGTGCTCCAGAGGATCAGAGTGCGCTTGCGCAGCGCCAGCGCAAAAGCCTCCTTGTTGGTGTATGCCAGGAGAATAACCGCGCCGGTATTAATATCCTGGACCGCCACCGGCAGGATGCCGCGGCAGGCGGCGGCCGATTTTACCAGCTTGTCAAAATCCAGCCGCAACTCAGAAGTTTCTTCCAATGAATTCATCCGCTCCTTTCACAACTCATTATTCCGCCGAGACAATGTCCGGCATAAGCCGGTTTAAATCCGCCGACAAATCCGGGTTCGCCTTGCAGGCCGCGTTGGCGTATGCTTCCGCCGTCTTGAACACACCGCTTTCATAGCAAAGCAGGGCCGCCTGTTTAAATATTATCGCCCGCTGTGGTTCGGAAAGGCTCATGGATTCCGCATAATAATTGACCATTCTTATCACCTGGGAAAGTGGCACCGCTTCCCACTGGATGATGGTCGTGCCCGCCCCCCCCAACGCTATGGTGATACTGCTCTCACTGTTTGCGCTGACAATATCACGGCCGCTCCCGCCCATGATCCAGCAATTTTTGCACGGGGCCTTGTTGATGGCGTTAACCAGCCAGTCTTTCAGTTTTGCAATTTCGGCGTAAGTTTCCTCCACATTCTTGAAGGCGGCCAAAGTTTCATCCAGCGTAATCTTCGACCGGACCGAAGCGAGGGAACGCTCGGCTTCGCTGAATTTCCGCTGGCCGATCAAAAGCGCGTTGGCGCCGCGGCATTTTTCAATCGCATCAAGCTCCTGTTGAATGATGGTCGGCCGTATTTTCTTAAGCTCTTCATCTTTCTTTTTGGCTTGTATCTTTTCGGACTCCGCCTTGCGCCGGAGGGCCTCGGCGCGCGCCTTCTCGGTCTTGCTGCGATTAATTTCTTCCATGGCCTTTCTATACAGAGCGCCGGCCTGGTCGTGAACCTCCCTGGCAAGCTCGCCCGATTCCTGTATTGATCCATAAATGCCGACTAATCTGTTGAACACCCCCTCGATCTGGCCGCTTAACCGCTCGGCGGTTTGTCTGTCAGACGCCGCATCCAACTGGCGGACCGATGCGGCGGCGGAGGCCCAAAGATCTTCCGAATCGTTCAGCCATTCTTTGACTTTATCCGTCTCATCCATAACCTTTGCGGTCGGATCATCAACGCGTTTAAGGGATGCGGCCATCTTGTCGGCGCTTTCCCCCAGAGAAGCGATATTGGTTCCCGTGTCCGTAATCAGGATGGCCAGGTTGACAATCCGCTCCCAATTGGATCGTCCCGCTTCGCGGGACTGTTCAAACAATTGACGCTCCGCCGCTTCCTGCCTAAGGCGTTCCTGCTGCCTGTTATTATACATCCACCCGGCGGCACCCAAAGCAATCAGAAGAATGCCGGCGGCAGCGCCGGCGGCAATTTTCCAATTAATTTTCTGAATCAAGTATTTCAGTTTTGTTTCAGAAGCTTTTATGGGCATGGCGACGGAGGGAAGATGGGTGGGCTTGGCAAGCGGCTTTCTGGCCGCCTTAAGAGCATTGCGCATATCAACCAGCAAGGCGGGATAAGACGGATAGCGCATGGCCGGCTCTATTTCAAGCATGCGCGCAACCATTTTTGCGGTTTCCGGGTGAATATTGGGGTTCACGTCAAGAACATTGGGCGCCGGCTGATTGATGCGCGCCATGACAACATCGTTGGAAGTCGGACCGTCAAAAGGCGGCTTGCCGGTCAGAACATGAAAGAGCGTCGCACCGAGACTGTAGATGTCCGACCGGAAATCAATTTTTTTCCCGCGCGCTTTTTCCGGCGCGATATAATATGGCGTGCCCCAGACCGGCCTTCCCTGCTGCTGCTCGGTGATATAGCTGGCGAGGCCAAAATCCACCACCTTGGCCTCGCCATTTTTTCCGAAAAGAACGTTCGCCGGCTTGACGTCGCCGTGCACCAAGCCGACATCACTGGCCGCCATCAATCCTTCCGTAACCTCCAGGTGTATCTGAAGGGCCTTCAGTTCATCAATACCTCTGCCGGCGGCAATCAGATCATCAAGCTTGCCGCCGTCAACCAGCTCCATGACGATGTAAGGCTGTCCATTGTATTGACCGAAGGAATATATCTGCACCACATTCCGATGGTTTAACGCCGCCGCCGCCTGAGCCTCATGTTTGAAGGCCTGAACGAATTCAAGATTATCGCCCAGGGACCTTTTCATCACCTTCAGGGCCACTTGCCTTCCCAGCTCCCGGTCCATCGCCCGGTAAATAACCCCCATGCCGCCGGCGCCAAGCTGTTTGATCAGCAGGAAAGACGCAAATTTGGCGGGGACAATCTGTTCGGTGCCGCATTCCGGACACTTGATTTTGATAAATGGCTGCAAATGCGACACGTCAAGTATTTTCTGGCACCCGGCACACGAAAGCTGGGAAACATGTTCAGCTTCAACGCTGATCTCTCTTTTTTCTATTTTTTCCATGCCTGCTTACCAAAGCATAACAATATACCCGACAGTTTTTATGGTGAAAATAATAATCTTTTTCAATAAAAAGAGCAACTATCAATCGGGGAATAATCCGCGGGTCAGCGCAGGGGTTTGGCGTAATACGGATATGCGCTCGCCGGCCAGTCCGGTTTTATATGTTTCCACCGTTTATACATCCACATCCATTGCTCCGGATATTTTTCTATTTCCCGCTGAAAGGCCGCGGCAATCTGCTGGGTCATTTGCCCCGCAAAATCAGGGACAGCACCGGACAAAAAATCAATTTTGAACCGGGGAAGAGCATAGAACGTATAGTATCCGTCCCATTGCGCCCGGCAAAAAACCGCAATAAGCGGCACTTTTTTCCTTTCCGCCAGAATAGCGGCAACCGTGGAGATCGGACACGGCAGGCCGAAAAAATCAACAAAGACTCCGCCGTCTTCCGGTTTTGTATTCTGGTCAAGCAAGATGGCTATGAGCAGTCCGCGGCGTATGGCCTGCAAACAGCCGCGCACCGCGCCGCGCATGGGGACGATTTCGGCATCGCCGTCCGCCCGGAATTTGTTAAACATCACATCCACGGCCGGATTGGCCAAAGGCGCCACAACCGCAATATGCGAATAGCCATGCGCCGTAAAGGCGCGCGACATCAGCTCCCAGTTGCCGAAGTGCGCCGTTACCACCACGGCCGGCGCCGGCGGAAAATTGGCCGGAACCGAAGGATCCATCTTGACGTATTTTCTGACGCGCTCGCGCGTGCGGCGGGCAAACCATAAAAAATCGAGAAAAACCAGGGCCATGTTCTGAAACGCCTGAACGGCAATCCTTTTTTTCTCAGCCCTTGATTTTTTTTGCCCGAAGGCAATTTCCAGGTTGGCCAAGGTCAGGCGGCGCTGGCTGGACACACAATAATATGCGATTATCCCCGTCAGGCGCGCGCAGGCCAGAATCATCCGCCGCGGCCAAAAAGGCAAAACGGCAAGCCCCATCCTGACCAGCAGAACTTCGAGGGTTTTGCGCGCTTGTTTAAGATTAAAAGACATAGAAGCTTGATTGGTGAGCCGGGCGAGATTTGAACTCGCGACCCCAGCATTAAAAGTGCCGTGCTCTACCGACTGAGCTACCGGCCCACCGTAACTTCAAAACCAGCCAATGGAATCTGAAACCCTATGGTAAAAAAGCGTCTTTGTCAAAAAAATAATGGATGCGATTAAATCGCCGCTAGGCAAGATAACGGCGGACGAATGTTTCCGTGTTCCAAATATAGCGTTCCATGGCAATTTTGCGGGACTGCCGGCCAAGCTCGGCGCACAAGCCGGGATTGGATGCCAGAAGCGCCATTAAACGTGAAAGTTCGCCTGTGCTGTTAAAGACATAACCGCCGCCCGCGTCAAGTTTTTCGGCCAATACCGGCAGATTGGCGGCAATGATCGGCAAACCGGTCAGCATGCCCTCAACCATGGTCAGGGAGAAGGTTTCGCGCATGACGCGTTCGTCGCGCGAAGGCACAATCATTACGTCCATTTTGCGGAACCATTCCGGCATTGCCTCCGTCGGCAGCCATTTATAAGCCTTTATGTTTTGCTCCGGAAAGGAAGGCGGGGAACGGTATGACGCCAGATGAAGCGCGCATTTGGCGGAAATATTTTCCGGCAGAGCCCGAAACGCGGCCACGGCCGTATCCGCCCCTTTCCAGGCATTATCCAGAAAACCGACCACGCAGAAATTTATTTTGTTTTCAGCGGGACTTCCGGCTGATAACTTATCGGCCGGACAATATCTATCGGCGTTCATGTGGCCGAAGAGAACGCTGACATCCCCAAATCCCGATTTTTTAAATTCGGCGGCAATAATGCCGTTGACGCATATTATCCGCGCCGTCTTTTTCGGCAGAGCCGCCATAAATCTGGCCGAGGGCATGCGGTGCGCAAAAACGATCAGGGGAATCGGCCGGTTAAAAATACGCAGGATTAACAAGGCCGGGATCAACCCATTGGCAACATTTGCCAGAATGATTTTCTGATATCGCCGGCGGCGCAAACGCCAGACGGCGAGCAGACCGTTAAAAAGCGCCACGCTTCCCGAAACTTCATGGAAAACAGGCGGACACGAGGATAACCCTTCCGGGAAGTCTTTTTTCCAGGAATAATGAATGGGAATTGTCAAAGAAAATCCACCGCGCGCGAGGTCTTGAATCAGGGTCAGGTTGAATAATTCAACGCCGCGCAAATTGGTTTTGCGCGGCTTCAGGAACACCTTGTCCAGGAACAGCGCTCGCCGCCGCTGTTCAGCGTCCGTAATGCATGGTAAAGAGTCCGGCATATTCATCGGCCAGCGCCCGCCATTCATTTTTTTCTGAACGGTCAAAAAAAGCGCGGCTTAATTTTCATCCGTTTATTCGTTTTTATGTTGAAATTCTATCAGGAACAAACCGTCTCATGCAAGCCAGGAAATAAAGCAAAGCGCACAAAGAAAAAAAACCTTGAAACCTGCCCCATGGACTCAATATGCTGTCAGATTCGTTGACGGCGTGAACGGCGAACAGAATAAATGAGCATGTTTGAAAAATTATTTCATCTGAAAGAAAACGGAACAAACCTGCGGACGGAACTGCTCGCCGGCCTCACAACATTCCTGACCATGGCCTATATTATTTTCCTTCAGCCGGCGATTTTGTCGGGCGCGCTTTACGGCACAAGCACCGGCATGGATTTTGGAGCGGTCATGACGGGCACCTGCATTTCGGCGATCATTGCCACGGTCATTATGGCCCTCTATGCCCGTTATCCCATCGCCCTGGCGCCGGGCATGGGCGAGAATTTTTTCTTTATTTTTTCGGCGGCGCCGGCCGCGGCCGCGGCGGGATTTGCCAACAGCTGGCAGGTTGCCCTGGGCGCGGTCTTCATCTCGGGTTTGTTGTTCATGCTTCTCTCGGCCGTGGGCGCGCGCGAAGCGTTGATCAACGCGGTAAGCCCGAGCATGAAAAACGGGATCGCGGTCGGGATCGGTCTTTTTATTGCGTTTATCGGATTGCAGAATGCCCGCATCATTATTCCGACCCCCGGCACAGCCGTGAAACTTAATCCGGAATTTGCCTCGCCGGATGTGATTGTTTTTCTGGCCGGTCTGGTTGTTACCGCGGCCTTGCATGCGCGGCGGGTAAAGGGTTCCATCCTGTGGGGCATTCTGACCACCTGCGCCCTGGCGGTCATCCTTAAAAGCCTTTTGCCGCATATGCCGGAATTTATTGCCGCCTCAAAAGCGGTTAAAGCATCTCTTCTTATGACGCATCTGGCGGTGGCTCATCATATTTTTGCGGCGCCGCCTTCCATCAAGCCGATTCTTTTCAAGATGGACCTTGTCCATGCCTGCTCAGCCGCCATGTTTCCATTCATTATAATTTTTCTTTTCATGGCCGTTTTTGACACCATGGGCACGCTGATCGGCGTGGCGGAGCAGGCGGGATTCATGAAAAACAACCAGCTGCCGCGCGCCAGCCGGGCGTTGATGGCGGACGCCATCGGCACGGCCGCCGGCGCCTGCTTCGGCAACAGCACCGTAACCTGCTATATTGAAAGCGCGGCCGGCGTTGAACAGGGCGGACGGACCGGCCTGGCCGGGCTGGTGGTTGCCGGACTTTTTTTAGGAGCGCTTTTTTTCAGTCCGATTGTCAAAATGGTGGGCAGTTACGCCCCGCTCACCGCGCCGGCGCTGATCATCGTGGGTTTTATGATGATTCAAAATATCAGAAAGATTGACTGGACTGATTACAGCGAGGCGATTCCCTCATTCATCACCGCCATCGGAATACCGCTGGCCTATTCCATTGCGGACGGGCTGGCGCTTGGGTTCATCACCTACCCTTTCATCAAGCTGATCAGCGGCAAACGCAAAGAATTGCAATGGCCGATGATTTTAATCAGCGCCGCCTTGCTGTTTTATTTTATCCTCGTACGCGAACGCTGGTGACGAACAGAAACACGTCTTTTGTTGCTGAAAAACCAGGAAGCTCCAGCAATCAATTCGGATTTGAATTTGATTGACGGAAAGACCAAGAACCATTATTTTTAAACTAAATTATGACAAAAGGCCGTCCGCCAAAACTGCCTTTGAAAGGGTAACAAAAAAAATGGACAAAACCTTCCAATATAATGAAACCGAATCAATCCTTACCAAGGAACAAATACAGGCAAAACAAATTCTGGCTAAGGCGACCATTGCCGCCGGAATTTTCAATCAGTACGATCAGGAGCGAACCGACCAGATTGTAAAAACTGTTGCCCGGGCCGCTTTTAACGACCGCGTCCGCCTTGCCAAAATGGCGCGCGAGGAGACCAAGCTCGGCATCTGGGAGCATAAGGTTCTGAAAAACGTGCTGGCCACCCAGTTTGTATTTGAAAATATCAAGAATGAAAAAACGGTCGGAATTCTTTCGCACGACGAAAAATACGGGATCACGGAAATAGCCCAGCCGCTCGGACCGGTCTTTGCGATAATTCCGGTGACCAATCCGACTTCAACGGTCATGTTCAAAATATTGATCGCATTAAAAAGCCGCAACCCAATTATCATCAGTCCGCCGCGCAAGGCCATGCGTTGTGTTATCGAAACGGCGCGATTGTGTTATCAGGCCGCCTTGGAAGCGGACGCTCCCGAAGATTGCATTCAATGGCTGCCGGAAAGCAGCCGCGAATGGGCTAATGCCATGATGTCCCAGCCGGGACTCGCGCTGATTCTGGCAACCGGCGGAACCAGCATGGTCAAGGCCGCTTACAGCTCCGGCACGCCGGCCATAGGCGTCGGCCCCGGCAATGTCCCCGTATTTATTGATAAAAGCGCCGACCTGCCCTTCGCGGTCAGCAGTATCATCCTGTCAAAAACATTTGATAACGGCACGGTCTGCGCAAGCGAACAGGCAATTGTTGTTGAGCAGTCTTTTGCCGCGCAGGTCCGCGCTGAATTTGAAAAACAGAATTGTTATTTCCTGAATGCCGAAGAAATCCGGAAAGTGGAGGCGATTGCGGTTGACAAGGATTCCGGGCTGATGAATCCGGCCCTGGTAGGCCAGCCGGTTGAAGCCATAGCAAAAATTGCCGGAATTAACCCGCCGGCCGGAACAAAAATCATGCTGGCGGAGCAGAAAGGGGTCGGACGGGATTATCCATTATCCGGCGAAATACTGGCGCCGATTCTGGCGTTTTATACCTGCCCGAATCTGGACGATGCGCTCAAGATTTGCATTGATTTGAATTATTTTGCCGGCATCGGGCACACGGCCAGCATTTACGCCAATGACGAAAAAACCATTGAGACCTTCGGAAACCTGATGAACGCCGGCCGGGTCCTGGTCAACACACCGTCCTCGCAGGGGGCGGTCGGCGGGGTGTTTAACACGCTTTTGACGTCATTTACGCTCGGTTGCGGCGCCGGCGGCAAAAACATAACTACCGAGAACATATCGGCCAGACATCTTGTCAATACCAAGCGCGTCTGCCGCTACCGTCCCAATGAACGCTGGAACAGGTTTGATTGCGCGAAATATAACGATGAAAAATCATCATGGGACGCGATCCTGGCAGAATTCAACAAAAATTATTAAGGAGAGTGAAGCAATGTTAGAAAGCAAATATGACCAGCAAGCCAATGTATTGACGTTCGTTTTTTCCGGCCGCTTGGATTCGGCGCGCAGCATGCCTCTGGCGCCGCTCATTGAAAGCGAATTGAAAAAACACACTGGACAACCGCCCGCGGCGGATAAACCGTTAAAAGCCGTCTTTGACCTCAAGGATGTTGATTTTATCAGCTCGGCTTTTATCCGCATCTGCATAATGACCGCCGCCGCCGTCAAATCCGGCAATCTGGTTTTGCAGAACGCCTGCCCCTTCATAAAAAAAACAATCAAGATCAGCGGCCTGGAAAATCAGTTAAATGTTTTATAAATTTTCCCTGCCCTTCTTGACCGCCTGACTCATTACGATAGTAAATATGAGCTACGAAGCCAAACGCGAGGCTCATGTGCACGGAAAGCTGTGAAAAAGGGCGGCCACCGGGTACTTTTCGGATAAGCGCATCGCAAGGGACTATGTGGCCGCGATCATGCGCGCGGCATGCAGTTCCAAACCCTCCGCGATTGTTGACTTGGGCGGCGGCACAGGTTTCATATTTGAACAGCTTATCGAAGCCGGCCTTGCGGAGAACGTCAAGCTGGTCGTTCTTGACGCATCCGAGTCGCAGCTTGCCATGTGCAAGAACCCGCGCATTACGCCGATGAAGGGCGCCTTCCAGTCGTTCCGCCGCGCGGATTGAGTCCGGCCTGCGGCGGACTTGCGCAAACCGGCCGGATTTATTTAAGACCACTTCCGGCGGTTTCACCTTCAATTTTCCGTATCGTGTTTTTGTGTGCCGGGCAATTTAAACAGAGATAAAGGGAAGCCTGTTTTTTGAATCCCAAGCCGGAAGACGGTTTCCAGGAGAGGTTGAAGATTGCGGACGTCTTCCGCGTTGTATTTTTTCAGCAGTTCCAGGGATTCACGGCGGCCATGAAGATATTCGTGCCAGAGGCGGACGGCATCCATGCCGGAAAGATTCTCCGTCTCCGGACTGCGCGCAACATTCAACTGGCGTTCAATTTTTTTCAACCCGCCGCTCATTCCAATCCCATAAAAGGCATAACGCAAATCAATGTGAAATTGATTTTCTGCCAGACCTGGAAAGCGGCGCTTCAATACCGGCAAATCAAATCCCGTGCCGTTAAAAGTGACCAGCAATGGATAAAGTTTGATTTCCGCAGCGGCATCTTCCAGGTCAATGCCGTCCACGAACGCCCTGTACTCCGAACCGTTATACGTGCCGATCACGGTAACCGAATCCGCGTCGGTCAAGCCCGTTGTTTCAATATCCAGGAACAATGCCTTGCGGCGCAATGCTCCGTAAGCCCTCCATTTTTGCGAAGCCGGCAGGACTTCGTTGAAAAAAGCCCAATTGCCCGTTTCATAGTGCTTTATTGATTCCTGCGCTCCGGATTGAACCTCTGCGCGGCGGCTTCCCGGAATATGCTTCAAACCGCGCAATAGCAAATCATGCCAGGAAAGGATTCCGGCGCGCCATAATTTCCGCTCCGTGGCGATTCCGATTCCGTTGAGGTGGATGAAAGTCTTTTGAAGCATGGAAATAATGCCCAAAGTTTAGACGGTACGATACCCATCAAAAACGAAATTGACCGGGTACCAGCGCCGTTTTGCCAGTAAGATTGATTTTTATCATACTCCCCCTCCGCTGTTCAGAACCTCTTCTTATAGACGTGACAGTATGGAACATGGCCGTTCTTCTCGTAATATTGCTGGTGGTAGTCCTCGGCCGGCCAGAAGGTGTCGGCGGGCGCCACTTGCGTGGCCACGTTATACCCCTTGGCCTTCAGGATTACGATGAGCTTCTCGGCCGTCACCTTCTGCTGGTCATTTTGACAAAATACTACGGACCGGTACTGTGCACCGATATCAGGCCCCTGCCGGTTCACCTGGGTCGGATCGTGGATCTCAAAGAATAACTTTGTCATGTTCTCATAGGTCGTCAACGCGGGATCATAGGTTACCCGCACCGCCTCGGCATGGCCGGTCTCGCCGCTACAGACCTGTTTGTAGGTGGGGTTATCCACATGGCCGCCCACATAGCCCGCCTGCGTAGAAAGCACGCCCTTCGCCCGTTTAAAATAGTATTCAACGCCCCAAAAACACCCGCCGGCAAAGATGGCCGTCTCTGTCTTGGGCGTGGGATCCGGAGCGGAACGTGTCAGCGGTGTGGATGGCCTCCTGGCCTTTGGCGCGGCCGCGGCATTGGTTACGGAACACGCATCGTCCGGGACAAACTTCAGTGAAATTGAGTTTACGCAGTGGCGCATATTCCTGGGGGTCAAGCGCTCCCCGTAAAAAACGTGCCCCAAGTGCGCGCCACATTTTGCGCACAGGATTTCCGTCCGCATTCCATCGGCGTCCGGCTGACGCCGCACCGCCCCGGGGATTTCATCGTCAAAGCTGGGCCAGCCGCAGCCTGAATCAAATTTGGAGTCCGAACGGTACAACGCCGCACCGCATCGCCGGCACACATAGGCGCCCTTGCCATGGAAGTTGTTGTACTCCCCCGAGAAAGGCGCCTCGGTTCCCTTGTGCACTATGACGTGTTCTTCCTGGGGAGTCAGTTGATTCATTTTGATATCCTCGGCGCGGACATTTGGCATCAGCAACAGCACCCAAAACATAACGACCTTCATGATGGCAAGGTAGACGGAGCGGTCCGGAATGTCAATCCCCAAGCAAAGTTTACGAAAGCGCTGATTACCCATCCGCGAAACATGAAAATCCTTGCCGTGGGGCCATGCCTGGGTTAAAGTTTCATTAACAACCGGGACAAGAACGCTGAAGCCGGCGCTTCAGAATTGTTACCAAAAAAAAGCAATTTATTATCAATAATCCGGGATGAAGACCTCATTGATTTCGGCGGTGTTCTTCTTGGCGGCCCTGAGCGGCATCGCGGCATCGGGGCCGGAAGAAAACATTTTTGAAAGTTCTGTCTGCACGACCCCGGAAAGTCGGATTGATAAACTCGTCTGCCGCAAGCTGTCGAAGCTGGGCATCCACCCAACGATCTGCTCCGATGCGGTGTTCGTCCGCCGCGCCTTTCTGGACGTGATCGGCGCTCTGCCAACGGCACAGGAAGCGCGGGAGTTCATTCAGGATCAGGACCCGGACAAACGCCGCGCCCTGGTAAATCGCCTGCTGGAGCGGGATGAGTTCGCCGATTACTGGGCGATGAAATGGAGCGATCTACTGCGGGTCAAGGCCGAGTTCCCCGTCAATCTGTGGCCCAATGCGGCACAGGCGTATCACCACTGGATCAGGACATCCATCCGGGACAACAAACCTTATGACCAGTTCGTCCGCGAGATGCTCACGGCGAACGGCAGTAATTTCCGCGCCGGACCGGTAAATTTCTATCGCGCCATGCAGGACAAGACCCCGGAAGGCATCGCCGCAACCGTGGCCCTGACGTTCATGGGATCAAGGGCAGAGTCCTGGCCGAAAAAATATTTGGCGGGCATGGCGGTCTTTTTCTCGCAGATCAGTTACAAGCCTACCAGGGAGTGGAAGGAGGAAATCGTTTTCTGGGATCCCGACAAGGATGTTTTAACGCTGATTACCAACAATGCGTCCAAACAGACCACCAACAATGCAGTCAAACAACCAACCAATATTGTGGCGCTGGCGGCGGACGCGAAACCTGTTCACAGCGCGCCGCAAGCGGCGGCCTTTCCGGATGGAACCAGGATCAGGAAGTTGCCCTTGGACCGGGATCCGCGGGAAATCTTCGCCGACTGGTTAATTACCCCGAAAAACCCCTGGTTTACAGCCAACATCGCGAATCGCATCTGGTACTGGTTGCTGGGACGCGGCATTATTCATGAGCCGGACGACATTCGGCCGGACAACCCGCCCATCAATCCCGCCCTGCTGGCCTATCTGCAAAAGGAGTTGGTCGCGAACCGCTACGACCTGAAACACATCTACCGATTGATCCTGACCTCAAGAACGTATCAGGTTTCTTCAATTATCCCCAAACCAGAAACGCCCCAGGGCGAGATTAATTTTGCGTTCTATCCATTGCGCCGGCTGGATGCGGAGGTGTTAATTGATGCCATCAACCAGATCGCCGGCACATCGGATTTGTACACCAGCGCCATCCCGGAGCCATTCACCTTTATCCCGGATAATAAGCCCGCGATTGCCCTGCCGGATGGCAGTATCACCAGTCCCTTCCTGGAATTGTTTGGCCGGCCGGCGCGCGCCACCGGCATGGAAAACGAACGCGTCAATCGTCTGTCTTCCACCCAGCTTATGCACCTGCTGAATTCAAGCCATATCCAGCGCAAACTTGAAGAAGGCCCAAGGCTTAAAGCGATCCTGAGTTCCAAACGCAAGCCGCATGAGATCACGGAGGAGATTTACCTGACGATCCTTTCGCGTTTCCCGACGGATGACGAAGTAAAGAACGCGGAGACCTATGCCAAGTCAGGCGTGGTGAAAGGACGCGACGCGTGGGTTGACCTCGCCTGGGCGTTGATCAACAGCAATGAGTTTCTTTATCGGCATTGACCGGAGGGCAAACCATGTTTCCGACATGGCCGGACAAGAATGAAAAACGATTGAAAATATGAACGCAAAACACAGTCCAAATGACAAACGGCCGGCTTCTGATTCAACGGTCATGGGCGGCGCGCCAATTTCAAGACGCGAGGCGATACGCCGCGGTCTTATCGGCATCGCCGGACTGCTGTTGGCCGACCGGCTGAGTTTTGGGACCTGGGCGGACGACACACAGCCGCCGCCCAAAAAAATACAACCCAAAGCCAAGTCGGTCATCCAGGTTTTCTTGTGGGGCGGCATGTCGCATACGGACACCTGGGATCCGAAACCGGATGCGGGCTACGACTACACTGGCCAGTTGAAGACCACGATCCCCACCAACGCAAGCGGGATTCAGCTTGGCGAATTATTTCCCGAACTGGCGAAGCAGGCCGACAAGTATTCCATCATCCGCAGTATGACCCATCGCAACAACGGCCATGAAACTGCCGCTTACCTGATGCAGACCGGGCACATGCCCGGCGAACGGCTGGCTTATCCATCTATCGGTGCCGTGTTCGCGCTCTTCAAAGGTTACAACGCCGGATACAAGGGCATGATTCCGCCCTATGTGGTGCTGACCCAGCCCCAGGGACGGTTTTCCGAATCTGGTTTTTTGGGCTCAAAGTATAAACCATTTGCAACCGGCGGCGATCCGAACGCGGCCCGCTTCGAGGTGGAAGGCATTATCGCCCGAGGCATCACCGACAAACGCCAGACGGCCCGGCGCGAATTCCTCCACAAGATGAACACGATGGGCAACGCCATGCCGGATAATCCGCAACTGACGGTTTATAAGGATGCCGAAAAACAGGCCTATGACATGATTCTGGGCAAAGGCAAGGAAGTGTTTGACCTTTCAAAGGAGAAAACGGAATTGAGAAATCGCTACGGACGTCACACGTTCGGGCAGGACTGCCTGGCGGCGCGGCGGCTGGTCGAAACCGGCGTCCCTTACGTCACCATCAATTATCCCGGAGGTTGGGATACGCACGCCAACCACTTCCAGACCATGCGCCGGCAATGTCCGCAGTTGGACCAGGGTCTGGCAATGCTCCTGCAGGATTTGTCGGATCGCGGCTTGCTGGAGAGCACCATCGTCTGGTGTTGCGGCGAGTTCGGCAGAACTCCGAAGGTTGACTGGCAACCGCCCTGGAACGGCGGCCGTGGCCACTATGGCAACGTCTTCTCGGTCCTGGTCGCCGGCGGTGGATTCAAGGGCGGCCATGTGGTCGGCGCGTCGGATGCGAAAGGCGAAGAAGTCAAGGAACGGCCGGTGTATCCGATTGACCTCCTCGGCAGTATTTATGAGTTGGCCGGCATAGACACCGATGCCCTGCTCCCCCACCCGCTGGGTCTTGAGGCTCATGTGCTGGCTCCCGGTGAAGAAGGCGCGAAATCGGCCGGGCGCCTGAAAGAAATTATGTGAAGAAATGTAATTTGCCGCCATAGAACGGCGGGATAGAAAAATGATGGAACGGTTTATGAACAGATCTATATGGCATGTGATTCTGGGGCTGGTCATCCTGCTGGCGTTCGTTTCGGCCGGGCAGGCGCAGTCGTATATCGGGTTTGTCTATCCCGCCGGCGGCCGGCAGGGCGCTACGTTCCGGATTACTCTTGGCGGACAGGCCTTGGAAGGCGTCAATAGCGCATTTATCTCCGGTACGGGTGTCCAAGCCAGAATGGTGGAGTATAACAAGAAACTGGGATCATCGGAGCTCATGTTGTTGAACGAACAACTGAAAGAGTTGAAGGGGCAATCGGCGCAGAAGCCGGATGAAGGAATGACAAATCTGATCGCAAGGCTCGAAAAGATCGTCCGCGAGTATGTTGATCAGCCGGCCAGCGCTTCGATTGCCAACCTTGTCATTGTGGAAGTCACGATAGCACCCGATGCGGAACCCGGCGAGCGGGAAATAAGGCTGGGGACGCCGCGCGGACTATCAAACCCGCTCGTTTTCAACATCGGCCAATTTCCCGAAGTCTCTGCGCCGCCAACCCCAACCAGCCCCCGGCAGGTGCTCGGCAAGGAGGAGCAAAGTCTCCGCCGGAAAAAACACGCCGCAGAAGGGCAAGGCGGTTCGGAAATGATGATGGACGGCACGGGACCGCAAAGCGGCTTGGACGATGACGAGGTGTGTATTAAATTACCTTGCACCGTGAACGGCCAGATCTCTTCCGGCGCCGTGGATCGGTTTCGTTTCCAGGCATGCAATGGTCAGCGCCTGGTCATCATCGTCCAGGCGCGGGGACTGGTCCCGTATATGGCCGACGCCGTTCCCGGCTGGTTTCAGCCAGTGCTGGCGCTTTTTAACGCAAAGGGCAAGGAAGTGGCGTATAACGGCGGCTACCGTTTTAATCCCGATCCGGTCATTCTTTACGAAGTCCACGAGGACGGCGAATATATGCTCGCGATCCATGACGCCCTCTACCGCGGCCGCGAGGATTTTGTCTATCGCATCACCATCGGCGAACTGCCGTTTGTGACAGGCATTTTCCCGCTGGGAGGAAAAGTGGATACCCCAACAACAATTGAAATGAAAGGTTGGAATCTTTTGGAGACCAGTATGACGCCTGACACAAAAGACACAGCGCCGGGAATATATCCGATCACCACACGCGGCAAGGATGATTTCATTTCCGGCCAAATGCCTTTTGCCCTGGACACATTGCCGGAATGTCTGGAAGAGGAGCCGAACAACACCCCAACGACCGCGCAGAAAGTGATCCTACCCATCATCGTTAACGGGCGTATTGATCAACCGGACAAACGGGATGTGTTCCGGTTTGAGGGCCGGGCCGGCGACGAGATCGTCGCTGAAGTCTATGCGCGCCGGCTGGATTCCCCGCTGGATTCCGCACTGAAACTGACCGATGCCGCCGGCAAATGCCTGGCGTTCAATGACGATCATGAAGACGTTGGCTTTGGTCTGATCACGCACCACGCGGATTCCTATCTCCGCGCCACTTTGCCGACGAACGGCATTTACTATATTCACCTGACCGATGCCCAACACAATGGCGGCGAAGAGTATGCCTACCGCCTGCGTATCAGCGCGCCACAACCCGATTTTGCCCTGCGCGTTGTGCCGTCCAGTGTCAACATTCGCAGTAATTCCGCCGCTTCCCTCAACGTCTATGCCATCCGGCAAGACGGATTTACCGGCAATATCAAGCTTGATTTGAAGGACGCGCCGCGTGGGTTCGAGATAAAAGGCGGCAAGCTGACCGGGACCCAGGAATTGGCGCGAATCACGATTAAAACCAGCCTGGCTGAAACGAAAATCCCCGTCAACTTGATCATCGAAGCCTGCGCGACAAATGGAGAACGGAAGATCGTCCACCAGGCCGTGCCGGCGGAAGACAGAATGCAGGCTTTCCTTTGGCGGCATCTCGTTCCCGCAAAAGAACTGAAGGCCTTTGTCTTCACGCCTCCCCCGCCGCCTCCAAAACCCGAACCTCCGAAACAGCCCGCTCCCCCTGCAACCGCCAAACCCTGAAAGGGGTTAAGGCGTGACTTCACATTCCTTGACCTTCCGGTCGTAAAAATCCTTTGTGAGCAATCCCCGGTCATAAAGTTCTTTGAGCTCTATCAAACGCCTGGCGACCTGATCCCTGGTGAACTTGGGTTTCACTGACGCGATCACGGCCTTGATTTCAGCATCAGAAAGCGCGTGATTGAAAATCATCACCTCGTCAATCACGCCGTCGAACGACTGGCCTTTCTCCTGTGGCGCGGGGTTGGATCTGTTCATGCCGATGGTCAGGTCATTGGTGTTGGCGGCAACCTCGCCGCGCCAGGGAACCGCCTGTTTTTGAAGTTGGCCGTCCACATACAACTTCAGACTCTCGCCGTCAAATGTCGCCGCCCCGTGATGCCAGATGCCGTCCGTGACAACGCTGTCGCTAAGGCAGTAGTGGCCGTTGACTCCGGCGCATAGTCTCCCCTTATTTTTCGATTCGACGGCGATGCTCAAGGCGTAGCCGCCATCCGCCAGCTTGTCTAAAATGTATCGCCTGGCCGAATCCGTCCTGGAAGTCTTGAACCACACCGCAAAGGTCGCCTGGGTCGCGTTCAAGAATGGGGTGTTTGTCACTTGAATGTAACTGTTTGTCGCCGCAAATTCATAGGCGCCGCCTTGCCTTCCGGCGGATATCCACTTGGCGCCAAAAGCGCGGCCATTGTTGTTGCGGCCCGTCCGATCGGTAATAACACCGCCGGCTTCCGCCTGGTCGAAGTTGAAATGCAGTACAAGCCCTTGCGGAAAATCGGCGGCAGGAGTGTTTTTTGCCGCGGCAAATGCAAGCAACAATCCCACCGCGGCCCGAACCATGCTGACATTGAATCTATCGCGTTCCATTCCGGCTCCTTTCCGCCTGGATCGCTTCGCTCGGCAAACAGGCATGACCTGGATAAGCAAACATTGACCATGGCCGGAAGCGGACAAAGCCAAATATCCGGGGACAAAAACTTGCGGCGGCCGCGGGGCCGGGCAGTTTTTCAGCGGCCGTGTTTTCCCGCAGGGAAACAAGGGCCATGACCTTGGGAACGTACATCTGGGTTTCCAACGGCAGGTCATTCGCAATGCCCTCAAAAGAGGCCTGCTTTTTGCGTTTAACCAATATGCCCACCCGGCCTTCGCCCGCATTATAGGCCGCCAATGCCAGCGGCCAGGATCCCATTGCTTGGTAAAGAAATTTCAGGTATTTTGCCGCGGCGCCCGCGCTTTTTTCCGGGTTTTTACGCTCATCAAAAAAACCGGTGCGCAAGCCAAACCGCCGGGCCGTGGCCGGCATGAGTTGAAATAGTCCCAGCGCGCCGACCGGACTGCGCGCCTCAGGATTCAGCGATGATTCCACTTCCGCCATCCAGACCAACTCCGGCGGCAAACCTTCGTTTTGAAATATTTTTTTCAGGCGTGGAATCAACGCGGCCGCATTCGGCGGCGCCGGCCGGGACGCAAGTTTCTTCTGCCACCGGCTTGAATTGCGAATCAAACTGTGCCGTTTGTTTTCCACTTGGGGCGGCACCGGCGCTTTGGCCGGCGGTGTACTGGGCATAACGATATTGAATACCTTGCGCGCGGGCGGTGTAACCGCCGGCGCAGGCGGCAGGCCTGGCTTGACTTCCGGGGTTGCCTGGGCGGACATGGAAGGCGGCGCGTTGGTCAAGGGAATGGCAGGTTTGGCCGCTGTTTCCCGGACAACAACATCCGCCATTTCAAAATAATCCAGCCTTTGCCTGAGCCAGTCGGCCCACGGCTGAACGGCGGGGTCGGAGTCCAAATACGCGCAGGCCTGCCGGACTGTTGAATAAAACCAGGTCATGTCATCCAACGATTGAGATTGCAGGATAATTTCGACCTGGTTCCAGAATAATTGCCAGTCATGCGCTGCGCGCGGCCAGTCTTCGGCATTGGACAGTTCCACCAGTTCCGGCGGTAGATTTTCCTCGAACGACTGCTCCAGCGCTGAAATATCCGCGTTATCCAGCAGGTCGTCCGGCGTCACTGCGCGCCCGGACGGAAGGCTCGCCGCCAGGATGGCGATTGCCAGGACCGTCCCCACCCTAAAATATTCCGTTTGTGTCATTGGCCGGCTTGGTCCTTCAGTCGCCCGGAGATTGTTTCACTTTGAGTTTTCCGTTAACCGAAAATTTTTACCCGCCTTCGCTCCTTGAATCTCAAAGTCACAGACCAGCGGCAGGTGATCGGAAAATGTAACCTGCGGCATGAAAAAATCCGTGATGCGAATAGCGGAACTGTGCAGGATGAAATCCAATTGGCGCCGCGGGTTCCAACTGGGGAAGGAGGGCCGGGGTTGTGCGGAGGCGCTGGCCAGGCCGGTTGCGGCCAGAAACAGCTTGATTTCACGATCCCCGGAAAACGCGTTAAAATCCCCGGCCACGATACACGGCTTTTGAGTTGTTTGCACCAGGGCGTACAGATCGTTCAATTGATCATGGCGGGTCCGATATCCCAGCGAGAGATGCACGAGAAAAATAACCAGATTCTGAAGTTCCAACTCGATTACCAGACGCTTGACGCCCTTCGTAAAAAAATGGAACCGCCGGGCATGGATGGGATCGCGGCACAGGAATGCGTTGACCTGTTTGCCCATGACCGGCAGACGGCGCGCCAGGGACCGGGCCGGATACTTGGAATGATAGACATGATAATGACCAAGAGTCTCCGCGATCAGGGCCGCCTGGTTGCGCCGTCTTGAGCGATAGGAACCGGCATCCACTTCCAACAGGCCGACAATGTCCGGCGTCATCGTTTGGATAAAATCTGTGATCAGATTAAGATGACGGTCACTCCGGCGCAGATAGCCGCTCCACGGAAGATGGAACTGTCCGCCATGTCCCGAACAATAACGGACATTATAGAGAAGAAACCTCATGGTTTTTTACTATATCCATCCCGGCCGGTGTGTCCAATTAAAATCAGCGCCCAAGCTTCGGTTATTGATTTTCCTTGAAACCTGCCGCTTGGATTCAATATGCTGGAGACGTTGGAAGAAATACTCCGGTAGCTTCCGCCTTCGCTCCAAGAGCTACGGGGGACAGGCATCTGGACGGAGCGACGGATTCGCGAGACGCTTATTTTGAATAAATTATAATATCATACTCCGGTAGCTCAGCTGGACAGAGCGGCGGATTCCTAATCCGCAGGTCGTGGGTTCAAATCCCGCCCGGGGTACCACCTCAAAGAATGCCCTCCAGTATTGAAAAAAGCCCGTATTTACAGGGTGATTGTGATCTTTCGTACCGCCGCATTATCGGAGAGACCTTCACTAATCAATACGACGTAATACGATTATTTACGCTGAATTCCGCCTCAATTCCGCCCGGGCAGGCCTGTGGATAAAAAGTCCGCCGCTCCGCTTTTTATTCCGGTCGTCCGGCGTCAAGACAACCAAATGCAGGTCATAAAGGCATTAATTACCGGGGGCAGATTTTTGTTTAGCGCCGGCCGGCTGAGACGGAGGGTTGAAGACCGGCATTTCCATCAATTTGTAATCGGCGGGAATCACAAAGATTGAGTCGGCAACCGGCTCGCGCTTGATGCTCAACACTTCGCTCGCGCTGGTTACATCACGGCCGGCTATTTTCATTTTTGACTCTGAACGGACTATCATTCCTTTCGGCTTCTGAACGTCGTTAAAACCAAACAATCCCCCCATTTTGCCGCCGAAAGAACGAACAACTTCCATCTCGGTATCGTCCACATCTTCGGTAATCCAGCACTTGATTTTAGCCGCATTTTCCCCTGCCCCGAGAATCTCATACTCGGCGCATTTATATCCCTGGATAGTATCAACCTTCCCGGTCTTTTTAATGGCGGACTTTTCCTTCCCCTGCTCTGCCTTGGCTGTCAATTCCGCGTTCTTCTTAAGGTCGTCCAGGGAGACAACCATGATCTGTTTCTGCTTATGAAGGAGGGTGAACATTTTCCCTTCCTTGGCATCAATAATTGAGGACATCTGGCTGGCGGGCAGGTCAATCCGGGCCTTCTGCCCCTTGACGGTCATCGTCATGATATTCTGCTGGGCGCCGGGCATGAGATCGGATTGCAGTTTCTGGACAACAGTCATATCGGCCAACACCACCGACGCCAAACACGCATAGAGGAATGATAATATAATGTATTTCATCTGTTATTTTCTCCTTTTTTTGTTTCCTTTTTTTCTGGTTATAGCCCTACTCTCGCATCAATCGCAATCTTAAAATATTCAGGGCTGTTTTGGCCGCCCTTTCGCGGACCATGAAACGGTCGCCCGGAAACAAAAACTTCCCGGCATAAACATCATTTTTTCCGTTCGTTTTCCGGGCCAGCGCGATCCAGACCGTGCCGACTTTCTTGTGGGGCGAGCCGCCGCCAGGCCCCGCAATGCCGGTCAAGGCAAGCGCATAATCGGCTTTTGAACGTTCAAGCGCGCCTTCCGCCATTTTGCGCGCAACCGCCTCGCTTACCGCGCCTTTTTTAATAATTAGATCTTCCGGCACGGCAAGGTTTTCCGTTTTCATTTTGTTGGAATATACGATCCAGCCGCCGGGAAAATATTCACTGGCGCCGGGCAGTTCGGTCAGCATCGCGGCCAGCAATCCGGCCGTGCAGCTTTCGGCGGTTACTATTGTTTTGCGCGCCGCAATCAGCATTTTACCGACCGTTTCCGCCAGGGTAATATCTCCTTCGCCAAACACAACCTTGCCAAGCCGTTTTTTAATTACAGCGCATGTTTTACGCATCTCCCGGACACATTTTTTCCCAGCATCAAACTCGCCGCGGATTCGGATTGAAACTATCCCGCCGGATACGGTCGTGCCGACCAGCGGATTGCGGTCACGCCGCATCAATTTCCCCAATTTTTCAGCCACCAGGGATTCACCCAGGCCAAAAGCGTTTAATTTCATTGTCATTACTTTGGTCCGGCTTTTTGCCTTAAGCCATGCGTTGCGCGTGGTAAACATCGGCACAATGTGCCTTGCAAACATCAATTTCATTTCCCTCGGCACGCCGGGCATGACCACGATTTTTGTTTTCCCCATGACAATGCTGAATCCCGGCGCCGTGCCGATTGGATTTTCCAAAACAACCGCCCCTTCGGGGAACATGGCTTGCAAACGGTTATTTCCGGACATTACCCGTCCGCGTTTCTGGAAAAACTTTTCAAGTTTTTCCAGGGAAGGCTTGTGCAAAACCAGCTTAAGATCCGCCGCGGCGGCAATGGCCTGGCGGGTCAAATCATCGGGCGTGGGACCGAGTCCGCCGGTAACGATTACAAGGTCGGCATTGCCAACCGCGAGCTTTACCGCCTTGACGATTGCACCCAGATTATCAGGAACGGCCTGATGATATTCAGGCACAACCCCCTGCTCCGCCAGCTTCTCGCCAAGCCAGGCGGCGTTCGTATCCACAACCTGGCCGAGAATCAATTCGTCGCCAATGGAAAGTATAATTGCCTGCATAGTGTTATTTACCTTAACCTTTCGGAATCGCGATAAACAACAAGAAAATTAAAATCGAAAAGGATTAACCACGGAGGCACGGAGCAAAAGAGATTGCGTGAAATCGGATTTTGCAAAACAAAAATCCGATTTCACGCAACGGCTTGTTCCTGGAGGATAAAGGAGCCGGAAAGGGAGCAAAAACGGACAAATTGAATTTCCGGTCTTTCTCCCAAAAAAAACAGCTGGTTTTCGTCAAATTTGGGAGCGGCGGAATGCCGTGCCAAAATTTGACAAAAGCTCCTCTTGTTTTGCCTCCGTGTCTCGGCGCCTCCGTGGTTGTTCCTTTTTTTTTAATTTGGGTGCGGGCATGGCCCGCGTTAAAAAATCATTGTCATTAGTTAAATATGTAATTTGATACTACCACAATAACCTTTTCCGGGCAAACGCATTACTTTTATTTTTTTGACAGCCCGAATCATCCGGCGTATAGTGGCCGGGAATTGTGATTCAAACCGCAGGTTAAAACCTTAATGGAGGAACAATCATGGTAAAAATCGGCATAATTGGCGGTTCCGGGCTTGACGATCCGCAAATATTGCGGAATGCCAAGGACATTAAAGTTTCAACGCCGTATGGCGAGCCAACCTCGCCGCTGACAATCGGCGCCATTGAAGGGGTTGAGGTTGTCATGCTGGCAAGACATGGCCGACAGCACACCTGCCCTCCGACCCAAGTGAATTACCGCGCCAACATCCTCGCGCTCAAGGAGCAGGGTTGCACGCATATCCTGGCCACCACCGCCTGCGGTTCGTTGCGGGAGGATATCCGCCGCGGTGATTTTGTGGTGCTGGACCAGTTTATTGATTTTACCCGCCGCCGGCCGCTGACTTTTTTTGAGAAATTTGAACCTGGAATTCAAAACGCCAAACACACGCCGATGGCCGAACCATTTTCCGAATTTATCCGCCGGCAACTGATTGCGGCCGCGGAATCGTTAAAACTGCGCTGTCATCCATGCGGCACAGTGGTCACCATTGAGGGACCGCGCTTTTCAACAAGGGCTGAGTCAAATATGTTCAGGGCCTGGGGGGCGGATGTGATCAACATGACGGTTGCCACGGAAGCCGCCCTTGCCAAAGAGCTTGAAATTCCCTACGCGGCCGTGGCGGTCTCAACGGATTATGACTGCTGGAAAACCGACGAGGAACCGGTAACGCTCGCGGATATTCTCAAAGTCTTCGGCAAAAACGTGGAAAACCTGAAGAAACTTCTACTGAAAACAATCGCGCTGGTCGGCGCGCAGGCCTGATAGAAAAATCGTGAAATTATCAGAGAATATCTTCCGCGGCCATTATCTCTTCCGTGCCATGGCTATTATGCCATCAGACTACTATTGAAGGGGATCGAAGATTTTCAAGCCCGGCAGTTTTAAAAAGTTTTTGTCATGTGTCCAGATAGTATGAGCCCCATTCTCCATTGCGATCAGGCCGATTTGGAGATCAAAAAACCTTGCCCCCATTACGTTGAGTGACACAGCCATCCGCATGGCGCGTTGCGTGAAATTTTGACCCGGCAGCCAGATTTGACCTTCGCCAGATTTGATGATTTCTGAAATAAATCCGGCCGCTTCCGCCGGACGGGATGGCCGATCTGCGCATTTCGGATGCGTAACAATACTCCAGAATTCGGCAATGCTGGGGAACGCAACACCCCAACCATCCAGGGCTGAAAAGGCTTTTTCCAGTGATCTGATGGCGGCTTTATGTTCGGGAACGCCGCCGCGATGGGCATAAACGAGCAAATTGGTGTCAATCGCAATCATGGATTGGTCCTTAACCAGTCGTGCATGGCTGTCCGGTCGGCAAGATCAAGTTCGGCGGGAAGTCCGCCTTTGACGACAACCCAGTGGATTTTACGATTGGCTTTTTTTGGCCTGGCGATAGCGTCCAGATTGTTTCTCAACCCGGTTTCGATAAGCGCCCGCAAGGGCAAATGCAGTTCGGCCGCCCGTTGCTTTGCGGCAACAAGAAGTTGGTCGGGCAATTCAATGGTTGTTTTCATACATAAAACCATATTCCCATATTTATGGGAAGTCAAGCAAAAAAACAGGTTCTTAATACGCATTCCGCCGGCTGACGAATGTTTTCAGGAGAATTTTGAAGTCGAAGGCCAGCGACCAGTGTTCAAGATAATAAAGGTCGTATTTAATCCGTTCGGTCAAATCGGTGTTGCCCCTCAGGCCGTTCACCTGGGCCCAGCCGGTTATGCCCGGTTTTGAAACATGCCGCCACATATAACGGTTGATATCTTCCTTGAACTGTTCCACAAAGAACGGCCGTTCGGGCCGCGGACCCACCAGGCTCATTTCACCATTGAGAACATTCCAGAGTTGCGGCAGTTCATCCAGGTTGAAACGCCGCAAAAAAGCGCCGATGCGCGTGCAGCGCGGATCGTTTTCAACGGTCCAGACCGGACCGGTGTTTTCCTCGGCGTCAACGCGCATGGTGCGGAATTTTATCAGCTTGAACACTTTACCTCTTTCCCCGCACCGGTCCTGGATGAACAAGACCGGACCGGGCGAATCGCGTTTAATGAGGAGCGCCAGGACAAGCGTTAACGGCGAGAGAATCAAGAGGCCGGCCGCCGCGCCGATGACGTCTTCAACGCGTTTCAAAGTCCGGTTCCAGAAATGATCCAGCGGCCAGCGGCTGACGCCCAGGAGCGGAATGTCGTCAATCGCCTGCATGTCAACACTGCCCGTGAGAATATGGAAAAGGTCCGGCACGAGGTTGAAGGTTATCAGGGATTGCTCGCAGAGCAGGATAAGCTCGATCATGCGCTCCGTGCCGACGGCCATGTCGGCGAGGATGATCTGGTCAACATGGTTCTTTTCGATAAATCCCTTTATGTCGTCAAGCCCGCCTTTGATTTCATCGGCGGATATGGAAGGATGCACGGGCGCGACGGAAAAAGAGCGGAAGAAAGCGACGACCCGCGCGCCGAGCCGCGGCTCGTTCTGGAGCGTTTTCCGGAGCCGGGCCGCGATTGAATTGGTGCCGATGACGATCACCTGGTTCACTTTTGACCGGCGCCGCGCCAGATGCATTTCCCAACGGAAAAGCAGGTAACGCTCCAATAGAACGCACGCCCCGACGGTGACGAATGAAAGCAGTACCGTGATGCGCGAAAACGGCGGCTCGGTGCGAATGGCAAAGGCCAGGGCGGCGCTCAACAAGATGCCGAGCCCCGTCGCGCGGATCAAGCGCGGGATTTTATCGCCGAACGATCCAATCTGGGGACGCACGTAAAGATCGAGCGATTGAAAAATAAAAAGGAAGAGCAATGTGCCCAGCAATGCCGCCCGGCCGTACATAAAGTAAAGGCTGGCGGGGGCGCTGTCATGGTAAAGCGGTATCAGGCCGCTGTCGAACCGGAGCCAGGTGGCGAGCATAAAACCGGCAAATACGGCCAGCGCATCGCCAAGAACGGCGATACTGCTTGCCAGAACATTTAATGTATCCCTGGTTCTCATTGAGCTGATACTCCGGAATTAATTTACCAGCATCCATAATCGTAAACAAGATTTACTTATAAAGCAAAAAAGGCCTGCGGCTTGATCTGAAGGCGCGAATAGGGCCTTGCCAGCCGCGGATGATGGCCTCAGACGATTTGCCGGCCTGCAGGGCCAGACGGACTTGGTCGGTGCCATAAAGCTTGTCAAAAAAATCTTCGCGTGTGCCGGCTTGCCGCCAGATTTTCTTAACCCCGCAAAATTCCTGCAAAACCGCGATAATGACAACGCTTGCGGAAACGGGATGGAAACGGTCCGGCTCACCCACGGCGATGCGCACGCCGTCATATATTTCATCACTGCTGTTCGTTTTATATGGATGGGGATAAAAAACAACTCCGGACAAATTCCGGCGGTTCAAACGCCTGCACAAGACATTGCTTTTAATATCGGGCGCGCTGAACACCTGAAAAGCGAGATTTGAATTGCGCCCGATATTAATTGCCGGCAGAGCCTCGGCGAAGACGGTCGCCAGGTAACAATAGCCGCTTTCCCAGGAACGGATGCCGGGCGAGGGCGGAATCCACGGCGGCCAGTTTTCACCGCGCCCCGATTCCCGGAAATAGTTTTTCATTTCCGCCACTTGCAAATCAAGATCAAGGCGCAAGGATTGTTTCAGCCAGCGGGCAGTTTCGCCGGGCGTCATGCCGTAATGCATCGGCGCGGGGATACAACCGACAAAACTTGAAAATTTTTCATCAAGCATCGGGCCATCAATGACGCGTGGCAGAGGAATCGGACGGTCCGCCACAATCACCTGCTTTTGCGATTGCTCAGCCGCTTCAAGAACATAACGCAAGGTGGAAACGTACGTGTAAGGACGCGCGCCCAAATCCTGCAAGTCAAAAACAATTGCGTCAACATTACCCAGCATCGCCGCGGATGGTTGGCGATGTTGACCGTAGAGCGAATACACCGGAATATGCAGTTGCGGATGGAGGGCGGTCTTGACGGGCTGGCCCGCTGTTTCCGTGCCGAAAAAACCATGCTCAGGACCGAACAAGGCGGTCAGCCGCGCGCCGGCGTTTAACAGAAGCTGGACGGCCGGCACCCCATGGGAACCGACCGCGGCGGGATGACTGACCAAGCCGATCCGGCGGCCCTTGAGCCACTTTCTTTTGGAATCAGCCAAAACATCAATCCCCGGCAAAAAACAGGTATGCATAAAAATATTTTACCGCAGAGGCGCAGAGTTCGCGGAGGTTAAAACAACTATTTAACAGAGACTTTCCTGATAATTAAAAGCATAGGAATTTCTATGATATGTGACTTGTCATTCCGAGCATAGCGAGGCCTGCCCGCCTATGCCCGATCCGAGCTCGTACCGGCCGGGAAATATCGGCCAAGATGATTAATACGACGGAGATCCTTCGCTTCAATCAGTATGACAGAATATTTTCTGTCTCTGCGTCCTCTGCGACTCCGCGGTAAGACCTATCTTATCATCATTTTTTGCGTGGAAGGTGCTCGTTGGTTTTACGCCCCCCGAACCGGTAAATAGTTTCGCCGGATTTGGCCTTGCCCAACTCCTCCCGCGCGAGACGCTCGACATATTTCGGATCGGCGGCGAACTGATCCTGTTGCTTGCGAAGCGCCTTGACAGCCTCTTCTTTGCGGCGGTTTTCATCTTCAATGGCCGTTATCTTGCGCTGGCGTTCCTGATTCTGCCTGATTTTCGGCAAAAACGCGCTGATAACGGCGATAACCACCACCGCCACGAAAATAGCCGATGCAATCCGGTAAAGTGTCAGCCAGATGTTCATGTAAAAAAAGCAGAAGACACAAAGTCAGAAATAAAATATGAAATGGCCTCCGACTTTGTGCCTATGTGCCTTTGTTCTTATACGCCTTGATTAAGGCCATAAACAGCGTTTTTACCCAGCAGTTCTTCAATCCGCAACAGCTGATTATATTTGCACACCCGGTCGGTGCGGCAAGCCGAACCGGTCTTGATCTGGCCGGCGTTAACCGCAACCGTCAGGTCGGAAATGGTCGTGTCTTCCGTCTCGCCGGAACGGTGGCTGACAACCGCGGTATAGCCGGCGCGGTTGGCCATGGAAATGGCATCCAGCGTTTCGGTCAATGTTCCGATTTGATTAAGTTTAATCAAGATCGAATTGGCCGTGCCGGTCTCAATTCCTTTTTTCAGGAACTTGGTATTGGTGACGAACAAATCGTCGCCGACCAGCTGAATTTTATCGCCGATTTTGTCAGTCAGCTGTTTCCAGCCGGCCCAGTCGCCTTCCGCCATACCATCCTCAATGCTGATGATGGGGAACTTGTTGACCAATTGGGCGTAGAATGCGACCATTTCTTCCGAAGTCTTGACGGACTTGTCGCTTTTTTTGAAAACATAGCGTTTTTTTTCATTGTCATAAAACTCACTGGCCGCCGGATCAAGGGCGATAAAAACATCCTTGCCGGGTTTGTAACCGGCCCTGGCAATGGCCTTGACGATCACTTCCAGCGGCTCGGTGTTGTTCCGGAGGTTGGGCGCAAACCCGCCTTCGTCGCCGACCGCGGTGCTGAGTTTCATACCCTTGAGAATTGACTTCAGCGCATGGAACACTTCCGCACCCATGCGCAGGGCCTCCCGGAAACAGGATGCGCCCTTGGGCATGATCATGAATTCCTGCAGGTCAATCGGCGCATCGGAATGGGCGCCGGCATTCATGATATTCATCATCGGCACGGGCAGGACCTTGGCATTGGCGCCGCCAATATACCGGAAGAGAGGCATTCCATGGCATTCCGCGGCGGCCTTGGCCGTGGCGAGCGAAACGCCGAGCATGGCATTCGCGCCGAGTTTCTTTTTTGTTTCGGTGCCGTCAAGTTTTATGAGAGTCCGGTCAACTTTTACCTGGTCAAGGGCGTCAAAACCGATGAGGGCGTCCTGAATTGTCTCATTGACATTTTTAACGGCCTTTAACACGCCCTTGCCGCCGTAGCGTTTTTCGTCGCCGTCTCTTAATTCAAGGGCTTCGTGTTCGCCGGTGGAGGCGCCGGAGGGAACGGCCGCCCGGCCGGTAATGCCGCCCGTCAAATGAACTTCAACCTCAACCGTTGGGTTACCGCGTGAATCCAGAATCTCCCGCGCATTAATGCTGACAATTTCCGACATGATTTACCTTCCTTTCTTGGGCTTGATATTGCTTGGCCGTTTTGTTCGACGGCGGTTACTATAATATTTCATTGCCTTGCGGACAAGTGAATAATCGGACATGAAAGGGGGGCTTGCCCCTCCGACGTGTCTGGCGCAGTCTTGATGAAGACGGAAACTATGAGCAGACAAAAGAGGATTCACCCTCCGCAGATCCGAACAAAGCAGGGAACGGGACAACATGCAACGCATCCGGCATCAGGTAATATGACGGACACTTAATGCCTTGCGACGCCAAGTCGTCCAGAACAATCTTAACGGCTTCCGCGGTGGTTTTTACCGAACGCATCCCGAGATCGGCCAAATCGGTTTTATTCATTTGGGTCACCAGCACCGTGCGCGGCGCCCGTGCGCGGGTTGAAAGGGCGGTCTGACCGAGCACCTCGGGGCAAAGACGCAGACCGCTGTAAATCTCAGCCAGTTTTTGTTTCCGGACCCAGTAACGAAACCTTTCGTTTCCCAGCCCTTCCGGGCATTTTGCCTCCAAGATCACCCGCCCCTTCTCATGAACCGCGCGGTGGGCATGATAAAAAGCCTTGTGGCTTTGAATCCAATTGGAAGCCGAACCGGCCGAGGCAATGACAAAATCGGCCCTGCCAGGAATATCAACACGGCTGATCTTTTCAACCAGCCGGCAGGCCGCGCGATGAGCGCCATCCATTTCGCCGGAGAAAACTCCCAGCAGTTTTCCGTCCGGAGCAAGCACGGTGTTAATGATAAAATCAGGCGGGCAAAGCCGGGCGCATTCAAACATGGCTTCGGCAACCGGGTTGCCGTCCAAAACGCCAATGGCCGCTCCCGGGCAAATTTTATCCTCGGCCGGATCAATGGTCAGGCTATGCGTGAAAGTAATCGTCTCGCGGCCGGAAATTCCTGGCACGATTGATTTACGCCCCCCGCCAAACCCGGCATGGTAATGAAACGAAGCCGAACCGATTAAAAGCAACCGGTCAGCCTCAACCGCTTTCCGGTTTATCCAAACCTCCCGCCCCGCCCCTATTTTCCCGACCGAAACAAGCTGTTGTTTATCGTCGGGGTCATGGAGGCAAATCCGCCCTGAAAATTCTTTTGCGGTCTCTGTCCCAATAATTTTTTCAATTTCCGGAAGTGCCGGATGGCGGTGAATCCCCGAGGCAAACAGGAAAAACATGTCCTTCAAGGAACAACCGCGGGCGCGCAGGCCTTTTAATAAAACCGGCAGGACTAAATCAGAGGCTGTTCTGCGGGTATGATCGGAAACGACAATGCAAACTGATTCGCCCGGATTGACGAGCTCAAAAACCGGACGGACAATTCCATTTTCAAATCTTGCCGACTCCAGGGCGGTCTGTATTCCATCCTGATTGAGAGGCCGACCGCGATAAGCGGAGGCGATTACGCCGAGGCATTCGGCCTGATTTGACGCTAAAGGGGGAAGGCGCAAAGGCACATAGGCAGAAGGCACAAAGTTATCAGACATTCCGGAAGTCTGGGTTCTTCCTTTGTGCCTCTGTGCCTTTGCCACTTTGTGCCTTTCTTTTACTGCACGCCGCGGTCAATCATGGATCGGACAATCTTTTCAAGCGCGAGGCAATAAGCCGCCTGCCGCATGGTTACTTTCCTCTGCAGAGATACTTCCCTGGTCCGCGCATAAGCCTTGCGCAAACGGCTGAAAAGGCGGTTATTGACTTCTTCCTCCTCCCAATAAAAACCTTCGCGGTTCTGAACCCACTCAAAATAAGACACAATCACGCCGCCGGCATTCGCGAGAATATCGGGAACCACCAGCACGCCGAGCTCCTCAAGTATTTTATCGGCTTCCGGCGTGGTGGGGCCATTGGCACCTTCGACCACGAGTCTGGCTTTCATCTGCCGCGCGTTATCGGCGGTGATCATATTTTCCTTTGCGCAGGGCAGGAAGATATCGCAGGGATACCCGACGATATTCTCCTTGAGAGACTGGCCGCCGGGAAAGCCATTGATGCCGCCGGTCGTATCCCGGTGCCGGATCATGGCCGGGATATCCAGTCCCTTGGGATTATGGATCGAACCGGTAACATCTTCAACCGCCACCACTTTTATTCCGCGCTGATGCACATCAAGCGCGGCATGCGAGCCGACGTTGCCAAACCCCTGCACGGCCACGGTATAATTGTTCAGGCCAAGCTCGTTCACCGCTTCCAGCATGGCGCAGACCACGCCGCGGCCGGTGGCCTCCTTGCGCCCCAGAGAGCCGCCAAGCGCGATCGGCTTGCCGGTTACCACACCGCGCGCCACGTCGCGGTACTTGCGGTATTCATCATAAATCCAGGCCATTTCGCGGGCGGAAGTTCCCATATCCGGGGCTGGGATATCAATGTTGGGACCGATATCATTCACCAGCCGGGACGTGTATTTCCGGACGAGCCGCTCAAGCTCGGTGATGGCCAGCGTCTTCGGATCAACCGTAATGCCGCCTTTGGCGCCGCCATAGGGAATGTCCACCAGTGCGGTTTTCAAGCTCATCCAGAGCGCCAGCGCCTTGACTTCATCAAGATCAACCTCAGGATGGAAACGGATGCCGCCTTTGTACGGTCCGAGAACATCGCTGTGCTGAATGCGGTAACAATTAAATACTTTCAATGAGCCGGTATCAAGCTGGACTGTCGCCCGGAACATAATCACCTTGTCCGGAATGCGGATGCGTTCAATTATCTTCATTCCGTGAAAACGCTTGTCGAAATTCAGAATATCGGCGGTCTTTTCAACCAGGCTGATTGCGCTTTCAAAAACATTGACTTTATTCTTTTCCATTACGCCCTTTTCTCCTTCCATTTTTTTCGCTTTCAAGCATAGGCAAACATGTGCACAATGGTAAGGAAGGAGCTTGCCCTGTCAAGCACATAAACCAGGAAGCAATAACCTTATGGGCTCAAAAATAACCATTGAACAGCTGAAAGAAAAACTGACGCATTCCGCTCATCCGGATACGAGGCGTTTTCACGCCCTGATGGCGCGCAGGGTCAAAACGATTCTGATGGTTTCCTCGCACTACGAGGCTTTCAGCCTGGCATGGGACGGCAGTCTGACCGAGGATATTTACGGCACTTTTTCCCTCCTGCACCTTCAGAATGTTCCGCAGATCACGACCATTACCTCGGCCCGCGAGGCGCTGGAGGAACTTGATCGCGAAAAATACGATCTGGTTCTGGTCTCTTCAAATCTGCCGGACATGAGCATTGACGAATTCGGGCTGAAAGTAAAAACGGCCCACCCCGAACTGCCGGTGGTGATGCTCATCTTTTCATTCGGCGGACTGCCGGACCTGCCGCAGATAAACGCGCGGCCCGGAATTGATTTCGTTTTTTCATGGCAGGGCAGCGCCAAAGTCCTGCTTTCCATCATCAAACTGGTTGAAGACCATCTCAATATTGACCGCGACCTGCAGATTGTGCGCCTCGGCGTCATCCTGGTGATTGAGGATTCCGTCAAACATTACTCGTTTTTTCTGCCGCACCTCTACACCACCCTCATGCGGCAAGCGTTTGCGCGCGTGCCATACGGGATTGACGAAAACGAACGCCAGCTTCTCACCCGCACCCGGCCGAAAGTGCTTCTGGCCAGAACCATTCCCCAGGCGGAGGATTATGTCAAAAAATACCAGGCTTTCCTGCACGGCGTTTTTTCCGACCTGCAGATTGCCGGGGCCGACCCCGCGAAACAGCTGAACGGTTCCGATTTTCTCCGGCGGCTCCTCCAGACCATTCCCGGGCTTCCGGTTTTGCTTGTTTCCGCCGATGAATCGGCCCACCAGGTTGCCAAGGAACTGCAGATCGGTTTCGTGGACAAAAAATCGCCGCGGCTGGTAAAGGCGGTGGAAGAGTTCTGCATTGAAGATCTCGGTTTCGGCGATTTTGTTTTCCGCAACCAGAAGGGCGAGGATCTGATGCGCGCGCGCAACCTGCATGAATTTGAAGAGGCGCTGAACAAAATACCGGATGAATCGCTGGCCTTCCACGTGCAACGCAATCAATTCTCGCATTGGCTCCTGGCCCAGGGCGAAACGGCGCTGGCCGAAGCCCTGCGCCCGCTGCAAATGGAAGACTTTGATTCGGCGGCGGAGATCCGCGAAGTCCTGCGCGGCGCCATTGAAATCGTAAGGCGCGAAAAGCACCGCGGCATAATCGCCGATTTCCGGACGGACGATTTCAAACCGGATTATTCCTTCCTGATGACCGGCCGCGGCGGACTTGGCGGCAAGGCGCGCGGACTTGCCTTTATGTTCAATCTTCTCAGCCGCCGGCTTGACAACGCCGGTATTTGCGGATTTGAAGTGCGCATACCGCGCACGGTTGTGATCACAACCGACGCCTTTGACCAGTTCATGGAGCTGAACAATCTGGATTTATTTTCCATTGACTGCCGTAACGACGCTCAATTGCGCTCCCGTTTCCTGGCCGGCCGTTTGCCGGATATGCTCCGCCAACAACTCACAACCTATCTTCAACATGTCAAAGTTCCGCTGGCGGTCCGCTCCTCAAGCCACCTGGAGGATTCATCCAACCAGCCATTTGCCGGTCTTTATGAAACCTGCATGCTGTCCAACCGCGCCGACACATTCGAGGAACGTTTTGAACAGCTTGCGCATGCAATCAAAATGGTCTACGCCTCGGCCTATACGGCTTCCATCAAGAAATATTTTCAAACCCTGAAACTGAACATGGAGGAGGAAAAGATGGCCGTTATTGTCCAGGAACTTGTCGGCCGCCAATATGGCGATCTGTTTTATCCGGCCGTTTCCGGGGTGGCCCAATCCTTCAACTATTATCCGTTCGCGCGCATCGAGCCGGAAGACGGCGTGGCCTCGGTCGCGCTTGGATTCGGCAAAATGGTCGTGGAAGGCGGCGATGTATTCCGTTTCTGCCCGCGTTATCCGGCCATTCTTCCCCAGGCGGCAACCCCGCGCGAAATGCTGTGCCTTTCCCAAAAAAAATTTTACGCGCTGGATTTGACCGCCGGCAAATCATCCTCCACATTCGGCAAGGGAGTTGACCTGGCGCTCTTTGATCTGGAGCGCGCGGAAAAGGACCAAACCCTCCACCCCGCCGGCAGTGTGCTTTCTTCAACGGATGACCGGCTGGTGGACGATCTGAACGAGGAAGGCCCGCGCCTGGTAACTTTCGCGCCCTTGCTCAAGCATAAACTTTTCCCCCTGGCCGACATTCTGGCCGAGCTTTTAAAAACCGGGCGCGAAAGCATGGGCTCGGAAGTTGAAATTGAATTTGCGCTCAACATTGACTATGCCCCGGACACAAAACCCGAATTCTATTTTCTCCAGATCAGGCCGATGGTTACCGGCCGCGAACAAATCTCGGTCCGGCTTGAATCAATTGACCTGAAACAGGCCGTCTGCGCCTGCCGCCGCGTAATGGGCAACGGCATTATTGAAAACATAACCGACATTATTTATTGTCATCCGGAACGTTTTGACTTCTCAAGAACAGAAGAAGCCGCCCATGTCATCGGCGGCTTGAATCAAGCCCTGCTTGAAAAACAGCGGCGCTATATCCTCATCGGCCCGGGGCGCTGGGGAACGCGCATGCCCCAGCTCGGCATCCCGGTCAATTGGCAGCAGGTCGCCGGGGCGGCCGTCATTGTTGAAACGAGCGCCGACAAGAAAAAGATTGATCCGTCGCAGGGGGGACATTTCTTTCACAATCTGGCCGCGACGGGCATCGGCTATTTTTCCGTTCTTGAATCGGTGCAGGAAAGTTTTGTGCGCTGGGAGGCGCTTGAACGCCTGCCGGCGTTATATGCCGATGATTTCGTCCGGCATGTAAAATGCGAAAGACCGCTGACCATATACATGGATGCCCGCAACCACCGCGGCTTAATCATCCCGCAGGATGCCGTTTGATCAATTCCTCCATTTGCGGCCGTGGCGTTCAATCAGCGCATCGGCCGCCGCCGGCCCGCGGCTTTGGAACGGATAGGGATCCGGGCGGATTTGCCGTTCATCAATTTCATGCAGGACCGGCGTGAACACGTCCCACAAAGCCGCCAGTTCCGGGGTGCTGACGAACATGGTTTTTTCGCCTTCAAGCACGTCCAGAAGCAGACATTCGTAGGCGTCGGGAATGCCCTTTGCAAACACGGCGGAATATTGCATGTCCAGCATGCACTGCGCCAGCGTCACCTTCAGGCCGGGCACTTTGTTGATAATCTTGAAATAAATGGCCTCATCCGGCTGAATGCGGATAACGAGTTCGTCCGGCCAGCGGCTGTTTTCATACCGGCCGAAAATATTACCCGGGGTCGGTTTGAAACACAGGCGCACCTCGCATAATTTCGTTTCCAGCGCCTTGCCGGCCCGTATGAAAAACGGGACGCCGTCCCAGCGCCAATTATTGACGCGCGCGACCATGGCGGCGTAGGTGGGCGTCCGCGAATCAGGCGGAATACCGGGCTCTTCCACGTAAGCGTTTTGTCTCCCAGCCGCGGTAACGGCGCAGGTATATTGTCCCAGCACCATGTCGTCCATGCGCACCGGAGGAACATCGCGCAGTAGTTCCACGGTCTTGCCGCGGATGGAAACGGAATCCGGGCGGCTGGGCGGTTCCATGGCGGTCAGGGCCATAATCTGCAAGAGATGGTTTTGCATGACATCGCGGATGATGCCGTATCCATCATAATAACCGCCGCGATTGCCGATGCCCATATTTTCCTTCCAGGTGATCTGCACATGGTCAATATAATTCCGGTTCCAGATCGGCTCAAAAACCAGGTTGGCGAACCGCAGAACCAGCAGGTTGTGAATCAATTCCTTGCCGAGGTAATGATCAATGCGGTAGGTCTGGTCCTCTGAAAACACAGCAACCATATCGCGGACAAGCTGATCCGAAGAGGCGCGGTCCGAGCCGAATGGTTTTTCAACCACCACCCGCGTCCAATGGCCGGCGGCCGGTTGCGCCAGCCCGGCTTGTCCGATCGCGCGTGCCACGTCCAGAAAGACGGCCGGCGGAATGGCCAGATAAAACATGCGGTTTGCGCCCCCCGCCCCTTCGAGCCGGCCAAGAGTCTTGAGAAGGCGCTGATATGATTCCCCCCACGCATAAGCCCCCTGGCAATACGAGCAACAGGCCAGGAATTCATCACTATGGTCAATGCCGCCGGTCATGCAACGGCACTTGAGATGTTCGGCAAGCTTCAAACGGAAAGCATCATCGCTGAATTCACTGCGGGCGTACCCCACCACGCGCAGGCGTTTGGGCAAATAACCCTGGCAATAGAGCGCGTATAATGCGGGAATTATTTTGGTCCGCGCCAAATCGCCGGAGGCCCCCATGATCACCACGGTCAACGGTTCGTTTGAATGATTATTCGCATCGGGCATGATTTAATCTACGCAAAGCAAAGTTTGACGACGTCTTCAAAAGTTTCCACAAAATGAGGCTTCAGGCCGCGGCGGATATGCGCCGGCAGTTCATCAAAATCCCGCCTGTTGGCGGAAGGGAAGATAATGTTGACAACTTCGGATCGTTTGGCGGCAATGGTTTTTTCTTTAACTCCTCCAATCGGCATAACCAGTCCGGTCAAACTCAACTCGCCGGTCATCGCCCATTTTGGCTTGATCGCCTTGTCAATCGCGAGCGAATAAAGCGCGGACGCCATGGTAATGCCCGCCGAAGGCCCGTCTTTGGGCGTGGCGCCGGAAGGCACATGCAGATGAACAAAATTTTTATCAAAGAATTCCCTGGGTTTCGGCTTATCGTTAAAATATGACCGGACCATGGTATAGGCAATTTCAGAAGATTCCACCATGACACTTCCAAGCTGGCCGGTCTGTTTGAAACCCGGTTTATCGGCGGCAACTTTTGTGGCCTCAACGTAAAGCGTCTCGCCGCCCATATTTGTCCAGGCCAGCCCCATAACGACTCCGGGACGGGGTTTCTTAAAAGGATCTTCATTCAAAAAGATCCTTTTCCCCAGCAGTTCCGGCAGGTCCCGTGTTTCCACCGCAATTTTCCGCGCCTGCCCGGCTGCGATCCGGCGGGCCGACTTGCGGCAGATGCGTTTGATATTATTTTCCACCCCGCGCACCCCCGGCTCACGGGCGTAACCGTCAATAATTTCACGCAAAGCGCCGTTGGTTATCGTCAACTGCCCGGGTTTAAGACCGCCAGCCTTGATTTGTTTCGGAATGAGATATTTTCTCGCGATCTGCAGTTTTTCCTCAAGAATATAGCCGGATAACTTTATAACTTCCATCCGGTCCAGGAGCGGGCGCGGGATTGTGTCCAGGATATTGGCGGTGCAGACAAAAAGAACCCTTGAAAGATCAAAGCGGACATCAAGGTAATGATCCAGAAAGTCCTTGTTTTGTTCGGGATCAAGCACTTCCAGCAAAGCGGATGCCGGGTCGCCCTGGAAACTGGCCCCGATCTTGTCAACTTCATCAAGCATAATCAATGGATTGGAACTTTTACAAAGTTTCATGGCCTGGATAAACTTGCCCGGCAATGCGCCGATGTAAGTCCGCCGATGGCCCTTGATTTCCGCTTCGTCCCTCATTCCGCCCAGTGAAAAGCGATAAAATTTGCGCCCGATACTCGCCGCGATTGAACGCCCGACCGATGTCTTGCCGACCCCCGGCGGACCGACAAAGCAGATGATTGACCCGGAAACGCTCCCCTTGAGAATGCCGACCGAGAGGAATTCAAGGATCCTTTCCTTGACGTCCTCCAGCCCGTAATGGTCGCGGTTCAGCACGGCTTCGGCGCGTTTCAGGTCGTAATTTTCCGGAGTGTAGACGCCCCACGGAAGAGAGGTCAGCCAGTCAAGATAGGTGCGCGTTACATTGAACTCCGGCGAGACCGGCTCAAGCATGCCAAGCTTGTTCATTTCCTCGTCAATCCGCTCTTTGGCCTCGTCCGTGAGGACTAATGATTTGAGCCGCGCGCGGAACTGATCAATATCGGCTTCTTTGCCTTCCTTTGAAAGCCCAAGCTCTTTTTTAATGGCTTTGAACTGTTCGCGCAGGAAGAAATCGCGCTGCTGTTTGGAAAGTTTTTCCTCTATCTGCTGATTGATTTTTGCCTGAATTTTTGAGACATCAAGTTCTTTTTTGAGGAGAATGAGCGCCTTTTCAATCCGGTGGCGGACGCTTATTGTTTCCAGAATTTCCTGCAGTTCCGCCCCCCCGGCGGTTGTCATGGCCGCCGAAAAGTCGGCCAGCCTTCCGGGCTCATTCAGATTGGCGCGGGTGAGGAAAAGATTCAACTCCTCCTTGAACAACGGATTTAATTTAATCAGCTCCTTGATGCAGGTGATAATTGACACCGAATAAGCTTTCAGCTCTTCGTTGCCCGACATCTCCGTCTCCGGCAGATATTTGACCTTGGCCATAATCACCGGCTCTTCGGTCATTATTTCTTCTATAACGAAGCGTTCCAATACGCCAAACATGACCTGAAGGGGCGCTTCCGGAGATGACGCCTGGTTGACGCGCATAACTTCGGCAACCACGCCGACCGAATACAAGTCGCTTGCTTTTGCGGGACCTGATTCGGGCTGGGTTTCGCGCTGTCTTGTCAGGACAATACCCACGAATTTTGACTGGGACTGCAGAACATCAGACACCGTCCTCCGCCCTTTTGGATCGTCAATGAGCATCGGCACGACCATTTTCGGGAAAAGCGGGCGGGAGGCTATCGGAATAATGGGCAACCGGTCCGGCAAAAATTCACGGGCAAGAACAAGTCGCTTTTCTTCCGGACGGGAATTGTTTTTTTCCCGGGCAGGATTGACTGTGTTTTTTTTATTGTCGCCGCTCATAAGCGCATCGGCAGGACAGTCCTGCGCTCAATATCAAAACATTCGTGCCATAAAAAGAGAGCGGGCGTTTTTTATTTACCTGCCGCCCGGCATGCGCAACCCCATTCCCGGCTGCTGTTCGCGTGTTTTGGGCAAGACCGGCATGGTGGTCCAGAGAATATCGCGATTGAGGCGCAGATCGGCAAGCTCCTTGTCGGCTTCCAGAATCACGTTGATTTTTGTCTGCATTTCAACCATCTCCTTGCGGTAGGCTTTTATCTGGGGATTGGATTCAAAAAGATATGCCTGCCTTTCGGCAATCTGCTTTTTGCATTCCTCGATGCGCGCGCTGGTTTCCATAACTTTTTTAATGAAATCCGCGCTTATTTCGGCGGAAAAAGGAGCCGGCTTGCCTTGCCCGCCGGGCATGTTAGTGGAAAACATCTGGCCTGCCGGCGCCGGAGCCGCCGCCGGTGTTGACTCTTTTTTTCCGGTGTCCTTCTGCTCCGCAGCGGAACAGAGCGAAACTCCCAGCCCAAGAATGACGGCCATTCTCAAAATCTTACGGATCATCATGGTCAAATTCCTTTCTATTTATATCCAACGGTCATTGTGTTTTTCTGAAAAATAGTATATGTAGACTGGGAAGGCAAGAAAAAAAACGGCTTTTGAACCGGCAAATAATTGGAAACCGTTCATCCTTGCCAATTTGAAATTGGAATATTAACCTCTTGCATTGCGACTTGGGAATAGGAAGTATAAGAAAAAGTTACCAAAATTAAAAATCCCAGGCCGCAGGCTGGTCCGCCACCGGCGGAAAAATCGGAAACCTGCCCCTCGCAGCTCTTTGAGCAAAGCGGGGTCGAAAATAAATCAGGCGCCTGTAGCTCAACTGGATAGAGTGTCGGCCTCCGAAGCCGAAGGTTGTGGGTTCGACCCCCGCCAGGCGCATATTTTTTTTCTACGGATTGAACAAGAACGGCCCCTGCGGCGCATAACCGCCGGATGACATCCAGATCGTCCAATAATTATTGACGACCATGGCCGGGTCGGCCTTGCCGTCACCGTCAAAATCGCCGGCCATCGGCGTGCCAACCACGCCAAAGTTCCAGGGACCGCCGCACAGCTGATAACCCGCTCCGGAAAACCAGATATACCACAAGGAATTGACTGTCATGGCCGGGTCAGTTTTGCCGTCGCCGTCAAAATCGCCGGCCACCGGCGTGCCAACCACGCCAAAGTTCCAGGGACCGCCGCACAGCTGATAACCTGCGGCCGAGAACCAGATATACCACAAGGAATTGACTGTCATGGCCGGATCAGCCTTGCCGTCGCCGTCAAAATCGCCGGCCACCGGCGTGCCAACCACGCCAAAGTTCCAGGGACCGCCGCACAGCTGATAACCCGCTCCGGAAAACCAGATATACCATGAGGAATTGACGACCATGGCCGGATCAGTTTTGCCATCGCCGTCAAAATCGCCGGCCACCGGCGTGCCAACCACGCCAAAATTCCAGGGACCGCCACACAGCTGATAACTTGCTCCGGAAAACCAGATATACCACGATGAATTAACCACTGTATATGGATCAGCATAGCGATCACCGTCAAAATCGCCTTCGCGCGGACTCTTGAACGGATAAATCGTCATGGTGACGGCGGGATCGGTGAACCCGATGCCGGAGTCATTGCCATAGATATCATCAAAAGAGAGCGCATAGACGCGACCCGCAATGCCGTAGCGATGAAGTATTTGCCCGTAATAGAAAATCGGGAAGGCGGAGGAGCTGACGCCGTTCGAGCCCAGATAATATTTAGAACTGTCTTTCCAGTCCACCGTACCATTATCCAGATGCATAACACCGCGGACGATGGATACCGGAATGGCCATGGCCACGGGATCGGTGATCCAATAAGCGCCCGGTCCGCTCGGGTAACCATCCTGTCCAAAGAGCAGGTAGCCCCAGTCAATATCTCCTAGAACAGCGCTTGTGGCGCCGACATTATGCCACAAATAACTTTTGTTCTGAAAATCGGGACTGCCCCAGATATTGCTCGGCCGGGGCAGAGAGGGGACCGTATAGGGGATGGTCAGCGCGGCATCGGTATAGATGGAAAGGGTCTGCCCATCCGCGCTCACTTTTCCGTAATAAGTGGCCGTGTCAGACGCCAACTTGCTTGAGAATGAAAAGGCGCGATTTGGTTTCCAGCATTGGTTATTGACATAATCGTCCAGAAAATGGGTGAACATCTGGGGGAGCGTAGCGCTGGAGTTGACATAGCCCAGGGCGGCGGCTTTCGGGGAAATAACCCGAACAACTTCTCCCGCGGCATTCTTAATGATCAATGCCTTAAAAATATCCGTATTACCGTATTGCTGCGCGCTATCCGCGGGGGAAGGAATTGCTTCAAACTGTCCGAAAATGGTTTCCGACGCGGTGGGAATTCCAACCGTTATTGTCCCGCCGCTGCTCGGGTTCGCGGTCAAGGTGTAGGCGATACTGAAGAAATCAACATTGCTCTGGTTTATGAACTTACTGCCGGAAAGGTTGATTTCAAACATGTCCCAGGGGATCGGATTGGATGATCCCATTTCAGGGCCGGAAGCTGAGAACCCGCCCATCTGGTCAAAATTTTTACCGAAACAGAAGTAAATCCTGGAACTTCCCATGGCCGGGCACGGAATTGAGGAGGAGCCGTCCCCGCTGTAGCTTTTGAGCTGGGCCAGAGTTGCGGTCATGGCTGCGGCATCAAGCTGAAAGACGGGGGTCTCAACCAGGACATGATTCCGGAAATCAAGATATCCAAGAGGGCTCTGGCAAATCATGATAAAATACACTTGGTCGTCAGGGTATCCGCTCCGGTTGACGATTGTCAATTTCATGGCGTTCTGAGCGGAAAGGAACGAAGGAAATATAGCACCCGCCATAAGGATCACGGAAAAGACCACTGTTTTCAGACAGGAACGGAACGAGCATCGCAAGGCGTAATTTTGCAAATATTTCATGGATTTATTTCCCCTCTATAATTTTGTTTTTGATTTCAACCTGCGAATAATACTCAACGTTGTCGGGATACACCGGAGCAACAGCCGTTGAAAACCAGCCTAAAGGAGTTCATTGTTTAAAAATGTACCGGCAGAACCAGAAAAAACAAGGGCGAAATTAAGACCACACACAATGGTAGTGCTCGCTGGACATCAGCAACTGCTGATGATATGTTTTTAGCATGTTAGCCAAAGTACATTCCGGCGCAGTATATGGAGTGGACGCATATCCGGTGGAGATTGAAGTCAACGAGGGACGCGGAGACCCGCAGACCGTCATCGTTGGACTGCCGGACACGGCCGTCAAGGAAAGCAAGGACCGGGTCCAGACCGCCATCATCAATTCCGGCTTTGAGATGCCGAAGGGACGCCTCACCATCAATCTGGCGCCCGCCGATATAAAAAAAGAAGGACCTGTCTTTGACCTGCCGATCGCCATCGGCATCCTGGCCACGCAAGGTTTTATTCCGCCGGAGGCGCTTTCGGAATATGGGATGATCGGCGAACTGGCCTTGAGCGGGACTGTGCGCCGCGCGCGGGGAGTCCTGCCGATTGCCCTGGCCATGAAAAAAGAAGGACGCAAAATGATTCTCGTGCCGCGCGATAACGCCGACGAGGCGGCCGTGGTGGAAGGGATAAAAGTTTTCCCGGTCAAAAACCTGCGCGAAGCGGCCGACTTGATCGGCGGCATAAACAAACCTGAACAATTCCGGGTTAATGTTGCAAAAATATTTGAGTCAACTTCCATCTACGACGAAGATTTTGCCGATGTCAAGGGCCAGGAACAGGCCAAGCGCGCCGTTGAAGTGGCCGTGGCCGGAGGGCACAACCTGCTGATGATCGGCCCGCCGGGGACCGGCAAAACCATGCTGGCCAAACGAATACCGTCAATCCTCCCCCTGATGACTTTGGAGGAAGCCCTGGAGACGACCAAAATTCACAGCATTGCCGGCGCGCTTGCTCCGCATCAGGCGCTGGTGACCCATCGTCCTTTCCGGTCGCCGCATCATACGGTTTCCGACGCCGGACTTTTAGGCGGCGGCGCGCACCCATTGCCGGGCGAAGTCAGCCTTGCACATCGGGGAGTCCTTTTCCTTGACGAACTGCCGGAATTTCACCGCAATGTCCTTGAAGTTCTGCGTCAGCCGCTGGAGGACGGATCGGTGACAATTTCCCGCGCCGCGGCCAGTTTAACTTTCCCCTGCCAGTTTATGCTCGTCGGCGCCATGAACCCCTGCAAATGCGGCTGGCATGGCGATCCCAAGCATGAATGCCGTTGCACGCCTCTGCAAATCAGAAACTACCGCGACAAGATTTCCGGTCCCCTCTTGGACCGTATAGACATCCATATCGAAGTCCCGTCCGTCCGGTATCATGAGTTGACTTCACTCGGCGCCGGAGAACCATCGGCAAAAATCCGTGAACGCGTGATTGCCGCCCGTAACATACAGAAGGAGCGTTTTAAAGGTTTACGCAAGGTCCACTGTAACTCCGCCATGCGCGCCAAGGACATGAACAAATTCTGCGCGCTCAAGAATGATGCCCAATCGCTCTTCAAAATGGCCATTAACGAACTCAACTTCACCGCCCGTGCCTATGACCGCATTCTGAAGGTTGCCCGCACCATCGCCGACCTGGCCGGCAAGGAACAGATTGAATCTGAACATATTTCCGAGGCTATTCAATATCGGACGCTGGATCGCCAGTTTTGGATTTGATGTTTCAGGTCACGAAAGACTCATAGATGTTGAGATAAAAAAAACAGGTTCGATCAGTTGCGATATCAACTCCCTAATCTTGCCGAGTTATTTACAGGTGTTAAGGTTTTCAGGCTTTCTTGGCGATCTGTGGCGTCAAATCGGAGAGCGTCTGAGCTTTGACTGGATCGAGAATCAGATATGCGAGCAGTTTAATACGGTCATTCACAAGGAACCACACCAGCGCATAACCCCAAACGAACAGCGCCCAACCCCAGCCCAGGGGTGTCATAAACAGCCCATAAACAGCTATTAACGTCGCCACGATTTGCGTACCGAGCACGGCCGTCCATAAAATCCGCGCTGGGCGTATGGATCAGAACGGGCCGCGCGCCGCAAATTCATTGACCGCCTTCTCCACGGCGGGCTTCACCTGCCCGGCATTGGCTGACAATGCTAAAATCACCTGCGGCGCTCCCTTGGTCACCTTGAACGTCTTTCCGTCTTTGGCTTTGACTGTGGCCTCGGTACGTTTATGCACCGGGTCGAACGGCTGAAAATGAACTACCTCATAAACCTTCAACGCCGCCTTGTCTTTCAGGCCACCCAGCACGGCCAGATCAATGGTGTCGTTGTTGTCGGCCCGCGACGCCAAAGCGCCATTGAGGATGACTTGATCGGCAGCGCCATCATTCACGCTGAATGGATCGCCCAGCGTCAGCTTGTTCTGGGTCAGGGTGCCAGTCTTATCTGCGCAAAGCACGTCCACACCCGCCAATTCCTCGATGGCGACCAAACGGCTTACAATTGCTTCTTTTCTGGCGAGCAGGCGCGCGCCGACCGCCATCGTCACAGACAACACCGTGGGCATCGCCACGGGAATCGCGGCCACGGTCAATACCAGGGCAAAATGCAGCGTGCTGAGGATCGGGTCGCCGCGTAAAATGGCGACGGTTATGATAACCGCTACCAAGGCTACTGCGAGGATGATCAGGTAGTTGCCGATCTTCAAAACCGCTTTTTGAAAATGGCTGACGGTATGCGCCTCCTGCACCAGTTGCGCGGTCTTGCCGAAGTAGGTTTTCGCGCCCGTGGCATAGACCATTGCACTGATTTCACCCTGGCGTATGATCGAACCGGAAAAGACCGCATCGCCCGGTTTACGCTCGGCGGGCAGCGACTCCCCCGTAAGCGCGGATTGATCAACCTCCACCGGGTCGCCGTCCAGCAGGCGCGCATCCGCAGGTACGATGTCGCCCAGACGCACGCGGATGACATCACCCGGCACTAACCTCACGTGCCGGCGGGTTGATCCAATTCCCATCACGTTTCACCCGGGCCTTGATCGCCAGCTTGCCCTTGAGAGCCTCAATGGCGTTGCCGGCCTGGCGTTCCTCCCAGAATCCGACCACGGCGTTGGCCACCAGCAAAAGGAGGATGATGAAAAAATCCGGCCAGTGCCCAACCACGCCCGACAGAATCACCGCAATCTCGATCATCCACGGGATGGGACCCCAAAAATAGGTGAGGAATTTTAGAAACGGATTGGTCTTCTTTTCTTCAATCTCGTTAGGCCCGTATTGGGCCAGTCGTTTCTGCGCCTCAGCTTGACTGAGGCCGTCAGGCGATGAACCCAACTTTGCCTGTAGTTCCGGCATGGGAAGGGATTTCAGATCGTCCTTCGCATTGGTCTTCGATTCGGGAGCTTTGGGCTGGGCGACCGTTGTCAACGCCATGGCAGTGGCTGTAAGCTCTTGTGAACTCATCCCTGATACCTCTATAATTTACTTTTTCTCTCTTTCCAAAGCCGCTACTTTTATAAGACGGCGCTTGAATCGTTCGGCTCCCTTGAAATTGGCGTTCAGGAAAGTCCGGACCAAATCCAAGGATAGGGCATATCCGGTAACCCGGCCGCCCAGACACATAACATTCATGTCGTCGTCCTCTACTCCCTGATGTGCGGAAAAGTAATCAGTGATCAATCCCGCACGCACACCGGGCACCTTGTTGGCCACGACGCAAGCCCCTACACCGCTGCCGCAGATGGCCAGTCCCCGGGTAACTTCACCCATCGCCACCGCCTTGGCCAAGGGCACCACAAAATCTGGGTAGTCATCTCCTTTAACCAACTCATGGGCGCCGAAATCCGTCACCTCATAACGGCGGCCTTGAGGACCGCGGTCAGTTGCGCTTTCAACTCAAACCCGCCATGGTCTGCGGCAATGCCAATGCGCATCATTTTTCCTCCATGTGCGGCGCGTTTTCTTTCTATGTCCTGCCCTGACTCCATTTCCAATTCCGGATTTCCGGCATGTCCTGGCCGTGCTTGTTGATGTACTGCTTGTGCTCGACGAGCTTGTCCTGGACCATCCGTTTCAGCGTGGCGCCGCTTGCGCTCAATTTTGGCAGCCGATTGATCACATCTTGCACCAGGTGGAATCTGTCAAGATCGTTTAAAACCGTCATATCGAAGTACGTTGTGATCGTGCCTTCTTCCTTATAGCCCCGAACATGCATGTTCTCGTGGTTGTTACGGCGGTACGTCAATCTGTGCACCAGCCAGGGGTAGCCGTGGAACGCAAAGACGATCGGCTTGTCTTTGGTGAATAATGCATCGAAGTCTTGATCGCTCAGTCCGTGCGGATGTTCCGTATTCGGTTCAAGTTTCATCAGGTCGACAACATTGATCACGCGGATTTTTAGATCGGGCAGATGCTTGCGAAGTATAGAAACAGCTGCGAGAGTCTCCAGCGTTGGCACGTCGCCGCAGCAGGCCATCACCACGTCCGGTTCGGCGCCTTGGTCGCTGCTGGCCCATTGCCATACACCAATCCCTTTGGTGCAATGCTCGACCGCAGCATCCATGGTCAACCATTGAGGCGCCTGGTATTTGCCTGCGATCACGACGTTAACATAATGCCGACTCCTCAAACAATGATCCCAAACCGACAGCAGGCAGTTGGCATCGGGCGGAAGGTACACGCGTACTACAGAGGCCTTCTTGTTAACCACATGATCGATGAAGCCGGGGTCTTGATGGGTAAAGCCGTTATGGGCTTGCTGCCAAACGTGCGAAGCAAGCAGATAATTTAAAGATGCAATTTTCTTTCGCCACGGCAATTCTGCGCTAACTTTCAACCACTTGGCGTGCTGGTTAAACATCGAATCGATGATGTGAATGAACGCCTCGTAGCAGTTAAACAACCCGTGCCTCCCGGTGAGCAGGTATCCCTCGAGCCAACCTTCACACTGATGCTCGCTCAGCATCTCCACGACCCGGCCGTCGGATGCAAGAAATTCATCGTTTTCTACCATCCGGGCTTCCCACTGCCGGTTGGTGACCTCAAAAACGGAATTCAACCGGTTGGAAAGCGTCTCGTCGGGACCGAAGATCCGGAAATTCCGCTGCTCCCTATTGAGATTAACCACATCGCGCAAGAACTCTCCGAGCACATGCGTGTCGGCGGCCTGAACCGATCCCGGCGACGGCACATGCACCGCATAGTCCCGAAAGTCAGGCATACACAGGTCGTGCAGTAATAACCCGCCATTGGCGTGAGGATTGGCGCCCATTCTTCGCTCGCCTTTGGGCGCCAGTTCGACCAATTCCGCCAAAAGGCGGCCGCTCTTGTCAAAAAGTTCCTCCGGCTTATAGCTTTTCATCCAGCTTTCAAGGAGCTTTAAATGACCGGGATGCTCGGAATCCACCAGCAGTGGGATCTGGTGGGCTCGAAAGGTGCCCTCGATTTGTAGACCGTCTACGAATTTCGGTCCTGTCCAGCCCTTGGGTGACTTGAGGACGATCATTGGCCAGTGCGGCCGGGTAGTGTCATTATTGCTGCGTGCATTGTTTTGGATTTGCCGAATATCCTCAATGGCTTTTTCCAAAGTACCGGCCATGAGTTGATGCATTTTTTCCGGTTCCTCACCTTCCACAAAGTAAGGCGTCCAGCCGTAGCCACGGAGCAGTTGATCCAGTTCCTCATGCGTGATGCGAGCCAACACGGTTGGGTTGGCTATTTTGTAGCCATTGAGATGCAGGATCGGCAGCACGGCCCCATCGGTGATTGGGTTCAGGAATTTGTTGGAGTGCCATGCCGTGGCTAGCGGACCTGTTTCCGCTTCACCGTCGCCGACGATGCAGGCGACAATCAAATCGGGATTGTCGAACGCAGCCCCAAAGGCATGGCTGAGCGAATACCCCAACTCGCCACCCTCGTGAATCGACCCCGGCGTGGTCGGCGCAACATGGCTGGAAATCCCGCCGGGAAACGAGAATTGCGTGAACAGCTTTTTCAGACCGGCTTCATCCTGACTGATATGCGGATAGATTTCACTGTAGGTGCCTTCGAGATAAGTATTGCCCACCAGCGCCGGACCACCGTGACCGGGACCCGCGATGTAGAACATATCCAAATCATACTTCTTGATGACACGGTTCAAATGCACATAGATAAAGTTTTGGCCCGGTGTGGTGCCCCAATGCCCGAGCAGCATTGACTTCACGTGTGACAGTTTCAGCGGCTCCCGAAGCAAAGGATTATCGTGGAGATAGAGTTGGCCGACCGACAGATAATTAGCGGCGCGCCAGTAGGCATCCATCTTGTGGAGCAGTTCCGGGGAAAGAGTTTTTGTCTTCATGGTTTAATTCTCCTTTTTTCAGCTTTCGTGTGTCTCAATGGCCAGGCGGTTCATCGCCCCAGTAAATGGGTGCTAGTCGGTTCATCAACCCAATATCCTTGGCGATTGTAATGTTGATGCAGACTGGTCTCATAAGACCGAGTTGGCAGAGACTCCTCCATGTATTCCGGTGATTGCTTGATGGTCTCGCGGGGAAGATTGACGAAGATTTTCGACTCGCCCCAACTAATGCGCTCGATCCATTGCGGTGAAACAAGTACCTTCTTTCCCGGCCACCAGTTCCGTGTATTGATGATTAGATAACGAATTGCCCACGTCTTGTCATCAATAATGAAATCCTCGACATGGCCAATCTCGCCATCTGCGGCTTGGATATGATAGCCACTCACATCGTGAGTACTGCGCAAATGGGCATCCCATCCTTTCTTGCTTTTGGTTGCTCCTTTCCGTTTTTCACGGTCACGCACAATGTAGGGAGAAGGTCCCCACATGTATGGGCCGCCGGACCAATACATCTGCCATCCGTAATACCCGTAGTAGGATTCCTCAAATTGCCGCGAAACGGGCTTGTCACTATTCAAGGACGGACTGTCTTCAATCTGTTTTTTGGTCAAATTGATGGCGATGTTATGCTCTTCTTTATACACTGCGAGCAACGCATGCGGGGAGATCAACACCTGCCTGTCCTTAAGCCAGCTTCCCGTATCGGCGACCAGATAGCGAATGGCCCAATGCTTGTCATCGAAGTAGAATTCTTTGACCTTCCCTATTTCTCCATCGAGGCTGTTCAATTTATAACCCTTTAGCGTGTTAGCTTTGTCTAGCATGGCAGTATTCCTTTCGTTTTTTGAGTTTCGTTTTTGTTCATGGTTTAATTTTCCTTTATCCCGCCGAGTCCGAGAACGCGGCAAACCGTCTTGGCTATCATTAGTTCTTCATCCGTGCGAATAACGCGGACCACAACCCGGCTGGCACTCGTGGAAATCACGTCCTCATTCGCCGCGTTTCGCTTTTCTTCGAGTTCGATTCCGAGGAATCCAAGCCCATCGCAAATCCGGGCGCGGATGAGTGGCGCATTTTCGCCGATACCTCCTGCAAACACCAGCGTGTCCAGTCCGCCGAGCGCAGCAGCGAAGGAACCGATCCATTTCTTGACCTGGTAGCAAAACAGCGCGACCGCCTCAGCCGCCCGCACGGCCTTCGGGTCAAGATCATTAAGAAAGACCTGAACATCAAATACGTGCTGATCGCCACGAGTCTCAACCTTCACTTCCCCGAAGTGCATCGTGGCCCATTTCTGTTCCAGACTGTGCCGCCAATTGACGATTTGCGTTCCGATTGCGCCTTTATTGGCAATGCGCAAATGGTAAGCGGTAGCCGCCGGGAGATAGTGTTGCTCGGTGTATTCGCACACCGTGCGGTTGGCACAGAAGCGCGGTGTCAACCGCGCCATGCTTTCCCGCATCCGCTTGACCCATGCCGTGGGAATACCGCTCTTTTCTCGGGTGTAAAACTCAGGGATCACCTCCCGTTCAAGCCGCTCGTAAAGTGCGACGGCTTCGACCGCGTCCCAGGCCGGATCGTCGCCATGCTCCTGGCCATCCCCCAACGCCCACCCCACCTCAGGGGTGTAAGCCTCGGACCACCAGCCGTCCAATTCCGAGAGATTGATGCCGCCATTGACGAGTAGCCAAGGAATCAAGGAAGGTATGGACGAAGTTGCAAAGGTTTCCTCCCTTGCCGTGCCCTTACAGGCACGGCAAGGGACGCCATGCGATTCTTTCCGGACCGCCTATTTTGCTGCGGGCGGGGGGGCCAAGGCCTTCGGGAGCGGCTTTGTGCAGAAGAACCAGTCAAAGCACGTAACATCTTTGTCCGCCTTCTCCACTCTGTCCTTTGCCGCTCCGCACGAGCCGGGAGGCGGAATGATAACGTCGTCGCCCGGCTGCCAATCGGCAGGCGTGGCAACCTTGTTCGCATCCGACGTCTGCATCGCCATGAGCAGACGCTTGATCTCCTGGAAGTTCCTGCCGTTGGAGAGCGGGTAGTAGATCAAGGCGCGGATTTTGCCGTTGGGGTCGATGAAGAACACAGCCCGAACCGCTTTGGTGTCGTCGGCCGACGGCTGCAACATCCCGTACCGCTTGGATACCTCCATCTTGATGTCGACGATCAACGGGAAGGTCACTTCCACATTCTTCATGCCCTTGAACTCGAGTTTCTCCTTAATCGTCCGCAACCACGCGATATGACTGTACAGGCTGTCAATCGACAACCCCACCAACTTGCAGTTCAATGCCTCGAATTCCGGCATCATCGTCGCGAAGGTCATGAACTCCGTCGTGCAAACGGGCGTAAAGTCAGCCGGATGGCTGAACAGGATCACCCACTTGCCTTTGAAGTCGGCCGGGAAATTGATCTGTCCCTGCGTTGTTTCCGCCTTGAAGGCCGGGGCGTCCTCGCCGATCAGAGGAACACGCGTGGTCGAGTTCGTTTCCTGGGCTGATACGCACATGCCGGCCAGAACCATGGAAAGCACACCTGCCATTACTTGCATTCTCATCTTGTTACTCCTTTTTCTTTTTGTTTCTTTTTGTTTCTTTTTACCCAACTAGAATACGCGCGAGACAATGTACCTGCCTGGTAGAACAGCTCCTTTCTTCTGTCCTGTTATGTTCCGCCCGCGTTCGTTTGGGCTCACTTCACTTCTTGCCCTTGACATCCTGCGTATTGGTCGCGATCGGAAGTTCCAAATGGGCGGCGTTTACCGGTTCTGGGGTGGCGCCGCCGACCTTGCTGGAAACTGCGGCGGCGGCGAAGAAAGCGCGCCAGAGGTTGACCTGGGCGGCATCGCGCGCTGTGAGCGGCTCCGGCCGCAGCGAGACGGGCTTGAGGCAACGATCCCGGAAACCCAGCAGGCCGTCCGTCAGTATGCAGACGTTGCCGAATCCCTGGCGCTGGAGCGAGTCGCGGGCCTGGGCGGGATGGGTCATCCCGTTTGAATAGAGAACGATAAGGCCTTTGTTATTGTAGGGTTGAAGGGCCTCCGCCAACTGTGCGAGCGGCACATTGAGGGCGCCGGGAATATGGAAGGCGTTGAACTCGGTCGCCGGGCGCACGTCCACGACCATAAGATCCGACTCGCCGGCCATCAGGCGGTCGGCGAGTTCTTCGGGCTCGATATGGTCCCGCGCACGCTCCACCCTCTCCATGAGAGCCTGCTCTTCCACGGCTGTTACGCTGGTTGCGCCCGCGGCCTTTGCAGAAGCCCCGTCTATGGCAGGACTCAATACAAACAAGCCGGCGGCCAGGGCCACGAGGGCCAGGCTGAAGGCTTTCAGAAACGGCGAACCCAAGTATGGCGCGCGGCCCGTACGCGCCCTTTCGGCCCACTCCGAAAACCAGAAGGCAGCCACGGCCACCAGCGTGAACGCAAAAATGAACCAGTTGCGCGACATGCCCACGGTGGCATAGGCCATCTGCGGGCCTTGATCCCCGGAGATGTACAGCGAACTGATCACGGGGAAGATCTCGTTGAACAGGATGCTTCCGCCGATGGCGCCAACCAGGAAAACGAGCGCATCGATCCGGCCGGCGGCGAGACCCGCCGCCGCCGTGCCGGGACACCAGGCGCCCATGACAAATCCGACGCCAAACAACAGGCCGCCCACGATTTGGGCGCCGTAGATGGTCGGCATGAGAAAAATCTGCTCCAATCGTATCCAGCCAAACCCCAACATATACGAGAGCCCCAACATCGCGGTGATGAGCGCGGAGAACATCACCTTCACAACGGCCATGTCGGTGAAGTAAAAAACTCCGGCCAAGCGGCGCGAACTGCTGAACCCGGCACGCTCGAGCGCGAAACCGAATCCGAAACCGATCAGCAATGCGAGGAAGAAGGCCCGGGAGGTGCCGAGCGCATCCAAACTGAAAAGGGTGTTAATCATGCCATTGCCTCCTTACAAACCAGGCCGCGGCATAACCGCTGGCAAAGAGACAAACCAGAAACACGAGACTGCCTGAGAGAAGCAACGCGCCGCCGCTCAGTGCCTGGCCGGAGGTGCAACCTTGTGCCAGGCGGCTGGCGAAGCCGACGATCACGCCGCCCACGAGGGCGTACGCGAGCCGGCGGCCCGCGGATGAGGCGGCGCCGCGTTCGACCTGGATGTGTGCGCGGTTTGCCAGGAGCGCAGAGAAGAGTGCACCGACAAAAGTGCCTGCGAACATGAACACGAGGTAGTAATTCAACGGCTTGGCGCCCCATTCGCCGAAATACTCGCTGCCCAGCGTGTGCGACGCCGAGACGCACATGGAGAGCGAAGCACCTATGCGCGCGATGCCGCTCGACGCGCCCAGCCCGGTGCCGAGGATCACGAAAGAGGCCAGAAGCACCAAGCCAAGCAGAACTCCGCCAAGGTAGGGATTAGAATAGGATTTGGGTCCGCCATGATGGATATCGGTTTCCGTTTTCATGGTTTAGCACCCCGCGCTCTTTTTCTTGGGCGTTTCCGGGGTGGTGGGCGCCGGTGTTGCCGGAGTCGCAGGAACCGGCACGGGAACAATAGTCTTCACCGCGGGAACCGAAGCCGGAGCAGGCGACAACGACGGCAGGGTCCCGGCGGCATCGTTCCAGTAGGCTTCCAGTCCGCCATAGAGCACCATGATGGATCGCTGGGTCTTTTGGGAGAGAATTCCGCCCGCCGCCATCGCCAGCGATCCGTCGCGATCCACGATTACCAAAGGAACCGCTCCGTTGAGATAAGCCGGATTGGCTATCACGTCGGCGATATCCGCATTGATCGAGCCGGGCAGGTTGAAGTCTGCATACTGCGCCGGAGGGCGCACGTCCACGATCTCGAACGTGCCGGGGAGATCCATCAGCATGCGTTTGAATTCCGCGGCGGCAATGCGCTGCGGGAGTTTGACTAATCGCGCGGCGGGCGCGGCAGAACCGTGTCCGTTCCCGGCAGCGCTCAGGGTTGGCAGGCCGTCGGCAATCCAGGCCTCGCTGCCACCCTCCATGTTGAGGACGCTCGTGAAACCCGCCTTCTGGAGCACGGCCGCCCCCATGCTTGAGCGATAGGCCGAGTTGCACACGGTGAGAACCGGCATGTCTTTGGACAGGCGTTTAGAGTCTGCTAACAACTTGTTCAACGGGATGTTCAGCACGTTGCCGATGCGCAGGCCCATCCACTCGGTCGGCAGGCGGACGTCCACGATAATGGGCGCCGTGCCAGCCTGCATCTGCTGATAGAGTTCCCGGGGCTTCACCAGCGCGAGGGAGCTGACAGGCAGGCTGGCCTGTTTCCAGGCGTCCAGACCGCCCAGCAGGAAGCCGGTGGGCGCATCGTACCCAATGCGCTTCAGGCGGAAGGCGGCTTCCCGGACTTCGTCATCCGAACCGGACAGCACGAAGGGCTCGCCCCATGGGATCATGATGCCGGTCCAGGTCTCGAAACGTCCACGAATGCCGATGTTGATCGCATCGGCAGGATGACCGGCGGCAAAAGTTTTGGTGTCGCGCACATCAATCAGCCACGCCCCTTTCTGCGTCAGGGCGGCGACATCGGCGGCGGGCAGAGCCGGCGGCGCGATTTTATCCCAATCCACGAGCGGCGGGCCGTCATGGTTTATCTTGGCATTATGTTTGAAATACTGAGGGGCATCGGGAATCCCGGCGATCACGGCCATGACGTAGGAGGGCAGGTCCTTATGTTGCAGATAGGTGTTCTCTTTGCGTTGCTCGCCGATCGTGGAGACGGGCTTGTCACTCAGATTCGCACCGCAGAGCGAGCCAGCCCCGTGGGCCGGGAAAAATCTTGTGTCGTCGGGTAGCCTGGACAGCTTGTCCTTCCACGAGTGATAGCCCATTTCCGCCAACTCGGCGGCGCTCATGCCATCGCCAATCAGGTCGGGACGACCGACGCTGCCGATGAATAAAGTGTCGCCGGTCAGGACAAATGCCGGGTTCGTTCCAGAGGCTGGATGATACACATAGAGGCAGGTTCCGTCGGGGGTGTGCCCCGGAGTCGTCACGATGACAGCGCGGACATTACCGAAGGAAACGGTATCCCCTTCCTTGACTGGCTTGTGCCGGTAGCCGGCTTTGGCAGCCGAGTTGATGATTATCTCGGCGCCGGTGGCCTTTGCCAGTTCCATGTGCCCCGCCACAAAATCAGCATGTGAATGGGTTAAGTAGACTTTGGTGATCTTCAATCCCAATTCCTGCGCATCCTTCAGGTAACGGCCGACGTCGCGGGCTGGATCAACAATCATGGCTTCCCCGCCGCTGCCAATCAGATATGAGTAGTGAGAGAGGACGCCCAGGTTGTATTGACGGAACACGAAGTCAGCCGCCTTCTGTTCCGTCTCTTTAACAAGTTGAAGGTTGGCCGCTTCGTCGCCGTGCGCCGTCGCTTCCGCATCACCCGGCAGGCTGGCCGCCCGCGCCGAAGCGACTACGAGCAACATTCCAATCGGGACCCATTTACTCAGACCAGAGTTCTTCATACGCCAGCTCCTTTCGGTTGACAATATGCGTTAGAGAGACCTCGACAGCAGCGCTCCGAAGGCCATGCCGAAAATGGCGCTTATCCATGGATTAGCCGTGATCGGACAGGCCCCGGAGGAACACCCGACAAAGCGATACAATCCGTAACCGAGAAGACCGCCGACGACTACACCGATGATCATCCGAGCAATCATGCCACAATCTCGTTACACTTAGAAAAGGCGGGCATCCCGCAGATTTTGTTAATATTCTCTCCTCTTTTTGTGGTTTATACTTTTTTAATTGCCAAAACAATACGCGATGGTCCGGATTTTGGCTATGGGGTCTAACCCTACCGGGGCGGGAATACCATCCCAAGGCGCCGTTTCATGGGGGGGCATGGACTTGGTCTCCCTTGGTAAAACCGCTTCTACCCATTCTGCGATATTCATAATTATTTACCGCAGAAAGATTTATATTTACTATCTTCTTGAATTCTCCTCCGTCCTTGTTATGATGCAAGTCGCTGAAAACCAAACATCAACAACAAAAATGGAGGATAAAAATGCAACAAATTCGCCTTCCGCTTTTCTATAATCTTCAGCACATCATTCGCGCTTCCAGTTTTTACCGGAAATATCATCTAATCTTTCAATCTCTCGATCTCTCCTCTATCCGCGACACCAACACCGGCGTTGGCCGCACCGGCTATTCTCGCCATGCCATGCTCCGCGCCTTCATTGTCAAACATCTCGAAGGCATCAAATCCGTCCCCCGCCTCATCGAGTTCCTCGACGCTCAGCCTGTCCTCGCCGAAATGTGCGGCTTTGACATGAGCTGCTTGCCGGATGAATCTCAGTTTTATAAATTCCTGACTTCTATAAACACATCCCTCATCGAAAAACTTCATCATGCCGCCAACCGAAAACTCATCGCCAAACAGGTTATTTCTTTGTCGCACTTCATTATCGATTCCAAACCCGTCATGGCTGCAACCCGCGAAAACAACTTCAAAAATCCTCGCCGTAATTCACGCAACAAAGACAAACACCCGTTCCAACGCCTCCATCGCACCCGGTCTCGGCATCCTGCCCCGTATCTCCCAGGTTATCACGGTATCTTTAGTAACCCCAAGTTTCGCTGCCAAGTCCTTGATCAAAAGCCCGGCATCAATCCTGGCTTTCCGCAGATGTTCGCCAAAAGTCGTCGTTTTTTCCGGATATTTCTTGCAAAATACGGATTTTGGCACTATTCTCTCGAAGTGATATGCATTTCGCAATAATGCAAAGCGTTGGGAGTAGTTCTGTCCCGCATGGTTGCCCCTGCGGTTATTTCGGCGACCGAAAACGCGAGTGCCGTTGTACGCCAATCCAAATCCGCAATTACCGGAACAAGATATCGGGACCCCTGCTCGACCGGATTGACATTCATATTGAAGTGCCGTCGGTGAGTTATCAGGAGTTATCATCTCTTGGCGCCGGAGAACCATCGGCGGTTATCAGGAACCGGGTGCTGGCCGCCCGCAACCTCCAGAAGGAAAGATTCAAGGGCCTGCGCAAAGTTCATTGCAACGCGACCATGCGCAGTAAAGAAATGAACAAGTTCTGCCAGTTGAAAGAAGACGCTCAATCCATCCTCAAAATGGCCATCAGCGAATTGAATTTCATTGCCCCTCCTGCGCCATAATGGCCATGAAGGGCAAGCCGGTCCTACGACCGGATACTGAAAGTCTCCCGCACCATTGCCGACCTTGCCGGGAAGGAACAGATTGCTGCGCGGCGACAACTATAATTCCCCACCGACGACAATTATAATTCCCCATCAGTGAGGGGCAAATAAGATGCCATATCCAAGGAGGACCAAGGATATGGCAATTACCCAAAAACAGATGAGGAAACT